>Ga0209057_1000101_pt1 | contig 71655 bp, 69 predicted proteins | sample GraSoiAngelo_146_FD_185903 | JGI IMG/M metagenome (GOLD analysis project Ga0209057, IMG submission 185903) | Grasslands soil microbial communities from the Angelo Coastal Reserve, California, USA - 14_1009_05_30cm (SPAdes) (version 2) | ecosystem: Environmental > Terrestrial > Soil > Grasslands ...
GGGTCTCATGGTGGCCGTCGCGCGGCGAGCGACCGTGGCTCTCCCCGAACGCTGATCGCCTCGCCCCACTCTCGTCTCTCGATGGTTCCAGACCGTCCGACTTTCGTCGGAGGGTAGTCCAGTGAGCGACCTGCTGCTGATGACGTGGACGTTCCTCTGGCTGAGCCTGCTCTGTGTGGGCGGCGGCCTCGGCGTCATTCCAGAGATGCAGCGCCAGGTCGTGGCCAACCACCAGTGGGTGACCGCGCGCGAGTTCGTGGACGGCTACACGCTCGCGCAGCTCACCCCGGGCCCGACCATGCTCGTCGTGGCGTTCGTGGGCTATCGCGCCCATGGCCTGCTCGGCGCCGGGCTCGCGACCGTCGCGATGTTCCTGCCGAGCTCCCTCATCGTCGTCCTCGTCGCCGCGCAGTGGCAGCGGCTGCGCGCGCACCGCTGGGCGGCCTCCGCCGAGCGCGCCCTGCTGCCGATCGGCATCGGGCTCTCGACCGCGGGCGTCTACACGCTCGCGCGCTCGGCGCTGCACGACGTGACGACGATCGTGCTGGCGGTGGTGGCGGGCCTCGTGCTCTATCACGGCCGCGTGCCGGCGATGCTCATCGTTCTCCTCGGCGGCGTGGCCGGGTGGCTGCTATCGTGAGCCCTCCCTCCGGTCGGACGAGCCCGGCGCCGTCCGTCGCCGTGATTGGCCTGGGCTTCGGCCGCGCCCACGTGCCGGCGTTCCAGGCCGCGGGCGCCCGCGTGGTCGCCGTCTGCCAGCGTGACGAGGCGGCCGCGCGGAAGGTCGCGGCGGCCTACGGCGTGCCGCACGTCTACCCACTCTGGGAGCAGATGCTGGCGGCCGAGCACCCGGAGATCGTCGTCGTCGCCACGCCGCCGCACCTGCACCGCGTGATCACTCGCGCCGCGTCGTCGGGCGGGGCGCACATACTCTGCGAAAAGCCGCTGGCGACGTCGCGCGAGGACGCGGAGGCGATCGTGGCCGACGTCGCGCGCGCGAAGCGGGTCGGCATGACGGGCTTCAACTGGCGCTTCCCGGCCGCGATGCAGCGGATGCGCGCGCTCATGGCCGAGGGCGTCGTCGGCCGCGTGCTGCACGTGCACGGGCGCTGGCTCGGCGCGCGCTGGGCCGACGAGGCGAGCCCGACCACGTGGCGCATGGACCGCGAACAGGCGGGCCACGGCGCCATGGGCGACATGGGCGTCCACATGGTGGATCTCGTGCGCTGGACGTGCGGCGAGTTCGCGCGTGTCACCGCCCACGCCGGCATCGCGTACCCGGCCAGGCCCGTGGCCGGCACCGGACGCGCGACCGACGCCGAGGATTACCTGAGCCTGGTCGGGGAGCTGGTCTCCGGCGCGCAGGTCTCCTTCCTCGCGAGCCGCGCCGCCCACGGGCGCAACGAGCACGCGCTGGAGATCTCCGGCACGCGTGGCGCGCTCGCCTACCACCTGACGCGCGACGAGCCGCGCTGGTACGCGGGCCGACTCTGGCTCGCGGCGAGCGGCGGCCCCTTCCGGCCGGTCGACGTCGAGCCACCCGCGGTCGAGGGCAGCGACCCGATGGACGTGCTGGGCCGCGCCACGATCACTCCGCTCGCCGCGCGGCTGCTCGCGGCGATTCGCGGGGAGGGGCCGGCGGATCCCTCGCTGGCCGACGGCCTGCGCGCCCAGCTCGTGCTGGAGGCCGCGCGCGAGGCGGCCGCCCGGCGCGTGTGGGTGGACGTGCCCACCTAGGGCGACGTCGGCGTAAGCTGCTGCAGCAGATCGAAGACGTCGAGCCCGCCCCACTCCTCGGCGAGCGTGCCGTTTTCGATGCGCACGATCGCGAAGAACGAGACCACCACCTGTTTGCCGGTCGGCGGAACGCCGAGAAACTCGCCGCGATGGGTGCCACGAATCGTCAAGCGGTACGCAACGCGGTCGCCTTCCGCGACGACGTCTTCGAGGGTGGCCTCGGCGTCGGGGAAGGCGTTGCGAAGTCTCGTCGCGCGCTGTCGCTGATCCTCGGGGGTGAGGGGGACGGCTCTCGGATTGAGATATCGCCGATACCCCGGTGAGAAGAACTCCTCCATCACCGCCGGAGTCCAGCCGTTCCGTAGCTGGGCGTGGAGCCGGCGCACGAGGGCCTTGTTCTGTTCCGCTGGCATCGCGCCCTCCCGCCGGCGCTGCGCTCGGTGCGGTCGAGGGAGTTTTCGGCGGCCGATCACGCGGGGACCGTACACGGCCGGGCCGGCGTTGACAAGGCGTGGCGCGCGCGCTACGGTCTGGCGCCATCCAACTCACACCATCGTCGCTGCGCCGGAGGACCACCCTATGAGGCTTAGCCCGTTCCGGTATGCGCTGGCGCTCACCGTCGTCGTCGCGTTCGTGCTCGCCACGGGCCTGGTCGCCGCCCAGCAGGCGCCGCCGTCGTGGAAGCAGGGACAGCCCAAGGAAATGGAGAGCTCGACGCTGTCCCCCATCGCCCAACCGCCGGCGCCGAAGGCGCCCGGCGAGATCCCGGTGGACAAGATCAAGGTCCCGTCGGGCTTCAAGGTGGAGCTGTGGGCGAGCGGCATCAACAACGCGCGCGTCATGACGTGGGGCGATCGGGGCACGCTGTTCGTCTCCAGCCGCGTCGCCGGCAACGTCTACGCGGTGACCGACAAGGGCGGGTCGCGCGAGGTGAAGACGATCGCCAAAGGCCTCAACCTGCCGAACGGCGTGGCGTTCAAGGACGGCACGCTCTACATCGCCGAGATCCACCGCATCACGAAGATGGAGGGCATCGAGGGCAAGCTCGACAGCCCGCCCGAGATGAAAGTGGTGTACGAGACGCTCCCGAAGGACGCGCCGCACGGCTGGAAGTACCTGGCGTTCGGGCCCGACGGCAAGCTCTATTTCAACATCGGCGCGCCGTGCAACATCTGCATCCCGCCCGACACGCACGCCAACATCTCGCGGGTGAATCCCGACGGCACCGGCTTCGAGTACTGGGCGCACGGCGTGCGTAACAGCGTGGGCTTCGACTGGCACCCCGTGACGAAGGAGCTCTACTTCACGACCCACGGGCGCGACTGGCTGGGCGAGGACGTGCCCAGCGACCGCCTCGACGTCGCGCCGAAGAAGGGCCTGCACTTCGGGTACCCCTACTGCCACCAGGGCGACATCCCCGATCCGCAGTTCCACTCGGGCCGCGCGTGCGGCGAGTTCGCGGCGCCGCTGATCAAGACGGGACCGCACGTGGCCGGCAACGGCGTCGAGTTCTATACGGGCTCGATGTTCCCGCCGGAGTACAGGAACCGCATGTTCCTCGCCCAGCGCGGCTCGTGGAACCGCTCGCAGAAGATCGGCTTCCGCGTGATGATGGTCACGCTGCGGCAGGGCGACGTGCCGAGGTACGAGCCGTTCGCCGAGGGCTGGCTGCAGGGCGACCAGGTCTGGGGCCGGCCGGTCTACACCCGGCAGATGAAGGACGGGTCGCTGCTGATCTCCGACGACTACGCGGGCGCGATCTATCGCGTCACGTACGGGCGCTGATCCTCTGAGACCCGGGGGGGCCGGACGGCCCCCCCGGGTGCCCCTCGCTCGCGCGTTGACCGACATCCGTTCGCCGTTGGCCCCTCGTTTCGCGCGCTGGGCCACCGCCGTCGCCGTCTCACTCGCCGTGCTCGCGCCTCGCCCCGTCCCCGCGCTCGCCGCCGATCTCGAAGCGGGCCGTCGCAAGGCCGTCGCGTGCGCCGCCTGCCACGGCCTGGACGGCAATTCCACGAACCCGACCGTCCCGTCGATCGCCGGCCAGGTCGGGATCTACCTCCACTGGCAGCTCCTGCTCTACCGCGACAAGCGCCGCGTCGATCCGCAGATGGCGCCCATCGCGGCCGCGCTCAGCGAGAGCGACATGGCGGACCTCGCGGCCTTCTTCGCGGCCCAGCGCCCGGCGCCACCGGCGGCCGGGCCGCCCGACCCCGCGCGCGCCGAGACCGGACAGCGCCTCGCCGCGACGTACCACTGCGACGACTGCCATGGGCGCGACTTCGCCGGCCGCGAGTACGCGCCGCGACTCCGCGGGCTGTCGCGCGAGTACCTCGTCGCCCAGATGCGCGGCTTCAAGGCGCGCACGCGCGGCGACCTCGACGGCGCCATGACGCAGGCGGCGCAGCCCGTCGCCGACGCCGACATCGAGCCGCTCGCCGACTACATCGGCTCCATCAAATGACAACGGGGGGCTGGACGCCCCCCGGTTGCCCCTACCACCGACCCCCGTCCGACGCTACCAGCGGCCGCGGCCGCCGCCGCCGGAGCGGCCGCCGCCCGGCGCGTTGGCCTTTTCGACCTTGATGCTGCGCCCCTCGAGGACGGTATTGTTCAGCTTGCTGATCGCCTGCTCGGCGTCCTCCGAGGTCGCCATCTCGACGAAGCCGAAGCCGCGCGACTGACCCGTGTCGCGGTCGGTCACGACGCTGGCGGATTCGACGGAGCCGATGGCCGCGAACGCGGAGCGAAGGCTCTCGGTGGAGGTGGAAAAGGCGAGGCCGCCGACGAACAGTTTGATCGCCATCAGAGCACTCCTTGTGGTTGTCGATACTCTTGCATGTCGAGAGGAAGACGAGCCGGAGGACGAAGGAGCGTGACGAGCCCCAGCGCCTTCAGCGCGCGGATCATCACCCACGACGGATCGAATTCGAAGCGCCGAACGCTGAACTTCGGCGAGCGCGCGTGGGCGTGGTGATTGTTGTGCAGGCTTTCGCCCCCCGTGAGCCAGGCGAGGACGCGCGAGTTGTACGCGGTGTTGTCGAAGTTCTGGCTGCCCCGCCAGTGCCCCACGCCGTTGATGAGGGGCGCGACGACGAAGACGTAGAGGAGCGCGTGGAGCGCCGCCGCGAACAGGCCCGCCCACGGGCCGAGCAGCGCGCACAGCAACGCGATGCCCAGCCCGAGGCCGATCCAGCCGTGACGGAACACGCGGCGATCGAGCCGGTCGCGGGGAATGTCGGAGGCGAAGACGCGGAGCGTCTCGGGATTCCGCGCTTCCCGCGCGTAGTAATAGACGTTGAGCAGCAACACGCGCCAGACCCCCAGCAGCCGCGGGCTGTGCGGATCACCCGTGCGGTCGGTGAACGCGTGGTGCTTGCGGTGGACGGCCACCCACTCGTGCCGCTGCTGTCCGGTCGTGAGCCAGAGCACCGTCCGGAACAGCACGTCCGCCGCCGGATGCACGCGCAGCGCGCGGTGGGCCAGCGCCCGGTGCAGGTAGATCGAGGTCGCGAGCACGGCGACCTGGGTGAGCGCGACGCCCACGATGGGCGCGAACACCATCGACAGCATCATCGATCCCAATCGCCCGCGCTGTCCGCGCGCTTCATCGCCTTGCGTCTGCGCTTGCGCGCCTGCGCCTGCTTGCGCTTCCGCTTCACCGAGGGCTTCTCGTAAAATGCCCGTCGCTTCATTTCCTGGAAGATACCTTCCTTCAGCATGTGCTTCTTCAACGCTTTGAGGGCCGGCTCGATCTGGTTCGAGGCGACCTCGATCCTGGCCGCGGTGACGATCCGTCCCACGCTCAGCGGCCCGGCGACGGGCTGGCGAGGTGGACGGTGAGCCGCCGGCCGTCGACCTCGAGTCGGTGGAGCTTCTTGACGGCGGCCGCCGCCGCCTCGGCCGAGGCCATCTCGACGAATCCGTAGCCGCGCGAGTGGCCGGTGCCGCGATCGGTCGCCAGGGCGGCGGACTCGACGACGCCGACCTCGGCGAAGAGCGCCCGAAGTCCGTCGTTGGACATGGCGAACGACACGCCGCCGACGTAGATCTTCCTCTGCATCACGGACGTCCTTTCTGTCTCAGCGCGCGGAGCGAGTGGTCCGCGCGCCTCCCCGTGCCTCGACCGCGCGCGCCATCCGCCGCCGCTGGCGAACCGCCTGGGCCTGACGCTCGATGTTCGTGAGCAGGCCCGGATGATCCTCGCGCTTCAGGCCCTCCTCGATCAGCGCGCGGAGCACCACCTGGAGGCTCACGGGCAGCTTGTAGGCCGCCGTCATGGTGCCCGCCAGGGACCGCGCCCGATCCAGGACGCCCTGCGACAGCACGAGGAGAACGCGCGCATTCGAGTCAGCCACTCGGCACCTTCACTTTATATAACTTACATGTTTTATATAAGATATAGTGCGGGACACTACAAAGTCAACCCCACGCAGCAGGAGAGGCACCATGGCAATCTTCCCGTCAGTCGGCGGCCGCCGCGGCTTCAAATCCTGGACCTGGTCGGATTGGACCATCGGCGACCTCCACCTCGAATACGGCACGCTGACGCTCGAGTCACGGGGCCGCGCCCATTTCGAATGCGTGACGTACACGACCCGGCGGAACGGCCCCGACCACTGGTGGGCCGGCTTCTCGCTCGAGACGCGCGAGGGCGTGAAGCTGCACGCCGAGCCGCCCCGGGCGGGCATCGCGATGCCCGACGACGGCCCCGGCGTGCGCTATCGCTGGTCGTTCGATTTCAGCTACGAGGCGTCGAACTTCGCCAGGATCGCGCGGGTGGTGCAAAACGCTGCACGGTGATGATACGAGCTCCATCCGGTCGCCCGCTGAGGCACGTGCGAATCCTGCTGGCGGCGGTGCTGGTGACGGCGCTCCTCGGCGGCTGCGTGACGCCGCGGGGCAAGACCGTCTACGAGAAGCCCGGCGTCACCGACGAGCAGCAGAAAAAGGACGAGGCGCAGTGCGTGCAGGCTGCACTCGACACGGCGGGCGCGCGCGCCGCGACCCCCCTCGCCGTCGACCGGGACGCGGTGGATCGCTGCATGCGCGAGCGCGGCTACAGCGTCACCGTCCCGAAGTAACCGCTCAGGACGGCTGTGGCGCCGGTCGGCGCCAGAAGAACACGCGCGAGATCGGGTGGCTGGCCAGGTACTTCTGTGCCGACTCCATATAGAGGTAGAGGACCGGCGTGATGTAGAGCGTGAGGAGCTGGGAGACCATCAGCCCGCCCACCACGGCCAACCCCAGCGGGCGCCGCGCATCGGCGCCGGCGCCGATGCCGAGCGCGATCGGGAGCGTGCCGAGCAGCGCGGCCATCGTCGTCATCATGATCGGCCGGAAGCGCAGCAGGCAGCCCTGGTAGATCGCCTCCCGCGGCGCCATGCCGCCGCGCTCGGCCTCGATCGCGAAGTCGATCATCATGATCGCGTTCTTCTTCACGATGCCGATCAGCATGATCATGCCGACGAAGCCGTAGACGTTCAGCTCCATGCCGAAGAGCCAGAGGGTCAGCAACGCCCCCGCGCCCGCCGACGGCAGCCCCGAGAGGATCGTCAGCGGGTGGACGAAGCTCTCGTACAGCACGCCCAGCACGAGGTAGATCACGAGGATCGTGATCAGCAGCAGCATCCCCTGCCCCTGCAGCGAGGCCTGGAACGCCTGCGCGGTGCCCTGGAAGGTGCCGTTGACGGTGGCCGGCACGCGCAGCTCGCGCTGCACGCGCTCGACCTGGGCGACGGCATCGGACAGCGAGACGTCGGGCTTCGTGTTGAAGGAGATCGTGACCGCGGGCAGCTGACCGAGGTGGGTCACCGTGAGCGGGCCCACGCCGGGCGTCACCGTGGCCACCGACGCCAGGGGCACCAGCGTGCCCTTGGTCGAGCGGACGTAGAGCAGGCCGAGCGCGGTCGGATCGCGCTGGAACTGCGGATCGACCTCGAGGATCACCCAGTACTGGTTCGCCGGCGTGTAGATCGTCGAGACCTGCTTGGCGCCGTAGGCGGCGCCCAGCGCGCTCTCGATCTGGTCGGCGCTGACGTCGAGCGAGGCCGCCTTGTTGCGGTCGATCTCCACGGTCACCTGCGGGCTCGTGATCTGCAGATCCGTGTTGACGTCCTGCAGCCCGGGCAGCCCGCGCAGCCGGTCGTAGAGGATCGGCGCCCAGTAGTAGAGCTCCGCCGTGTCCGTGTCCTGTAGCGTGTACTGGTACACCGCCTTCGTGAGCTGGCCGCCGATGCGAATGGTCGGCAGGATCTGCGGGTACACGCGGATGCCCGGCACCGCGCCGAGCTTGGGCCGCAGCCCCTCGATGACCTTCTCGGCGTGCGGCCGCTGGTGGCGCGGCTTGAGCAGCGCGAAGACCCGGCCGTTGTTCAGCACGACGCTCGAGCCGCTGGCGCCGATGAACGACATGAGCTGCACGACCGAGGGATCCTGCCGGATCACGTCCGCCACCGCCCGCTGGTGCTCCACCATCGCGTCGAACGAGATGTCCTGGGCCGTCTCCGTGAACGCGAAGATCGAGCCGTTGTCCTCGCTCGGGATGAATCCCTTGGGGAGCTTCACGAAGAAATAGGCGGTGAAGACGAACGTGAGGAGCAGCGCGACCATGGTCAGCCGTCCGTGGCCCAGCACCCACCGGAGCGAGACGTCGTACGTGTGCAGCATCCTCTCGAAGAAGCGCTCCGACGCCTGGTACAGGCGGTTGCGGTTCTCGCCCGGCGGCTTCAGGAAGCGGCTGCACAGCATCGGCGTGAGGGTCAGCGAGACGACGCCCGAGACGAGCACGGCGGCGCCGATCACGATCGCGAACTCGTGCAGCAGCCGGCCCACCACGCCGCCCATGAAGAGCACGGGAATGAAGACGGCCGCCAGCGACAGCGTCATGGACAGGATCGTGAAGCCGATCTCCCGCGCGCCCTTGAGGGCGGCCGTCATGCGGTCCTCGCCGTGCTCCATGTGGCGGACGATGTTCTCCAGCATGACCACGGCGTCGTCGACCACGAAGCCGACGCAGAGCGTGAGGGCCATGAGCGAGATGATGTCGATGGTGTAGCCGAGCGCGAACATGATGGCGAAGGTCCCGACGATGGACAGGGGCACCGCGAGGCTCGGGATGATCGTGGCCGAGAGGTTGCGCAGGAAGAGGAAGATCACCATCACGACGAGGGCGATGGTGAGCAGCAGCGTGAATTGCACGTCGTGCACCGACTCCCGGATGGCCACCGAGCGGTCGTAGACCACGTTCAGGTTGACGGAGGCAGGCAGCTGCTGGCGGAACACCGGGAGCAGCTTGCGGATGGCGTCGACGACCTCGATCGTGTTCGTCCCCGGCTGGCGCTGGACGGCCAGCACCACGGCGCGCTCGCCGTTGAACCAGCCGGCGACCTTGTCGGTCTGCACACCGTCCACGACGCGGCCCAGCTCCTCGAGGCGCACCGGGAAGCCGTTGCGGTAGGCCACGATCATCGGCCGGTACGCCGCGGCGTCCATGAGCTGGCCGGTGGCCTGCACGTTGTACGCCTGGCTCGCGCCCCACAACGTGCCGGTCGGCTTGTTGACGTTGGCGCGCGAGATGGCCGCCTCCACCTCGTCGAGGCCGATGCCGCGCGCGGCCAGCGCGCGCGGGTCCACCTGCACGCGCACCGCGTACTTCTGCGAGCCGAAGATCGTCACCTGCGCGACGCCGCTGACCGTGGAGATGCGCTGGGCGAGGAACGTCTGCGCATACTCGTCCACCGTGTAGAGCGGTTGCGTGGGCGAGCTCAGCGCCATGTAGAGGACGGGCTGGTCGGCCGGGTTGACCTTCTGGTAGAACGGCGGCGTCGGCATGCCCGGCGGCAGGAGCGGCGAGGCCTTGGTGATGGCGGCCTGCACGTCCTGCCCCGCCGCGTCGATGTTGCGGTCGAGCGTGAACTGGATGGTGATCTGCGTCACGCCGAGGGCGCTCGTGGACGTCATCGAGTCGATGCCGGCGATCGTGGTGAACTGCCGCTCGAGCGGCGTGGCCACCGCGGAGGCCATCGTCTCCGGACTCGCCCCCGGCAGGTTGGCGATGACCTGGATCGTGGGGAAGTCGACGTTGGGCAGGTCGTTGACCGGCAGTTTCTGGTAGGCCATCACGCCGAAGATGAGGACGGCCGCCATCAGGAGCGTGGTGAGGACGGGACGGCGGATGAAGAGCTCGGTGTTCACGACGGGCTCACGACGCCTTGGGCGGCTTGATCTCCACGCGCGAGCCGGGCACGAGGCGCAGCTGGCCGTCGGTGACGACGCGCTCGCCCGGGGCCACGCCGCGGGTGACGATCGTCTCCGTGGCGAGGCGACGGCCCAGCTCGACCGGCCGCGGCTGCACGGTGAGGTCCGGCTTCACCACGAACACGTACGGCCCCTGCTGGCCGGGCTGAATGGCCTGGGACGGCACCACCACCGCCGTCTCGGTGGTGAGCGTCAGCACGACCTCCACGTACTGTCCAGGCCACAGCGTGTTCTCCGCGTTGTCGAACGTGCCTTTGAGCTGGATGGTGGCCGTGGACGGGTCCACGGTGTTGTTCACGAACGTGAGCCGGCCCGTGGTGGGCTTCGGCGCGCCCGTCGGGATCGCGCGCACGGTGAGCGGGCCCGCCGCCTGGTGCTGCTTGATGGCGGCGAGGTACTGCTGCGGCACCGCGAACGACACGTAGATCGGGTGCACCTGCGCGATGACCACCATCGGGTTGTCGTCGTTGCCCTTCACGACGTTGCCCGCCTGCAGCATGAGGTTGCCGGTGCGGCCCTCCATCGGCGCCCGGATGGTGGTGTAGCCGAGGTTCAGCCTCGCCGTCTGCACCATCGCCTCGTCGGCGCGGATCACGGCGCGGGCGTTGTCCACGCCGGCCTGCGCCGCCAGCGCGGCCGCGCGCGCGTTCTCGATGGCGGCGCGGTCGGCGTTCACGGTGGCCCCCAGGGCCGAGAGGTTGGTGCGGAACTGATCGTAGAGCTCGCGCGCCACCAGCTCCTTCTCCACCAGCGTCTTGTAGCGGCGCTCCTGCACGCGCGCGTTCTCGAGCTGGGCCTGGTCGCGCTCGAGGTTCGCCAGCGCCTGCTGCACCTCGGCCTGGCGCTGGGCCAGGGCGGCCTCGGCCTGGCGCAGCTGCGCCGTGTCGCGGCCGACGTTGGCCTCGGCCTGCGCCACCGTCGCCTCGAAGGGCCGCGGATCGATCGTGAAGAGCAGCTGGCCCGCCTTCACGTCCTGCCCCTCCTTGAAGTGCACCTGCACCACCTGCCCGGCCACCTGCGCCTTGACGCCCACCGTGGTGAGCGCCTGCACGGTGCCGATGACACCGACGTCGAGCGGGACGTCCTTGCGCACGGCCTCGGCGGCGAGGATGGGGACGGCGGGCGGCGCCGCCGCGCGCTGGGTGCCCGACGCGCGGTCGCTGCACCCGGCCGTCGTATATAAGGAGGCGAGCACGGCGCCGAGGGCGAGCGCGCGCCTCATCGCTCCGCGACCTCCAGCGACGCCTCGACGAGCGCCTCGAGCCCGCGCACGACGCGCGTGCGGTTGTCCGCGGACATCCGCGCCAGCACCGACTCGAGGCCGCGCAGCCGCATCGCTTGGAGCTCGTCCACGAGGGCACCGCCCGGGCGCGTCACCTCGAGCACGTAGGCGCGGCGATCGCCCGGGTCGCCGGCGCGCGTGACGAAGCCCTTCTGCTCCAGGCGGTCGACGAGGTGGGTGACCGCCGGCAGCGTGACGCCGAAGGCCTTGCCCACGTCGCCCATACGGCAGCCGGGATGGGCGGCCACGTGGAAGAGAACCTGGCCCTGCGCGTAGGTGAGGTCCAGCTCGGCCGCGCGCTGCCAGAGGAACTGCCGGAAGATCGTGCTCCCGAGCGCGTTGAGGAGGTCGAGCAGCTGCTCGGCCTGCGCCGTCCAGTGCCCACGCCGTGTCCCGTGTCGCCTCGAGGCCACGAGCATGATGGTGCATGCGCTAAACAGTTAAGTCAATTAAGTATCCCGGCGTGCCCTACCGGCGGCCGACGGCGACGGCGGTGGCCACCACGCGCTCGAGGACGTCGAGCTGGAACGGCTTGGCGACGTAGTCGAAGGCGCCCTTCCGTAAAAAACGCCGGGCGAGGTCCGCGTCGGCGTTGCCGGTGAGCATGACGATCGGGACGCTGCGGTCGAGCGCGTGCAGGCGGTCCAGCACTTCTTCGCCCGACACCTCGGGCATGTCGATGTCGAGCAGGACGAGCGTCAGGGCGCCGCGCGGCGGCCAGGATCAGCGCGGCGGCGCCGTGGTGGGCGACGTCCACGTGGTAACCCAGCGACGTGAAGTGCTCCTCGACCAGCGCGGTGATCTCGACCTCGTCGTCCACCACCAGCAGCCGCCCGCTCGGCATGGGCTCGAAGGGCCTCCGTGTCCGCGCGAAGTATACCGATAGGTCGTCGAAGTACGAAGCGCTTGCATGGCCGTCGCCGCTGGGATAGAACCGGCCGCAAATCCGGTCGCCTCTCGACCTGCTGGAGGCCCGCCATGATGCGCTTCCTCCTCGCGCTGCCGCTCGTGCTCGGCGTCGCGTCGCCCGCCCTCGCCCAGACGGTGACGCTCAAGCTCGCCACCATCGTCGGCAACGACAACCCGTTCACGACCTCCGCGATCAAGTTCAAGGAGGTGGCCGAGGCCAGGAGCGGCGGCCGGATCAAGGTCGAGGTCTATCCCGCCGGGCAGCTCGCGAAGAACGAGATCGTGCAGCTGGAAGGCATGCAGCTCGGCACCGTCGACGTGGCGGCGGTGTCGCTGCCCTCGATCGGCGGCAAGTGGGACCCCAAGCTGCTCGCCACCGACGTGCCGTTCCTCTACACCGGCCGCGAGCACGTGTGGAAGGTGATGGACGGGGCGCTGGGCAAGGAGCTCATGACTCGCCTCGAGCCGCTCGGCGCGAAGCCCTTCTGTTACGGCGGCGGCTGGGGCTTCCGCGGCGTGCTCTCGAACAAGCGCGCCATCCAGGCCCCCGACGACCTCAAGGGGCAGACCATCCGCGTGCCGCCGATTCCCACGCTGGTCGAGGTCTTCAAGGCCTTCGGCGCGAACCCGGTGCCGATGATCTGGGGCGAGGTGTACCTGGCGGTCAAGCAGGGCACCGTCGACGGGCTCGAGTTGCCCGTGACCACGGCCGTGTCCGACAAGTTCCACGAGATCACGAAGTATTACTCGCGGACGCTCCACTCGTACCCGGCCGCGGTGTGGGTGATGGCCAAGCCGAAGTACGACGCGCTCCCGGCCGATCTCAAGAAGGTCGTCGACGAGACGATGGCCGTCGCCTGCGTCCAGCACCGACAGGACGAGGTGAAGGCCGAGGCCGACGGGCTCGCGCAGATGAAGGCCCGGGGGATGCAGGTCAACGACGTGAAGGACCTGCGCCCGTTCCAGGAACGGGCGCAGCCGGTCTGGAAGTTCCTCGAGGGCAAGGTCGGCAAGGAGCTCTTCGATCGGGTGATCGCGGAAGCGCGCGCGGCGAAGTAGCGTGATCGTCGATCTCGCCTGCCTGGCGCTGATGGTGGCGCTGGTGGTCGACGTATTCCTGGGCGTCTTCAGCCGCTACGTGCTGCAGGCGACCTTCCAGTGGTACGACGAGGTCGCCCGGCTCTGCTTCGTCTGGACGGTCTTTCTCGGCGCCGCGGTGGCCGTGCGCCGCGGCACGCACTTCCGGCTACACCTGCTCATCGACCGCGTCGGGGCACGCCCGCGGCGCGCCGTGGACGTCCTCGTCACGCTGATCGTCATGGCCTTCGGCGGCGTGCTGGTGACCGGCGGCCTCGCCATCGCTCCGATCGCCCGCCGCCAGGTTACCGACGCGCTCGAGATCTCGATGCTGTGGTTCTACGGCGCCTTGCCCGTCGGCGGCGCCCTCATGATCCTCTACTCGCTCCCGCAGCTCTGGCGCCTCGTTCGCCGCCCATGACCCTCGTCACCCTGGTCTTTCTGGCGCTCCTCGCCCTCGGCGTGCCGGTGGCGATGACGGTCGGCATGGCGGGCTACGCCGGCGCGCTCCTGGCGGCCCCCGCCCCGCTCGCCGTCACCGTGCAGACGATCCTCCACCAGATCGATTCGTTCGTGCTGCTCTCGCTGCCGCTCTTCATCCTGGCGGGCGCCCTCATGGAGACGGGCGGCATCGCGCGCCGGCTCGTGCGGCTCGCCGTCGCCCTGGTGGGCTGGATCCGCGGCGGCCTCGGCATGGCCGTCGTCGCCGCCGAGTACATCTTCTCCGGGATCTCGGGCTCGACCGTCGCCGACGTGTCGGCGGTGGCCGCCACGACGATCCCGGGCATGGTGCGCGCCGGCTACAGCCCGGAGCTGGCCGTCGCCATCGTCTCGTCCGCCTCCGCCATGGGCATCCTGGTGCCGCCGTGCATCCTCATGATCGTGATCGGCTCGGTGGCGAGCCTCTCGGTGGCCGCGCTGTTCACCGCCGGTTTCCTGCCCGCGGTCGTCATGGCCCTCGTGCTGATGGTCTACATCTGGCGGCTCGCGGGACGCGCGGGCATCGCCGCCGAGACGCGGCCGAGCGCGGGCGAGCTGGCGTGGGCGTTCTGGGATGCGCTCATCCCGCTCGGCATGCCCGTCATCATCTTCGGCGGCATCCTCGGCGGCATCATGACGCCCACCGAGGCGTCGGTCATCGCGGTGCTCTACGCCGCCGTCGTGGGCGTCTTCGTCTACCGCGAGATCAAGTGGAAGGACCTGCCCGACATCGTCATCTCGTCGGCGGTGGTCACCGGGGCCGTCGGGCTGCTGCTGGGCGCGGCCGGCGTGGTCTCGTGGTTCCTCACCGTCCAGCAGCTGCCGGCGACGCTGATCACGCTGATGACGCTGGTGCCGGGCAGCAGCCTCGTCTTCCTGTTCGCCACCGCCGCCGTCTTCGTGTTCTTCGGCGCCGTCATCGAAGGGTTGCCGGCCGTGGTCATCCTGCTGCCGAGCCTCTTGCCGGTGGCCGCGGGGCTCGGCATCCATCCGATCCACTACGCGATCGTGATCGTGGCCGCGGTGGGCATCGGTCTCTTCCTGCCGCCGATCGGCGTGGGCCTCTTCATCGCCTGCGGCATCGCGGAGCTCTCGGTCGACCGGGCGACGCGCGCGATGCTGCCGTTCGTGTTCGTGCTCTCGCTCGGGCTCATCATCGTGATCCTGGTGCCGTGGATCACGCTCGTGCTGCCGCGGCTCCTGAACCTCCTCTAGAACAGGATCAGCGCGCGGAGGCCGGGGACGACCACGTCGCGATTGCGGCGGCCGCTGACCTGGTTCGGGCCGGAGACGATCCACTCCACGTTCGCGATGACCGCGCAGCAGTCCGCCAGCGAGACGTTGTAGTAGACCTCGGCCACGTGCTCGCGCCCCTCGGGCTGGCGCACGAACGAGTAGCCGGCGCCCATCAGGTCCTTCGCGCGGCCGAGCCACGAGGGCGTGTGCTGCACGCCCGCCGACCACGCGTGTGATGTCAGCGACTCGCCCTCGCGCCGGGCGAGCCCCGCGCGCACGAACACGCCGGTGCCGGCGGCGACGAGCTGATCGACGCTGATGCCCGTGCCCCAGGTGACGTCGTCGCGGCGCTCGGGGACAGAGCCGACGCGCGCCCACCAGCGGTAGTGCCCGGCGAACGAAAAGATGCGACGACGGCCCAGCTCGGCGATGACGTACGGCAGCCCGGAGAGGTCGTCGTCGACGTCGCCCGGCGCGTGGACGCCAAACGCATAGCGCCAGTCGTCCTGACTGATCCGCAGCGACGTCCCCGGACCGTTCGGCGGTTGCGCGAGCATCGGGTTGCCGGACAGCGCGGCGCTCAGGAACTGCCGCGTCTCGTCCTCCGCGAAGAAGTTGCGGTCGAAATAGTGCTGGACGTCGAGCTTGCCGACGTTGAACCGGATGGACGCGTCGGCGGACTGCAGCCGGATCCACGCCTCGCGCAGGAAGACCCTCGTGTCGCCGCCGGCGAGCCGCTCGGCGTCCTGATTCACACGCGAGAGGCTGCCGAGCGCCGCGTCGGGCCCGGGCCCGACGATGGCCTCGACGTCCGCGAGCAGCGTCACGTTGGGCGTGGGGCGCCCGATCAAGACGAGGTCGAACGCCCCGAAGCCGAAGACGTCGTCCTTCGCCCGCGCGGGGTTCACGATCCACTGCACGCCGCCGCGCAGCGCGCCGTTGACGGAGAAGGCCGGTGGGATCGGCCCGGGAGGCGGCAGCGTCTGGCGCCGCTCGAGACCGGCGCGCGCGGGCGACTCGGGCTCGGCCTCCTGCGCGTCCTTCGTGGTCTCTTGCGCGGCGCCCAGCGCCGGCGCGGCCAACGCCGCCACCGACACGAGAAGGAGAGCGAGCCGCGTCATCGGTCCAGCAGCTTCTCGACGATCACGCAATCGCGCCATTCGCCGGCGAGCTTGCCGTGCCGCTCGTAGACGCCGACGACGCGGAATCCGCAGGCCTCGTGCAGCCCGAGGCTCGCGGCGTTCTCGGGAAAGATGCGCGAGACCAGCTTCCAGAACCCGCGCGCGGCGTAGACGTCGCAGAGCGCGTTCAGCGCCGCCCGCCCGGCCCCGGTGCCGCGCGCGGCGCGGGCCACGTAGACCGAGTGCTCGGCGACCCCTGCGTACGCGGGCCGGGTCCGGTACGCGCCCGCCGACGCCCACGCGATCACGCGCCCGTCGCGCTCGACCACGACCGTCGGGTAGCGCTCGCCCTTGTCGGTCAGCTGCCCCGCGATCTGCTCCGCGGTTCTCGGCTCCGTCTCGAACGTCGCCACGCGGTCGGCGATGCCCTCGTTGTAGATGGCGGCGATGGCCGCCGCGTCCTCCCTGGTTGCCGGTCGCGTGGTGAGTTTCACCATGACGTCACAGGCCCGCGAGCTTCTTCCAGTGCTCGGCCGCGAGCGGGAACGACGCGAAGCCGATCTCGCACTGGAGTTGGCGGTTGGCCCGGATCGGCTGGTTCGGCACGTGTCCGGCGAGCCAGGCGTCGCAGAAGCGTTGGAGCAGCGCAATGTCGCCGGGGTCGATGGCATCCAGCTCCAGCTCCGTCAGCCGTGCGAACTCGTCCTCGCGGAGTCCCCGCGGCAGGGTCCAGCCCCCGTCGGCACCGCGCACGGGCTGCACCAGCGGGCTCACGCGCACGAGCGCGCCGCCGGTCACCGGATGCTCCGGGTCGCGACCCAGGGGCTGGCCGAGCAGCGTGTGCGCGATGAACGTCGCCGCGTCGGGTGGGTCGTCGAGGATGGCGCCGGCGACGGCCTTGAGGTCGTGCACTGTGCCGGACGCCCCGCGCGGTGCCGCGAGCGGAGGCCGCACGTCGTCGGCCTCCGGCGGGAGGATGACGCTGCCGGTGCCGATGCTCAGCGCGATGATGTCCTCGGCGCGCACGTCGTTCGCGCGCGCCTCGACGACGGCCGCGAGGAGCGGGTTGTTCATGCCGGCCAGGGCCCCATCCCAGAACCGCCGGCCGAGGTACGCCGGCGTGTCGAAGGTCGCCGGCGCGTCGAAGTAGTTGACGGGGGCGTTCGACGACGCGTGCACCGCCTCCGCCAGGGTCGGCGAGGGGCCGACCGGCCCGCTGCGCGCGTTGCTCTCGACGTTGGAGCGAAAGAAAACGGCGCGCAGCGTGTCGAAGTCGAAGGCAACGATGAGGTAGTCCGGCGGCTTCGGTCCGCCGGGCCGCTGGATCGCCTGCGCGAGCCGGTCGAGCGGCGTGTCGCCCGTCGGCGCGAGACGGTCCTTCAAGCCGTCCAGCTTCGCCGACGCCCGATATTTCGGGCCGAGATCGAGCAGCGCGCTGGGAATCCGCTCCCAGGGCGCCAGCGTCACGAAGATCTCGTCCCGCGCCGACTCGTCGCCGAACAGCGCATCGATCTCCGAGAGCGTGAAGTCGCACGCCAGCGCGGCGGCGACGATGGCGCCGCCGGAGTTCGCCGCGACGAGGTCGAACTGCGCGAGCACGTCCCGCCCCCGGAGGTCGCCGTAGATCTGGCGAAGGGCGCGGGCCTGGATCAGCGCCCAGGTGCCTCCGCCGTCGAGCGAGAGGATGCGATAGCGCGCCGCCATCGCGAGGAGCGTAGCACCCGGCGGGCCCGCTTGACTTGAGCGTCGAAGTGCCTTAATGCCGTCGCATGAGTGCCGGCGAACGGCGCCGGGCCACACGCGGCAGAAAATGCTCGGACGCCTCGGAGAACGGTCATGGAAAACGGGGACGAACAGCGCGGTCGACCGTGCGGTGGATTGCTCGGCTGCGGTGACGACGGCGGGCGGCAATACATGGTCGAGCCCGATGTGGTCGAGGCGGCGCTCACACCGCCGACCCGTGACCGCCTGCAGCACATGGACGAGTTGAACCAGGACGCCCTCGAGCCCCATCTGGCGACGTACCGCGTGTCCCGCCGGCGGCTCGTCGGTGTCAGCGGCGTCCTTGGCTTGCTGGCGACGGTGGCGCCGAGCAGCCTCCTCGCCGCATGCGCGACCCTCCGCCGCGGCGCCACCGCCGCCCCGGGTGGACGGACCCACGTCGTGGAGTCCACTCCGGAAACCGTGCGGCTGGGCGCGTTCGACGCGACACGACCGGATATTCTCCAGATCGATTCCGGCGACACCGTGGTGTATCCGAACACGTGGACGCATTTCCTGAACCGCTTCCAGCGGGGCGTCACGATTCAACAGCTGGCGCAGTTCCGCCGTGAAAACCCGGGCCGAGGCCCGCACTCCATCGTCGGGCCGGTCGGGGTCAAGGGTGCCCAGCCGGGCGACATGCTGAGCGTGCGCTTTCTCACGCTCACGCCCTTCGACTGGGGTGCCAACCTCAACAACCCCGGCGACCTCAAGACCGGCGCGCTACCCGACGAGTTCCCCGAGGGCAGCATCCGATTCATCGACATCGACGTGCCGCGGAAGGTCGCGAAGTTCTCCCCATCGATCACGCTGCCCCTGGGACCGTTCCAGGGCACGTTCGGCGTGGCGGCTCCCGAAGACCGCGAGGTCGTGGGCCGCATCGGCCCGGGCGTCGTGAGCTCCGTCCCGCCCGGCCAGCACGCCGGCAACATGGACCTGCGCGAGCTTCAGGAGGGGACGATCCTCTACATCCCCGTCTGGCGGCCGGGCGCGAAAATCTTCACGGGCGATTCCCACGCGCTGCAGGGCGACGGCGAGGTCAACCTCACCGCGCTCGAGACCGGCATGCGTGAGGTCCGTGTGCAGGTCCAGCGTCATGAGCGGGCAGGATGGCAGTGGCCGTTCGCGGAGAACGACACGCACTGGATCGCGATGGGAATGCACCGCGATCTTACCGAAGCGTTCCGCATCGCGCTACGGAACACCATCGACTTCTTGAGCGGCCGCGCGGGCCTGAACCGTCACGACGCCTACGGGCTGGCCAGCATGGCGGTGCACTTTCGTATCACCCAGGTCGTCGACGTCAACCAGGGCGTCCACGCGATGATCCCGAAGGAGATCTTCACGCGCGAGCTGCGGGAGTCGATGCGCGTCGTGTAGGCAAGATTGGTGGGCAGGCACGGGATTGAACCGCCGACACCAGGATGTTCAGTCCCGCCCTGCCCCACCAACTGGCACCCGGTAACAGCCGGAGTGCCCGTTCGGGCCGAGCCTGGCCGTTACCGCTTCACGGCGAACACCCAGATCACGCCGCCCTGAGGCACGTCCGTCTTCGCGCCGCGAATATCGTCGAGGGCGCCCTGCATCCGCTGCGCATCCACGCCCCAGCCGGATTGGACCGCGACGTACTGCACGCCGTCGACGGCGAAGGAGCTGGGGACGCCGGTGATGCCGGAGTTCGTGCGCCACTGCCACAGGGGCTCGCCGGTTTTCGCGTCGAAGGCACGAAAGTACCGGTCGTTGGTTCCGCCGGCGAAGACGAGCCCGCCCCCCGTGGTCAAGATTGGACCCCAGTTGTGTGACTCGAACGTACGCATCCACACTTTCTGACCGGTGTTCATGTCCCAGGCCTGGATCTCGCCGATGTGCTTCGAGCCGTCCGCGACGACCATCCCGATGTCCTTGATCTCGGTGCCCAGCCAGAGCTTGCCCTCCTCGTAGGGTTTCGCCGTGCCCAGGAGCGTGCCGCAGAGGTTCTCGTTGGTCGGGATGTACAGATATCCGGTCTTCGGATTGTAGGCGGCCGGCGGCCAGTCCTTGCCGCCCCACAGCGACGGACAGAAGGGGATCTTCTTACCCGTGACCGGCTTCTTCGTCTCGTCGTACTCGGGGCGGCCCGTTCGCGGGTCGAGCTTCGTGAACACCGTCTGCTTGACGTAGGGCTTGGCGTCGACGAAGCCGATGCCGTCGGCCTTCCGCTCCAGCACCCACAGGTATCCGTTGCGGCCCGGGTGTACCAGGCTCTTGATCGTCCGTCCGCCGCGCTGGACGTCCATCAAGATCGGAGCCGACACCTCGTCCCAGTCCCACGAGTCGTTCCAGTGGTACTGGTGAAACGCGCGCAGCTTGCCCGTGTCGGCGTCCAGCGCGATCACCGAGGTCGAGTAGAGATTGTCGCCGGGGCGTTGATCGCCCATCCACTGCGCCCCGTTGCCGGTGCCCCAGTACGTGAGATTGAGCTGGGGATCGAAGCTGCCCGTGATCCAGACGGACGCGCCACCCGTCTTCCACGAGTCGCCCTTCCAGGTCTGGGAGCCCGGCTCGCCCGGCGCCGGTATCGTGAACGTCTTCCAGGCCGGCGCGCCCGTGCGGGCATCCAGCGCCTGGACGAAACCGCGGATCCCGAGCTCACCGCCCGAGACGCCGACCATGACTTTCCCCTTGGCCACCAGGGGCGCCAGCGTCATGTAATAACCCTTCTTGTAGTCCTCCACCGTCCTGTCCCAGAGCAATTTGCCGGTCTTCGCGTCCAGCGCGACGACGTGGGCGTCGAGCGTGGCGAGATAGACCTTGTCCTCGTAGAGGCCGACCCCGCGGTTGGTCGGGTGCAGCTGAAAGAGATCGTCGGGCAGCTCGCGCTTGTACCGCCACAGGAGCTCGCCGGTCTTGGCGTCGAGGGCGAGCACCTGGTTCTGCGGCGTGCTCACGAACATGATGCCGTTGTTCACGATGGGTGGCGCCTGGTGGCCTTCGGCCACGCCCGTCGAGAAGCTCCAGACCGGCACGAGGTCCTTCACGTTGCCGGTGTTGATCTGCTCGAGCGGGCTGTAGCCCCAGCCGTCATAGGTTCGCCGGTACATCAGCCAGTTCTCGGCCTCGGGACTCACGAGCCGCTGATCGGTCACCGGTGTGTAGCTGGCGGTGCCGGTGGTGGTGCGCGCGCGCGGCGCAGGTTGCGCCATGCCGACGGTGCTCGTCCCCATGCCTTGTGTCGTGCACCCGCCCAGCAGCGTTGCTGGCACCGTCGTCGCGACCAGAAGACTTCCGATTCCGACGAGTGCTCTCGCGGTTGTCATCGTCGTTCTCCTCCGACTTGTGGTGAAGGGTGAAGCGGCGCCGCCCCCGTTCAGCCCGGCTGGAAGCCGGGCCGGCTCATGAAGCTCCCGTCGGCGACGATCACGCCATCGACGACCTTGACCGGCAGCCGCGGGAGCCGGCGCGGCGCGGGGCCGCCGACGACGCGGCCCCTCTCCCGCGGATCGAACTCCGAGTCATGGCATGGGCATCGGAATCGTCGCGTCTCGGCTTGCCACAGCGTCACGTCACAGCCGGCGTGCGTGCAGACACCCGAATACGCCACGACGCCGTCGGCGGACCGGGCGCGCGTATCCTCGTCGAGCTCGTCGGGGGGAAGGCGGACGAGCAGGATCTGGTTCAGGCGCGAGCCGTCGCGGACGACACGGCTGCTGGGGTCGATGGGATAGACCATGACCGGAGGCTTGCCCGCCAGCAGATCACCGGGGGTGATGACCTGTCCGATTCGCTCGCCGCCGGCGAACACGAAGCGATCTCCGGCCTGGGGACGCTGCGTTCGGAGGTCACCGGCCTGGGCGCCGGCGCGGCGAGGCGCGCAGAGGAAGGCGCCGGCGCCGAGAGCGGCTCGTAGCACTGCGCGGCGTGGCCATCCGGATCGCGAGGACATCGGAGCGTCGCCGGCCGCGATTCTGGCGGCGAGCCACACGTGATGTCAAGCGGCGCCCCTCCGATGAACGTTGGAGGGCTCGCCATCAGCCGTCTTTATGTTGCGCTCGTTTTGTGATTCGATTGTGCGGCGCGCCCAGAGTGAGGGTGGTCGGCCACGAACCGCATTGGCCCTGAAGTCTCGAGGATGAGAGGAGAATCGCGATGATCCCACTCGACATCAACGGCAAGCGCCAGACTGTCGACTTGCCCGGCGAGACCCCGCTGTTGTGGACACTCCGCGACGAGCTCGGTCTCACGGGGACCAAGTTCGGCTGCGGCATGGCGCTGTGTGGCGCTTGTACGGTGCACGTCGACGGGCAGGCCGTGCGCTCGTGCATCACGCCGATCTCGGCGGTGGCGAACAAGAAGGTCGTCACCATCGAGGCGGTCGGCGCGGACGCCGTCGGCAAGGCGTTGCAGGCGGCGTGGGTCGACACGGGCGTGCCCCAGTGCGGCTACTGTCAGGCCGGCCAGATCATGTCCGCGGCCGCGCTGCTGAAGCGCAAGCCGAAGCCGAGCGACGTCGAGATCGACGAGGCCATGAGCGGCAACATCTGCCGCTGTGGGACCTACACGCGGATCCGCGCCGCCATCAAGCAGGCGGCGGTTCAGCAGGGAGGGACGCGATGAACGCGCCAGTCGATCGCATTTCGAGTGCGGGGAGCGATGCGTCGTTGGACCGACCGCTGGTCGTGGTCAACCTGAGCCGGCGCCGGTTCCTTCAGGGGATGTCGGCACTGGGCGGGCTCGTGCTCGCGGTGGGGTATCCATCGGCCGCGCGTGCCCAGGCCAAGAAGTACGGCGCCGACGGGATGCCCAACGGGTGGGTCGACAGCCCCTTGGCGTTCGTGTCCATCGCCGAGGACGGCACGGTCACGATCGTCTGCCATCGTTCCGAGATGGGACAGGGCGTCAGGACCGGCATGCCGATGATCGTGGCCGACGAGCTCGAAGCGGACTGGAAGCGCGTGCGCGTCGCGCAGGCGCCCGGTGACGAGAAAAAGTTCGGCAACCAGGACACCGACGGCTCGCGAAGCACGCGGCATTTCTTCGAGCCCATGCGCCACTGCGGCGCGGCGGCGCGCACCATGCTGGAAGCGGCGGCCGCTGAACGCTGGAAAGTGCCCGTCAGCGAGGTGGAGGCGAAGAACCACGAGGTCGTGCATCGTCCGACGGGGCGGCGCGCCGGGTACGGATCGCTCGCCAAGGCGGCGGCCGGTCAGCCCGTCCCGGCGCGGGAGACGCTACGCCTCAAGGATCCGAAGCAGTTCCGTTACATCGGCAAGGGGCAGCTGAAGCTGGTCGACGGCCGCGACATCGCGACCGGCAAGGCGCAGTACGGCATCGACACCCGGCTGGACGGAATGCTGTACGCGGTCGTGGCGCGTCCCCCGGTCTACGGCGGCAAGGTGGCGAGCTTCGACCCTGCCGAGGCGCTCAAGGTGCCGGGGGTGCAGCGCGTCGTGCAGATCGAGGACAGCCCGCCGCCTGCCCACTTCAATCCGGTCGGTGGCGTCGCGGTCCTTGCGCGCAACACCTGGGCCGCGATGCAGGGCCGCAAGGCGCTGAAGATCACCTGGGACGATGGCCCGAATGCGAGCTACGACTCGTCGGCCTTCAAGACCAGTCTCGAGGAATCCGCGCGCAAGCCCGGGAAGGTCGTGCGCAACGACGGAGACTTCGATGCCGCCGTGGCCAAGGCGGCGCGCCGCCTCGACGCCGAGTACTACGTCCCGCATCTCGCGCACGCCACGATGGAGCCGCCGGCCGCGACCGTGCGGATCGCGAATGGCAAGTGCGAGGTCTGGGGCGGTTTCCAGTCTCCCCAGGCCACCCGTGACCTGGTGGCGAAGCGACTCGGCATGTCAGCGGACGACGTGACCGTGCACGTCACGCTGCTCGGCGGCGGCTTCGGACGCAAGTCGAAGCCCGACTACGCCATCGAGGCAGCCGTCCTGTCCAAAGCGGTGGACGGCAAGCCGGTCAAGGTGACCTGGACGCGCGAGGACGACCTGCACAATAGCTACTACCACACGGTGTCGGTCGAGCACCTCGAGGCTGGCGTCGACGCGCAAGGCAAGCCGGTGGCCTGGCTGCACCGGAGCGTGGCGCCGACCATCATCTCCACGTTCAATCCCGCGGCGAAGAACGAGGCGCCGTTCGAGCTCGGCATGGGCGTCATCAACGTGCCGTTCGCGATTCCGAACGTTCGCATCGAGAACCCCGAGGCGGTCGCCCACACGCGCATCGGCTGGTTCCGATCGGTCTCGAACATTCCCCATGCGTTCGCGGTCCAGTCGTTCGTCGCCGAGCTGGCCGCGGCCGCCGGCCGGGACCCGAAGGACTTCCTGCTGGAGGTGATCGGCCCGGCTCGCCAGGTGAGCCCGGAGACCCTGGGCGATACCTGGAACCACGGCGAATCCCCCGAGCGGTACCCCGTCGACACCGGCCGCCTGCGGCGCGTCGTCGAGACGGCAGCGCGCCAGGCCGGATGGGGCAGGAAGCTGCCCAAGGGCCACGGCCTGGGCATCGCGGGACACTACAGCTTCGTGAGCTACATCGCGGCGGTCGTGGAGGCCGCGGTTGACGACAAGGGCCAGCTGACGATCCCGCGGGTGGACATCGCCGTGGATTGCGGCGCAACGGTCAACCCGGACCGGGTGCGCTCCCAGATGGAGGGCGCCTGCGTGATGGGCGTCGGCGCCGCGACACTCGGTGAGATCAGCTTCAAGAGCGGCCGCGTGGAACAGGACAACTTCCATGCCTACGAGGTGACCCGGATGTCCGGGGCGCCGCGGGAGATTCGCGTGCACATCATCCCCGGCGACTACAGCAAGCCGATGGGCGGCGTGGGCGAGCCCGGCGTGCCGCCGATCCCGCCGGCCTTGTGCAACGCGATCTTCGCGGCGACGGGAAAACGAATCCGGCGCCTGCCGATCCGCGATCAGCTGAAGGTGTGAGCGCGAGCACGGGACAGGCGTCATCGAGCGAACGCAAGCGTGGGGCGTCGCGTGTGGCGGCGCCCCATTTTGCGCGGACTGGGGAATCGAACCCGTGCTGGTAAGCCGAGCGTCCGACCGCGGTAGGCCCGCGTAGAAGACCGCGCTCCACTGTCACGAAGCACGCGGGCGGCCTCCATTCTGACACCAGGCTCCACGCCGATCGTCCCTATGTGTCCGTCAGCGAACGGCTTTTTGCTGCACGGTTTCCGGCACGAAGCCTGCTACGAGGAATCGGGCACCAGCTGTGCCCGCATGAGCGGGAAGGATTGACTGGAGGAAGCGATGAGACGGGAAACCATGTCGCGGTGGTTCGTCGGAGGTCTCCTGATGGCAGGAGTCGCCTTGACGTTCTTCCCGGTCGCTGTGGCGGCCGAAGACGTCAAGGACCAGAAGCACGAGCGACAGCTCCAGGCGGACGCCAAGCAGCTCGACGCCGACGCCACGCGCGCCTCGAACACGCCCGACGGACAGCGCCGCGTGACCGAGCGGATCGCCAAGGAGTTCAAGGTCCAGCCGTCGGTCGTCACCGATCTCCACAGTCGTATGGGCGGCTACGGTCAGGCGACGATCGCACTGGCGCTTTCTCAGGAGCTGATGAAGCAAGACAAGACTCTGAGCCAGCAGGCGGCGCTCGACCACATCGTCGCGCTCCGACAGGAGGGCAAAGGGTGGGGCGTGATCGCCCATGAGCTGGGCGTGAAGCTCGGGCACGTGGTGAGCGACGTGAAACGGGCGGAAAAGGCCACCGACCGTGTGACGGGGAAGCCCGACAAGGCGGACAAGGTCGCGAAGGCCGAGAAGCCGGAGAAGATGGAGAAGATGGAGAAGCCGGCCAAGCCGGAAAAACCCAGCCGCTGACCGGGCACTGGGCTTCAGGGCCAATTTGACGCGAATGCCACACCCCAGCGCGGCGGACCTCCGCCGCGCTGCTTTTTCTTCGCGTCTCGCGCCCGGCGCCCTCTACTCTGGATTCAGCACTGTGAGCGACCCGTTCATCAATCGGCGAATGGGGGAGACGGCATGAGCACTCGCGGAGCATTGATCGGTCTCGTACTGATCATCACCGGTGTCACGCCGGCGCTGGCCGAAGACGATCCGCGGTGGTTGTTGTCGACCTCCGTCAACTACTCGGTCGGCGACTACGGGACAAACAAGGACACCACGATCGTCTCCGTGCCCGTCACCTTCGGCGTGAGGCCCGTCGATCAGCTTTGGATCAGCCTCACGCTGCCGTGGATCTACCAGTCTTCGGAGAACGTCGTCGTCACCGCCGGCGGCGTGGCGGTGCGAAAGAAGGGCGGCAGCGGGAAGTTCGCGCGGCCGGAGCGCTCCACCAGCGAGAGCGGCGTCGGCGACCTGCTCTTGAAGGTGTCCTATACCGTCCTCGAGGAACGGGACTTCGTCCCCGAGATCGCGCCCTACGTGAAGATCAAGTTTCCGACCGCCGATAGTGACCGCGGTCTCGGCACGGGTGAGTTCGACGAGACGATCGGCGTGGATCTGAGCAAGCGTCTCATCGACGGCCTGTTCGGATTTGTGACCCTGTCATATACGTTCGTCGGCGACCCTCCGGGCACAAACTTCCGCGACTCCTTCGGTTGGAGCGTCGGTCCGGCGTACTCGATCGGACCTCTGTCCCTGTTCACGTTCCTCGACGGTTCGACCGCCATCTCGCCGGGGCAGTCGGATCCTCTCGAGCTCCGCGTGGGAGCGGAGTACAGGCTCACGAGGGCGCTGAAGTTCACCGGAGCGGTGACCCGAGGATTGTCGAACGGATCGGCCGACTGGGGGGGCTCCCTGGGATTCACATTTCGGTTCTGACCTGGTCATTCCGGCCGGCGCCTGCGACGAAGTCACTCCGTGCTCATGAACGCGTCGGCCGACACTCGCCGCGGCGCAGGCATCGCGCAGTCCACGGCGATGGAGTTGAGCGGGCTCTCGAAGTGAAGATCGGTAAGCGTTCGAAGCTAGAACACGAGCTGGCACGCACGAAGCGAACGCAGATTGATCGTGTGCGCTGTGTTGTCCCCGCCGCAGGACCAGCGGGGGCGGAAGCACCATCCTGAATGGCGAGGCGGGAAGAAACATCGGTCGCGGCCAGCGGCTCCTCCGCCACTTTGTGTTTTGGCGGAGACGAGCCTTCGGCGCCCGTACCAGGGTTGTAATGCTGACAATGTGCGCCACGAGCGTAATTTCTACAAATTCGGAGCCACATGTTACGGTCAAAGCGCTTGTAATTATTTCGGACCAAGTGGCGGAAAACCCTCGGCATCTTCCGTGCATCTGAGATTGAGGTGCTTGACCGGGTCCTCGATAAGGGCATCGTCATCGACGCGTCGGCCCGGGTCTCGCTGGTCGGCATCGACCTGACCTGATCACGGTCGAGGCGTGCATCACAGCGGCCTCCATCGCAACCTACCTCCAGCATTCGGATGAAGAGTGGCTCAGGAAACTGCTGGATGAGCTCGAGAAATGAAGGCCTGGGCCAAGTCATTGACGCCAGCCCGTCCCTTCAACTGACGCAGGCCGCGCAAGTCTATGGCGTCAGTGAGAAGATGATTTTAGGCGGTCATCAGGATGAATCTCGATGACGGGTTCGACGACCTACGACGCGGCTAAGGAGAAAGCGAATGAAGCGATCGACAACCGTGGCGCCAAGCCCGTGAGGAGGCGCAGGGTACCTGAGGTTCGGGGCGTCGGCGGGCGCACCGCACCAACCCGCCCTCTGCGAGCATGCTCGCAACAGTGAGGGATTACTACAAGATCCTGGGGGTCGGCCAGGACGCTGACAAGAAGGCGATCAAGGCGGCCTACCGGCGACTGGCCCGAAGATTCCACCCCGATGTCGCGCCGGGTCGGGACACCGCCAAGCGGTTCATCGAGATCCAGGAGGCATACGAGGCCCTCTCGAACCCCACTCGCCGACGGCTGTACGACCGTGCAACCCGCGGCCGTCGCCAGCGCGCGGCAGCCTCCCCAAAGCGGAGACCGCGGATCCCGAACACCGAATATGTTCTCAGCGTCATTATCGGGGGGCTGGGACTTCGGCTCAGCGCGGGCGTCGGGGGTATCGGCTTCGTCACCGGTCGTCGCGGCTCCCGCCGCGACCCCAAGGACGATCAATGACTTCACTGCCTCCGCGGCGGGTGACGCCCGCCGCACGCTCGCGGCTGACGTAATCGTCGCCGCCGCTCCCGACCCGGTGTTCGTTTCCGACCTCCGCGGCAAAATCCTGGAGGCTAACGAAGTCGTCTCGCAGCTGCTCGGCCTCCGCCGCGATGAGGTCCCTCACATGGCGTGGCAGTTGTCCGAGCTGACAGTCCTTGAACCGAAGGACATCACCCGGGCGAGCAGGTTGACGATGACGAAGAGCGATGCTCGCTGGCCGGCTCTTTCGTCCCCGCGACGAGATCGTCGAGACGGGGTGGTGCTCACGCGCGGGGCGCCCTCCTGCGCGGGCTGGATCGACGGTTGCAGAACCGGACGCAGCTGCCCGTGCGCGTAGCCCAGGATCCGCTCACCTGCGCGGCGCTCGCCGTCGGGAGGGCGCTCGACGACCTGCCGCTCCTGAGGAAGGTCGCCATCCTGGCGTGAGGCGCGTCGTCGGCGTGCCGCGCTCACGACCTCGATGAGGCTCCGCCGACCGCCCGTCGCGCTCCACCTGCGTACACCAGTGCGCCCGCCAGCAGGTCGTATTCGGGGATCGCGGAATCGTTCCAGCGCATGACGAAGTACTGGTAGAAGGCCGTGTAGAGGCCCGCTGGATCCTGGCCGTGCACGAATACGTACTCGGGCAAGACGCGGACGTCGAGCGCCGGAGGATAGTGCCGCACCCAGGCGTGGTCGCCGAGAATGGCCAGCTTCCAGAGCGGTGGCTCGGAGTAGAGCTTCAGGTGGATCCGCTGGTGCGCGGCCGGGAGCGCGCGGAGGAACGCGATCGTCTGCTCGACCTGCGTCCGCAGGCTTTCACAGGTGATCTCGGGATCGCCGATCGTCCGCACACGCTCGATCGCCCCGCGGCTCTCTGGGTCAAGCAGCATGATCTTCGCGCTCCGGCAGTTCTCGATCACCGCGCGCAGGTCGCCCTTCGGCTCGACGAGTGTGCGAAACCCCGTGGACCCGATGATCATGATGTCCCGCGCGAAGGCGTGTCGCTCCTTCAGCCGCCGAGCCACCCGCCGGGACAGAATGCCGTTCGCCGCACCGAGATGCACCAACCCCGCCGCCCGCGCGATCTTGGACAACCGCCGGTTCCGCCAGTTCGTCCGCGCGCGGCTCAGGACGAGCACGAGCACCAGTGCCACGGCGAGCTCCGTCGAGACGAGGAAGACCTTCTCGTCTTCGATCGCGGACCAGGAGGCGAGCAGACGCCGGGCGAGGAAGGCGAACGTGAAGGGAAGGGTCGCGGCGATCGCGGCGGCCAGGATGATGACGGCGACGTGGTAGAAGAGCGAGAGGCGCCCGGTGACGACTCGGACGGCGCCCGCAGCCACGCCGGCGAGGCGCCGCGCGGCCACCACGCTCCACGTACGCACGGCTCGGGCCGGCCGCGTGGGGAAGGAACGCCCGCCAGGGCTCATGACAGGATGAGCAGTGCCGTGATCAAGAAGAGGGCGAGCCCGTCGGCTGGCCCGTTCCCGAAGAGCGCGACGCGGTCCGAGAGGGCGGCCATCAGCCGAAGTTGGCGGTCGTTCAGCGTCGCGAGTTTCTCCGCCGCCTTCACCCTCGATGCGGAGTCCGCGACCCGGTGCTCGAGGACCGCGAGGATTTTCTCGGTGTACTCCTCACGGTCGCGCGCCACGCCGCTCGCGAGCGGTGGTTCGCGCAGGTCGGCGCGCGGAGCGGCCACGACGTGATCACGTTCCGAAACGACAAGGAGCATGGCGATCAGCACGAGCGTCAGCCGGGTCATCGGTCTCATGGCGTTCATCGTCGAGAATTTTACTTCGCGTGCGAGTGCCGTACAAATTTAGTTCGCGTGTCGTGTCAGCAAACCCCGTGCCGATCCGAGCGGCGCGAGCCCGATTCTCCGCATCTCGACAGGCGGCAAGCGTCGTGTCGAGCGGTTCGCGCTACGCGTGACAGTCCAACTGTTCTGACGCAGACAGTGTGATCGATTCCGGAGTATCTTTACTCGCTCTATCTGACCCCATGCCATCGCGCCATCACTTATCCTTTCCTTCTGTCTGTGCTCCGATACCATACGTCACGTCGCTGACGCGATGGGTCCGGCTCACGCGCGCGTATCCACGCGAAGTCCAGACGTCTGGCAGGGCCTTTGCTAGACGCGGACTTACCGTTGTTACATCGGGTGCGAGGGCTGGATATGCTGAATGCAACACGGTCCCCGAGACCTCCTGGCGAAATTAGACCCGCACTTACTGATGCGGCGCTTCCGCAGCTTCAGCACGAGGTCGTTGGTCTGAGGACCCCAGACCTTATGAGGACGACGCGTGGTGCCGTGGCTCTGCCACCGGGAGAGGAGCGATCCGATCCTTTCGCCGAGCGTGGATCACAGCGTGCCGGCGCGCGGGCCTCGCGCGCGTCGTCGAGCGGGATGGTCGAACGATCGTCTATCCCGCACGACTTCCGCCGCACGGCGGCCGCAATCTCGAGCGCGCCGGCGTCCCGCGTCTACCGCGATGGCCATGGTCGGGCACCGCACTAAGTCGATCTACCGGCGATACGCGATCGTCGATGAGACGATGCTCCGGGAAGGGGCCGAGCGACTCACCGCGTTCTACCGCGGACAGTCGCCGCTGACGACTGTGGTCCCGCTCCGGAAGACCGGACAGGCCAAAAAAACACGGCCAGTCACACGGGCCAGCCGACCGGAGCGAGGACCGCAGGCCAGCCTAACTACCTAAAAAAATGGTGGGCAGGGACGGGATCGAACCGCCGACACCAGGATTTTCAGACCGACCAGCGCCGACGCGCAAGTATGCCGAAGTGTTGTACCTCGCCCAGTCAGCGTGCCGTCGGTCGTTGGTCCACATTGGTTCTCATTGGTCCATCACGGGCACTCGCGGGCACAGAACGGGCACACCACAACGCATTCTTTCGGCTTCGCGGTATTCGGCATCGACCTGGCGCGCACCACGTCTCTGCGGCTGCGAAGGCCCTGACATTGCGCCGCTGCCCGTGCTGGCGCGGCCGCGCGTAGTAGTTGGTGATGCTGAGCAGTATCGTCCATGCCGCATGCGCGCGATCGTCGTTCCTCAGCGCGCTACGGCGGTCGTGGCGCCACCCGCCGCTCCTGCATCCGTGGGGCCCTCAGGGGCAGCTGGCGTTCGCTCGTTCTAGAACCGTTTACGGCTTCAGGAGGGTGGATCTCTAGCCCTTGGGCGGCACCGTGGTGGCCACTGCCACTGGTACGTCACACCAGCTCAGAAGTGCCGTCATCGTCTCCGTTGGCTCCGCACAGCCGGGGCATAACCGACCTCGCAATCGACGGCCGATCGGCTTCGCTCTACAAGGGCCGGCCGGTTCGCCATGCGCCGAGCGCTTCGGCGAGGCGAGCAGTGAGCCTCACGGTGCGCGCCTCCTCGGTCTTCGTGGTCTTGATCTGACCCCAGGAGATCGCGCGCTCGATCTGAAGGGACCAACACCTCGGCTGTGAGGCCATCTCCCTGCATTGCAGGAACCCGGCACGGCAATGCTCTCTATCCCAGCGTGTTCTCTGGCGGAAACTTCGTCCGTGTTTTTTTTGGTAAACACACAAGGCGCTAGGTCATGATCGAAGAGCGAGATCATGACGCGAAGAGTGGAGGGACACCATGCCATACCAGGCCGAAATCAGTCGTAAGAACCCGGGTTGTTTCGTGTTTTTGATCGACCAGTCAGAATCGATGGAAGACCCTTTTGGCGGCGGAGAGGACGGCAGAAGAAAGGCCGAGGAGCTGGCGACGATACTCAACAAGCTTATTCATAATCTGTGCATCCGTTGCGCCAAATCGGATTCTATTTACGACTACTTTCATGTCGGTGTGCTGGGCTACAGCGCAGACAGCTGTAAACCGGCGCTCGACGGTGAACTGAGCGGGCGCTCTTTGGTACCAATCAGTGAATTGGCCACTAAGCCGTTGCGGATCGAAGAGCGAGTAAAGAAATCGGATGATGGCGCCGGCGGAGTGATGGACCAGACCGTGAAATTCCCAGTCTGGTTCGATCCATATTGGAAAGGGGGCACTCCGATGTGCGCCGCGCTCAAGGAGGCAACCCGGATTGTCGAGACATGGTGTCAGGAGCATCCCAAGGGATTTCCGCCGATCGTCATCAACATCACCGACGGCGAGGCAACGGATGGAGATCTCGTTGCCGAGGCCCGTAAATTGACGGCGGTCGGCTGCGATGACGGTTCGGTGCTGCTCTTCAACATCCATCTTTCGTCGACGGCCGGACCATCGATCGAACTACCGAGCAGCGGCAGCAAACTCCCGGATCAACATGCCAAGCAGCTCTTTGAAGCCTCATCGACGCTCACACCATTCATGGTTGCACGCGCGAACGAGCTGGGTATGTCGGCCGCGGAAAACTCGCGAGGATTCATCTTCAACGCGCAACCGTTGCACGTCATCCATTTTCTCGATATCGGCACGCGGCCGGCTAATGTCCATCTGCGCTGAGTACCACTGCCGCGGGCACCTGCGGCGGTGAAGCATGCCAAGGCGGGCAGAGAGCGCGACATCAAGGTCTTCTCCTGCCCAAAGTTGGGCAATAGTCTCGAGGAGTACGAGGATGCCTCGGCGCATCGGCACACTCGTACCCAAGTCGGCATCCGCGTGGCGGTGGCTGACGGCGCTACCGAAAGCAGTTTTGCCAAGTTATGGGCAGTGCTTTTGGCCGAAACCTATGTGCGAAGTGAGCTCACTGGGGCGGAGTTTTTTGACCGGTTGACGCCGGCCCGCCGCCTCTGGCGGCGAAAATTATCGGGCCGACCTCCTCTCCCCTGGTTCGCGAGCGAAAAGGCCGAGCAGGGTGCCTTTGCGGCGTTCCTCGGTGTCCAGATCGACGCTCACAAGAACCGGTGGACGGCGTTGGCCGTTGGTGACTGTTGTCTCATGCAGGTCGATAACGTCGGTAAGCGGATGCGGGTCGTCGAAACGTTCCCCTTACAGAAATCTTCGCAATTCACGATGAGCCCTTATCTGATCGGTTCCAAGTCGAACGACGAATCACTGAACGAACGGATACAAATCAGCAACGGCAACCTCCGCGATGGAGACATGCTCCTGCTCGCCACTGACGCGGTGGCCGCCTGGCTGCTCAAACAGCACGAAGACGGGCGACCATTGTGGAAGTGGCTGTACCGCAAGCTGGGTACGCCAGAGAGCTTTGCCGCAATGGTCGCCTACGGCCGCCAACATGGATTGCGCAACGACGACTGCACCCTTGTCCGCGTTATTCATCACGATTCAGGGGTTGAAGCGAAGGAGGGCTAGCGATGGGGGCATGGCCAGACCTGACCGAATACCATGAGGCGGTTCAGCACCCGCAAAAGGCGTTTGCGGACCCCGGATTGAAAGCGGTCACGCTCGAGCTCGATCGGTTCGGTATGCCCAAACCGGCCACCGGCGGCAACGCGGTGGTCTACAAGGCCAAAGAACCGGGCGGGTTTTTATCATTCAAGAAGACCTGGGCGATTCGCTGCTTCCTGCGCCCGATCAGCGACCACGCCGAACGCTATGACGCGATCTCCAAACATCTTCGCAAGGTCCGCCTGCCTTACGATGTCAATTTTCAGTTCCTCAAGCAGGGCATTCAAATTCGCTCCACCTGGTTCCCCATCGTCAAAATGCAATGGGCGGATGGCGACCTTATGCACATTCATATTGAGAAGCATCTACGCTATCCGGCCTCCCTCGCGGCATTGCGGGAAAAATGGGTGACACTCGTTCGCCACCTCGAAGCCGCTCAGGTGGCGCACGGCGACTTACAGCACGGTAATATCCTGGTGCGCGGCGGATCGATCCAGTTGGTGGACTACGACGGTATGTGGGTGCCGGCCTTGAGGGGCCGCAACGCCACGGAAACCGGCCACCGCGCCTACCAACATCCCGAACGTGGCGGGCAAGACTACGGCCAAGAGATCGATCGTTTTTCAGCTCTCGTCATTTATCTATCGCTGGCGGCGCTGGAGAGGGATGCCACCCTCTGGGAACGTTTTCATACCGGCGACAATCTGATCTTCGTGCGCGAAGACTTCCTCCAGTTGGGTCGATCGGCGATCTGGCAACAATTGGGTCGTATCGGATCGGCGCAAATCGATCAACTCGCCGCTGCCGTGGCGGCCATGGTGCAGCGGCGTCCGATGAAGGTCAGCAATCTCGATAGCGTTCTCCAAAATCTGGCGAGCTTTAAGTTCCCTACCTCGATTCCCGCGTCGACTCCGGCCCAGCGGACGCCGCCAGCGTCCAAATCACCGGCTGTGCAAGGCGACCGGGCGGCGGGTGCCATGCCGAGCTGGATGAAAAGGAGCGGTTATCGTGATCATTCGGATGACTGAACGGCGCTGAGGCACTCGCAAACAACACCGCCGGCAGCAGCCGCACTCCGCCGACCTCGCCTGGCCGCTCGTGACCGACTTCCTGCAGCGCCGCGTGTGAGCGCGCGGAGCGCGGTCGCCGTGCTCGCACTGCTCGCTGGCCCCGGCCTCACCGCCTGCTCGAGCCCGCCGCCCGCGCCGCCGCGGCAGCCGGTCGTGGTCGAGACGAGCGTCTCGACCCGCTACTATCCGGTGCGCGGGACGACGACGCCGGCGGTCTTCGCGGCCATCGACGCCAACGGTCCCGTCGAGACGAGCGGCCAGCGCGCCCTGGGCCTGACGTCCGCGGAATGGAAGCTGAACTCGGGCGACGTGGACGTCCGCGCGGTCCCCTGCGTCTTTCCGTCGCTGACGGTCACGCTCCACCTCGTGGTCATGCTGCCGCGCCACGAAACGCCGGACGACCTGCCGGCCGACCTCCGGGACCGCTGGGAGCGCTTCGTCGCGCGGGTTGCCGCCCACGAGCAGCGTCACGTCGACATCTACCTGGAGGGCGCGAAGGCGATGAAGGCGCCCCTGGAGGCGACGCGGACGGCCGTGTCCTGCGCGGACGTCGAGAAGGCGATCGACGCCGCGTGGCGGGCCCAGCAGGCGGACATCGAGCGCGCGCAGGCGGAGTTCCACGCCGAGGACGAGACCAGGGCCCGGAGCGAGCGCGAGGCGCTGCAGGCCCGGCTCGACGGCACCCGCGCGCAGCTCGAGCCCGTGGACGCGGAGATCCGCCGCCTCAACGCCGACCTCGCCGACCTCCGGCGTCAGGTCGATGCCGGGCGCGCGGACCTCGTCGCGCAGCACAACGCCCTCGCCGGGCGGCGCGGCGCGCTCGCACAGGAGTACAACCGACTCGTCGCGGACGCCAATGGCCTGATCGACGCCCTCAACTGGGCGCGCTGATGACGTGAGCGGCCCGTGGGCGCTCCCGCGCTACCGTAGACGGCACAGGAACTTGCCGCGAAGTGGGAAGTGCGTACCGTCAGAGACGGTCGAGGATCGCCTGAATCGACACGATCCGGGCTTCCTCGCGATTCCGGTGGCCCGCGCGCACGATCGGGTCGAGCGCGTCGCCCATGATGATGCGCGGCGCGAAGTAGGGCGGGATTGCGTCCGCGGTCCCGGGACCGGCCGTCTCCGCGGTGACGTCGTCCCAGGCACGCACGCGGAATCCGGCGGCCTCCATCACGGCGCGCATCGCCGCCGGCGTGCGGAGGAAGCTCGACGACGCGTCGCGCGCCCACATCACCGGGAAGATCACGGGCTGGACGGGACCCGCCATCGGCTCCTGCGTCGCGAGCACCCCGCCCGGGCGCAGCGCGCGCGCGAAGCCGCGGTAGAGACGCTCCTTGTCCGCGATGTTCATCCCGCTGTTCTGTGTCCACACCAGATCGAAGCTCGCGGCCGGGACGTCGAGCTCGAGCGCGTCGCCCACGCGATGCTCGACGCGATCGGCGAGGCCGAGACGCGCCGTGAGCGCGGCCCCGGTGCGGACAAACGACTCCGTCACGTCCACCACGGTGACGTGCGCGCCGCACGTCGCGGCCAACGTTCGCGCCGGGCCGCCGAGTCCGCCGCCGACGTCGAGGACGCGCATGCCGGGACGGATGCCGGCCAGCCGCGCGAGACGATCGGTCGCCGCCTTGCCACCGCCGTGGAAGTGATCCGCGGGCGCGAGGTCGTCGATGGTGAGCGCGTCGACGTCGCGTCCCGCCCCCGCGAGCGCGCCGAGGATCGCGCTCTCCAGGCCCTCCCGTTCCCAGTACCCCGCCGTCACGGCTCCTCCGCGCGCACGTGCAGGAACAGGGCGGCGTGATTACGCTCCGTTAGCGACGAACTCCCTGACCGGCGTAAAACCCAGTTCGACTCGCGCACCCGGCTATTCAGAAGTGGGCGAAAACATGGTGGGCAGGGACGGGATTGAACCGCCGACACCAGGATTTTCAGTTCTCGCCGTCAACCCCCGCATCGTTCGTCATTTCATTGAGCTGTGCTTCACCGCACGCGGGGCGTCGTCGCGTCATGTTGCGGTCGGTTGCAGCCTGGAGCAGAGTGTGAGTGACAATCTCGGTGACAGCCATCGCGTGCCAGCCATTGCCCGGAGCAAGATGACGACTCCCGGCTCGGGATGTAGGCACCGGCACGCGAGGGACGGGCTCAGGTTCCAGCCGACGGCGCGAACGCGAGCCACCCGACCGTCGCTTGTCTCATAGCCCGAGCCGGTCACGGCAGCGCCGGTTTGGTCGGCGTCGCGATCGCGGCGGGCAATAGCCCATCGACGATGCGCGCCAGGTCGCCGGCTTCAGCGGGATAGAACGACCCCGCCACCGCCGGCGGGCGCGTGCTGAGGCCTCGCTGGGGACGTGGCACCTCCGCCGCGCTGGCCGGGCTGCGCACCTGAGCCTCGCGCGCGACCAACGCGAGCAGGCTCACTCCCAGCTCGCCTGGATCGTGACCTCGATGCTGTTCAATCCGGCAAAGCCGCCTAGCTGGCCTCGGATGTCGACCACCTGGTAGGTGAGCAGCCGGTCACAACACGGGACTGCACTCTGGGCCTGTCTGATGGCGTCTTCCAAGGCTCTTTGGAAGTTGCCCGTCTCATCCCTCCCCGTGAAAAGCGGCGCGGCGACCGTGAAGCCTTCTCGCCCGATCTCTTGAGGCGGCCCTCCCGCCTGCGAGTACGTGGCGACCGCTTGATAGGTGTCTGCGGCAAGCTGGCCGATCGAGACCTTCAGGCTCCAAGGCGTCAGGACCAACAAGCAGACCCTGCCCGGATTGAACGTGTCGATGCGGATCTCGCGACCTGCGATCGAGACCTTGGCATCTTGGGGGACGCATGAGTCCGGCCAGGTACCGAAGAGCCTGATGGAGATGTCATCCGCTGGGGTCGGATGGGGCGGGATGATCTCGAACTGCGCGATCCTCCCCTCTGGAGCGGCGTTGACCACGATCACCCGGTCGTAGCAGTACTGGCGATTCATCGAAATCGTAGTCTGAATCTTGGGGAACCCGGAGCCCCCGGGAATCAGGCCGCTGTCAAAGTGCTGCGAGGGCTGCTCCCCAACTTTCAAATCCAGCTCCATTCGGTGAAGCAGGGCGACCTCACCGCCGACGCGGTACGTCCCCGAGCCCGTGATGCGCAAGTCGGCACTGCCGATCGAAACGATCCAGCTCACGTCGGTGATGGCGTACGTGTTGAACAAACCGTCGAAGCCCGCCGGCGTGAGATTGAACGTCCCGCGCACGCTCACCTCTTGCAGGAGCGGGCACAGGCATGGAGGGAAACATCCCTGCTGAAAGGTAGTACCCGGTTCCAGCCGGTAGACGGTGGGAGCGGCGGCGACTCGAGCCTGGGCGGTCAGCCCGAGCGTCAGCGCGAAGCCAATGATCGCCGAGACGAGCGGTCTACGAGGCATCGTCCCCTCCTAGCGCATTTCGTTCTTGCGAGGGTGTTCGGCTCGCCCAGTCTACCCGAAGAGCATGCCGGCGTAGCCGACGACGCTGTTGGTGTCGCCGCCGGCGTCCGCGCTGGTGCCGTAGCCGACGGGCTGGCACGTGTGCAGCAGATCGAGCCGGCGCAGCGTGTCCAGCACGACGAGCGTCGGCAGCAGACCGCACATGCTGATCTTGTGCTTCAGCGTCGTCCGATACACCTCGGCAGGATCGAGGCGTTCGAGCGCACTCAGGGCGATCGCATCGAGACGACGATTCTCCGCCTCGCTCGCGTAGTGATTCAGGTCGGTGGAGATGGCGAGCAGCGGCTTCTCCTGCCGTGCGCGGAGGACGTCGGCCAGGCCGGCGGCGAACTCGCGGCAGCGGTCCAGGTCTCCCGAGCCCAGCGCGATCCCGACCACACGGGCGTGCGGCGCCAGGCGCGCGAGCAAGGGCAGTTGCACCTCGATGCTGTGCTCGCGCTGATGGGAGCATAGGTGGTATAAAGGCCCCGTTGACGGAACCGCCGTTCTTGGCACCCCCATCCCCGCCCCCCTCCCCCGGCACAGAAGAACCTCGAGCGCAACGTCGAGTTCGTGAAGCGCGTGGAGCAGTTCGCGCGCGAGAAGGGCTGCACGCCGGGCCAGCTCGTGCTGGCGTGGCTGCTCGCACAGGGGTCTGACATCGTGCCGATCCCCGGCACCAAGCGCCGCGACCGCGTCGAGGAGAACGTCGGCGCCGCCGCCGTGCGCCTGAGCGCGGACGAGGTCAAGCGCATCTCGGACGCCGTGCCGCCGGGCGCCGCCGCGGGGCTGCGCTATCCCGAGCCGCAGATGAAGGCGGTGTACATCTAGTCGCCCGCCCCTGGCGCCGCTCGGCGCCACAACGCCAGCCTTCTTATATGCGTACCTGGTTCGGGCGGGAAGCCCGAGCGCTGCCCGAACACTCTGGCACGCGCCTCGCGTGAAATGTCCCAATGTCAGACGTTTACGCGCGGCACGATTGATGCGTTCCAGATGGCCGATTCGATCCAAAAGGAACGGACGACTGGAGGATAGAACGATGGCGGCCAATTCTTTCCGGAACGCTGTGATGAAACTCAGCCTCATCGCGTGCGTCATGATCCTCTTCGCTCTGCCAAGCGGCGCCTTAGCTTTTAGTTGCAGCCAAGCACCGGGACTGCGCTACCCGCTGATCGATTGGCGCTCCGTCAACGGCGGCGCGCTGCCTCAGACGTTTACGTACGGCATGAAGGAAGACGCGTTCGCAGTCACCATTGAAGCGGGCACCCTGCAAAATGTCGGCCCGGATGAGATGATCGTCATCCTCGAATCGGCTGGTTCGTGGATGTGGAGAAAAGAGATCTGGAGTTTCAATAGCTTTACCGGCTTAGACCTGGCAGCCCCAATCATCCGTACCGACGTCGGAAGCCCGGGCCCGGTGTCTATGCGTCTCACGCGGGCTGAATGTGGATCCTCGCGTGGTACGAACACGATCGTATTTTGGAAGATAGACGCTCTCGGGTTGTTCACGCGCGACATGTATCACCTCGACATCGATCATTTCTGGAGCACGTTGGGCGGGACAATCGTCACGTTCAGGTGGTTGGAGGACAACTACGGTGATCCCCATACGGATCCTCAGTATCCACCCAAGTATCTGTCGCCCTTCATGATTCCGTTTGACCGAAATCTCGCCGCTGTCTCCGGCTTTGGGGGGACATACAATCGGATCGATCTCTTCGAGACGGTAACCTCGCTGCACGATGCTTCTAGTCCTCTCCACCAGCGAATCGGCTCGCTCAACCATTCTTGGTGGGATGGCTCGTGGAGCGACGAGAACATCGGCTGGACATGGAACTCTAGCTTTTCGGATGCTGCTCGGCCGCTCAGCGCTGGCCCCGCCGCGGCTTACCGCGGAGTCAACGACATCGATGTGTTTGTGAGGGACGATTGCAACAGGCTGTTCCACGTTAACGGGCCTGTTGGAACGTCGGGCTGGTATTGGCACGTCCACCAGGATCCCAGGCAGACGTGCGCCTCTCATGGCGGAGGTTTGACTTCATCGCCCGCGGCAGTCGCGTGGGGGTCGCATCGCTACGATGTCGTCGCGCGAGGAGAAGACTTTGCCTTCTGGCACCTATCTGAGGGGCACCTTCAGGGGCACGACTGGCAGCCTCTCGGAGGGGCATTCACGTCGGCTCCTGCGATCGTGTCAAGCGGCACCGATCGCTTGGACGTGTTCGGACGTGGCATGGACAACGCCCTCTGGATGAACTCATGGACCGGGAGCGCGTGGACTGGTTGGTCCTCGCTGGGCGGCATCCTCACGTCGGACCCGGCCGCGGTTGTCTATGGGACCGCGTATGGGACCGCGCACATCGCCGTCTTTGCTCGAGGTACGGACAACGCGCTCTGGGTCATCGTGGACAACGGTTCGGGATGGGGGGGATGGGGCTCGCTCGGCGGGATTCTCACCTCCGCGCCTGCCGCGACCGCTCGTGACGGGCACATCGACGTGTTCGTGCGCGGCACGGACGACAAGGTTTGGCAGAAGTCGTGGACCAGCCCCTGGGCCAGAGGCTACGGCGGCCAGCCGGCGTGGAGTGGTTCGATTGGCTGGGGCGCGTGGTCGCAGCCGGCACTCCCGTTCTGCACTGCGTGCTGAGGTTACGCCGAAGTTGCTCCCGAGGCATGGAACTGACGGGCGGGGTTGCAACCTCCGCATGAAGCGCATCTCCGCCGACGGAAGGACCGTGTCGATCACCGCGTGTGGGCGATGGCGGAGCATAGGTGGTATAAAGGCCCCGTTGGCCCGGGCTCCTGCTCCACGACTTAAGACGCTCGGCGGTGAGGAATCTCGAGCGCGCCGGCATCTCGCGATCGGTCGCGATGAAGCTCACCGGCCACAAGACCGAGGCCGTGTACCGGCGCTACGCGATCGTCGTTGAGAGCGATCTACGCGATGCGGGCAGCAAGCTCACCGCGGTGCTGGGAACGACGCCGGAATCAGGTCCGCTCAATTCCGGTGACAATTCGGTGGCAGCGCGAAAAGCGCGACGTCTAAACGGCTGGAAAAAATGGTGGGCAGGGACGGGATTGAACCGCCGACACCAGGATTTTCAGTCCTGTGCTCTACCAACTGAGCTACCTGCCCACCAAGGCTCTCAAGACTACCACGCAGCGCGCTAGAATCTCGGCGTGGGGGGGCTCGTCATGCGCATCACCGCGACGCTCGCCGCCGTCCTGGCCGGCATCGCGCTCGTCGGTCCTCCTGAGCGCGCCGGCGCTCAGGAAGTTTATCGCTGGTACGACAGGGACGGGAACGTTCACTACACGCAGCAGCCGCCGCCCCCCAACGCGCTCCGCGCGCCGCCCCCGCCCGCGCCCGTCGCTCCGCCGTCACCACCGGAGCCCGAGACCGCGGAACCCGCCGCTCCGTCCGCCACCGAGCGGACGCCGCCCGCAGAGACGCGTCCGGCACCGCGCGTGACCGCGGATCCCGCCGAGCTCGCGCGCGCGCTCGAGGCCTACCGCCGCGGCGACTATGCGACGGCGATGGACATCATCCGGCCACTCGCCGAGAAGGGTGACGCGACGGCGCAGTCGCGGCTCGCGGGACTCCTCGAGCGCGGCGCCGGCGTCGAGCCGGATGTCGTGGAGGCCGCGCGCTGGTACCGCAAGGGGGCCGAGGGCGGTGACCCGATCGCCCAGGACAACCTCGGAAGCATGCTGAGCGAGGGCCGGGGCGTGGCGCGCGACGAGGCGGAGGCCGTTGTCTGGTGGGAGCGCGCCGCCGAGCGTGGAGTCACCGCGGCGCAGGTGAAGCTTGGGAGCGCGTACGCCGAGGGCGCGGGTGTGCCGAAGGACGAAGCCCTCGCGGTGCAGTGGTGGCGCCACGCGGCCCGACAGGGATTCCCGCCGGCGCAGGACCGTCTTGGATTCGCGTACGAGCACGGCACCGGTGTCGGGCGGAGCGACGCGGACGCGATGGGCTGGTATCTCGCGGCCGCCGAGCAAGGCTTCGCGCGCGCCCAGGTCAACCTCGGCAACCTCTATCGCAAGCGCCGGAAGCCGGAGGACCTGGCGGAGGCGATCCGGTGGTACCGCGTCGCGGCCGCGCAAGGCTACCCGCCGGGGCAGCACAGCCTCGCGGAGGCGTACGCGCTCGGCGTGGGCGTGAAGCAGGACTATGTGGAGGCCGCACGGCTGTACCGGCAGGCGGCCGAGCAAGGATTCACGCCGTCACAGATGGCGCTCGCCGGCATGTACCTGCGCGGCGAGGGCGTGCCGAGGAGCCGTGACGAGGCCGACCGCTGGATGCAGCGCGCGGCGGATGCGGGCGACCCGCGGGCCAGGGAGGCGCTGGACTCTACTCCACTGTCGCGATGACGCCGAGGCCGCCCATCTTTTCCAGGACGAGGGTGACGATGATGGTGTCGCCGAGCACGAGCGGGCGCGTGAGCTCGCTGAGCACCACGTGCGGGCCGGTCGGCGTGAAGCTCAGCACGGCGGCTCCGGGCACCTCGAGGCGCGTGAGCGGCTTACCCTTGCCGCTGACGAGCTGCGCCTGACGCGCCACCGGCGTATGCACGCCGGTGATGACGTCGCCATACTTGCCGGTGCTCTTGAGATCGAAGTAGACGAGGGCGCCGGCGCCCTCGCGCACGGCGCGCCCCTTGTCGGGCCGGACCATGGTGCCGCCCGCCTCCATCACCGTCGGGTAGTGCACGCAGCCGCCGCACGCGAGGGCGCCGGCCAGTGCGGCGACGGCGAGCGCGCGCGCCGTCACGAGCGGAAGGCGCCCTCGGCGGCGAGCGCGCGGAACGCGGCGTCGTAGCCGCGCCGCGTGCGCTCGCGGTCCTCCGGGGAGTGGAGCGCGGAGATCCAGCCGTGATTCATCGAGCAGTCGACGCCGTTGTTCAGCAGCGCGCAGCGCAGCAGGTGGTACACGGTGCCCTTGCGCGGCCGGTCGAAGCCGGCGAGACCGGGCTTGCCCTCGAACGAGACGTGGAAGATCGACGCCTCGCCGTAGCACGTGCCCGGCGCTCCGGCGCGCTTCATGGCGTCGGCCAGCTCGCGCCGCAGCTCCTCGCCGTACTTGTTGGCCTTCGCCTGCAGCGAGGCGTCGGCGACGAGCTCGAGCGTCGCGATGGCGGCGGCCGCCGAGAGCGGGTTGGCGTTGAACGTTCCCGCGTGGGCGACCCGCTGGCTGCGGTCCCAGTCGGGGTCGCCGCGAAAGGTCAGCATCGACATCAGCTCGCGCCGCCCGCAGAGCGCGCCGCCCGGCAGGCCGCCCGCGACGATCTTGGCGAGCGTGGTGAGGTCGGGCGTGACGCCGAAGTACCCCTGCGCGCCGCCCGGCGCGTAGCGGAAGCCGGTGATGACCTCGTCGAAGATCAGCACCACGCCGTGCTTCGTCGTCAGCGAGCGCAATTCTTGGAGATAGCCGGGGATCGTCGGCGTCGTTCCCGACTGCCCGCCGGCGGGCTCGAGAATGACCGCGGCCACGTCGCCGCGCTGCAGCGCGACCTCCACCGACTTGATGTCGTTCGGCGGGCAGATGACGACCTGGTCGAGCGTGGCGCCGGGGATGCCGGCCGACATCGGAACTTCGTACGGCGGGTTCACGGCGGCCACCGCGCCGTCGTGCCAGCCGTGAAAGTGGCCCGTGAATTTCAGGATCTTCGTGCGGCCGGTGGCGGCGCGCGCCACGCGCATCGCGAGGTGCGTGGCCTCCGTGCCCGACATCGTGAAGCGCGTCAGCTCCGCGCACGGAACCAGGCGGTTGACGAGCTCGGCCCAGCGGACCTCCAGCTCGTGGCTCGCGCCCACGTGCGTGCCGCGCGCGACCTGCTCCTGCACCGCCGTCACGACGGCCGGGTGGCAGTGGCCGAGGAAGAGCGCGCCGTGCCCCATCCAGTAGTCGACGTACTCGTGGCCGTCCACGTCCCATTTGCGCGTGCCGCTCGCGCGATCGATGTACGTCGGGAACGGGGCGAGGTGGCGGATGTCGTGGGTGATGCCTCCGGGAATCGCGGCCCGCGCGCGCTCCGCGAGCGCGGCCGAGCGCGGGTGTTTGGCGCGGTACTCCTCCTGGATCGTCATGCGCTCCATGATAACGCTATGCTCGCGCCTTCGCCGCGACGCCGAGCAGCGTCACCAGCGCCGCGTGCGTGTCGAGGGCCAGCCCGTCCACGGTCGGCTCGCGCCGCCGCGTGACGCCGTCGCACGCGCCCGCCGCCACGCACGCGGTGACGAGCCGGCGCTCGTCGTCCGGGGTGTGGAGCAGCGGCCGGCCGGCGAGACGGCCCAGGTGGGCGACGATGCCGTAGGCGCCCCAGTTCGAGACGCCGGCGACCACGAGGTGGTCCACGCTCACGACCGAAGCGATGCGCGCCGCGAGGCCGCCCCCCTTCGCGAGCCGCGCGCGCACGTTGCCCATACCGATCTCGTTGCCCCCGTCTCCCACGCCGACGGTCGTCACGCGTCCGGCGCGAACGAACAGCTCGTCGATTCCCGCATTCCACTCGGACACGTCGGCGCCTCGCATGTTGCGGTACGTGCCGTCGCGAGCGCGGCCCGGCCGCTCGATCGCCACGAGGTGCGTCGGCCGCTCGCTCGCGAGCAGGCGCCGCGCCGCGTCGTCGCCGTCCGGCCAGGCGATGACGTCCGCCGCCTCATCGAGCACGGTCAGCGCGGCGCTCAACACCGGGGCGGTGACGGCATCGGTGACATACCGCACCTCGGCGCCCAGCGCGCGCAATGCCCGGCCCAGCACCGCTGCGCCCGGGGGGCCGTCCGTCTCCGCGGCGCCCGAGTCCACCACGAAGCCGGTCGTGACGAGGACCCGCCGCGCCCGCCGCAGCGTGTCCGCGGCTCGCCGCGCGCCACCGGGCTGGAAAAATCTTCCGATGCCGCGCCCGCCGGGATCGAGGGCGAGGAGATGGTCGATGGGATCGGCGCCGAGGTCTGGCAAGGCGCTTGCTCTTGTAGCAGGTCGGAGGCCCACGATGCAACGACTCCTGGAGCGCGCGTTCCTTGTTTGCCCCGGCGACTTCATCATCGACACCGTGAAGGGCGCGGGCAGCAAGGCCGCCGGCGCCTCCATGGTCATCCCCTAGCGAGCGACGCGGGATATCGAGGAGCGCCTCGGCTGTGCCGGGGCGCTCCGAGCGTTGGGGGGTGTGGGGGCCATGTCGGGGCCCCCACATTCAACTAGGCGTCTCGTAGAGGAGCAGCTGGAAGGGCGCCAGCGCCGGGCGGCCCTGGCCCGCGAAGCGCGGATCGTCGGAGTCGAGCAGCAGGCGCCAATCGGCCGGCACCGACGGTGCCTGCCGAGCCTCGTTCGTGAGGTTGGCGAGCAGCCGCAGCCCGGCGCCGGACTCGGCCTCGCGGGAGAGCGTGAGCATCGTCCCCTTCGCGTCCACCGTCGCCTGCGCGCGCTCCTTGCCCCGCGCGCCCAGCGCGGGATGCGAGCGACGCAGGGCCAGCCAGCGCCGGTAGTACTGGGAGAGCTCGCGGTGGCGCGGCGCGCCGGCCAGCGGGTGATTGAGACGCGAGCGCACGAACGTCGCGGGCTCGCCGGGATCGGGCACCGCGCCCTGCCACGCGAAGCGGCTGAACTCCTCGGCGCGCCCCTTCTTCACCGCCTCGGCGAGGTCGCGATCGAGGAACGACGTGAAGAACTGGAACGGCGCCGTCTCGCCGTACTCCTCGCCCATGAAGAGCAGCGGGATCGCCGGCGCCACCAGCAGCAGGCCGGACGCCAGCTTCACCGCCTCGAACGGCGCGATCGTGCTCAGCCGGTCGCCCTGGGCGCGGTTGCCGACCTGATCGTGATTCTGCGCGCAGATCACGAACCGCTCGCCGGGAAGGTCGGCGCTCGGCGTGCCGCGATCGCGGCCGAAGTACTCCGAGTACTCGCCCTGGAAGGCGAAGCCCTCGGCCAGTGCCGTCGGCAGGCGTCGCGGCTCGGTGAAGTCCGCGTAGTAACCGCCGCGCTCGCCGGTGAGGCGCGCGTGCAGCGCGTGGTGGAAGTCGTCCGACCACACGGCGTCCAGCCCGAGGCCGCCCTCGGCGGCCGGTAACACGATGCGCCGGTCGTTGTCGTGCGACTCGGCCATGACGTGCACCGGCCGGCCCAGCGCCCCGGCCTCCTCGCGCGCCGCGGTCGCGATCTCGCTGAGGATGTGCACCGGGCTCGCGTCGAAGATCGCGTGGATCGCGTCGAGCCGGAGACCGTCGACGTGGCACTCGCGGACCCAGGCACGCGCGTTCTCGACGAAATGGCGCCGCACCCCCTCGGCGTCCGGGCCATCGAAGTTGAGCGCGCCGCCCCAGGGCGTGCGGTAGCGGTCGGTGAAGAACGGCCCGAACTCGCCGAGGTAGTTCCCTTCCGGCCCGAGGTGGTTGTAGACGACGTCGAGGATCACCGACAGCCCGTGGGCGTGGCAGGCGCCGACGAGACGCCGCAGGCCGCGCGGGCCGCCGTACGTCGACTGGGCCGCGAAGAGGTGCACACCGTCGTAACCCCAGTTGCGCGAGCCGGGGAACTCCGCCACCGGCATCAGCTCCACGGCCGTGACGCCCAGGTCCACGAGGTGCGGCAGATGCGGCACGATGGCCTCGAACGTGCCTACGCGGGTGAAGGTGCCCACGTGTAATTCGTAGATCACGAGATCCGCCAGCGCGTGGCCGGTGAACACCTGGTCCGTCCACGGAAAGGAGCCGGGATTCACCGCCATCGACGGCCCGTGCACGCCCTCGGGCTGGAAGCGCGACGCGGGGTCGGGGCGATAGCGCGCGCCGTCCAGGCGGTACTGATACCGCGTGCCGGGCCGCAGACCGGCCACGACCGCCTCGAAGAGCCCGTCGTCCTGCCGGCTCATCGCGAGCGGCCGGCGTCCCTCGATGACGACGTCGAGCGTCCGGCAGCGCGGCGCCCACGCCCGGAACACCACGCCGTCGTCGCGCACGGCCGCGCCCAGATGAAGGCTTGCGCCCAGGGACTTCATACGGTCCAATTATCCGTGACCGACGCTCGGCCCGGCCTCCGGCTGACGAAAGGTGCTCGCTGACATGGGTTATCCGTTCGCACTGGTCTTACACACTCATCTTCCGATGGTGGTCAACCACGGTCGTTGGCCCCACGGCAGCGACTGGCTCAACGAAGCCACCTTCGAGTGCTATCTGCCGCTGCTCGAAGTCGCGCACCGGCTCGTGGGCGACGGCATCTCGCCGAAGTGGACGCTGAACCTCTCGCCGGTCCTCACCGAGCAGCTCGCCTCGCCGGAATTCCAGAAGGAGCTGGCCTTCTACCACGAGAACGTGCGGCGCGCGTGCGCCGAAGGGCGCGAGCACTTCAAGAAGACCGGGGCCTCGGAGTACCTCGGGCTCTGCGATTTCTGGGAGGAGCATTACGAGCGGATGTGGGAGCTGCACCGCCGCATCGGCGGCGACATCCCGGGCACCTTCGCCGAGCTCCAGCGCGGCGGCCACGTGGAGATCATCACGTGCGGCGCCACCCACGGCTATCTCCCGCTGCTCTCGCGCGACGAGTCGATCCACATGCAGCTGCGCACGGCCGTGGTGACGCACAAGCGCCACTTCGGCGTGGCGCCGCGCGGGATCTGGCTGCCCGAGTGCGCGTACCGCCCGCGCTACGAGTGGACGCCGCCCACCGGCCGCGGGCGCGGCCGCGACCGGCAGATGCGCCCGGGCATCGAGGAATTGCTGGCCGCGCACGGGCTCGAGTACTTCGTGGCCGACTCACACCTCGTGGCCGCCGGCGCGCCCGTCTTCCTCTATCGCGACTACATCCCGGCGCGCAAGGAGATGCCCGAGCCCTCGCCGGCCATCCCCGTCAACGAGGCGCGCTCGCCCTACGCGCCGTACCGCGTCGCCTCGCGCGGCGGGAACGGCTCGGCCATCGCCTTCATCCGCGATCCCAAGACGACGCTGCAGGTCTGGAGCCGCGACCACGGCTATCCCGGCGATTACGCCTACCTCGAGTTCCACAAGAAGCACTTCCCGGGCGGCCTGCGCTTCTGGCGCATCACCGACAGCAAGGGCGACCTGGGCACCAAGATTTTGTACGACCCGAAGCTCGCCGCCGAAAAGGCCGGGCTGCAGGCCAGCCACTTCGCCGGCCTCGTGCGCGAGACGTCCGAGGCCGCGACGAAGGCCGACGGCCGGCCCGCCTTGATCTGCTCGCCGTACGACGCCGAGCTGTTCGGGCACTGGTGGTTCGAGGGGCCGGTCTGGCTGGAGCACGTGGCGCGCGACATGGCGCGCGCGGGCGTGACACCGGTCACGCTCGGCGAGGCGCTGACCATCGTGCCGCCGCGCGCGACGCTGTCGCTGCCCGAGGGCTCGTGGGGCGAGGGGGGCGACCATCGCGTGTGGCTCAACCGCGAGACGGAGTGGACGTGGGACCGCGTGTACAGCGCCGAGGCCGAGTGGGTCGAACACCTCGCGGCCGGCGTCGGCGGCCATCCCGACCTCGCCCGCGTGCTGGCGCAGGCCACGCGCGAGCTGCTGCTGCTGGAGGCCTCGGACTGGCAGTTCCTGATCACCACCGGCGCCGCCCGCGACTACGCGGAGCGTCGCGTGGCCGAGCACTACGCGGAGTTCAAGCGCCTGTCGGAGATGGCCAACACGCTGCGCGGCGGTGAGCCGCTGTCCGTCGAAGCCGCCAACACGCTGCGGCGCCTCGAGCGCGAGGACTTCGTCTTCCCCGATCTCGATCCGGCCTGGGCCCAGCCGCCCGCCTCGTGAAACGCCGCGCGCGGGTCCTCGCGATGATCATGGCGGGCGGCAAGGGCGAGCGCCTGCACCCGCTGACGCGGGACCGCTCCAAGCCGGCCGTGCCGTTCGCGGGCCGCTACCGCATCGTGGACTTCGTGCTCTCGAACTTCGTGAACTCCGACATGCTCTCGCTCTATGTGCTCGTGCAGTACAAGTCGCAGTCGCTGATCGAGCACGTGCGGCTCTCGTGGCGCACCACCGGCATCGTCCCCGACTACTTCGTCACCGTGGTCCCGCCGCAGATGCGCTTCGGGCCGGCGTGGTACCGCGGCACCGCCGACGCCGTGCTGCAGAACCTCAACCTCATCGACGACTTCAATCCCGACATCGTCGCCATCTTCGGCGCCGATCACGTCTACCGGATGGACGTGAACCAGATGCTCGCCTTCCACGACGAGACGGGCGCCGACGTCACGGTGGCCGCACGCTCGGTGCCGAGCGCGGAGGCCTCCGCCTTCGGCGTGCTGTCGGTGGACCGCCAGGGCCGCGTGGTGGACTTCGTCGAGAAGCCCAAGCAGCCGCCGGCGATGCCGGGCGATCCCGAGCGCGCGCTGGTGTCGATGGGCAACTACCTGTTCAAGCGCCAGGCGCTGGTCGACGCGCTGCTCGTGGACGCGCGCCGCTCGACGGATCACGATTTCGGCCGCTCGATCATCCCCGAGCTGGTCCCCGCCGGGCGCGTGTACGGCTACGACTTCATGGGCAACGAGGTGCCGGGCGTGAAGCCGTACGAGGAGCAGGGCTACTGGCGCGACGTCGGCAGCATCCTGTCGTACTGGGAGGCCCACATGGACCTCCTCGGGGAGTCGCCGCGCTTCGACCTCGACAACCGCTACTGGCCGGTGCGCACCGGCGCGCATCCCGGCCCGCCCGCCCGCTTCCTCGGCAGCGACGTGGACAACGCCCACGTCGGCGAGGCGTCGCTGGTCAAGCGCGCGACCATCCGCAACTCGATCCTCGGCCGCTCCGTGTGGGTCAACGAGGGCGCCGTCATCGAGGACTCGATCGTCATGGACCACACGACGGTCGGCAAGGGCGCGCGGCTGCGGCGCGTCATCGTCGATCGCTTCAACATCATCCCCGCGGACAGCGAGATCGGCGTGGACCCAGCGATGGACCGCCGGCGGCACTTCGTCGATTCCTCCGGGCTCGTGGTCGTTCCCCGCGGCGGCCGGCGGGAGTTCCTGTCGGGCCTCGAGGAGTTCTAGCGGGAGGGAGACGCTGTGTCGTCGGGCCGCTTCGTCACCATCCACGGACACTTCTACCAACCGCCGCGCGAGAATCCGTGGCTCGAGACCGTCGAGGTCCAGGACGCGGCGGCGCCGTTCCATGACTGGAACGAGCGCATCACGGCGGAGTGCTACGCGCCCAACACGGCCGCGCGCCGGGTGGACGACGACAACCGCATCCTCGACGTCGTCAACAACTTCGAGAAGATCTCGTTCAACGTCGGGCCCACGCTCTTCGCCTGGCTCGAGCGCCAGGCGCCCGAGGTCTACCGCAAGATCCTCGCGGCCGACCGCGCCAGCGTCGGCGCGCGCGGGGGCCACGGCAACGCGATCGCGCAGGTCTACAACCACATGATCCTGCCGCTCGCCAGCCGGCGCGACAAGGTCACGCAGGTGGCCTGGGGCCTCGCCGACTTCCGCGCGCGCTTCGGTCGCGAGCCGGAAGGGCTGTGGCTGCCGGAGACGGCCGTCGACACCGAGACGCTCGAGGTGCTCGCCGAGGCCGGCGTGACGTTCACGATCCTGGCGCCGGATCAGGCGGCGCGCGTGCGGCCGACGGGGGCCGGGGACTGGGAGGCGACGAGCGGCGGCGTGGATCCGCGCCGGCCCTATCGCTGGCGCGGCCCCGGCGGCCACGAGCTGGTCCTCTTCTTCTACGACGGGCCCGTCTCGCGCGCGGTGGCCTTCGCGAACCTGCTCGAGGACGGCCGGCGGCTGGCCACGCAGCTGCGTGGCGCCTTGGGCGACGCCCGCGAGGCCGCGCAGCTCGTGCACTGTGCGACGGACGGCGAGTCCTACGGCCACCACCGGCGCTTCGGCGAGATGGCGCTGGCGACGGCGGTCCGGCAGCTGGAGACGGACGACGACGTGACGCTGACCAACTACGGCGCGTTCCTGGCCGCGCATCCGCCGACCCACGAGGTGGAGATCCACGAGCGCACCTCGTGGTCCTGCGCCCACGGCGTCGAGCGCTGGCGCAGCGACTGCGGCTGCCGCGTGCGCGGCACCACGCACCAGCGCTGGCGCGGGCCGCTGCGCGAGAGCCTCGACTGGCTGCGCGACGAGATCGACGCCTTCTACGAGACGCGCGCGGCCATCTGGCTCAAGGATCCGTGGGAGGCGCGCGACGATTACGTCAACGTGCTCCTCGACCGCAGCCCCCAGCGGCTCGACGCCTTCTTCGGCCGCCACCAGCGGTTGTCGCTCGATCCCACCGCGCGGCTGGAGGCGCGCCGCCTCCTCGAGCTGCAGCGGAACCGCCTGCTCATGTACACCTCGTGCGGCTGGTTCTTCGACGAGCTGTCGGCGATCGAGCCGGTGCAGATCCTCCGCTACGCGGCCATGGCGCTCCAGTACCTCGCCGACCTCGGCGGCCCGCGGCTGGAGGACGAGTTCGTGCGCCGCCTGGCCACGGCGCCCACCAACGTGCCCGCCTACCCCGACGGCGGCGTCGTGTGGAAGCGCCTCATCCGTCCCGCCGTGGTGGACCTGCGCCGCGTGATCGCCCACTACGCGATCACCGGGCTCGTCGAGGCGCGGCCCGACGACGCGGCCGTGTACGCCTACCGCGTGCAACGCGTCGACGAGGCGCGCGAGGCGTACGGCGGCACCGCGTTGAAAGTCGGGCACGTCCGGGTGTCGTCGACGATCACGGGCGAAGTGCGGGACGCCACCTACGCGGTGCTGCACTTCGGCGGTCATGATTTCTCGTGCGCGGTGCGCGCCTGGGAGGCGCCCCGCGCCTACGAGGCGATGAAGGCGGACCTGCTGCGCCGCTACGCGCGCTACACGCTGGCCGACATGGTGCGCGGCATGGACGAGTGGTTCCCCGGCGAGGGCTTCTCGCTCACCGACCTCTTTCTCGACGAGCGGCGCCGCGTGCTCGCCAGCGTCACGCGCGCCACGCTCGACAAGTACGAGGAGACGTACCGGCGCATCTGGGAGGAGAACCGCAAGCTCGTGCACTACCTGCGGCAGGCCGACGCGCCGATTCCGGAGGCGCTGGCACTGGTGGCGCGCCACGTGCTGAGCCAGGAGCTGCTCGGCGAGCTGGACCGCTTCGAGTTCGCCGGCGACGCCGGGCCGCTGCCCGCCCGCCTCTTCGATCTCGCCGGCGAGGCCACCGCCCTGGGCCTCACCCTCGATCTCGCCGACGGCAAGGCGGCGACCACGCGGATGGTGGCGCGCGCGCTCGACGCCGTGGCCGACGCGCCGACCCCGGAGCGCGTGGCCGAGGCGCTGGCGCTGATCGAGGGCGCCAACCGGCTCGGCCTGCGCTACGCGCTGTGGGCGGCCCAGAACCGCTTCTTCGAGATCTGGAACCGGCAGACCGAGGCGCGCGGCCGGCTGCAGCCGCTCGGCGCCGTGCTCGGCTTCCGTCGCGGTGACGGGGCGCCGGCGTGATGCGCGTGCCGCGCGCGACCTATCGCCTGCAGCTCGGCCCCGGCCTCACCTTCGACGACGCGGCGGCGCTCGTCGACTATCTCGACGCCCTCGGCGTGAGCGACGCCTACACGTCGCCGTTCCTCGAGACGGCCACGCGCGGCTCGCACGGCTACGACGTCGCCGATCACGACCGGCTGCGCGCGGAGCTGGGCGGAGAGCCCGCCTTCCAGCGCCTCGCGGCCGCCCTGGGCGCGCGCGGCATGGGCCTGCTCGTCGACGTCGTCCCCAACCACATGGGCATCGCGCAGAACCGCAACGGCTGGTGGCTCGACGTGCTCGAGAACGGCCCCGCCTCGCCGTACGCGTCGACCTTCGACATCGACTGGCGCCCCGTGAAGACCGAGCTGACCGACAAGGTGCTGCTGCCGGTCCTAGGCGACCAGTACGGCGACGTGCTTGCCCACTTCCCGGTGGCTCTGCTCGGCTCGGACCCTCGATGACCCTCACCGCGGCCCAGCCCTTCGTCTTCACCGGCTGCGTGGAGCTGCGCCAGGCGCTCGACCATCGCGCCACCGACGAGCGCGAGCTGCTCGAGCGGCTGGAGGAGGTGCCCGCCGGCTCCGTCTTCTATCACACGCACGGCTACTTCCTGCGCCATCGCCCGATCACCACCGCCTACGGCAACGACTTCGCGTCGTGGGTGGCCACGCAGGTACGCGACCAGGTGCTGGCCGAGCGGCTGGCCGTGGTCAACCCGTTCGAGTTCGCGAGCCTCGAGCACGTGCGTGAGGAGCTGGCCTCGATCATCCACGACCATCTGCTGCGGCTGCCGGCGGTGCCGCGCGTCGAGTTCGGCGAGCCGTTCTACTTCCAGCAGTCGCACATCGTGGAGGTGTCGCTGGGCGCGGGCGCCACCACGCTCGCCGAGTTCCGGGCGGGGCTGGCCACGGTGGACGCCAGCGCGATCTACTTTCACATGGTGGAGGCGCGCGCGCGCCTGGGCCGTCGCGCCGGCGACTTCGCCGAGTGGATCCGTACCTCGCTCGGCATGCCGGAGCTGGCCGACGGCATCGAGCTCATCGACACCTACATGACCAGCCTCGAGCGCGTGCGCGCGCGCGTGCTGGCGCTGGTGGACGGCGCGCTGGAGGCCAGCCCGCGATGATCCGCGTCGAGGACTATCGCCGCGTGGCGCCGCCCGGCGTCGTCGATATCATCCTCACCCTCGCCGAGCGCGTGCGCGGCCGGCGCTTCCTGCACCTCTCCGGCGGGCGCTTCGGCTCCGGCCCCGCCGAGATCCTCCAGACGCTGGTCCCGATGATGTCCGACCTCGGCATCGACGCCGCGTGGGAGATCACCGGGGGCGATCCCGGCTTCTACACGACGGCGGCCACCCTGCAGGCGGCCCTGCGCGGGAGCGAGCGCGTGCTGACCGACGAGGCGCTCGACCACTTCGTCGAGATGAACCGCGTGAACGCCAAGAAGCTGGCCCTCGACGCCGACCTCGTGCTCGTGCACGACGTGCAGCCGGCCACGCTGGTCGAGCACCGCGCCGCGCGCGGCCGCTGGGTGTGGGCCTGCCACTTCGACGCCTCGCGGCCACAGCGGCGAGCCTGGACGTTCTTCCGGCCGTTCGTCAACCAGTACGATGCCGCCGTCTTCGCGCTGCCGAACTTCAGTCGCCGCCTCGGCGTGCCGAAGTACGTGATCCATCCGTCCATCGACCCGCTGTCGGAGAAGAACCGCGAGCTGGCGCCGCGCGAGGTGGCGGGCGTGCTGCGCGCGCTGGCCGTCCCGCAAGACAAGCCGTTGCTCGTACAGATCGGCGCCTTCACGTCCGCCGACGACCCGCTGGGCGTGGTCAACGCCTACCGGCTGGTCAAGAAACACCACGACGTGCGGCTCGTGCTGGCGGGGACCTCCGGCGGCGAGCCCGACAGCCTCGAGATCCTCGGCGAGCTGCGCGAGACGGCGCAGGCCGATCCCGACGTGCTCGTGCGCGAGCTCCCGCCCGATGCGTCGCTGCAGATCAACGCGCTGCAGCGCGCCGCCACCATCGTGCTGCAGAAGTCCGTGCGCGAGTCGTTCGGGCTGGGCGCCGCCGAGGCGATGTGGAAGGGCAAGCCGGTCATCGGCGGCTTCGTCGGCGGCCTGCCGCAGCAGATCGTCTACGACGTCACCGGCTACACCGTGAGCTCCGTGGAGGGCGCCGCCTTCCGCGTGCGCCACCTGCTCAACGCGCCGGAGCTGATCGCGCGCATGGGCGCCGCCGGCCGCGAGCACGTGCGCCGCTCGTTCCTCATCACGCGCCACCTCGTCGACTACGTGGCGCTGCTGATCCACCTGAGCCGATGACGACGGCGGCGCCCGACACCGCGGCGGTCGCCGTCGCGCTCCTCACCTACAACAACGCCGAGACGGTGAAGACGGTGGCCGCGGCGGCGGCGGCGGGTCTCGCGCAGCACTTTCCCGGCGTGCGGGCGGCGCTCGTCAACGCGGACGCGGGCTCCTCCGACGGGACGCCCGACTTGCTCGAGGCGGCCGGGCTGCCCGTCGTCGTCGCGCGCTACGAGCCGCCCGCCGGCGAGCGAGCGGCCGTGCCGTTCCACGGCGTGCCGGGCCGCGGCGAGGGTCTGCGCGCCGCGTTCGCGGCCGCGCGCGAGCTGAAGGCGCGCGCCTGCGTCGTGCTCGAGGCCGACGTCGCCTCCGTGGCCCCCGACTGGATCCGCGACCTCGCGGGGCCCATCCTCGGCGACAAGGCCGATTTCGTCGGCCCCGCCTACGCGCGCCACCGCTGGGAGGGCACCATCACGCGCCTGCTGCTGGCGCCGCTCGTGCGCGCGCTCTACGGCCGCCGCCTGCAGCAGCCCTTCGGCGGCCAGCAGGCGCTCTCGGCGCGGCTGATCGATCACCTGCTCGTGCACCCGAAGTGGAACTGGTCGGGACGCGACGTGAGCGACCTCTGGATCACCGGCGCCGCCATCGCCGACGGCTTCGCGGTGTGGGAGGCGTGGCTCGGGCCCCACATCGTGCGCTCGCGCACGCGCACAGGCGATCTGCCCACCATGCTCGCCGAGACGCTGGGGGCCATCTTCACGCTCATGGACCGCCACCAGGACCTCTGGCTCGAGGTGCGGGGCAGCGAGCCGCTGCAGACGATCGGGACCCCGCAGGCGCCGCTGATCGAGCCGCGCCCGATCGAGGTGGAGGCGATGCGCGACGCCTTTCGGCTGGGCGTGCGCGACCTCGGCGGCATCTGGGATCTCATCCTGGCCCCCGACACGCTCGGCGAGGTGCTCGTGCTGGAGGCGGCGCCGGGCCCCGTCCTTCGCTTCCCCGATGATCTCTGGGCGCGCATCGTCTACGAGTTCGCGCTCGGCCATCACTACGCCGTCGTGCACCGCGAGCACCTGCTGCGCTCCCTGGTGCCGCTCTACCTCGGCCGCACCGCGGCCTACGTGCAGGCGACGCGCGCGGCGACGGCGGAGGCGACGGAACGGACGCTGGAGGGCGCCGCCCTCGCCTTCGAGCGACAGAAGCCCTATCTCGTGGAACACTGGCGCTAACCATGCCTCGCGCACCCAAAGCCCGCCTGCCCGTCCGCAAGGAATCGGGGGCGCCCGCCGCCGCCCGCAAGACGGCCGGCCCGCGGGGCGACCTGCCCGCCGCCGCCGACCTCAAGCGCACCGTGGTCATCGAAGCGATCGCGCCGGCCGTCGACGGGGGCCGTTATCCGGTCAAGCGCGAGGTCGGTGCCGTGTTCGAGGTCAGCGCCGACATCTTCAAGGAGGGCCACGACGTGCTCGTGGCGTTCCTGCTCTACCGTCGCGCCGACGAGCGCGCGTGGCGCGAGACGCCGATGCGCTTCGTGGACAACGATCGCTGGGCGGGCGCGTTCACGCTCGCGGAGAACGCGCGCTGGGTCTACACGATCGAGGCGCTCGCCGACCCGTTCCGCTCGTGGCTCGCCGACCTTGCCACACGCGTGGAGGCCGGTCAGGACGTGGCGAGCGAGCTCGCGGAGGGCGTGGCGCTGCTCCGCGACGCCGCGCGGCGCGCGCGTGCGGGCGACCACCGCGACGCTCTGGCGGCCTATGCGCGGCGCATCGAGCAGACGCCGACGCAGGCCGAGGCCGTCGAGATCGCGCGCGACGTGCGGCTGGCGCACTTCATGGATGCGCACCTCGACCGCGGCGCCGCCACGCGCGTGGCACGGGAGTTCGAGGTGGTGGCCGACCGCGAGCGCGCGCGCTTCGCCGCCTGGTACGAGTTCTTTCCGCGCAGCAGCGGCGCGGAGGGCCGGCACGGCACGTTCAAGGACGCGGAGGCGCAACTCGACCGCGCGGCCGCCATGGGCTTCGATGTCGTCTACCTGCCGCCGATCCATCCGGTCGGCCGCGCGCATCGCAAGGGCCGCAACAACGCGCTCGCCGCCCAGCCCGGCGAGCCCGGCAGCCCGTGGGCCATCGGCGGCCTCGAGGGCGGTCACACCGCCATCCACCCCGACCTCGGCACGCTCGACGACTTCGATCACTTCGCGAAGGAGGCCGAACGCCGCGGGCTGGAGGTCGCGCTCGACTTCGCGATCCAGGCCTCGCCCGACCATCCCTGGGTGCGCGAGCATCCGGAGTGGTTCTTCCACCGGCCCGACGGGACGATCAAGTATGCGGAGAACCCGCCCAAGAAGTACCAGGACGTCTACCCGATGAACTTCATGGGCGACGATCCGGGCCCGCTCTGGCAGGAGATGAAGCGCGTCATCGAGTTCTGGATCGCTCACGGCGTCAAAACGTTTCGCGTGGACAACCCGCACACCAAGCCCGTGCGCTTCTGGGAATGGCTGATCCGCGCGGTGCAGCTGGCGCACCCCGAGACGATCTTCCTGGCCGAGGCGTTCACGCGCCCGAAGATCATGAAGGTGCTCGCCAAGTGCGGCTTCACGCAGTCGTACACGTATTTCACGTGGCGCACCCACAAGCAGGAGCTGATCGAGTATTTCACCGAGATCACCACGCCCCCCGTGTCCGACTACTTCCGCGGCAACCTCTGGCCCAACACGCCCGACATCCTGCACGAGACGCTCGTGCGCGGCGGCCGGCCGGCGTTCAAGTTCCGCCTCGTGATGGCGGCGACGCTGTCGTCGCTCTACGGCATCTACAGCGGCTACGAGCTGTGCGAGAACGTGCCGGTGCGCGAGGGCTCCGAGGAGTACCTCGACTCGGAGAAGTACCAGCTGAAGACGCGCGACTGGGACGCGCCCGGCAATCTCGTGGACTACGTCACGCGGCTGAACCGCGTGCGGCGCGCGCACCCGGCGCTCCAGCGCTACGACAATCTGAGGTTCTACGGCGCCGACGATCCGGCCGTGCTCTGGTACGGCAAGGCGTGGGGCGACGATCGGGTGTTCGTGGCCGTGAACCTCGATCCGTTCCGCGCGCGCGCCTGTCTGGTGGACGTGCCGCTCGACGCGCTCGGGCTCGCGCCCGACCAGCCGTACCGGATGCGCGAGCAGTTCTCCGACGCGGCCTACGAGTGGCGCGGTCCGCGCGGGTACGTGGAGCTGGACCCCCAGCGAGAGCCCGCCCAGATCTTCGTGCTGGAGAGATAATGCCACGCCGCGTGTCGCGTCGCCGACCGTCGAGCCGCGGAGCCCTGCGAAGCGGCTCCGACGGCGAGTAAGAAAGTCGAAGCGGATGTCCGACTGGTATAAAGACGCGGTCTTCTACGAGGTCCACGTCAAGGCGTTCATGGACGCCGACGGCAACGGCGTCGGCGACTTCGCGGGGCTGACCGGCAAGCTCGACTATCTGCACGACCTCGGCGTCGACTGCCTCTGGATCCTGCCCATGTACCCGTCGCCGCTGCGCGACGACGGCTACGACATCGCCGACTTCTACGGCATCCACCCGGCGTACGGCAGCCTCGAGGACTTCCAGAAGTTCCTCGACGCCGCCCACGACCGTGGCCTGCGCGTCATCGCCGACCTCGTGATGAACCACACCTCCGACGCGCACCCGTGGTTCCAGGCCGCGCGCTCCGATCCCGCCTCGCCCTATCACGAGTACTACGTGTGGAGCGACTCGGACCGGACGTACCGCGAGGCGCGCATCATCTTCACCGACACCGAGAAGTCCAACTGGACGTTCGACCCGGTGGCGAAGCGGTACTACTGGCACCGGTTCTTCAGCCACCAGCCCGACCTCAATTACGACAACCCCGCCGTGAAGGCGGCCATGCTCGACGTGATGCGCTGCTGGCTGGACCGCGGCCTCGACGGCTTCCGCTGCGACGCCGTCCCCTACCTCATCGAGCGCGAGGGCACGAGCTGCGAGAACCTGCCGGAGACGCACGCGATCCTGAAGGAGTTCCGGCGCGTCATCGACGCGGAGTACAGCGGCCGCGTGCTCCTCGCGGAGGCCAACCAGTGGCCCGAGGACGTCCGGCCGTACTTCGCCGACGGCGACGAGTTCCACATGGCGTTTCACTTCCCGCTCATGCCGCGCCTGTACATGGGCGTGCGGCGGGAGGATCGCCTGCCGATCACCGACATCTTCACGCACACGCCCGCGATCCCGCCCAACTGCCAGTGGTGCCTGTTTCTGCGCAACCACGACGAGCTGACGCTCGAGATGGTGACGAACGAAGAGCGCGACTACATGTACTACGCGTACGCCTCGGACCCGTCGATGAAGCTGAACCTCGGGATCCGCCGGCGGCTGGCGCCGCTGATGGACAACGACCGCCGGCGCATCGAGTTGCTGAACTGCCTGCTGCTCACGCTGCCCGGCAGCCCGATCGTCTACTACGGCGACGAGATCGGCATGGGTGACAACGTCTATCTCGGCGACCGTAACGGCGTGCGCACGCCGATGCAGTGGTCGGACGATCGCAACGCGGGCTTCTCGTCGGCCGAGCCCGGCGCCCTCTACCTGCCCGTGGTCACCGATCCCGCCTACCATTACCAGGCGGTGAACGTGGCCGCGCAGGAGAAGGATCCGGCGTCGCCGCTCAACACCATGCGGCGGCTGATCGCCGTGCGGAAGCAGTCGCCGGTCTTCGGGCGCGGCACCATCGAGTTCCTCCGGCCCCGCAACCAGGCGGTGCTCGCTTACCTGCGCGCGTGGCGCGACGAGACGCTGCTGGTCGTCGCCAACCTCTCGGCGCGCACGCAGCCCGTCGAGCTCGATCTCGCCGCCCACGAGGGAGCCCAGCCCGTCGAGATGCTCAGCCGCAATCGCTTTCCCGCCGTGGCGCGTGCGCCCTACTTCCTGAGCCTCGGCCCGCACGGCTACTACTGGTTCCGGCTCGAGCGGCGCGACCGGCGGCCCGTCCGCTATGGAATCGAAGACACCGCGATCTAGGTACATGGGGGGCCCCGAAATGGCCCCCCATACCCCCCAACGCTCGGGGCGCCCCGGGGGACCCGGGGCACCCCTCGATGCCGCTGTCTGACATGCGCCCCGACATGGCCCCCCATACCCCCCAACGCTCGGGGCGTCCCGGGGAACCCGGGCGCCCCTCGATGCCGCTGTCTGACATGCGCCCCGACATGGCCCCCCATACCCCGCCGCGTTCGGGGCACCGCGGAGAACCCGGGGCGCCCCTCGATGCCGCTGTCTGACATGCGCCCCGACATGGCCCCCCATACCCCCCAACGCTCGGGGCAGCCCGGGGAACCCGGGCCGCCCCTCGATACGCGTCTGGCCGACTGGCTATCGACCCGGCGCTGGTTCGCGGCCAAGACGCGGCGGATCGTGGCCACGGCGGTCGACGATCGGGTGCGTGTCGGCGGCGCCACGCTCTGCGTGGTGCGCGTGGGCCTCGACGACGACTCTGACGACCGCTACGTGGTGGCGCTCGGTCCCGGGCCGGACATCGTGGACGCGCTCGACGACGCGGAGTTCTGCCGTGCCCTGCTGAGCCTCGTCGCGCGCGGCGGCGCGCTGCGCGGCGAGCGCGGAACGCTGACCGGCCGCCGCGGCCGAGCGTTCGTGGACGCGCTCGGCGCGGTACCGGCTGTGCGACGGCTCGCCGGCGAGCAGAGCAACACCTCGGTCGTCTTCGGCGAGGCGCTGATCATGAAGCTCTTCCGGCGCCTGGCCGACGGCCTCAACCCCGGCCTCGAGATTGCGCGCTTCCTCACCGAGCACACGTCGTTCGACGGCACCCCGCGGCTGGCCGGCGCGCTCGAATACCACCCGGGCGACGGCGGGTCCGCCACGCTCGCCGTGCTCCAGGAGTTCGTCGCGGGCGGGCGGGACGGCTGGACCTGGATGCTCGAGCGGCTCGCCGGCGGCGAGCGCGCGCTCGACGCCCTGACGCGGCTCGGCGAGCGCACGGGCGAGCTGCACATGGCGCTCGCCACGCCCAGCGCCGATCCGGCGTTCGGCGCCGAGCCGATCACGCCGGCCGACGTGGCGGGCTGGGCCGAGGGCGTGCGGCGCCAGATCGCCGCGGCGCGAGAGGCGGCGCGCGAACGCGTGCTGCCCGACGTCCCCGACGTGGGCGGCCCGGCCGGGCTCGGCGCGCTCGTCGGACGCGTGAAGACCCGCCACCACGGCGACTTCCACCTGGGCCAGACGCTGGCCGTCGCCGACGGTCGCGACTTCGCGATCATCGACTTCGAGGGCGAGCCGCTGCGCCCGCTCGAGGAGCGGCGCCGCAAGCACACGCCGCTGCGCGACGTGGCGGGGATGCTGCGCTCGATTGGCTACGCGGCGGCGAGCGCCCGGCTCGCGGCGTCCGAGCGGCGGCGGTGGGAGACGGACGCGCGCGCGGCCTACCTGACGGCGTATCGCGCGGCGACGGCCGGCGCGCGCTTCGTGCCGGAATCGGACGACGCGTTCGCGCGCGCCGTCGCGGTGCTGGAGGTCGAAAAGGCCGCCTACGAGATCGTCTACGAGGCGAACAACCGGCCAGACTGGGTGGAGATCCCGCTCGCGGGCTTCGTCAGCGCGACGGCGTCGCTCGGCCGCTCGGCTGGGGCGGCGTGAACACCATGCTCACCGCCGACCACGCCTCCTTGTCGAAGATGACGACCAGCCCCTCCTCGTAATAGAAGGAGTCGCTCCCGCCCTCCTTGCTGTAGCCGCTGGGGCGCCCCCAACCGGTGAGGATCGTGTCGCGCGTGAAGACGCCGTGATGCGGCTCGAGCCGGAACGAGCGAACGACGTCGCGCTTGAACCCGCCGGCCTGGAGCAGGCCGAAGTCTACGACCATGCGGGTCATGCCCGCTGGGGCCTGCGCGCCCTCGTAGATCCAGCTCGTCGTGTCGTAGCCCTCGACCTTCTGCCCCTCCGTGCGCGTCGGCCCGCCGTACTGCGCGCGCACGCCCTCCATCGTGCTCGTGGCGGGACTGATCGCCCCCCAGTCCGCCGCGGCCGCGGGCACGGCGGCGAGCGCGGCGAGCAGCGCGGCGGCGAGGACGAGCCGCACGTCAGAACCCCAGCGCGGCGCCGTCACCGCGCGGGTCGGCGCCGCCGAGCATGGTGCCATCGCGGAAGCTGATCGCGTGCGCGTGGCCGGTGCGCGTGAAGAACTCGGGCGCCGGCTTGATCGGGTGGCCCTTGCGCACGAGCGCCGAGGCGACCGGGCGGGGCACGCGGCTCTCGAGGTGGATGGTGTCGGCCGGCTCGCCCGGCAGGAAGGCGCCGATCAGGAAGCGCGGCCGCTCGATCGCCTCTTGCGGGTCGAAGCCGTAGTCGATCAGGTTGGTGAGGACCTGCACGTGGAACATCGCCTGGCCGTTGCCGCCCATCGTCGACAGCGCGTGGGCCGGGCGCTCGTCGCGCGTGACGATCGAGGCCATCAGCGTGTGGAACGGCCGCTTGCGCGGGGCCAGCGCGCTGGGATGGTTCGCGTCGAGCTGGAAGTGGCGGCCGCGATTCTGGAGGAGGACGCCGCAGCCGGGGACGACGATGCCGGAGCCGAAGGGGTTGAAGAGGCTCTGGATGACGCTCGCCACGTTGCCGTGGCCGTCGGCGGCGACGAACCCCGTCGTGTCGCCCTCGGGATCGCCCGCGGCGTACGCCTGCGCCTTGCGCGCGTCGAACGCCTTGCGGCGGCGTGCGGCGTACTTCTTGTCGAGCAGCTCGGCCAGGGGCACGCGCGCGTGCGCGGGATCGCCGATCCAGCGGTCCCGGTCCGCGTAGGCCAGCTTCACGACCTCCAGCAGCAGGTGCAGGTGCTGCACGGAGTGCAGCGGGCGCCGGGCGAGGGGAAACCGCTCCAGAATGTTGAGGGCGATGAGCGCGGCGAGACCCTGCGTCGGCGGCGGCGTCTCGTAGACGCGGAAGCCGCGGTACGTCGTCGCGATCGGCTCGCCCCACTCGCCCGTGTGCTCGGCGAGGTCCTCGGGCCTCAGGAAGCCGTCCGCGGCCATCCGGTCGGCGATGGCGCGGCCGACGCGGCCCGTGTAGAAGAGGTCGGGGCCCTCGGCGCCGAGGTCGCGCAGCGTGCGCGCCAGGTCGCTCTGCACGAGCGGCTCGCCAAGCCTGGGGGCGCGCCCGGCCGCACGGAACACGCGGTGCCACTCGGGATCCGGGGTGAGGCTCGCGAACTCGTCGATGGCCTGGCTCGTCAGCCACGACGTCGGAAACCCTTCTGCGTAGTGGATGGCCGGCCCGAGCAGCGAGGCGAGCGGCCGCGTTCCGAAGCGCTCGAGCAGCATCCCCCAGCCACGCACGCAGCCGGGCACGCTCACGGTCATGGCGCCGACCACGGGCAGCGCCGCGGCGCCGCGGCGCTTCAGCTCCTCGAGCGAGGCGCGCGAGCCGGAGCGGCCGGCGCCGTTCAGGAAGTGCACGCGCCGCGTGGCCGCTTCGTAGTAGAGGACGAAGAGGTCGCCGCCCACGCCGCACATGTTGGGCTGCGTCACCGCGAGCACGGCGTTGGTGGCGATCGCCGCGTCGGCGGCGGTGCCGCCCGCGCGCAGCACGTCCAGGCCCGCCACCGTCGCGTAGGGATGCGCGGAGGCCACCATCCCCTCGCGGCCGAGCGCCACCGGGCGATGCGCGTAACCGATCTGGGGCACCCTCACGCCTCCTTGAAGAGCCGCGTGATCTCGTCTCGAGCGAAGGTGGGCATCGGCCACGACTTCGTGCCCTCCACGAGCGTGACGCCCTGGGCGCGCTCCACCACCTGGCCGATGAAGTGGCAGTCGATCGCCTCGCGCGCGAGCGCGTGGATGACCACGCCCGCGTCGGCGGGATCGAGCGTCATGAGGAGCGCGCCGGAGGCGATGGTGCCGAGCGGGTCGAGACCGAACGCCTCGCACAGGAGCTTGCCCTCCGGCAGCACCATGATGCGGTCGCGGTCGATGCGCAGCCCGACGCCGGCGGCGTCGGCGAGCTCGTGGAGCGCCGTCGCGATGCCGCCCTCCGTCGGATCGTGCATCGCGTGGACGCTCGCCAGCTCGCAGGCCAGCTCGGCCTCGGGACGGACGCTGATGCCCGGCACCCTCAGCAATCCCCGGGCGCGTCGAATGGTCGCCGCCGGCACGCCGCGCGCCCGCAGCTCGGCCTCCTTCTCGCGCGCGATGATGGCCGCGCCTTCGAGGGGCACGCCCTTGGTCAGCACGATCGCGTCGCCGACACGCGCGCCGCCGGTCGTCACCAGCTTGTCCTTCGCGACCTCGCCGAGCATGGTGCCGGCCACGATGGGCCGGTCGAGGCCGTGCGTGACCTCGGTGTGGCCGCCGACCAGCGCGACCTCGAGGTCCTCGCAGGCCTCGGCGAGCTGGCCGAATAGCGCGCGTACGCCGACCTCGTCGGTGGCGCCGGCGGGCAACAGCAGCGTGGCGAGGAACCAGCGTGGCGTGGCGCCGCGCACGACGATGTCGTTGGCGTTGACGTGCAGCGCGTACCAGCCGATCTCGTCGGTCGCGAACGTGATCGGATCGGCCGTGGCCACCAGGTAGCGATCGCCGAGGTCGATGACGGCGGCGTCCTCGCCGACGCGCGGACCCACCACCACCCGTGGATCGCGGGGCGCGTGCTTGTCGAGAAGCGCCTGCAACAGGTCGCCCGGAAGCTTCCCGAGTGGCAGGAACGGCATCGCGCCTCGTAGTATACCGTGGTGACGCGGCGCCCCATCGTCGAGTGCGTGCCGAACGTCAGCGAGGGCCGAGACCCGGCGCGCCTGGCGCGCTTCGCGGCCGCCGTGCGCGCCACGCCGGGCGTCACGCTCGCCGACCTCCACGCCGACCCGGATCACCATCGCTCGGTCTTCACGTTCCTCGGCGAGCCCGCCGCCGTCGCCGCCGCCGCGCTCGCGCTGGGCGACGCCGTGTTCGCCGAGATCGACATGCGACAGCATCGCGGCATCCATCCGCGCATCGGCGCCCTCGACGTGCTGCCGTTCGTGCCGCTGGCCGGCGTGAGCATGCCCGAGGCCGTCGCGCTCGCCCGCGACACCGGCCGCGCGTTGGCGGACCGCCACGCGCTGCCCGTCTATTACTACGGCGAGGCCGCGCGGCGTCCCGAGCGCCGTGTGCTGCGCGAGCTGCGGCACGGCGAGTACGAGGGGCTGGCCGTGCGGCTCGGCGTGGACGACGGCCGGCCCGACGACGGCCCGGCGCGCTTCGACGCGCGCCGCGGCGCCATTCTGGTCGGCGCGCGCGATGTGCTGATCGCCTACAACGTCTGGCTCGCGAGCGACGACCTCGTCGCCGCCCGCGCGATCGCGCGCGAGGTGCGGGCCAGCGGCGGCGGGCTGCCGGCCGTGCAGGCGCTCGGCCTGCCGCTGGCCAGCCGCGGGCGTGTGCAGGTCTCGATGAACCTGCTCGATCACCGCCTCACGCCGATCCCCGCCGCCTTCGACCGGGTGGCGCAGCTGGCGGCGCGACACGGGATCGCCATCGAGCGCGGCGAGCTGGTGGGGCTGGCGCCGCACGCGGCCTTCGCCGGGCGCGCGCCGGCGTCGGTGGGCCTGGTCGGCCTCACGAAGGACCAGCTGCTCGACACGCACCTCGCCCGCGCCGCCGACGCTCACGCCGCCGGATAAGGAGACCGCATGGACCACGCGTTCCTGGTCGAGACGTACGCGTCGGAGCGCCTGAAGACGCTCAGCGTGTGGAGCATGTTCGCGGACGAGGATCTGAACGTGCGTCCGCACCCGCGGTGGTTCGTCGGGATGTTGGGATCGACGTCGGCGCGCCGCCACGGCCGACGGAGGACAAGCGGCTGGCGTTCATCCGCCGCTACGCCGACGACTCGGGCGACCGGCTCGCCGCCCTCGGGACCAAGGACGCCGCGTGGTGGGCCGAGGAGGTCGCGTTCTTCGATACGCGGCACAACCGCGCGTGGATCATGGGCGAGGGTGAGGCGCGCGGCGGCGCCAAGGCGCCGCTGCCGGGGCCGGGCCGCCACGCGAGCACCGAGCGGCCCGAGCGCTGAGCGTCAGGCGCGCGCGGCGAGCAGCTTCAGGAGGTCGGCGGTGAGATCGTAGAGCTGCGCGCAGCCCGTCGGCCCACCGAGATGCAGCTGGATGCGCCGGCGCAGCCCGTCGTCGACCATCTCGCCGAGGAGCGCGCCGATCTTCCGCTGCGGCTCCGAGCAGATGCCCATGTACGGCAGGCGGGGCGTGAGGTGCTCGGCCTTCACGATGCGGCCGGCGGCGTCGATCTCGTAGGTGATCTCGAAGCCGTGGCAGTTGTCGTGCATCGAGTGGAAGAGCGCCAGCCGCCCGTCGCGCCGCTCGAGCCGCGCGACCTTGCGGCGCTCGAAGACCCCGCGCTGACCGGGGCGCGGGCTGTAGAGATCCGGCTGCATCGGCGTCGCGATGGTCCGCGTGCCGAAGAGCGCGCGCCCGGCGTCGCTGTAGGTGAAGCACGAGTCGGGCAGGTCCACCCAGCCGGTGGTGTCGAGCTGCCAGCACTCCCAGGGATCGCCGCCCGCCGCGCGCTCCGCGCGCTCGCGCGGAAACTTCGCCACCTGGCGCGCCAGCCGGGCCGCCTCGACCACCGCGTCCACCGCGAGCGCGGCGCCGGCGCCGCCGCCGGCCGCCTCCATCACGCGCCGGGTGAGGCCGCCGACCATCGCCACACCGGCGAGCCGCGCCACGCCGTCGGCGACGGACGCCGCCACCTCGCCGCGCTCGACGCGACAGCGCGCGGCGCGGATGGCGTAATCCGGCGAGGGCGTCGCGACGATCGCCACCTCGAGGGCGCGGTCGGGATCCTCGAGCCGCACCGTGTGCGTGAAGGCGTCGTCGTGAGTGTTGTCCACCCGGCCGGTCGTCACGCGCTCATAGCGGTCGCGGCCACGTAGCAGCGCCGGCTCGATCACCGGGGTCCGCTCATCCGACTCGAGCCGCCGGCGAGGTACTTCTCCGGCTCGCGATCGAACTTCTGCTTGCAGCCCACCGCGCAGAAGTAATAGGTCTGGCCCTTGTAGGCAGACTGGGCTGCCGCCTTCGTGGGCTCCACGGTCATCTTGCAGACGGGATCAGTCGCCACCACCGGACTCCTTCACTGGCTCGAGGGTCGCCAGCGCTTCAGCCGCAGGCTATTCGTCACCACGGATACCGACGAGAAGGCCATCGCCGCGCCCGCGAGAATCGGCGAGAGCAGCACGCCCCAGAACGGATAGAGCAGCCCTGCTGCCACCGGGATCAGCACGACGTTGTAGCCGAACGCCCACCCGAGGTTCTCCTTCACGATCCGGATCGTGCGCCGCGAGAGATCCACCGCGGCCACGACACCGCGCAGGTCGCCGCGCATCAGCGTCACGTCGGCCGCCTCGATGGCGACGTCGGTGCCCGAGCCCATCGCGATGCCGACGTCGGCCTGCGCCAGCGCCGGCGCATCGTTGATCCCGTCGCCCACCATCGCCACGCGCCGGCCGTGCTCGCGCAGCCGCGCGATCTCGCGCGCCTTGTCCTGGGGAAGAATCTCGGCCAGCACCCGGTCGATGTCGGCCTCGCGCGCGATCGCCGCCGCCGTACGCCGGTCGTCACCGGTGAGCATTGTGACCTCGATCCCGCGCTGCCGCAGCGCGCCCACCACCGCCCGCGCCTCCGGCTTGAGCGTGTCGGCGACGGCCACGAGGCCGAGCGGGCGGAACGCGACGGCGAGGTAGACCACGGTCTTGCCCGCCTGCGCGAGCGCCTCCGCGCGCGGCGCCAGCGCGCTGACATCCACGCCGCGGGCCTCGATCAGCGCGCGATTACCGAGCAGCAGGCGGCCCTCCGGCGCCAGCGCGTCGATCCCCTGCCCCGGCACCGTCACGAACTCCGTGACCGGCGGCAGCGCCAGGCCGCGCTCCTTCGCACGCGCGACGATGGCCTCGCCGATCGGGTGCTCCGAGCCCTGCTCGGCGGCGGCGGCGAAGGCGAGAAGGTCCTCCTCCGCCACGCCCGGCGCGGCGATCACGTCGGTCACCGTGGGCCGACCGACCGTCAGCGTGCCCGTCTTGTCGAACACGACCGTATCCACGTTCGCGAGCGTCTCGAGCGCCGTCGCGCTCTTGACGAGGACGCCCACCTCGGCGCCACGGCCGGTGGCGACCATGATGGCGGTCGGCGTCGCCAGCCCCATCGCGCACGGGCACGCGATCACCAGCACGGCCACGGCGTTGGTCAGCGCATAAAGAATGGAGGGCGAGGGGCCGAGCAGCCACCAGCCGACCAACGTCGCCGCGGCGATCGCCAGAACGACCGGCACGAACACTGCTGCCACCTGATCCGCGAGGCGTTGAATCGGGGCACGGGAGCCCTGAGCCTCCTCGACCAGCTTCACGATCCGCGCGAGCGTCGTCTCGCCGCCGACGCGCGTGGCGCGGAAGACGAACGAGCCGGTGCGGTTGACCGTGCCGCCGAAGACGGACGCGCCCGGCGCTTTCTCCACCGGCAGGCTCTCGCCCGTGAGCATCGATTCGTCGATCGTCGACGCGCCCTCGACCACCTCGCCGTCGACGGGCACGCGCTCCCCGGGCCGGATCCTCACGAGGTCGCCGACGACCACCTCGGACGTCGGCACGTCGACCTCGACGCCGTTGCGGAGCGCGCGCGTGGTGCGCGGCGCCAGCGAGACGAGTCGGCGAATCGCCTCCGACGTTCGGCCGCGCGCACGGGCCTCCAGCCAGCGGCCGAGAGCGACGAGCGTGATCACGACGGCGGCCGTCTCGTAGTACGGCATCGCGCCGAGATCCATGAACACGTGCGGCCAGAGCGTCACGGCCAGGCTGAAGAAGTAGGCCGCGTTGGTGCCGAGGGAGACGAGCGTCGACATGCTCGCGCTGCGGTAGCGCACGTCATGGAGGAAGCCGCGGTGGAAGTCGGCGCCGACCCAGAACTGCACGGGCGTGGCGAGCAGCAGCAGCGTCCACGGGTCGCGCAGCCACGCCGGCGCCCACGGGAAGACCTCGGTCATGCTGCCGAGCACGATCGGAATCGAGAGCGCGATGCCGACCAGCACGCGCCGGCGCAGGCGCCCCTGCTCCTCGGCGCGCGCGATCTGCTCGCGGTCCTGGGTCGCGTCGCCCGGCGTCGCCGGCGCGGACGCCTCCGCCAACTCGTAACCCGCCGCCGCCACCGCCGAGGCGAGCGCGGGCGCGTCGGCGCGCGCCGGGTCCCATTCCACGGTCGCGCGCTCGGTGGCGAGGTTCACCGACGCCGCGCCGACCCCCGGCACCCCGCGCAGCGCGCGCTCCACCTTGCCCACGCACGCCGCGCAGTGCATGCCGCGGACGGCGAAGGTGCGCTTCTCCTTGTCCATCAGCGTCCGCCGAACCGCGCGAACACGTCCAGCAGCTCCTCGACCTTCTGCTGGCGGTCGTTGCGGCTGCCCGAGCGCATCGCGTCGGCGACGCAGGACTCGATGTGCCGGCCGAGCAGGAGCTTCTGGCACTGCTCGAGCGCGCCCTGCACGGCGGAGATCTGGAGCAGGATGTCCACGCAGTAGGCGTCGTTCTCGAGCATCCGCTGCAGCCCCTGCACCTGCCCCTCGATGCGCCGCAGCCGGCCGCGCGCCTTGGCTTTGGTCTCCTCGTTGAGCATGCGTTATACCCCCTGGGTGCTGATACCCCCGGGGGGTAATATCCGCCCGGGGCCCGCGCCTGTCAAGCGCCGCGCGGCACCCGCAGGCGCAGGGCGCCGGGCTCGAGCGTGAACACGACGGGCGTGGCCCCGACGGGCTCGCCGTCGACGTGGGTCGGGAGCGGCGTCGGCGCGCTGACCCTCACCTGCCGGGCGCGGCGGACCGTCACGCGCGGGTTGCGCAGGTGCGTGCCCGGATAGATCGTCGGCAGCCAGCGAAGCAGCTCGACGCGACCGAGCGCGCCGAGCACGACGACGTCGAACACGCCGTCGGCGGGATCGGCGTCGGGCGCGATCTTCATGCCGCCGCCGAACCAGCGCCCGTTGGCGGCGACCACCGCGGTGATCGGCACCGCCGGCTCGGCGACGCCGTCCAGCTCGAGCACGGCCGGGGTCGGGCGATGCAGGTGCACGCTCGCGATCACCGCGGCCAGGTACGGCAGCGTCCCGCGCATGCGCACCGACTGCGCACGGCGCGCCACGGCGGCGTCGAACCCGGCGCCGCCCGAGATCGTGAACCAGCGCCGCCGGCCGTCGCCCCACTCGGCGCGGCCGAGGTCGAGCTGCCGGTCGCGGCCGTCGGCGAGGGCACGCACGGCGGCGATCGGATCGCGGGGCACGCCGAAATTGCGGGAGGCGTCGCAGCCGCGCCCGGTGAGCACGGCGCCGACCGGCGTCCCTCTGCCCGCGGTGCGCACGCCGTTGACGACCTCGTTCAGCGTGCCGTCACCGCCCACCGCCACCACGAGCGGCGCTCCGGCGGCCGCGGCCTCGCGCGCCAGTCGCTCGCCGTCGCCCGGCCCGCGCGTCTCGGCATGCTCGGCGGGCAGCGTCGCGGCGAGGACGTCGCGCAGCCGCCGCCACGCGCGCGCCGTGCGCCCGCCGCCCGCGGCGGGGTTGACGACGACGAGGGCGCGCGTCACTCGAAGAGCGAGATCTGCAGCGCGGCCGCGGCCGCCGCCGCCCGGGCACGGGCGCGCGCTTTCGCGGCCTTCGCCGGCTTGCGCGACTTCTCGGGCGGCGGCGCCGTCTTCGGCAGCTTCCAGCCCTTCTGGTGCGCGATGCGCTCGCCCTGCTTGATCAGCAGCATGTCGACGAGCCGCGCGAGCGGGTTGCGCAGCAGCGTGAGGTACTTTTCCCAGTATTTCGGCGAGTGCGCCAGCGTGCGCATCTGGTCGAGGGCCAGCGTGAGCGCCGCGCGATCGCCCTTCTTCGCGGCCAGCCGCAACTCGCCCAGGATCTTCTGGCCGCTGATCCGCGACGGCGCCGTCTTCGCCATAGGCGCGGGATGCTACCACGAAGGCCCGCCGCGGAAGCGGCCCCAACGCGGATACTGTATATACTGCGAGCTGCGACGCCTCCGGACAATACTCGTTGGGCGGACGAAGAACAGTGCGAAAGCTGCCGATCAACACGACGCTCGCCGGCGATTGCCGCTGCTGCCTTCGCTGCATCGTGTGTCCTGGTGCGCTGTCGTGAACGCGGGCCTGACGGTTGCCTCTGCCCTGTGCGGCCTTCTGGCAGCGGCTTGCGCGAGTCATCAGGCCGGGCCGGCGGCGGCACGGACCGCGCAGGGCGCCAAACTCCTGGGCACCGCTTGGCGATTGGTCGAGTTCCAATCCCCAGACGACCGCATTGGAACCGTCCGGCCGAAGAACCCCGCCGCCTACACGATGGCGTTGGAGCCTGACGGCCGCGTCGCGCTACGGCTCAACTGCAATCGAGGAGCTGGCGCCTGGTCAGCGACGGCGACCGGCCCTGATGCTGGATCCTTCAGGCTTGGCCCTCTTGCGGTGACGAAGGCGTTGTGTCCACCTCCATCGCTCGACGTGCAATTCGCACGTGACGCTGAGTACATTCGTTCCTACGTCCTGAGGGACGGCCGGCTCTATCTCCATCTGATGGCAGACGGTGGCACGTATGTCTGGGAGCCCGCCAGGGGAGCTCGATAAGCGCCCGGTCGTGAGCGGCTCAGCCAAGAGCGAGGGATCCTGAGGCATCCGCCGGGTCCGTAGGCCGGCAGGGTCGGAGGTCACGATGCAGCAGCTTTTTGCGGTGATTCGTACACGCGGCCCGGCCTGGCAGGATTCCCGATCCATGGAGAGCCAGGCTGACTGGGCATCCCATGCTTCGTTCATGAACTCGCTGGCGAAAGAGGGGTTCGTGATCCTCGGCGGTCCGCTGGAAGGCAGAGGATCTCTCGAGGACAAGTAACGGCCAGGAGGATCTTGCATGTGTCGAAGCATCAAAACGCTGCACAACTTCACGCCGCCGGCCACGGACGAAGAGATCCGGGCATCGTCCCTGCAGTTCGTCCGGAAACTGAGCGGTTTCACGAAGCCGTCCAGAGCGAACGAGGCCGCGTTCAGCCAGGCGGTAGACGAGGTGGCGCAGGCCGCACGGGC
>Ga0209057_1000104_pt1 | contig 70129 bp, 65 predicted proteins | sample GraSoiAngelo_146_FD_185903 | JGI IMG/M metagenome (GOLD analysis project Ga0209057, IMG submission 185903) | Grasslands soil microbial communities from the Angelo Coastal Reserve, California, USA - 14_1009_05_30cm (SPAdes) (version 2) | ecosystem: Environmental > Terrestrial > Soil > Grasslands ...
CTAGCATCGAGTTCATTCCGCCACCTGCAGAACCTGCGAGGTCATCCCATCCCGCAAGATGGCCGCGTATCCGGCGGACGCTATTTAAAAGTTGTCCGACGAACGTCCGCCGCGTTGACAAACGCCCGCGCCATGCGTCGTTTTGCGATCAACCGGACAGCACCGATGCAGCCGCCTTTCGGACCGAGGACGCGGACTTCGCAGGCGCCGCGACCATGACGACCCAATCGACGACCTGGCGAACTTGGAGAGCCCGGCCGAGCGAGCTGACGCGGGAAAAAGGCTTCGAGCTCCCGTCGTCGAGGATTGGGACTTCGGTCTTCGCGATCCGCGGCTCGCTCAGGAGCAACTCGGGCAGAGGGACGTCGATGATCACTTGGCCGGGAGTCAGGCCTGCCCGTCGGGCGATCCGGTCCTCGGCTCGCCGCCGCTCCTTCGGGTCGTGGAAGGTCGCGAGCACGGACCGCGTCGCCGCGGTCAGCTCGTCCCGATCCGATGCCAAGACGCGCTTGTACAGCTTGCGGTACTTGAGGCGCAAGGCGATCTCCCGCTGGAACGGTCCTTGGCGGACGAGCCAGTTCAGCAGCTCGTGATCCACCATCTTCTGAATCTCGGCGATCGGAGCCTCCGAACGCTCGACGGCCCGGGCGAGCATCTCCTCGGCGATGCGGACGGTCTTGTGGAAGTACACGGACGAATACATCAGGCCGCGCGCGACGAGCATCCCCTCGAGCGCCGGGAGGCCTTTTCGATCGAGCGCCAGCTCTCCGCGGTGCGTTCGAAGGGTCTGCAGCAATCGAGAGAAGTCGATCGTCCCGTGGGAGGCTCCGGTGTAGTGCGCGTCCCGCATCAGGTAGTCGATCTGGTCCGCGTCCATGGGACTGTGGATGATCTGGGCCAGGTAACGGGAGGGTTCCTTCCGGCCTCGGGGGACGATCCACGCCGCCCCCTTCTCCGACGGTCCGCGGATGAGGGCTGCGACGGCTTCCGGGTCCACACCATGGCGCTCGAGGACTCCGTCGATCCTCGGAATCTCCGGGAACGCGGCCCGGTCTTCCGGGGAGACGTTGTCATCCTGGCCCGTGATGATCCGCTGGGTGAGGTGCATGTGGTCGACGGCGAGTTCCCGGCTGAGCACATGCTCGAGGGTATGGGAAAAGGGCCCGTGCCCGACGTCGTGGAGGAGGCCCGCGGCCTGGACGAGCTTCCGTTCCGCGGGAGTCAGTTCGAGGGCCTTCGCCATCTCGCCCGCCACATGGCCGACGCCCAGGCAGTGTTCTAACCGCGAATGGTTCGCTCCCGGAAAGACGAGGTACGTCAACCCGAGCTGACGAATCGAGTTGAGGCGCTGCAACTCGAGCGTCTCGAGCAGATCGAGGGTGAGTGGCTCGAGCCGGATCGTCCCGTGGATCGTGTCGGTGACCGTCTTCAGATCCGCCATCTCGACCGACCGACCGCGGGGACCGAATAAAAAGATTCGTTCGAATCGTTTCGGGAATCCTGCTTCGATTCGGCGGACGGTCCGTCGGCGAGCTCAGCCGAGGGCCTTGGAGAGAGGGTGGTAGTCGAGGCCGGACAGCATCGGGTTGTAGTAATAGCCCCGCACCCAGGCCCGCTCCACATGGAAGCTCCGGGACTGGTAGACCCAGAGGTACGGCACGTCGTCCAAGACCGCGCGCGTCGACAGGTCTTGGTACAGCCCGTCGCGTTTCGTCTGGTTCAGCTCCGCCGCCGCGGCGTCGATCAGGGCGTCGAGGGTGGTGTTGCTGTACCCTAACCGGCTCGCGAAGAGGCCGCCGGTCCTCAAGAACGGGAGGACGTAGTCATCCGGGTCCGCGTAGTCCGCGCGCCATCCGAGGAAGAAGATCGGGAGGCCTCGAGCCCGTAAGGTCCTCAGGTACGCGGGCCAGTCAAGGGCCCGGACGTCCACGGAGATGGGCCCCGCACCCAGTTCATCATGCAACGCCTGCAGGCCCTGTCGGAGGAGGAGACATCCCTGGCGGCGTTCCGTGTTCCCCGCGTTATAGTACAAGGTGATGTTGAAGCCGGAGGTCCAGTAGGGGGTCTGTCCGAGCTCCGACGCGGCGCGCGTGAGGTTGAACGTGAAGAGCGGCGTGCTCATGTTGTAGCCCGGGACCCCCTTCGCGATCGGGCCGCGCAGCTGAATCCCCGTCTTGTACGTCACGTTGTCCATGAATCCCGCGTAGTCGAACGCATAGCTGAACGCCTTCCGCACATGGAGGTTCGAGAAGAACGTCGGCGGGACCTCCAGCGGGTCGGGGACGGCGGACGCATTGATCGCCTGGTTGTACCCGAAGACGGTGATGTCGAGGGAGGGTCGGGAACTTGGGATCCGCAGCCACGGGTATCGCGGCGTGCCGTCCGGATTCATCACGTCGAACTGGTGATCATGGTTGATGACCGCGGTGTCCGCGTCTCCGGACAGCAGGAGGAACTCTCGGGCCGTGACATCGTTCGCCTTCTCGATGCGCACCCCTTCGAGGGCCGCGGGGCTTCCCCAGTATCCATCGAAGCGGCTCAGGACGATCGCTTGGTTTGGCACCCATCCGGTGAGCCCATACGGGCCGGTGCCGCAATCGCGGCGGCGGTCCAGCATCGGATTCCGAGCCCCCCAATCGTCCCAGGTCGCGGCACACGCCTTCTCGACGATGGAGCCGACGGTGAAAGCGAGCGACTGGAGGAACGCGGGATACGGTCGGCTGAGGTGAATTCGGACCTGGTCTGTCCCGACCTTCTCCACCGTGGAATTGCTCACGGCCCACGCGACGGATCGGTTCAGCGGCTTCGCGGACCAGTTTGCCCCTTGGGCGGCGCCCTCCAAGACCGTTCGGATGTTCGGTGGGATCGCCGCCCGGGACGGGAACGCGGTGTCCGCATAGTCCGCGAGCGAACAGGTCCGGTTCGCGGCCGCTCCGCAAGAGTTCAGGTACTTTGAGACGTAGTTCGTGAGGGTCTGTTCCAGGATCCACGAAGGTCCATTCGGGTCGTGCATGGCGAGGACGCGACGGAGCGAATAGACGACGTCGTCCGGCGAGAGGACGTTGCCGCTGTGGAACTTGACGTCCGATCGGATCGTGAAGGTGTAGTTCTTCCCATCGGGCGAGATGCCTCCGTTCGCGGCGGTCGGGACCTCCATCGCGAGACGCGGGACGAGGACGGTGACGTTCTCAACCCCCGGTTCATACCAAACGAGGGTCTCGTACACGTTCTGGAGGATCTCGACGCCGGCGGTCTCGATGTCCGCGGCGGGATCGAGGGAATCCGGTTCTCCGAAGGTCGCCGTTGTGAAGACTCCCGGATGTTTCAGGACTGCCACAGGAACCGTCGGCGTCACGCGGATGGTGTAGCCGGCGCTCAGGGTCTGCACGCCGGAGACGGTGGGCAAGGTCAGCGTCAAGCGGACGAAAAAATTCCCGGGGGAGGTGAAGACGTGGTTTGTCGCCCCGGCTGTCTCGGAACTGCCCCCGCCCTCCGGTGTCCCGTCCCCCCAACCGTAGGTGAACGTGGTGAAGAGAAATCCGTTGTCCGCGGAAGGGATCACGACCGAGGAACCGCCTTCGGATCGATTCGAAACGTTGTTCCAATTCCAACCGTAAGCCCAGGACGCGTTCCCGTTGAACCGGACGGCGGCCCCGGTCACGACGGTCGTCTGGTTCGCCGTCAGGATCGCGGCCCCCGGACCGAGGATGCAGTCCGTCGCGCACGAACCATTCGGCGGCCGGGAGGGGGATGCGACTTCCGACGGAGGAAGTTGGGCTTGGACGAACAGGAGCCTCGCGTCGTTGGTCGCTTCGCCGCCTCGGCCGTCCGTCACCGTGAGGAGATCGACGTATCGACCCGGGATCGAGTATGCATGGCTCACGACCGCCCCGATCGCGGTTGAATTGTCGCCGAAGTTCCAGGTGTACCGGAGCGAATCCCCATCGGCATCCGTCGCCTGTCCGGCGAAGGTCAGGCTCTGACCGGTGGTCGCGAACTCCGAACTCACGGTTGCTTGAGTGATCGTCGGCGCCTGATTCGATGCGCGAAGCACGTAGGCCGACGCGGCGGCCACCGCGATGGCGACGACCGCGACGGCGGCGACTTTCCCCCAGCGGGATCGAAGGGCCCTCGACGCACGCGAGGCGCCGGAATCGGAGGACGAGCTTTCTGCCTCCGGTTCAGCGCCCAATCACATGCCTCCCCTTGAGCAAGCGGTAAAGTAACACAACGGCGGGTCGTCCTTAATACGTTTTGAAACAATGTTCAAACCGCTTCGGCAAGAAGCGAAACCTGCGCGTGGGGCAAGGTCTTGCCCGGAACGCGGAGTTGGCGCCACCCGGGACCGCATCGTCCGAAGGTGGGGATCGCCGCTCCAAAGCTTCAATACCGTTTCCCCGGATGCGCGAGCCGCGCCGGGGTGACAGAGCGGCTAATGTGACCGACTGCAGATCGGTTTCCTGGGGGTTCGACTCCCTCCCCCGGCACGTCCCGGTTTGTCTCCCGCGGCTCCTAGACGGAAAGCGTCGCCAACCGATGTGAATGGACCCGGCGCGTACGTTCTTATAACGTCAACCGTCTTGCATCCTCCACGGTGGCCATGCGCTACTTTTCCAACATCCTCGAGACGATCGGGAATACACCGCTCGTCCAGTTGCCGAAGATCATGGACGGTGTGAAGGGCCTCGTCCTCGCCAAACTCGAGATGATGAACCCCGGCGGGAGCGTCAAAGATCGGATTGGAGAGAAGATGATCGAGGACGCCGAGGCGAAGGGGACGCTGAAGCCCGGCGGGACGATCATCGAGCCGACGAGCGGGAACACGGGGCTCGGGCTCGCGATGGTGGCCGCGATCAAGGGGTATCGGGCCGTGTTCACGATGCCCGACAAGATGAGCCGCGAGAAAATCGACTTGCTGAAGGCCTTTGGCGCACGCGTGGTCGTCACGCCGACCGCCGTCCCGCCGGACCATCCGGACTCCTACTACCGCGTCGCCGAACGGATCCACCGTGAGACCCCGAATTCGATTCTACCGAACCAGTACGCCAACCAGGCCAATCCACGCGCCCACTACGAGACGACCGGCCCCGAGATTTGGCGAGACACGGACGGGACGGTCACCCACTTCGTCTGCGGGATGGGGACCGGCGGAACAATCAGCGGGGTCGGCAGCTACCTGAAGGAGCAGAACCCGAAGGTTCGGGTCATCGGCGTGGACCCGCTCGGCTCGATCCTGAAGGACTATTTCTATAAGAAGGAGATGATAAAAGCTCACACGTACAAGATCGAGGGGATCGGGGAGGACTTCATCCCGGAATCCACCTGGTTCCAGTACATCGACGACGTCGTCAAAGTCGCCGACAAGGAGGCCTATCTGATGACCCGGCGCCTCGCCCGCGAGGAGGGGATCCTCGCGGGCAGTTCGAGCGGAGCCGCTGTGGTGGCCGCCCGCCGAATCGCGGAGACCCTCGGCCCGAAGGACGTCTTGGTCGTCCTGCTGCCGGACACCGGGGAACGCTACCTCTCCAAGGCGCACAACGAGGAGTGGCTGAAGGAGCAAGGGTACCTGGAGGAACCGGTCGCGCCCCTCATGACGATCCTGAGGGCGAAGGAGCGGACGATCCCCGGGGTCGTCACGATCGACGTCGCGGCCCGAGTGCGGGAAGCGGTCGACATGATGCGCCAATACAACGTGTCCCAACTCCCGGTCCTGGACACGGGGATCCTCGTCGGAAGCTTGCGCGAAGAGATCCTCATGAAAGCTTTGCTCGGGAATCCGAAGATGTACGACGACTACGTCGCGAAGGTCATGGAGAAGCCGTTCCCTCTGGTCGAACCCGGCGCCGACCTGGAGAAGGTCTACAAACTCTTGATGCGCGGCAACCCCGCCGTCGTCATCGGCAAGGAGGACCGACTCGAGGGGATCATCACCCGCATCGACGTGATCGAGTACCTCGCGGGCCGGACCTGAGGCAAGGCTTTTACGCCAGGCGGGCGACTCCTCCCGCGGCGATCGCGATGCACTTTGCGACGAAGGCCATCCACGCCGGACAGGAACCGGACCCTCGGACCGGCGCGGTCACGCCGCCGATCTACATGACGTCGACGTACTCCCAGAAGGTCCAGCACGATTACGTCTACGGGAGGGGCGACAACCCGACCCGCGATGCGCTCCAGCAGAGCCTCGCGGCCCTCGAGGAGGGCCAGCAGGCCCTCTGCTTCTCCAGTGGCATGGGCGCGATCACGACGGCCCTCACCCTGCTCAAGAAAGGCGACCACGCGGTGGTGACGGATGACTGCTACGGCGGCGTCTATCGAATCTTCACGCGGATCATGAGCGGGTACGGAGTGGAGTCCACCTTCGTGGACCTGCGGGACCTCGTCGATGTCGAGGATGCGTTTCGCCCGGAGACGAAGATGTTGTGGATGGAGTCGCCCACGAACCCCCTCATGAAGGTCGCCGACTTGCGGGAGCTCGCCGTGATCTCGAAGGCCCACGACGCGGTCAGCGTGTGCGACAACACCTTCGCGTCGCCGGCGTTGCAAAACCCTTTGGGCCTCGGCGTCGACCTCGTCGTCCATAGCACGACGAAGTACCTCGGGGGCCACGCGGACCTCTTGGGCGGGGCGCTCATCATGAACCGCGGAGACCTGTACGAGAAACTGAAGTTCGCACAAAACGCCCTCGGCGCGGTGCCGAGCCCGTTCGACTGTTGGCTCACCCTCCGCGGCATCAAGACCTTGGCGATCCGGATGGAACGGCACTCCGCCAACGCCCAGGCGATGGCTCGATTCCTCGGCGGCCACAAGGCCGTCTCCGCGGTCCACTATCCGGGCCTGCCCGACGATCCGGGCCATCGGACCGCGAAGAAACAGATGCGCGGATTCGGCGGCATGCTCAGTTTTGAACTCCGAGATTCGGCCAAGGTCGCGGACCGCCTGCGAAAACTCGAGATCATCATCCTCGCGGAGAGCCTGGGGGGCGTCGAGTCGCTCATCGAGCACCCGGCCACGATGACGCATTCAAGCGTGCCCAAGGAACAACGCCAGGCGCAAGGGATCACCGACGGCCTGGTCCGCTTCTCCGTCGGATTGGAGGACCCGCAGGATCTGCAGGACGACCTGGGACGGGCCCTGGCCTGAGGCCTACCACCGGGTCCGCCGCGGAGTCCATGATGGGACCCGCGCGAAGGGTGCCGTGGACGAAGCCGTGATCCCGAGGGCGATGAGCACATATCCGCCAAGGGCCGCCGCGGGAAGCAATCCCTGGCCGACGCTCCACGAACGCACGAACGCGGTCTCCCCAGGGTTCTGCAAGATCACCGCGGTCGTCGCCGCCGCGACCGCGAACAGGAGCATGGCCCCCGCGTCCGCGATCCTCCGCGATCGAGACTCGAGGTACCAAGCGACCCGACCGAAGAGGACGCCGTGAAGGGCGAGGATCGGGACGAACGTCCAACCCAGATACGGGAAAGCGCTCACATACGCGACGAAGATCCACGCATCCGTCGCCGAGAGGGAGTGGTACTCGAGCGGGAGGACCACCACCGCGGCGACGATCATGACGAGCGTCATCAGGAAGGAGCGCCAGGCGATGACCGGGTGGTCGTCGCGAGGCTGACGTCCGCGGAGGTCGCGCAAACCGACCCAGAGATTTGGCCACGCCGAGACATGGACGATCACGGCAATCCAGCCGAGGAGCAGGTCGACGTAGATCGGCCCGGACTCGGGGAAGAAGACGATCCATCGGCCGATTGCGAAGGAGGACCAGAAGAGCGCGGCGCTCACGCCGAGGAGCAAGGCTCCGCGCCGCAACTCGCGAGGCCAGAACGCACGACGACGGGCCGCGCGCGGAAGGAGAAAGGGGCCCGTCATGATCCGACCGCATCCGCTCCCGCTCTCCATAAGCTGTTGTCAGGCGTCCGCGATTCGCATTGACAAAGGATCTCCGTCGCGCATGGTCGGGCCGCGGGGCTTCCTCGGAAAGAACCTTAATACACGCTCCTCTCATCCGGAGAGAGAATGCCTCTTCGAGTGTACAACACCCTCTCGCGGAAGAAGGAGGCGTTCGTCCCCCTCCATGGGAAGCGGGTGTCGATGTTCGTCTGCGGCATCACGCCGCAGGATCAGACCCACCTGGGCCACGCGAAGACCTACGTCGCGTTCGACGTCGTCGCCCGGTACTTGCGCTCCAAAGGCTACCACGTCTTCTACCTACAAAACGTGACGGACATCGAGGACCGGATCATCGCGAAGATGAAGTCGACCAGGCGGGCCTGGGACGACATCGTCGCGCAGTATTTCGCGGAATTCCGGGACGTGATGGAGCGGCTGCAGTGCACGTCGGTCGACGTGTACGCGTTCGCGACGGACTACATCGACGAGATCGTGGAACAGATTCAAGGCCTCATCAGGAAGGGACACGCCTACGTCGCGGAAGACAAGAGCGTCTATTTCGACACGACGACCTTCTCCGGATGGGGCAAACTCAGCGGCCAGAAAGTGGAGGAGCTCCGCCCGGGTGCCCGCATCGAGATCGAGGAGCGCAAGCGGCATCCGGCGGACTTCGTCCTCTGGAGGGCCCAGAAGCCAGGGGAGCCGGCGTGGGAGAGTCCCTGGGGACCGGGCCGGCCCGGCTGGCACATCGAGGACACCGCGATCACAATCCGTCACTTCGGGGTGCAGTACGACCTGCACGGCGGCGGCGCGGAACTCGCCTTCCCCCACCACGAGGCGGAGATTGCCCAGGCGGAATCCTTCACCGGTGTCACACCCTTCGTCCGGTACTGGATGCACGGCGGCATGGTCATGGTGAGCGGCGCCGAGATGCACAAGTCCCTCGGCAACTTTTGGCCAGTCCAAGCGGCCCTCGAGCGATACGAGCCCGAGGTCCTCCGGTTCTTCCTGATCAACGTGCAGTACCGAGGCCCGATCGACTTCGCCCCCGAACTGCTCGAAGAAGCCAAGCGCTCCTACGAGCGCCTCCGGGAAACGGTTCGCTCGGTCGAGGCTGAGCGTCGCCGAGCGCCGCCGAAGGGGAAAGCGGATCCGGGGCTCCGAGATGCGACGAAGAATTCTCTCGCGGCCTTCGACGCCGCGATGTCGGACGACTTCAACACTCGCGAGGCGATTGCGGTCCTATTCGAATTTGCGCGGGACGTGAACAAGGCGATCGAGAGTGGCGTCGGCCGAGGACCGCTCGACGGTGCCGCCGAGGCTTTTCGGACGTTCGGGGACGTCCTCGGCCTGTTCCAAATGAAGCCTTCGGAAACCGACCGACTCGACGGCGTCTTGGACCTGATCGTGGGACTGCGCGAGGATGCGAGGAAGCGAAAAGACTTCGCCACGGCCGACCGAATCCGGGACGCGCTCGCGGCCGTCGGCATCGTGCTCGAAGATGCCCGCGACGGCGTCCGTTGGAAGCTCAAATGAAGCGATTTTTTGGGCCCGTTTGGGGCCCTTCTCCGCCATTCTCGAAGTTGAGAATGGGGGGCTGTTCGAGGCCGTGCTAAAGTACTTAAAGAAAGAGACCGGTCCAAAGGGCCTGTTTTCTCCATAGAAACCAGGGTCCGAACCTTTATCAATACCCACCGTATACTTGGCGCGTCATTTGGGATGGGCTGCGAGAGGGCCTTGGCAGCCAATCTTGAGGTTGCGAAATAGATGGTAGAAGAGACCGCCTACGACGCCCGCCAGATCCAGGTCCTTGAGGGCTTGCAGGCGGTCCGAAAACGCCCCGCGATGTATGTCGGATCCGTCGACAGCCGCGGCCTGCATCACCTCGTCCACGAGGTCGTCGACAACTCGATCGACGAGGCCATGGCGGGCTTCTGCAAAGAGATTCAGGTCACGCTCAATACGGACGGCTCGGTGACCGTCGCGGACGACGGCCGCGGGATCCCGGTCGACCTTCATCCCAAGTACGGCGTCCCGGGCGTCGAGTTAGTCCTGTCCCGCATGCACAGCGGCGGGAAATTCGAGCGGAAGATGTACCGCGTCTCCGGCGGCCTCCACGGCGTCGGTTTGTCCGTCGTCAATGGCCTGAGCGAGAAGCTGGAGGTCCGCGTCCGGCGGGAAGGCAAGGAGCATCGGATGCGCTTCGAACGGGGCCAGAAGGCCTCGAATCTGGAAGTCGTCGGCAGTGCCAAGGGCACCGGGACGACGATCTCGTTCCGTCCGGACTCTCAGATATTCGAGGAGATCGAGTTCGACTATGAGATCCTCGCCGCCCGCCTCCGGGAACTCGCATTCCTCAACGCCGGACTCCTCATCACGATCACGGACAAAATCCGGGGCCGACGGGACTCCTTCCAGTACCAAGGTGGAATCTCGGAATACGTGAAGTGGATCAACCGGGCGAAGACTCCGTTGCATGCGGATCCGATCCGATTCGCCAAGGAGTCCGACGGTACCCTGGTCGAAGTCGCGATGCAATATCACGATGGCTTCAACGAGTCGATCTTCACCTTCGTGAACAACATCGACACGGTCGAGGGCGGCACCCATCTCGTCGGGTTCAAGGCGGGCCTCGCCCGCGTGTTCATCAAGTACGCGAAGGACAACAAGTACCTCAAGCAGGGCGAGAGCCTCGAAGGCGACGACGTCCGCGAGGGCCTCACCGCGATCCTGAACCTCAAGATCCCCGAGCCTCAGTTCGAGGGCCAGACGAAGATGAAGCTCGGCAACTCGGAGGTCAAGGGCATCGTCGAGTCGATCGTGTACGAGAAGCTCACGGATTTCTTCAACGAGACGCCGAAAGTGGCGGAGATCTGCATCGGCAAGGCCGTCCTGGCGGCGCAGGCCCGGGAGGCCGCGAGGAAGGCCCGTGAACTCACGCGCCGCAAGGGGCTCCTGGAGGGATTCAACCTACCGGGGAAGCTCGCCGATTGTCAGGAACGCGATCCCGCGAAATCGGAGCTTTTCATCGTCGAAGGACCATCCGCGGGCGGTTCGGCCAAGCAAGGGCGCCGACGCGAATTCCAAGCGATCCTACCGCTCCGCGGGAAAATCCTGAACGTCGAGAAGGCGCGGCTCGACCAGATGCTGAAGAACGAGGAAATCCGGACGCTCATCACCGCGATCGGGGCGAGCATCGCCGACGAGTTCGACCTGAGCAAGGTCCGATACCACAAGATCATCGGCATGTCGGACGCGGACGTCGACGGGCAGCATATCACGACCCTGTTGCTGACCTTGTTCTTCCGGTACATGCGGCCACTGATCGACGCGGGTTTTGTATACATCGCACAACCGCCCCTCTACAAGATCCGGAAGGGGAAGGAGACGCATTACGCGTACTCGGAGCGACAGCGGGAGGAGCTCGTGAAAAAGCTGTCCGAAAAGGGCCTTGTGATCCAGCGTTACAAGGGCCTTGGGGAGATGAACGCGGAAGAGCTCTGGGAAACCACGATGGACCCGGACCGGCGCCTCCTCAAACAGGTCACGATCGACGATGCGGCGGCCGCGGACGCCCTCTTCTCCGTCCTGATGGGGGAGGCGGTCGAGCCCCGCCGGCAATACATCCAGGAACACGCGAAGGAAGTCTTGAACCTGGACATCTAGGTGAGCGATGCCGGACGAGGCCACGCAAGAACCGTCGCGGCGAATCCGACCGCGACCGATTGAAGAGGAAATGCACCGGTCGTACATCGACTACGCGATGTCCGTCATCGTGGGCCGGGCCCTGCCGGACGTCCGGGACGGACTGAAGCCGGTCCAGCGGCGCATCCTGCACACGATGAACGAGACGGGCGCGTCGTCGACGAGCCAATGGCGGAAGGCCGCGCGCGTGGTGGGGGACTGCCTCGGTCGATACCATCCCCATGGCGACACTGCGATCTACGACGCCCTCGCGCGCATGGTGCAGGCCTTCTCCCTCCGCTACCCGCTCGTCCAGGGGCAGGGGAACTGGGGCAGCACGGAGGACGAGCCCGCCGCGATGCGGTACACGGAATGCCGGCTCTCGAAGGTCGCCGAAGAAATCTTGCAAGACCTCGAGAAGGACACGGTCGACTGGATGGACAACTTCGACGGGACGATGCGGGAACCGGTCGTCCTGCCGTCGAAGTTCCCGAACCTGCTCGTGAACGGATCCAGCGGGATCGCGGTCGGGATGGCGACGAACATCCCGCCGCACAACCTCGGCGAAGTCGTGGACGCCCTGGTCCTCCTCATCGGCAATCCCGCCGCGGAGCTGCAGGACCTCTACAACCCCGAGGCCGGGCCCATCCGGGGTCCGGATTTCCCAACGGGCGGCATCCTGTACGGAGCGGCGGGCGTGACTGAGGCCTACAAGACCGGCCGCGGGCTGATCAGCATCCGGGCGGCGGCGCACGTTGAGGAGGCCGGCCACGACAAGGCCCGGATCGTCATCACGGAGATCCCGTACCTCGTCAACAAGGCGGCCCTCGTCGAATCGATCGCCCTCCTGGTCAAGTCGAAGAAGATCGAGGGCGTCGTGGACCTCCGGGACGAGAGCGACCGGGAAGGCATGCGGGTCGTCCTCGAGTTGAAGCGCGACGCCGTCGAAGATGTGGTGCTGAATCAGCTGTACCATCACACGCAGATGGAGCAGACCTTCGGCGTGATCAACCTGGCCCTGGTCGGCGGCGAGCCGAAGGTCCTGACGCTGAAAGAGGTCCTCCAATCCCACGTCGACCATCGCGTCATGATCGTCCGGCGGCGGACGGAGTTCGACCTCCGGAAGGCCCGCGAGCGGCTCCATATCGTCGAGGGTCTCATCACCGCGGTCGACCACCTCGATGAGGTGATCCGCCTGATTCGGCGGGCCCGAGATGCGGCGGAGGCCGAGGCCGGACTCACGAGCCGGTACCTGCTGTCCGAGGCGCAGGCGAAGGCGATCCTCGCCATGGCCTTGCGGCAGCTCACCGGACTCGAGATCGAGAAGCTCCGGGCCGAGCAGACGGGCCTCAAGAAGAACATCGAGGGACTCGAGGCCATCCTCGCCTCCCGAGAACAGGTCTTGGACATCATCAAGGCCGAGCTCCTCGAGATGAAGGAGGAGTACGGAGACGAACGCCGGACGAAAGTCGAGGCCGAGGCCTTCGACATGGAGATCGAGGACCTGATCCCCGACGAGCACGTCGTCGTCCCGATCACGAACACGGGCTACATCAAACGCGTTCCGTCGCAGATGTACCATACGCAGCGTCGGGGCGGCAAAGGGGTGACGGGGATGGAGACGAAGGAGGAGGACTTCGTCGTCAACCTCTTCACGGCGTCGACCCACGACTACATCCTATTCTTCTCGAGCGAGGGGCAGTGCTACTGGCTCAAGACCTATCGGCTCCCCGTCGGAAGTCGTTATGCCAAGGGCAAGCCGATCGTGAACCTATTGCCGCGATTGGAACCGAGTGAGCGGATCCTGGACATGATCGCGGTGCGGGAGTTCGACGAACGTCGCACGATCGTGTTCGCGACGAAACTCGGGAAGATCAAGCGGACGCGCCTCGATTCCTTCAAGCGACCGAACATCCGGGGGATCCGGGCCATCGCGCTGAACCCCGGGGACGAACTCGTGGAGGCCCGGATCGCGGACGGAGACGAGGAGGTCATCCTGGCATCCGCCGGGGGCTACGCGAACCGGTTCCCGCTCACCGAGGTCCGCCCGATGGGGAGGACCGCGGCGGGCGTCCGTGGGATGCGGCTCCGAAAAGAGGATCGCGTCATCTCGATGGCCCTCGTGCGGAGCGAAGAGGCCGAACTCCTGACCGTCCTCGAGACCGGATACGGCAAGCGGACGAAGGTGAAGGAGTACCGCAAGACCCGGCGCGGGAGCCAGGGCGTCGTGACGACGAACATGAAGATCGCGAAGAGCCCTGTCGTCGCGGTCCTCGAAGTCGAGGCCGACGACGAGCTTTTGGTCACCACGGTCGGTGGCATCGTCATCCGGTGTCCCGTCCAGGATATCCGCGAAACCGGACGGGCCGCGCGTGGCGTGCGGATCCAGCGCCTGAACGAAGGGGACAAGGTCACCGCCGTCGTGCGACTCGTGCGACCGAAAGAGGAAGCGGAGGCGGTTGGGGAACCGTCTTCGCCGGCGTAGCCTAGGCGAGAGCGTGGCTCAGTTCGGGAATTGCACGTCGATGCCCAGGCCCGGCCCGGAAGGCGCGATCAATTGCCCGTTCTCGAACCTCAAGCCGGATGAGGGATCCGAGGCGAACTTGAAGTGTGAATCGAGGTCCAGCCACCGCACGTTCTTCTGCGCGAGCGCGAAGTGCAGGCCGGCGGCGATCGAGAGCTGCGGCTCGCCCATGCATCCCACCATCGTCGGGTAGCCGGCGGATTCGCAGAGCGTGTTGATTTCCATCGACCGCAAGATGCCGCCGTGCTTCATCAGCTTCATATTCACGGCGCGCGCGGCGTTGCTCCATCGGAGTTTCTTGACGTCCTCAGGCGTGAGGACCATCTCGTCGGCCATGATGGGGATCGGGGACGATTCGGTCAGGGCCCGCATCCCTTCCCAATCGTCGACGGAGACCGGCTGCTCGAAGAACGCGACATCCTCGGACCGAGCATACCGCGCGAAGGCCAGCGCATCGGTCCACGAGTAACCTTGGTTCCCGTCGACGCGGAGCTCGACCTTCTTGCCCACGGCGTCACGGATCGCCTTCACGCGTTTCGCATCGGCCTTCCAATCCCGCCCGACCTTGATTTTCAGGGCCTGAAAGCCGACCTGCACCCATCGCCGGGCCCGGTCGACGGCGGCATCCGTGTCCATGATCCCGATCGTCATGTCGGTCGGCATCCGATCCCGCCGACCTCCCAGGTAGGCGTAGAGCGGTACGCCGGCCGCCTGAGCGGCGAGGTCGAACAACGCCATTTCGAGGGCGGCCCGCGCGCTGGGCTGATTCGCCGCGAGCTTGTCCATCCGCTCTTGGAGCTGAAACGGTTTCTCGAATTCCACGCCCGGGAGGGCCCGGGAGAAGGCTTGAAGGGTGTTGAGCACGGAGTGGACGTTCTCGCGGGTGACATCCGTGGGCGCAGCCACCCCGTGTCCGGTGCGCTTCCCTGAATGCACGGCGAGGAACACCACTTCCGAAATCGCGGACGATGCCTTTGCGATCGTAAACGCCTCCTTTCGTTGCAGGGTCACAGGAAGAAATTCCATCAGGTCAATTCGCATGACGCGTCCCGCAGTGGAGATGGACAATATGAAACCTAGGCATTCAAATTTCAGAACCCGCGACGTCGCTTCGCGTTTCGGTCTTGACGGTCGGACGCCATCTCGAGCTAATCGCTGTCGAAGGACCCCACGGGTCAATCAGAGGACCATGAGCATCCCGGCCGTGGCCTTCATCGAGCGCCCGGCGTCCTGAAGGCGAATCTGCTCGTTCGGGGCGTGGGCGCGGCTCCCTTGGTATCCGACCCCCGGCCCGTGGGGAGCGGGCGTCCCCATCCGAGTGAAGTACCACGTGGTCGAGGAGCCGTAGGACCAAGGGAACACGTTCGGCTCCGTGCCGTAGACTTCCCGGGTCGCGGCCAAAATGGCCTGCGGAAGGCGTTCCGAGATTGCACAGGAGGCGGGTTCGAACACGGAGTCTTTGTCGACCTTGACGTCCGAGAACCCTTTGGTTCGGAGATGGGCAACGAGTCGGTCGAAGATCGCATCGGGCCTCTGTCCCGGAAGAAGGCGGAAGTCGAGCTTCGCGTGAGCGACGGCCGGGTTCACGGTCTTGTGGCCCGGCCCCATATAGCCGCTCCAAATTCCGTCGATCGTGCAGGTCGTGCCGTACGCAGCCCGCTTGAGACGCGCGTAGCGAGTCTTCCCGCCGAAGATCTCCCGAGCCCCGAACTCGTCCTTGTACGAGAGTGGATCCGACGTGTTCTTTCGTAGATACCGGAGCATCTCCGGGTCGGGAGGAGGGACACCGTCCAAGAAACCGGCGATGAGGATTTTTCCATTCTCCGACCGCAGGCTGCGAAGGGCCGCAATGAGCCGCCACGCGGCATTCGGGATGACGGTCGCCAAGGACGAATGCTGATCCACGTTGGACGTCCGCACCTCGAGGTCGACGCTCAGGATACCTTTGGAGCCGAGGCTGATGGAGGGCTTCCCGTCTCGCGTGTGTGCGGCCGCCTCGATCGTCGCCCCGAGGCCCCGGAACAACTCCGGATGGGCCTCTGCGAACGGCAGCAGGTGCGGGCTTCCACTCTCCTCCTCGCCATCGATGAAGAACCGGACGTTTACCGGGAGGCGACCAACGACTTCTCGGATCGCCTGCACCGCGAGGGCTTGCGCGACCGTGTTCCCTTTCGTGTCCGAGGCACCTCGGCCGTACAGCTTGCCATCCCGGACGACGGGGTCAAATGGATCGGACGTCCACTCGTCAAGCGGATCGACGGGCTGGACGTCGTAATGGTTATAGAGGATCACCCAAGGTGAAGTCGAATCATCCTCGATCTCGCCGATGACGACCGGCGGGCCACCCTTTTCGGGGACCAAACGGGCGGTCGCCCCCGCGGTCTCAAGGACCTTCCGTGTAGCTTCAGCGCCTTCCTGGAACTTGGTCCCGTGGGCCGAAATCGTCGGAACGCGAATGTAGTCCGACAGCAGGGTTACAAAATCCTCGGAACGGCCATCCAGCACGGAATAGATTTTCGCGCGTTCTGCCGGATCAATCATGGGTCCTGGAAGGTCGTCGAGACCGATGAACCTGCGCTCGTCGGGCGGTCTTCGACACCAGTTTCCCCCACTTTGTCCGTGGGTAGAACCGGCAGAAGTCCGTGAAGGAACACCGCGGGCACTGGGGGCCGATTGGCCGACAGAGGTCTTTTCCGAATCGGATGAACAGCTCGTTGATATGGAGCCAGTACTCCTTCGAGACGGTGCGCATCAGTCGCTTCTCGGTCGCCCCGGGGGTCTTCGTGCGAACGAGTCCGAGCCGGTTGCTCACGCGATGGACGTGGGTGTCCGTCGGGATCCGCGGTTCTCCGAAGCCGTAGACGAGGACGCAGTTCGCGGTCTTCGGCCCGACCTGGGGAAGCGCAATGAGCTCGTCGTAGGTTGCCGGCACGTCGCCCCCATATCGATCGAGGAGGACCCGGCTAACCTTTTGGATTTGGACCGCCTTCTGCCGGTAGAACCCCACCGGCTTAATCAAGCGCTCGAGATCCCCGGGATCTGCATCCGCGAGGGCGCGGGGCGTGTCATATTTCGCGAACAGCTGTCGCGACGCCCGCTCCGTCATCTCGTCTCGAGTTCGCTGGGACAGGATCGTCGAAATGAGGACGAGGAACGGATCTTCCCGTTCCGCGACGATCTTCGCGAGGGCGGTCTCTCCTTGATGAAGGTCCCCTGCGGGGAGGTATCGAGCCGCGAGGTCCCGCATGATGAAGGGGATCCGCTCACGGATGGACGCCGAGGTGGTCAAGGGCCTCCCCCGCCGTGTAGATGGATCCGGTAATCAGCACGACGTCCTCCTCGCTTGCATTCGAGATCGCAGCGTCGATCGCGTCCCGTACAAGGGGGATGGACTCGGCCTTGGCGTAGGGTGCGAAAGCCGAGGCGACCTCGTCGGCCGCGAACGCCCGATGCGTTTTCGGTCGGCACGCGTACACGTGGGATGCGAGGGGACCCAGGGCGGCGGCCATCCCCTTTAGGTCTTTGTCGTTCAAGATGCCCACGACGAGGGAGATCTTTCGATTCGGGAGCAGGTCGGCGATGGAGGTCGCAAGGGCGTCCGTCGCCGGCCGATTGTGGGCGCCGTCGACCAGGACGAGAGGTCGCTCCCGGACGGGCTCGAGGCGTGCGGGCCAGTGGGTCGATGCGATGCCCCTTCGAATCGCATCGTCCGACACGGCGAATCCTTGTTGCCGAAGTTCGGTGAGGGCGGTGACCGCGAGCGCGACGTTTTCGGCCTGGTAGGCCCCCAGCAGCGGCGTGTGGACCTCGATCTCTCCAAAGGATCCGCGGACGCGCAGGTCCTGGCCCTTCAGGTCCCGGGCGCCGCGTTCCGCATACACGTCCCGGCCGACGACGGAAAGAGGAGCGTGGACCTCCCGACAGCGGGCCTCGATGACGGACAGAGCGGGTTGCTCGACGGTCACGGCGCGCGACGAGGGCTTGATGATTCCCGCCTTCTCCCGGGCGATCCGGTTCACGGTCCTTCCGAGGTGTTCGGTGTGCTCCAGGTCCACGCGGGTAATGACGGAGACGAGGCCGTCCGCCACATTCGTGGCGTCCATCCGGCCTCCCATTCCCACTTCGATCACCGCGACGTCGACCTGACGCTCGCGGAAGTATTCGAAGGCCATGGCGGTCGCCACCTCGAAGAAGGTCGGATGATCGATCGCCCGGGCCGAGGTCATCGCCTGAATCGCGGGCTGCATCCCCGACCAGAGCCGGAGGACGTCGTCGTCGGCGATCGGGGTCCGGTCGACCTGGATCCTCTCGTTGAACCGCACGAGATGCGGCGAGGTGTACAGGCCGACATGATAGCCCGCCTGCTGCAATACGGAGGCGGCGTAGGCGCACACGGATCCCTTGCCGTTCGTCCCGGTGACGTGCAGGATCCTCAGGTCGCGATGCGGATCTCCGAGGAGCGACAGGAGCCGCCGGATGTTCTCGAGGCCGAGCTTGATCCCGAACCGCTCGAGACGATAGAGATGTTCGAGCGTCGTCGCGTAATCCATCGGAGCGGCGGGGGCTAACGGAACGGGCGGATTAAAGGTTCCCCGGAGACCAACCGTTCGCCCCTTTCGTTCGAACGAAGCCCATAGCTATATATCGCGCATGAGAAATCGTTGAGAGAATGCATCCCGCGGAACGTCTCCGTGGACGGAAGAGCATCAAGCTCCAGGGCAAAACGATCGTCCTGGCAATCACGGGCAGCATTGCGGCTGTCGAGACGGTGAAGCTCGCGCACGAGTTGATTCGCCACGGTGCCGAGGTCCACGCCGTCCTCACTCGATCCGCAACCGAAATCGTTCATCCCAACGCCCTGCAGTTCGCGACCGGCAATCCCGTGGTCACGGCCATCACCGGTTCGATGGAGTACCTGACGATGTGCGGGCGGGACGGGAAGGCGAACCTCCTCCTAATCGCGCCGTGCACGGCGAATACGATGGGGAAAATCGCCCAAGGGATCGACGACACGACCGTGACGACCTATGCGGCCAACGCCCTCGGTTCTGGCATCCCGATTCTCCTCGCTCCCGCGGCCCACGAGTCTATGATGGACAATCCCGCGGCCGCGGCGAACATCCGTCGGCTGCGAGAACTGGGCGTGGAATTGGTCGAGGCGAAGCGGGAGGAGGACAAGGCGAAGATGGCGGACGTGGAGACGATCGTCGCGAGGGTCCTCCGACGTCTTGGGCCGAGGGACCTTCAAGACATGCGTGTCCTCGTCGTCGCGGGAGCGACGGTCGAGCCGATCGACGACGTCCGTGTGGTGACGAACCGATCGACCGGGGGGACCGGAATCGAACTCGCGAAGGCCGCCTTCGAGCATGGCGCCGACGTGGAGCTATGGCTCGGCCGCCATGAGACGACGGTTCCGACGTGGTTGCCCTCCAAGTCGTTCGATACGACCGAGAGCCTCGCGACTATGGCAGACAAGGCCGACGCGGAAATCTGTCTCGTGCCCGCTGCCGTTTCGGATTTCACGCCGACGAAAAAACAGAAAGGAAAAATCCCGAGTCGGAAAGGCGGGCTGACCCTCGAGTTGGAACCGACCCCGAAACTCCTGGCGCAATTCCGGAAAGGGACGCGAAAGGCTCTCGTCGGGTTCAAAGCGGAGGCCGGGATCAGCGAGGCGGAGTTGAAGACGAAGGCGATGGTCCTCGCGAAGGAAGCGGAGCTGGATTTCGTCGTGGCGAACGACGTGTCGCAGGTCAAGGGAGACACGACGTCGATCACGATCTTCGACCGAAAAGGTCACTCCGAGTCGTTCGAAGGATCGAAAGCGCTCGCGGCGGAGCGGATTTGGCGGGCAATCCTGCATGGTGTCCGAGGGTGAGGCCTTTTGCCCCGGACATGTCACGGCCTTCTTCGAGGTCGTTGAGAATCCGAACCCACGAGCGAAGGGTTCTCGTGGCGCCGGCCTCTCATTGAGCCTTGGCGTCCAGACAGTTGCGAAGGCACGAGACGCCTCGCGGCCGGCGATTGACATCCTCGTGAACGAGCGACGTCGGCCGGCCGAGGTCACCCGGCGCGTCGTCGAAAAAATGGTCGGCCCTCGCCCCATGGAAATCAAGATCTTGAGCGAGACGCCGCTGCCCGTGTCCCAGGGGTTCGGAGTCAGCGCGGCGGCGGCCCTCAGCACGGCGCTCGCGATGAACGACGCCCTCGGCTCGGGAGTGTCCCGCCAGGAACTCGTCGCCCTCGCGCACGAGACCGAGGTCGAGTGTGGCACGGGTCTCGGGGACGTCGTCCCGGCTTCGATTGGAGGAATGGATCTTCGCTGGAAACCGGGAGCGCCGGGCCACGGAGAAGTCCGGACCTTTCCGATGAAGGCTGATCTTCTCCTTGCGGTGCTCGGTCCAGAAATGCCGACGCGGGGAGTCCTGCGAGATCCGGGGAAAATCGCCGCCATCAATCGCGTGGGTGGGAGCTTCGTCGATGAATTCGCACAAGGGCCGACCCTCGAGAGACTATTCGATCTGGGCATTCGATTTGCTCAGGAAACAGGCCTTGCGAACCGGACGGTCCTCGAGGTCCTTCACGCTTCCCGGATGTTCGGGCGGGCCACGATGGCCATGCTCGGCAACTCGGTCTTCGCCACCGGGAACACGGAGCAGCTCGCGACCCTCTACCGCAAGTTCGGCACCCTGCAGCGATGCGAGGTCGACAACGTAGGTGCGCGGGTCCTTTGATCACTCGCTCAGTGTGAAGAGCTGGTCGTCGCCGCCAACGTCGAAGAGGCCGAGTCGCGCCCCGGCATCGAGCCAACCGTGGGCGTAGTTGATGTTCGCGAGGGCCTTGTCCAGCTCCCCCGCGTCCCGGAAGTGCTTCGCGTCCGCGCAATACGCCCGGGCCATCGTCACGAAGTCGTCCGCGCACTTCCGGAGGTGAGACCGTTCCGGCACCGCAATCTTGGCTTTCCCGAGGGCGCGTTCTGTCAGGGCAATGTCCCGGTCGACGAGGGTGCGGAGATCCATTGTTTCGGGATATCGGCACGGAAGACGAAAACCCTTTCCACCCGCGACAGCCTGGGCCACTAGGATGCTGCTACCCCGCTCCTCTAGAGCCGATGCCCCATGTATCGAACCCGGCTAAGGTCCCCTCGCGACGTGAAGATACAGGATGTGACCTCTCGGCAGGACGATGGCCCGTTGTTCGAATCCATTTTGTTCCGGCTCTGGAAGGACGGACGAGGCGCCCGATACCGGAGAGACACCACGCTCGAGGTACGACGCCCGCACATCCGACGAAGACTGTAAACCGGCGGAAGCATAGATCGCAAAGTGGTCCGCAAACACCGAGCCGGGATTCGACGTGCAACGCCCTTCGGTCGCAGTCGACTCGGGCGGACAGAAATCGGTTTTCGCTGCGATCGAATCAGCCTCCACTTCGTAGAACACGGACCCGAAGCCGGACAGCCGCCCTTGGGTATTCGCATTGGCGCCCATGACCGCGTCGAAGTAACCCAGCTCCCGGTCACCTCCGTCAATCGACACGTTGTCGAAGCTTCGCCCTCCGACGCCTTGCACAACGACGACAGTGCCTTTGCCTTTCGCGTAGGCGCCTCGGGTTCCATTCGCTGCGACGCAGGAAGGATCAAACCGGTTCGTCGAGTTGACGGACTCGCAGCTCGACGAGACCCTGAGCTGCTTGCTCCGCTCGTACACATGGTCGTGACCAACCAATATCAAGTCCACGTGGGCTTCCAGAAGTTCGTCGAAGAGGTACTGGCCCATAGGACAGTGGCCATCGTTGGCCACGGTGATACACTCCTTGTGGACCCCCGCGATGACCCAAGGGATGCCCGCATCTCGGGCATTCGCGACGGCGTCCTCGACCCACTCCGTATGCGGTGAGTTCTTGCCGTAGTTGTAATTGACACCCTTGAGCCCGGCCGAGAGCAGGATGAATCGCGCGAGGGGCCTGTCCCGAGGGTAGTCGAAGTAATACTCGTACCCGTAGCCGGGAGTCCCGTTGCCCAAGACCATCGGGGAGGAGAGCGGGTACGGACAGCTCCCAACGTACCCCGACATGTTGCCGCCCACGTTGCTCCCGTCATCCCCGGCGACGATGACGATCTCCGGCAGGACCCGTTTCATTTGCGTGCACCAACCCGACGCATCCGTCGTGTACCCCAGATCGCCGAGGGCGAGGAAGAACGACATGCCAGCCGTTCGAGCACGTCCTAGGACGCCGACGGAATCGTTGTTGTCCGGTCCTCCAAAGTCTCCCGCGGCCGCAAACGTGAAGTGCGTAGCGGACTCGTCTTTCCAGCGCGGCTGGGAGAAATCGAAAGGGCTCTTTACGACCGCTCCTTTCTGGAACAAAGCCCAACCCGCGGCCATGGCGATGACGAGTGCGAGGGCGAGGACGGCGACGGCCCTCCGACGGAGGATGGCCGCCTCGCGCCGCTTGCTTGGGATCCGTCGCGGTTCCTTGGCGCCCTCTTCGGCCGACACCTGCCTCGGAATCCGATCCGTTTTCGGGCGTTCGAGGGCCTTCATCCAATTCAACGACTTCCTCAGCTCCTCCAACAACTCCCTGTCGGAATCGGACTTCACGCGGACGGTCCACGGCCCAAGCTCCGCGGGATGTCGATGTTGCACGGGGGCCTTCCACACGTGGTCGGTGGGGATGCCGACCCCTCGAAACTTCCGGGTCGTCCGAATCAAAGCCTTCGTCTTCCCGCGAAAATGGAACGGTCCCATGCGGCGTCCCTGGTTCGTCGCGGCCATCCCCTTCATGCGCTCCGGGGTCGTAGGAGATCGGTCATATCAAAGCCTCGCCCCCAACTGCGGCCAATCTGGCCCCGAGTGTAACACATATTGGGCCAGTTGTACCACACAGGTGTTTTGACGCTTGTCGAATTTGGCCCATGTGACTATTCGGTCTGTCTTCGAGGCGTGAGCCTCCGGCGTGGCATGACAACGGATTGGTGGGTGTCACACGGCGTCGAGTTGGTTGTGGGGCGCCTCCTCCGGAGCTACCCGATCGATCTGGGCTTCGTACAGCCGCGCGTAGACCCCTCCTCTCCCAAGGAGGTCTTCGTGGGTCCCGACCTCGGCGATGCCTCCGTCTTCGAGCACCACGATTCGGTCCGCGTCCATGATCGACGAAAGCCGGTGCCCGATGATAATCATCGTCCTGCGCTGTGCAAGCTTGCGCAACGCGTCTTGGATGAGCGATTCCGATTCGGAGTCGATGTTCGAAGTCGCCTCATCAAGGATGAGGATGCTCGGGTTCTTCAGGAGGGCGCGAGCAATCGCGATCCGTTGCCTCTGGCCGACGGACAGGGTGACCCCGCGCTCGCCAATCTGCGTGTCATATCCCTTCGGCAGGCCCACGATGAAATCGTGGGCGTTCGCTGACTGTGCTGCTCGTACGACGTTCTCCTCCGAGGCTTCAACGTCGCCGTACATGATGTTCTCCCGAATCGATCCCGAGAAGAGGACCGGCTCCTGCATGACAAGGCCGATTTTGTTCCGTAGGCAACTCAGGCTCAACCGATCGAGGGGATATCCGTCGATCGAAATCCCGCCCGCGATCGGCTCGTAGAACCGAAGGAGCAGGTTGACGATCGTGGATTTGCCCACACCACTCGATCCGACGACCGCAACCGTCTCCCCGGGCTCGATCGTCAACGAGAAGTCTTCCAGCACGTATCGGTTCGGCCGATACCCGAAAGTCACCCGGTCGAACTGGATGCGTCCCTCGATCGTTTGCGGGAAGAGACTGTCGGGGGCGTCCAGGACTTCCACCTTCGCATCCATGAATTCGAAGATGCGATCGGCCGCCGCCACGGCCTTTTGGACCGTGAAATTGACCTTGCTCAGGACGACGAGGGGCTTGAACACCTTGTCCATGTACCCGAGGAAGGCGACCGCTACTGCGACTGTCAGGTCGCCGCTGATCACCGCCGGCGCCGAGAACCAGACGAACACCGCGAGGGAGCACAAGGTGAGGAAATCCACGGTCGAGGAATAGGCTCCGGAAAGCCGAGCCAGGCGGACCTTGGCCCGAGCGATCGCCCAGGACCGATCGCGAAACGCGTTCGCCTCGTGGTGCTCCATCCTGAAACTCTTCACGATACGGAGGCCGGAGACGACCTCGAAGGCCTTCGCGGTGAGTTCGGCGACTGCTTCGCGGATTTTTCTCGAGGTCTGTTTGATGGACTTTTTGAATCGGTTCACGACGATGACCATGACGAGGGCGGGGGGCGTGACCAATAAAGCGAGTCTCGCGTTCACGAAGAACAGTAGGCCGAGGGCGCCCGCGACCATGACCGCATTCGTGAGGAAATCCGCGACGTTGTCGGTCAGGACCCTTTCCACTTCGTTCGTGTCGCTGACGACCCGGGAGACGAGTTCACCGGACCGCGACATATCGAGGAAGCTCATGGGCATTCGCTCGATGTTCTCGTATAGATCGGATCGGAGTCGATGCACGGTCTTCTGAGCCAGGATCTCCGACAGATAGTCCTTGACAAACGAGGCGACCTCTTTGGCGGCAAAGGTCGTGCCGAGCAGGAGGAGGACATTTGGAAGGAGCTCCACGTGCCCCAGCCGAACAACTTGCCCGATGAAGAGAAACGCGAGGATCCACACTTGCGTCAGGTCCATCAGGGCGGCGATGACGAGTCCCGCCATAACCCCGGCCGCATACGGCCAGTGGGGCCTCAAATAGGACAAGAGCCGCCGGAGGGTTTGCTTTCGAACCGGTTCTGAATCGCCCCGAACCGGGGATGAGCTGGTCCCAGGGACCTGCGAGGGAGCAATTTCGGACCCGGGGGGGCTCGGGGAGCCGACCTTGTGCGCCCGACTCCATCGCCGCCATTCTCGAGCGGTAATGACGCCCCAGATTCCCCAAGCGAAAATGGGAGCGGTGATCTGCAAGAGCAAGAGCTGGAAATCGGAGAGGAATGAGCGACCGAATTCCCGGGGGAGGGCGAACAACGCTACCTGGATGTTGTAGGCAGACCCGAGATAACCCAGTAGCCAGGCAGCCGTAGAGAGGCCGGTGAGGATCACCGCGACCAGCCTGGCGATCCAGCGACGACGGGTCATGGGGATGTCCCGGAGACGAGCGCGACCTGATTCGGAAATCGACATTGGGGACACGCTGGACGACCGAGTCTCGCCTTCTTCAGGTAACGCCCGCCGCTCGCCGAGGGACCTCAGCTCGTCCAGGAGCTCCGCATACCGCTCGTCCGTGACTCGAATCTGGTCGAGAAGTTCCGAGTACCTTCGCTCGGCCGCGGGCCGATTCTCCTCATGTCCATTACTACCCCTCCTCGGCGACCGGCCTTCCTGGTCCTCTGGTCCCTCGTCTGATCCGGTCAATCAGGGACCCCCCGGCACGCGCGTTGTGCCGCCTCGATGATCCAAGCGGCCGTCTCCCGCCAGCCCGGCTCTTGAGCCCGGAAGATGCCAGCCGCCACCTCAAGAAACGCGCCTGCGGTATGCAGGGGCAGACGCTCGCGCCACGTACTCGGCGCATGGCGGAAGTATTCTTCGACGAAGGCGGCCGCCGCTGCACGAGCCCGACCCGCCGGCATCGAACGCATCCCGGCCCTGCTCGCCAGGTGAGCGAAAAAGGATGCCACGTCTCGAACGGGGTCGCCGAACGCGACCGAGTCGAGATCGATGAAGACCACCTGCGGGCCGGACACGAAGAGATGATCCGGCTTGAGGTCTCCGTGAATCGGCGTTGGCGGCGCCTCTCGCAAGCCAGCCCTCACTTCAGCCGTGATCGCTTGGATCGCATCCCGTGCTCCGGGACATATCCACTCAACGAGAGTTGCCGCCTTTCGAATGGTTTTCAACGCGTCGGCGAGCGATTCTTGCCGCGTGGCCGGGACATCGTCTTGGTGGAAAGCCGCTAGAGCCCGGGCGACGGGACGTACCGCTTCGGCCGGATCTCCCGCTCGAAGCAGCAGTTGGGTCAGCGAAGTGCCAGGTGCCTCTTCGGCCACGAGCGTGCGGTGCTCCATTAGATAGGCAATCGGCCGAATCACGTCGTAGGGTTGTGGGCTCCCTTCGACCTTGGCGGACATCAATTGCAGGAATCGCCAAGTGTCCGCGCCGCGCTCGTTTCGATAGACTTTCAAGTAGCAGGTCAGGGTCTCGCGCCGAGCCGACTGGATTTCACGCGCTCGTATGGTGTAGCGGAGAACGGCCCCGCGCTCGGTCCGGTACCTCGCGGTTTCGATTGTCCGATCCTCCACTTCCCATTCGCCGGGACCGAGGCGGGTCAGGAGTAGGGGATCAACGTCGCGCCCAGCCGCTCCCATCACCGGCCCGAGGGTCCGAAGTCTCCGATCGTAGGGAAAGATCTGGACGAGCATTCGGAGGCCAGGAACGATGCTGACCGGTTCGAACGTGAGCCACTCGGAAGGAATCCCGCCGCGTGGATCCTTGGCATGCATCTCCTGCCACCGCCGCTCGGCCTTGCTTTCGTCGGCATACAGTACGCCGGTCACCGGCTGATCCCATCGGCGACCCGTCAAGGGATCCGCGACGCGGAGGGTGTATTGTAACACATGACGAGACTTCGACTGCCGGCACCGGAAGCGGAATGGCTTGCACGCTTCGATTTCGTACTTCTGGTGCGCGACCGGCTTCAGCTCGGCTCGGAAGACCTCGAGCATCAGGTCGGGGTTCGCCGCGATCGGGAGCTGCGGAAAGTCGGGATCGAAAGGGAACCCATCCGGCCTCCCGGCGTCGAACCGTTCGTCACTCCCCGGATGGGACGCACCCTCCGAATCCGGGGGACGGCCCGTCGCAGGCGGGCGATTCCGCTGTTCCGGTTGATCACGCATGGCTATTCCATCCTCAACAACTGGACGGCTTCGGCCTGACGTTGTCGAACCGCCTCCGGATGTGGGTCTCGGCTCTTGCTGAACAGCAACCCATGAATCTTCCGCAACAGAGTAACCCGCTCATACCATGCGATCCGAGAGTCCAGATCCGAATCGATCGGAGACCATCGGATGTAGGACTGGAGGACTGTCGCGCGCGCGGAGGGGAAGTCCCGCAGGATTTCCGGCCTTTTGATCGTAGTTCGGAACAGCTGTGCGAATAGGTTGCCCAGGTCGCACGCCGGGTCACCCAGCGCGCATTTGTCGAAATCCAACACGACGACGTGGCCCGCCCGCCAGAGGAGGTTCGCAGGGCCGAAGTCGCCGTGGACGAAGGACGGTGCCGAGGGAAATGGCGGGGCATCGCGCTCCAGGGCATCGATCGCGCTCTCCAGGGAACCGGCTTCGCTGGGGAACCGTTCGCAAAGATCCCGGACTCTTGGCCGGACATCTTCGAGGACGGCGTTCGGAAAGATCGTCCGAGTTGGGGCGATGGGAAGGGCGTGCAAGGTCGCCAGCGTGCGACCGATCGCGGCAAAGATCTTCTGCGTGTCCTGCGCCATCGCCGTCGTCATCGACTCGCCGGACTCGTACGTCAACAACAAGAGACGGCGTGGCGCGTGGTACGCGAGGACGCTCGGAACCGCGAGACAGGATTCGACCTGACCGTTCGACCCCAGCTCGCGAAGGACGGTGGCGACTCGACGGGCATCGTCATCCCGATCGTAGAATTTCCCGACCCAACGGTATCGACGCACATCGGGACCTCCAGCCAACCGGGCCTCCAGCTCATAGCGGACCACACGCCGTTTCCCGAACGGCGTGAAGGTATTGTCCGCGGTCCAACCCTCGAGCCGGGCGCCAGCTCCCTCCAATTCGCGCAGAGCTCCGCTCAATATGGCGTGGGTCTCGTCCGGTTGGAGGGTCTCCGCCGGATTCATGCCCATCCCTCCGTTGGCAGCTGCTCCCGGACGTTGGCTCGGCCGCCCATCCCGTCGTCGCTCAGCCAGCGAGAAACGTACGCGGTCAGATTTGAAGCTCCGTCGAAGGACGGGATGATCTTTCGAACGAGCCGGGCGTGGTCCCGCGGATCACGCGTCAACGCCCATTCCAGAGCCTCCGCGAGGCTCTCCCCGCCGTTCAGGTCTTTGGGGTGGATCCATCGAGCGAGGCCGCGCGCGGCGAGGGTCTCGGCTCGGATCTGCTGCTCGATTTTGTGCGTGGACCGAGGCACGATCACCAGAGGTCGACCGACGGACAGAGCTTCGCACACGCTGTTGTATCCGCCCATGCTGACGATGGCGTCGGCCGCGGCCATGAGCTGAAAATTGTCGGCCCGGGTGAGGACGCGGCACGTCGTGGTGGCGCGCGCGCGAAGTTTCTCCTGCTGGTCGAGCGGCATGAGCGGTCCGGTCACGAAGACGGCGTTGAGATCGGGATGGACCGACTGCAAGTGTTGGACGGCTGCGTAGGCGGCCTCCAGCACGGGATACCCGTCGATTCCCCCGCCGACCGTCGCGACGACCAGGGGTCCTTTCGAAGGGACCTGGTACCGCTCGCGAATCTCGTTTGCATCCGTGCACTCGCCATCCCGGACGACGTACCCGCAATAGTGCAACTTGGAACGCACGGACGGCGGGATGGCATAGGCTTCCGCCACGTCGTATAGGTCCCGCGAACCGTATACGGCGATGCCGTCGTACACGTTCTCAAGGGCGTCGTAGACCCCCAGGTCTCGCCACTGAGCCCGAATCCGAGTGACACCGTCCATGATGTCGCGGAGACCGAACACGAACTTCGTCGTGGGGGACTCCTCCTTCAACGCGTACAGGCCCTCCCGAAACTCCCCTTTCCGACCGAGGGGTTCATGATCGACCAGAACAAGGTCGGGGGCCAACGCGAGCGCAGCCTCTCGCAGGATTCGGGATCGGACGTGGATCCGGAAGTGGTCGATGGCCGCCTCATGTTCCGCCTCCGTCTCAACGACCGTGGTTGGGCTCATTCGCCTGGGCAACTTCAGATAGTCGCACCGTTCAGGGAGGGTGAACTCCCCGATGACCGGGGACTCCGTCGTGATGTAGGCGACGGAATTCGGATGGGCCGCGAGGAGATGCTTGGCAATCGTCGTGGTCCGGGTGATGTGCCCCATCCCTTTGCCATCCTGGGCGTACATCAGGAACGTGCGAATCCCGTTGCTCATGGATGCGGTCATAAGGGCAGAGGCATGTCTCCCGGCGTGTGGGTAAAGGGGGCGTTCAGTAGCTCCGCGACCATCGCCGGTATGCGGGTTAACCCTTGGAAATCGATCCGACTGCGACTCGCTGGAGGGGGTCCCAGATCGCTCGCGAGCCATTCCGTCAACGCCTCCGGGGTCAGCGCGCCGGGATGTAACACGTCAACCAAACCGAGATCGCGGAGGCGTTGGGCGCGGATCCACTGCTCCGGTTCCGGGCTCACGCGGGGGACGATGAGGGCGTGCTTCTCGAAAGAAAGGGCTTCGCAAACCGTGTTGTAGCCGCCCATTGCGATGATCCGGTCCGCACGTTCGATCAGGGGAGTCGGGTCGTGCACGAAGTCGAACATTTGGAAATGGGAGCGTCCTTTCGCGTTCTGGCGAATCCGCTCCCGGTCCTCCCACGGCATTAACGGACCAGCCACCAAGACCCCGGTCGCATCGGGTGGCAACTTCGCTCCGAGAAATGCTTCGCCGAGTGCACCCCCGTCATGGCCACCTCCGACGAGGCAGAGGACAATCCGGCCCTGCGGGAGATTCGCGACAAACGGTTCCGCTTCGGCTCTCGCAAACTCGAGCCGCGGGCGCTGGTCGAGGTATCCGACATGCCGAGCCTTCGCGGCAATCGGACCGTTGAGCTCGTATTCTCGAACCGGGTCGAAGACGGTCGGATCGCCATAGATCCAGACCGCGTCGTAGTATTTTCGGATCGCCTCCGTGTTCGTCGGATTCGCCCAGGAGTGCCGCACAGTCTCCGGGTCATAGAGGACATCTCGAACTCCGAGGACGCAGTGGGTGTTCGCGCGACTCCGCAAGTATTCGAGGGTCGAAGTCAATTCGCCGGCCACTCCAAGGGGCAAGTAGTCCACAATTAACACATCGGGCTCAAAGACCTCCATGGCACTCCGGATCACCCGGGTCCGGAGGGCGATGAGTTCCGCGTCCGAGACGTCCAGCAGAAAGCGGGGATTGTATTCGCCGTTCGCCTCCTTTCGGATGGCGGGAAGGGTGACGCAGTCGATTCCCTCGGGCATGAGGAGCGCGCCCGCTTGCCAGGCTTCCGCAATCATGACGATCGCGGGTTGGAGAGCGGAGCGGCGGAGTGCTTGGGCGATCGACGCATTGCGACGGATGTGGCCGAAGCCCATCATGCCCTGAGAGTAGAGGGCAATGCGAGGAGCGCGATTCGAATGAATGGGAGCCTTCGAGGCCGTCTCGCTCCCGGCTTCGTTGTGGATACCAGCAGTGACCGGAATGTCACGAGCCGCGACCATCCTAGGTGCCTCGATGGGATTTGCGTTGAATTGGACGTCCAGTGTCAAGGTCGCTCGACAATCCTCGAGTTACTGACCGCCCCCCCAGGCACTTCTTTGACCGCCATTGTCTCCTTGCGTACAAACAGAGCATTTGATTTCGCCAACTAATGGAGGCGACGACGCTATCTCTTTTGAGAAACACGTTTTCAATCGACTCACTATGGGTCCTATGTATTCACTAGGCACACACCGAGCCTCGGGCGAGATTCCAGGAGTGGCCGTGCGCGATGAGCCGGACGCGAGAAATTCCGGAAAGAGTTTTTCAATCGTCGATGACCTTGATGCTTTCTCCGCCGTGTCGCGTTTCTCGGGGACGGACTTCGACCATCAGGGGCATCTGGAGCCCCCCTCCGGTCATGATTGCCACGCCGATCGGGAGGCGGGAAATCTCCTCCGCCAGCGATGCGGTGAGGCCTTCCACACTCGCGATGATCGCCTTCAGGTCGTTCGGATTCGTGACCTTCAGGATCACTTGCGTGTTGCACTGGCTGAGCACGTTCTTGTCCACCTTCGCAGCGCGCTGTGTGATGATGACGAGTCCCAGGCCAAACTTGCGGCCTTCCGAAGCCAGCGTTCGAAACACCTTTGACGATGCGACCTGGCCGACTTGGGGGCAGAAGTTATGGGCCTCTTCGACGACGAGCATCATCGGTGGGATTCGACCGACTTTTCGCAACTCGAACATCGCCGTCGCAAGGCGGTTCACGACGAGTTCCTGAATGTCTGGGGGCACGCCCTTCAGATTGATGATGGTCGTCTTTCCCTTGATCACCAGCTCGTCGATCCGCGTCCCTTCTTTCGCGAAGATCTCCACCTCGCTCAGGTATTCGAGCTCGTCGATCAAGGAGGCATTCTGCGGGTCCTCCTCCCGCTCGAGCACGCGGACGATATCTTGGATTGTGTAATCCTTCGCGGCCTGCCGCAACAGGTCGAGGGCCTTGCGCAACGCCGTGAGATGCGTTCGGACTCGGGCCGAGCCGGTGAGGGAAAGGATGTCCCGCGCATCGAGGTTGCTCAACGTGAACTTCAACGGCCGGGTCCCCGGGTTCACCTTGGTGTCCGGGGAAAAGACCTGGATGATCTCGGCGTACGCATGCGGCTCGACCCGAAAGCGCGCCGCGCCATGGACGGCCTTCCCCTTCTCTCGGAGGGAGGCGTATTCGCCGTGGGGATCGAGGATCACGCAGGTCACGTGATGCTTCATCAGTTCCTCGATCATGACGCCCGCGATGTAGGATTTTCCGCCGCCGGTCTTCGCCAGGATCGACACGTGTTTCTGGACCATCGCATTGATGTCCAGGTAGACCGGCACTTCATGACCCGCGAGAAGGCCGACGTAGGCTCCGTGCTTCTTGTCCTCCGTCAGCCCGATGACGTCTTGAATCGTGGCCGTCTCCGCGCGGTGCACGGGTTCCCCCGCGCGAAACGGCGTCCTCGGAACTTGCAGGAGGCCGCGGTCGTCGCGATATCCGATCACGCTGATTTGCGCCGAGACCCGTTCCTCCACGTCAACGGCGTCTCCGTCTCCGAGGGCTTGTGCCCGATCTAGGGAGAGGTCCGTCTTTCGCTGAACTTCGTCGACGCGGCCGAGGACGATACCGCAGGTCTCATGTTGGACTTGGATGAACTCGTTGCGCTCCACAGCCTCCGCGACCGAGCAACGGAACGCGGTCGTCCCGATGTCCCCGTAAATCACGCCGACGAACCCATCGCCATGGTGAGAAGAAGGCCTATGGCGAGCCGCGGATTCCATGCGTGCATCCCATGCGCGTCGCGATAACCGGGCGACCGCATAAATAGCTTTGTCCAGGACCGAGGCCTGCCATCTGGAGAAATTGAGAATCGCCGATGATATTCTTGGGAGGCCGTTTCATGGTCCCCATAGGCCCATCGTACCGCGCCCGTGGCGAATCGGAAGAAACAGGACTCGACTCAAGTCCTGTTCGGCAAAGCGTTTCTCCTCGAACTGCATCGAGGCAACATGGAAATCGCGAATGTCTTCGCCCGTGCGTTTCTCCTTCGCAAAGCATCCCTCGCGGGACGGTCCGCGATCAGGACGGGCTCCTCGAGCCAAGGCGGCGTTCAATCGTCGCGACGGCCTCGTCGCTGACGATCTCGGCCGGCCGGGCGGCGTCCAAGACGAAGAACCGTCGCGCCTTCGCGAGGTGATCGTAATTCGCCGCGACCCGACGGAGGAACGCGACGTCCTCGAACGGAATCTTGTGGGGTCGATCCTTGATCCGTTCGAATCCGACTTCCGGCGAGACCCGAAGCAGGATCGTCAGATCGGGAGGGAGAATCCATCCCTCACTCGCCCGCTGGAGGAAGCGGATGGGATCGCGCAGGACTCCGACCAAGTGCGCCCCCTGGTAGGCATAGGTGGAATCCGCATAGCGGTCGCAGAGGACGATCTCCCCGGCCTCGAGGTGGGAACGAATCTCTTGGATGTGGGCGGCGCGGTCCGCGAGGAACAGGAAGGTCTCCGTGAGAGGACTGACGCCCTTCTCGATCCCCCGGCGAACGGTCTCTCCCAGCCAACCGCGCGTCGGCTCGCTCGTCAGGAAGACGGAGTGGCCCTGGGACCGAAGGCGCTCCTTCACGAGCCGGCTCACCGTGGTCTTGCCGGACCCGTCAATCCCTTCGAACGTGACGAAACCGGAGAGCACGGAAGAGGAACAATCGTTTGCGCATTAAACCGTCGCCGACCGCCATCGGTTCCGCTTCGCACAACGTTCTTATAGAGTGCATCGGCTCCGTGGCGGCGCCGGGAGTGGCTCGGGGGCGGGTACGATTTCATGGAAGCTTCGTCCGGATCTACGGCGGATTTCCGATGGAGGCGACCGCGAAGCCCGCTGCCGGAAATGCCACACCCGAATCGTCCTTCTGCCCGACGATCGACGCCAAGGATTCTGTTTCGACTGCTATGATTCGCTTGAAGTCCACTCGATCGGACTGTCCTAATCGGTCGCTTGACCGATGAGTTCGCGGCGCCGTTCCTGTCGCCGTTGCTTCCATTGCTTGACGTCGGCATCGATCCACGCCTGGGGGCGACCCTGAGCCTTGAGGAGGTCCTCGTTGGGCTTCCACACGAAGTCCCAGTAGCGGAGAGCTTGCTCGACCTCGTCCGTCACCTCCTCGGCCGACGGGGATCGGTCCTCCACGGCGTTCGCGCCGACCTCCCAGGCCCAGGCTTTCAGGTCCTCGAGCAGCCGCGACTTTCCGGCGCTCTCCCAAGTCAGAGTGGCGGACTTCAGGAGGTCCTTTTCCGCATCTCGATCGAAGAGGCCGGTGACCCGTTCCGTCGCACTCGCCCAGAAGGGACGGTCCAGACTGCCTCGCCACCGAAGGCCGTGCTTCGCCAGGAGGCGCTTGAAAGAATCCTTGTGTTTTGAATAGACGTCTCCGTCCATCTCAAAGCGAAAACGCATGCTCTGCCATGCACGCGGTCCGGGATAGTTAACGGTTTCGCGAAGCGACGTTGCAGCGCAGGGTTCCGACCCGGGAAATCTCCGCATCGAGGACGTCGCCGGAGACGATCGGCCACACACCCGCAGGCGTGCCCGTCGCAAGGACGTCCCCCTCTTCGAGGGTCATGATCCTCGAACTCGCTTCGATCAGCTGGGGGATTCGGAAGACCATCTGACTCGTGTTCGAATCCTGCCGAACAACGCCGTTCACCCGGAGGCGAATCGACAGGCCGTGCGGATCGATTCCGCGATGCGCGACGACGCCCTTCGAAATCGGTGCGAAGGTGTCGAAGCCCTTGGCGGCTGTCCATGGTCCGCCCTCTTCCCGCGCCTTCGATTGGAGATCGCGCGCTGTGATGTCGAAGAACACGGCGTAGCCGCCGATGAGATCCACTGCCTTCGCGGCCGACACATCTCGACCGCCGGCCTTCAGGATCACCGCGAGTTCGGTCTCGACTTCGACTCGTTTCGATTCCGCCGGGAGGAGAATCGTCCCGCCTCCAGGCAAAAGGGCGGTCGTCGGCTTGAGGAAGAAGATCGGCTCCTTCGGGACCGGGGTCCCCATCTCTTTTGCGTGGTCCGCGTAGTTCCGGGCGACGCAGAGGATCTTCGGGACTCGGATGACTCGATCGCCCACCGCGACTTCCGGATTCATCGATTACCGGCCACCGTTCGCGGATGCGCGGCGAGTTTGAGCCGCACGATCGTGATGGCGACGAGCGCGAAGGCGACGGCGGCCACGAAGCCCACCGTCTCCCCGTACGGGGTCGCGTACAACACTCCGATCGTCGTCAGGAGGTTGAAGGTCGAGTGCATGATCACCGCGAGCAGATAGTACGGGACGAAGGCCCAGGTGCGACGCGTGAGCCATGCCTTCGCGAGTCCGTAGCCGAAGGTCGCGCTCGAGCTCGCGTGGAGGAACGACGAGGAAAAGGACCGAATCGCAATCGCCGCCAGGGAGGCCGTGGCCCCGCCGTCGGGAGACAGGAGGGCGTTGACTCCGTAGATCAGATTCTCCGTCGCCGAGAAACCCAACCCCGCGGCGGCCCCGTAGACGAGCCCATCGAGCAACCCTTGAATCTCCGGCCTCCCCTCGCGGACCCCCAGGCCCTTCGCCGCCTCCTCGACGATCGGTGCAACGATCAGGGCCCCGATGATCAGATATACGACATCCGGATCGTGGAAACGTCGAATGAGAAACGTGTTCAGCGGCCCGACTTGACCGAGTGTCGCGGCCAAAATAAGGCTGAAGATGACCGCGAGGATCACGCTGAACACGGCGCCCCACAAGAAGGCCCGGATCACCTTTCGCCACGGTTCTCTCCCATACCGGGCCGTGTTCCGGATCCACACCGTGAAGATGACGGGCATCGTGAACGCGGAGACCAACAGGACGCCGAGAAAGTACGGCGAATCCGCGAAGCCCGCCAACGTTCCACCAGGTCAGCGGTCCCCGAATTCGCCGACCTGTTCTCGAAGCTTTGCATGGGCCGCCGCGAGGCGGGCGACCGGTACCCGGAAGGGCGAACACGATACGTAGTTGAGGCCGAGGAGGTGGCACAACTCGATGCTCGACGGATCCCCGCCGTGCTCGCCGCAGATCCCGATCTCCAGGTCCTTGCGGACTCTTCGACCTTTCTGGACGCAGGTCCGCATAAGCTGGCCGACGCCCTCGCGGTCCAGGGTCTGGAACGGATTGAAGGGGAGAATCCCCCGTTCTACGAAGTCCAGGAGGAACTTGCCCTCGGCGTCGTCCCGGCTGTACCCGAACGTCGTCTGCGTGAGATCGTTCGTCCCGAAGGAGAAGAACTCGGCATGTCGGGCAATCGCATCGGCCGTGAGTGCGGCCCGCGGAAGCTCAATCATGGTCCCGAACTTGTAAGCGATCGTGACGCCCTCGCGCTCCATGACCTTCTTCGCCTCCCTCTCGAGGGCTTCCCGCTCGACCTTGAGTTCGTTCACATGGCCCGCGAGGGGGATCATGATTTCGGGCTTCACGACGACCCCCTCCTTCGTCAGGGCGCAGGACGCCTCGAAGATCGCCCGGACTTGCATCTCCGTGATTTCGGGGAAGGTGATGCCGAGGCGGCAGCCCCGGAGGCCCAGCATCGGGTTCGCCTCCCGGGTCGCCGCAACCGCCTCGAGCAGGCGCTGCTTCTCCGGTAGGAGCGCCTCGATCCCTCGGCCGAGGTCGCCGCCGCCCGCCTTCCGGACCTCTTCGAGGAACTCCTTGTCTTCGTCGGAATGGGCGTTCCGGACGAGCACCTCCGGGTTCCCCTGCGCCATCGTCAGTTTCGTCACCTGGACGAGCAAGGTCTCGTATTTCGGGAGGAATTCATGGAGCGGCGGGTCGATGAGCCGGATGATGACCGGAAGGCCTTGCATCGCACGGAGGATGCCTTCGAAGTCTGTCTTTTGGAGCCGGCCGAGCTTCTCGAGGGACCCGAGGTAGCGGCGCGAGAGGTCTTCCAAGACGGGTTCGAGGGTCGCGAGACGCTTCTCGAGCGTGGACCGACGGTCCTCCTTCGCGGTGTCGATCTCGGCCCTGATGGCCCGAACCTCGGCCGAGACCTTCCGGTAGTCCGGGGCCGCCAAGATCATTTCGTGGACGATGGGGAGCCGATCCATCTCCATGAACATGTGTTCGGTCCGGTCCAGGCCGATCCCTTGGGCGCCGAAAGCCCGGGCGCGCTCCGCGTCGCGCGGATAGTCGGCGTTCGCCCAGACCTGGAGGCGACGCTCTTCGTCCGCCCACCGCAAGAGCGTCTGAAGGTCGGTCTCCTTCTGGAAATCCGGATCGATCGTGGGGATGCGGCCCTCGAAGACCTCCCCGGAGCTGCCGTCAATGGACACGAAATCGCCGCGATGGACGACCTTCCCCCCGACCCGGAAAAGACCCTCGTCGTAGTCGACGACGATCGACTCGCAGCCGGTGACGCAGGGAATCCCGAGGCCCCGGGTCACGACCGCGGCATGGCTCGTCGCGCCCCCTCGAGCCGTCAGGACGCCCTTCGAGTGCAGGATCCCGTGGACGTCGTCGGGAGATGTTTCCACCCGGACGAGCACGACCGGTTTCTTCTCGTCGCGCCCCATCCTCTCCGCTTCGTCCGGGTCGAACGTCGCGAATCCCGCGGCGGCCCCGGGGGAGGCGTTGAGCCCCCGCGCCAAGAACCGGCCTTCCTTTCGCGCCCCACCCTTCGCGCGCTCGTCGAACTGGGGCAGGAGGAGCTGGATCACGTGCATCGGCTCGACGCGGAGGACGGCCTCCTGCTTCGTGATGAGACCCTCCCGCGCCATGTCCACCGCCACCTTCACCGCGGCCCGGGCGGACCGCTTCCCCGTGCGGGTCTGGAGCATCCAAAGCTTCCCGCGCTCCACCGTGAACTCGATGTCTTGGAGGTCTCGGTAGTGCTTCTCCAGATGGTCGGCGGCCTCCGAGAACTGGTCGTACACTGCGGGGAAGGTCTCCCGCAGCTGGCCGATGGTCAGGGGCGTGCGGATCCCCGCGACGACATCCTCGCCCTGGGCGTTCGACAAGAACTCCCCGAATAGTTGCTTCTCTCCGGTCGAAGGGTTTCGGGTGAACGCAACGCCCGTTCCGGAGTCGGGTCCCATGTTCCCGAAGACCATCGTCTGCACGTTCGCGGCGGTCCCGAGGTCGTGGGGGATCTTGTTGAAGTTCCGGTAGTCCACCGCGCGCTTCCCGTTCCAGGAACGGAAGACCGCGGCAATCGCCTGTTGCAGCTGCTCTCGGCCATTTTGCGGAAACGGTTCACCGACCTCGGCTTGGTAGAGCTCCTTGAACCCGGCCACGATGGCCTTCAGATCGTCGGAGGAAAGCTCGGTGTCTTTCACCGCACGGGAGACCTCCTTGCGTCGTTCGAGGATCGCCTCGAACTTGCGGCCGTCGACATCTTTCACGATTCGACCGAACATCGCGATGAGCCGTCGATAAGAGTCCCACGCGAAGCGTTCGTTCGAGATTCGCCCGAGCGTCTCGACCGTCTCGTCGTTCAAGCCGAGATTGAGGACGGTGTCCATCATGCCGGGCATGGAGAACTTCGCGCCCGATCGGACGGAGACGAGGAGGGGATTCGATGGGTCGCCGAACCGTCGGCCGATTTTCATTTCGACCGTCGACAAGGCCGATTCGACTTGTTTCCACAGCCCTGGCGGGAACCGACCCGTGCGAGCGAACGCGTTGCACGCTTTCGTGGTGATCGTGAAGCCGGGCGGGACGGGGAGGCCAAGCCGGGTCATCTCGGCGAGGCCGGCCCCCTTGCCGCCGAGCAGGTCTCGCATCGACGCGTTTCCTTCTTCGAAGACGTAGACGTACTTCGGCAGCCCGTTCCCCTGTTGTAGTAGCTGAGGGCGTTATATAACAATTTTCCGAACGGAATCAGGCGGGCCCCCGCAGGTCCTCGAAGAGCTTGGCGCAGCGGATGACGGCGACGAGCGCGTACAGCTGGTACAGGAGGGCGAGCCGAGTGGCCAACGCGACCCCGGGGTCGTCGAACTTGACGAAGAGATCGTCAATCGCGGCGCGGGCCGCCCGGATCGAGGCGAGACTCTCGAGGTCTCGGAAGTCCGTCGCGAGGGACCAGAGACCATCCCGGACCGCGGTCGAGTGCTTTCGCCACGAAGCGAGCAGGACGGCATCGCTGCCGGACACGTACTGACGACTGCCCAGGAACATGAGCCCTTCCGACAGACCGCTCATTAAGAAGCGCATGAGGGTCGGATGGTCTGCGGTCAGTACGTTCTCCACGGCGAGCACGCCTACGGAGGCGAGGTCGTAGTAGCTGGCCGTCTCCGCGGACCGGTTCGATGCTCGGAGGCCGTCGATCTCCTGCCCGTACAGGTAGAAGCGGGAGACCGCATCGAGAGCCTCGTCCGCGGTCCGCTGGACGGCGGACTTCTTCTGGACGGCCAGCCACTGGGAGAGGACTTGGAGTTCCCCGCGGAGCTTCAACACCGCGGCGGGATCCAGGGTCGCGAGGCAGTCCCGCAAGGTGGCACGGTACCCCTCCAGAACGTCAATCTCGTCCCCCGGCGACATTCGGGACAGCATGGGACTCCGGTGCCTAAAAGCGTTTGGCGGGAAGCCCTAGAAACCCATCTGATACACTTTCAGGTCGGCGCGCTTCCGCTCGAGGAACCGGTATACCGTCTTGTGCTCGCTCCCCCTGAGGAGCATGAAAACCGCCTCGCGGGCGATCGCCATCTCGAAGGCACCCCCGATCATCGCGACCGTGTGCCCGGAGACGCTGACCTCCACGCCGGTCAGCTCTTCGATGATTCGTCGCGTCTTCCCCCGCGTGCCGATGAGCCGCGCCCGGACCTGGGCGACCCGATTCTTGGAGTGCGCGAAGTCTTTGATATCGAGGATCTCCAGGTAGCACTCGTCGTCGAGGAGACGGAACGCCCGGTCTTCGGAGAACCCGCGGGCCATCGCCTGCACGACATCTCGGGCCTTCAGGGCCAACACGGGATCGGCCGCGGCGGTCTCGTCGATGGTGACATCCCCGGTCGCAGAATCGACCGCGATCCGCGTCCCAGTCGACTCCTGGAGCCGCCTCTTGGTGGCTCCCTCCGGCCCGATCAGGACGCCCAGCCGATCCGATGGAATTCGTGCGTACAACATGTCAGTCTCTAAGGATCTCTTGCTCGAGCGATGCCGGCGTCACATCCACCCGGAGCCGTTTGAAGAACCGCGCGATGTTCGCCACGTCCCGTCGAAACCACTCCTCGGCACGAGGGTGGTCCAGCGGAACCGCCTGGCCCACGTCGATCACGATGATGCGGTCCTGCCACCAGAGGAGGTTGTACTCGCTCATGTCGGCGTGGACGAGCTTCGCCTTCCGGATGCCCCGCAAGTTCGTGACGACGTCTCGATAAGCGGACGCCGGTGAATCCAACGACACTTCCCGCAGGGAAGGCGCGGGCTGCGTCTCGTCGCCGATGTATTCCATGACCACGACGTTGTCCAAGACTCGCTCCGGGATCGGCACGCGAACCCCCGCATCGCCCATTCGGACGAGATTCTTGTACTCCTTTTGGGCCCAGGCGAAGATCGTCGGTTTCGTGGCCCTCTTGACGCGCTTGAAACGCGGATCGCCCTCGATATACGTGGCGATGTTTCGAAAGGTCGCCGTCGCAATCCGGTAGATCTTCAGCGCCTTGGCCCGGCCGGACGCGTCCGTCCCGTGGAACACATTCGCCTCCTTGCCGGTGCTCACCGGATAATCGAGGGTCGAGATGACGCCGTCGCTGATCAGGGAGGCGATCGTTAGGAGGGCGGCATGGTCGAAGACCTGGTCGTACGTCTTGCGCGTCGCGCTGTCCTTCTGCTTGGTCCTCAGCGCATCGACCTGGGACTCGAGATGCCGCATGCGCCGGTCGTCGATCATCGCCGCAAAACGAACGGTCCCGTCCACTAAGAGCTTTGTGGGGTCAGAAGACGTTAATCGATTTTGGGATGAGGCCGCGACGCGCCATGTAGCTGGCCTCGGTCTTCGTGTAGCGGTGCTTGATGTCGCACTTCTCGTCCTGGAATTGCCAGACCTTCACGACGAGGAGGTCCCCCTCGCGGATCCACATCCGTTTCTTGAGCTTCCCCGGGATCCGACCGAGCCGGCTCTTCCCGTCCGCGCACATCACGCGGACCCGGGACGCCCCGAGGAGCTGGTCCGCAATCCCGAGAATCTCGCCGTCTTTCGTGCGAGGCATCCGGACACGGACGACCTCTTCTTCCGCCACTCCCGCATCGATGGGGAGGGATGGCTTAAACATTTGCGGGTTCCATCACTCCGGGAGATCGACGGCGTCCGCGACGAGAGACCGATCCTCGGGCCGGGCCTCGCCGACGGGAGCGTACGGAAACGGAACGGGCGGCGCCTCGAAGAACGTCGGGCTCACGATGTCGACCCCTTCCGGCAGGGAGTACGGTTGATCGTCCACGTGCCCGAACCAGTAGACGACGGCCCCGTCCCCGAACAGGTCGCTGTACGGCTGGAGCTGTTTCTTGATGTGCCGGCGGATCTCGTACGGGTCGCCGAACGTGGCCTTCGATTCGATCCAGTACTTCCGAGAACCGTTCATCTCGAGGGGCTTGTGGAGGAGGATGTCGGGAGTCTTGTCGTACTTCGCGCGGAGGTCCTTCTCCGTTTCGTATTGAAGGCCCCGGGCGTTCAGCCATGTGTGAAGTTTCGCTTCGCCCCATCGACCGCGAGCATACTGCCGGGCCGTCCCCCCGGGCGAGTAGACGATGTCGGCTCGATTGACCTCGTCGAGCTCGCGGCGTAGGCGCCGGTCCTTGACCGAGTCGATGTCGTTGATCATCTTCCAGAAATTCTTGCGGGAGATTCGACGCTGTTCCAAGACCATCAGCGCGGTGAGGATCGCGGGGAAATCGAACCGGCGCGCGATCTCGAGGAGGCTCGTCCCGTTCTGCCACATGAAGGCCAACCGACGGGCTTGCGCCTTCACTCGATAGAACTTCTTCGTCGTGTCTCGGACGACCCGCTGGGTGTAGATCACGAGCAGGAGTTCCTTGTCATAGCCCAAGTTTTCGGCCAAGAAATCGATGTCCTGCGCCGTCCCGAGCTTGCCGTAGAGGTCCTGATATTCAACTAATTTCATCGATAAGGCCACTAGACCACACTGAAAGACGAGAGGAACTAGTTGGACCAACTAGGCACCGTACTTAAAGGTTTGCGGGTGAACGACGGGACCGAGAACGCTGCGCCCAATGGTCTCAAATCAGAAGGCTGCGTCGGCGGTTCCGAAGGTGGGGGTGGCCCGCCGCGAATGGATAAATAGGGCGTGATTCGTGGACATCCGTAGGTGCCGACGGACATCTCGAAGATCATCAGTGACGCGGCCTACCAGGCCTACGAACGTCGGCTCCTCCATCAGGTCAAGCAGGCCGTGGTCCCCCACCACGTGGCGATCATCATGGACGGGAACCGCCGATTCGCGCGGGAGATCGGCCTGGGGAACGTGTTGGACGGACATGTGAAAGGTCGGGACAAGCTCGAGGAGGTCCTCGAATGGTGCCTCGAGGTCGGGGTCCGGATCCTGACCGTGTTCGCGTTCTCAACGGAGAACATCCGTCGCGCGAACGAGGAAGTCGAGCACCTCATGCACCTGTTCGCGGAGAACTTTCGGCGCGTGGGCGACGACGACCGGGTCCACCGCCACCAAATCCGCGTGAGCGTGTTCGGAAACCGCGAACTGTTGCCGCCCGAAGTGATCGAGGCGATCGAGTACGCGGAGGGACGGACGAAGGCGTATGACCAGTATCGCTTCAACGTGGCCGTCGCGTACGGCGGCCGCGAAGAAATCCTACGGGCCATCCGCGACGTGGTCCAGGATGCGCGAGCGGGCAAAGTGGACCCGGGAGACGTGGACGAGAAGTTCTTCTCGAAACGGCTGTATACCGCGGATCTCCCGGACCCCGACCTGGTCCTGAGGACGAGCGGGGAGGAGCGGATCTCGAATTTCCTCCTGTGGCAGCTCGCGTACTCGGAGCTCTACTTCGTCGACGTCTACTGGCCCGGATTCCGTAAGATCGATTTCTTACGCGCCCTCCGTTCGTATCAGATGCGCCAGCGCCGATACGGCGAGTAGGCTCACCGGAGCCCTTAAGGCAGGGGGCCAGCTTGCGCGCGGCAATGAAGGGCGAAGTCGTCTTCTACCGACTCTTCGACATCGGGGCTTCGGTGGACCTCGACGAGATCCAAAAGACCATCGACATGCCCTTCCTCTCCGGTCGCTTCCCGTCGGAGCGGGCCGCGCCGCGGTACGCCCGATTCGCGCAACCGTTGCTCGTGTTCCTCGATGAGCGGGGCCTTGCGACGAACCTCGGACCCCTGACCGCCTCGATCGGAGTGAAACTGTACGGGGTCGGCGCGCTCGCGATCGTCGTTCGAGTTCCCTTCGAGGCCGCAGTCCTCCGCGACCTAAGGCCCTTCGCGAGCCTCCGGATTCTGGAGGACGGCCGCGAGCGAAATCTGAACGAATACTGCGGCGGGCTCGCCGAGCGTATCATCGAGGACCTCGTGCCGTTCCTCCATGACGCGTACGATGTGAAGGTCGAACCGGAGCCGTACACGGTGTACTGTGTCTCCGTCACCGAGACCCCCGTCCGCGAGTTCTCGACGACCTGGCGGCGGGAGGTCACCGCGCTCCTAGCGAACGATCCGCGACCGGATGCGATCAGCGACGAGGAGGTCGAGGACACATGGCGAAACTGGTTTTCGTACTACCAGGATGATCTCGTCGTCCTCGAGTGGGATGCGGCGCTCGTCGTCGAGCCGAGCGCGGCCTACGAAGACACGCTCACGGTCTTCGAACTCGCAAACCTTCAGCTCCTCGAGATGCGGACGTACGATGCCTATTTGGACAAGGTCGTGGACAAGGCGTATGATGACCTGGAGGACCTATTCGCCCGGAGCTCGATCCTCCGCAGCGGCCACGACACGGTCAAGGAGCTCGCGGAGATTCGAATGGACCTGGCGGAGGCGACGTTTCAAGTCGACAACATTTCGAAGCTCTGGGGCGACTGGTTTCTTGGGAAGGTGTACCGGGCGTGCGTCCGCAAGTTCGAGCTCGAGACCTGGAGAAAGAACGTAGGGGACAAGATGACGGATCTCAGCGAGATCTACGAAGTCGCACACTCCGAGCTCGAGGCTCGGAGGCTCCTCGTCGTGGAACTCCTCGTCGTCCTCCTGTTCGTCGTGGACGTCGTCATCCTCGCATTCCGCGGTTGACGGCGCGGGCGTCGGAGGACCACGGGGTCACGCAGCCGCCAGGGGGGCGGACAGTCCGATGGCCTGATACACCCGATCGATCGCCGCTCGTGCCGTCGGCTCGTCGTCGGTTTTGACGAGGATCTTGCCGCTCTCGTAGACGGTGAGCTCCGGCTCGCCTTCGAGGATCAACATGACCTTGACATCGGTCACGGCCCAACCGTTCTGCCGTAGCCGTTCCGCGGCCGCGCCCAGATCGACGCGTCGCGCCTGTTTCAGACTCGAAATGAAAGCGGTCGCCGTGCGACAGGGCTTGAGGAGATAGTAGGTCATGAGTCCCCTCGCAAGTCGGAGGAGCTTGATCGAGCGGGGCCGTGCCCAATGAACTTTTCCTCCTCCACGCCGTGGAGGCACATCGCCACGAGACGCTCCGGATCGAGTTTCACTTCCTCGCCGAGGATCTGGTCCATCCTTGCGTGAGTCGACGGTCGGCTGGGGCCGAGGAGGTCGCAAATCTCGGGCCCCTTGGAAACCTCGTAGGTCCCGATCTCCCGGGCGCGATCCACCACTTCCTGCTTGTCGAACCCGATCAGGGGACGCAGCACCGGACGCCGCGCGACCGCATCGATCGCCCGGAGGCTCGCCAGGGTCTGGCTCGACACTTGCCCGAGGTTCTCGCCGGTCACCAGCACGTCCGCGCGTTCTCGGTCCGCGAGGGCGTCGGCGAGCCGTACCATGAGTCGTTTCGTCAGGACGAAGTAGAATCGGCGCTTCGCAGCTTGGGCCACTTCCGCAAAGGCGGTGCCGACCCGCACCACGTAGAGCGACGGGATCCCGAGGATTCCGCACAAGGTCCGGGCCTTGATCGCCGCGGCTTCGTCCGTGATTGGCTCGAGGGAAAAGTGGGCCGCGACGAGATCGAGCCCCTGTCGGGCCATCAAATCGCCCGCGACAGGACTATCGAAACCTCCGCTCAACAGGAGCACTCCTTTGTGAGGCATCTCAGATCCCCACATACTTGGCGTACACTGCTCGTGCCTCCGTTTCGTCCTTGACCCCTCGAATCAGCGCGCGTCCGTCCGCGAACACCGTGAGCCGTCGACCCTCGACATCGACGAGGAGGACGCCCCCGGCCCGACGAGCAGATCCGAGTGCCTCCAGCCGACGCCCGAGGCCGTCCAGATCAATCGTGCCCGAATGGATCGGATCGAGCGAGATCGTGTCGCTGCCACAAAGCGAGGCGAGGACCTGGGACCGTCGTGCGCCGAGGTATTCGCGCTCTCCCCTCCCGCACGCGGCACAATCGGGGCGGCGGGCGAGGTGAATCCTCTGGATCTCCGGCCGCCATCCGTCGATCACGAGCAGGTCGCCCGACGGGGCCTGTCCAACGAGGATGCGAATCGCCTCTCCGGCCTGAATCGCTCCGACCTGAGCGGACACCGCGTTGAAGATGCCCGCCGTCTCGCAGGTCGGTAGGCTTCCCGGTGGGGGCGCGTTCGGATTGAAGCAGCGGAAGCACGCTGTCTCCGGAGCGCGGATCGTGAGGACCATTCCGTACGTCGCGATGGCACCTCCGTAGATCAGCGGGATACCGAGGTCCATGGCCGCTTCGTTCAGGAGGAACCTCGTCTCGAGATTGTCGGTCCCGTCAACGATCGCGTCGACATCCGTCAGGATCTCCCGGACCGTCCCGGAGTGGACATCGCGCGGGACCGCCTCCACTTGGACTGCGGCGTTCACGCTTCGAAGGCGCCTCGCGGCGGCCTCCGCCTTCGGCATGTCGATGTCGGCCTCGGAATACAGGGTCTGTCGCTGGAGGTTCACCAGTTCGACCACATCGCGATCGACGAGACGCACGCGACCGACGCCGGCTCGGACGAGCAAGTCGGAGGAGACGCTCCCGAGGGCGCCCAGGCCCACGACTGCGACATGGGACGCGCCGAGGGCCCGCTGACCCTCCTCGCCAATTTCCGGCAGGACCGCCTGTCGTCGGTATCGATCGGCTTTCGCCACGTTGGGCTAACGGGGCCACGACATATGGCCCTTTGTCTACCGGACGTCCGTTCAGATGTGCCGCACCGCGGGGAAAGTCCGGACCAGGCGCTTCCCGGGAATCGTCGCGAGGGGCGAAGAGTGGCCGCCGCTCAAGGAGGGAAGGCGAAGGAAAGCCGGAGTCGCGAGCGCGCCCCCGCGACCTCGGCGCGGACGTCTTCGCCGCGGCTCGCGCGGACAATGAGCCCGGCGATCGCCTGCATGTCTTCCTCCGTCGCGCCCATCCGCGTGATTTCCGCGGTCCCGATCCGCCCGACCGCATCGACGATGAGGTTGTTCGCCTCGAGCCGGTCCGCGAAGTCCGCAGGACCGAGGCTCCATTTTTCTTTCAAAGCCTCCACGTCGACGTGGATCTGGTGCGACGCGGAATAGCCCTGCGATGCAAATTTCACAGGGAACCCCCACTTGTCCAGTTGGCTCGCGAGCACCCTCGAGTTGGCGACTACCTGTCTTGCGTAGGCGGGCCCGAACTCTTTCATCTCCCGGAGGACCTGCGCCGTGGCGGCAATCCGGTTCCAGTGGGCATTGTCTTGGATTCGCCACAGGAAACTTCCCATCGCGCGGTCGAACACGTCCTTTCGGTTCGAGAGGAACAAACCGCCCTGCGGTCCCGGGAACGATTTGTGCGTGCTCGCGCTGAGGACGTCAACGCCCTCCAACATGGGCTTCTGGAACTCGCCTCCGGCGATCAGGCCGAGCACATGGGAGGCGTCGTAGCCCAAGATTGTCCCGACGTCGTCGCACGCTCCGCGGAGCCACCGGAGGTTGTACGGGAACAGGATGAAGCTCGCGCCGAGGAGCACGAGCCGCGGCCTCGTCTCGATGATCAAGTCCGCGGCGGCCTTCGGATCGACGTTCCACACCCGTGGGTCGAAAGGGAGAAATTGCACATCGAGGCCGAGGTACTCGGGCAGGAACCCAGGCATGTAGCCGTCGTATCCGCCGTGGGCGGCGGAGATGACCAAGATTCGATCACCTCGCTTGCAACAGGCCTGCAGCAACAGGAAGCCCGCGAGGTGACCGGACAACGGTTTGAGAGAAGCGAACGCCGAGCGGAATACCTCCCGGGCGTGTCGCTCGGCCAGCTCTTCCACCGCATCCGTGTGTTTGGTCCCGCGATAGGCGTTCTTCAGGCCAGCCAGAGAAGGGACCAGGTCGTCGGGGAGTGTGTACCGATGCGCGAAGTCCGTGCTGAGGAGCGATCGCGCGGCATCACTCATCACATTTTCCGACGCTTGAAGGTTGAGCGCCTCGCGAAGCCTCCACTCTTCGTGGGCTTTCACGATGTCGTGGAGGTCGGCCACGGGTCCCGGATACTCACGGGGAATATTAAACAACGAACGGCCGGCCTTCCTGGCACGGATCAGTTGTAGAGGTTGAATTCGTCCTTCTCGGGGACCGTATCCCAGTCTTCGTCCCCTTCCTCGAAAACCGCGTTGAACAGGGCGCTGACGACCTCCCGGAGCTGCTGAATTTCCGAGCGAAGTCGGCTGAGCTCCCGCATCAGTTCCTCGTTGGACGGAGGCATCGGCAACGTCTTCGGGCTGCTATTACGGGGAAGGTTCATATCTTTTTGCCTTCGATTCTTGATGCTAATTCTCGGAACGCAACGGTCAGGAATTTTTTCGTCAGCGGCGACGGTCGCGATCGCGATCGCGACCTCCGCCACCTCGCTGACCCCGCCTGTCGCGACCCCGGCCGCTACCGCCGCGATCGCGGAACCGTTCGCGGCCGCCACCCCGTCCGCCTCGGTCCCGACCCCCGCGGTCGGCCCCTTCGGGACGGCCTCCGCGATGTTTCTCCGGGATCGTTCCTCCGCCGAGTTCAGTCGCTGGAACGAAGAGACGAAGATCTGCATAGTCCGCGGCGACCTTCCTTCGCTCCGTCCGTTCGTCTCTCGGACAGTACAGGTCGCGTCCTCGGAGTTCGAGCGGTCCGCGACAGACGGAACAGAGAGCCTTGACCACTCCGAGGTTCGCCTCGGCCGTCGTCAATTGCACCGAGGGCTTCACTTGGATGACTTTCGCCCGGATGATGTCGCCGAGGCGGAATTTGTCGTGGATGTCCTCCGTGTAGTCCTCGGAGACATTGGAGATGTGGATGGTCCCTTCGGCTTCCCCGCTGACTTGGCGGGTTCGGCCGTGGATCGCCAGAATCGTGGCGGTCGCCATCATCCCTCGGATGTCGTCGACCGTTCCGTACACAATGTCGCCGACCTTCAATTCAGCCGGTGGGTTGAAGGCGCGAACTCGGGCGACGCGGTTCGCCGAATCAAGGATGAGGACGCCCGGGGTCGACGCGTACACGCGTCCATTCTTCTCGTACGTTCCCTCGCCGGGTTCAAACTCCTCCGCGACGGCGATCTCATCGCCGGGGAGGACCATCTTCGCTTCCATTCGGACCGTTCCGCTCCTCGTTCCGCACGAACAGGGGACCTCGGTATTTAGTCCTTCGCCACCTCGCAGCGGAAGAGGAGCACAGCGATCGTGCGGACTTCGTCCCGATGGAAAGGGAGCAGGCGCGCGATGGGAAAGGCGTACTCAAGGCGATCCGTAATCGAACCTCCGGAAGCTCCGATCCGTCGTCGCACGAATTCCTCCGACGGTGGATTGAGGAAAGTGTAGATCACGCGGCCGCTCGCGATCGCGGCGTCGAGGAAGGGACGATCGGCCTGTCGGGTCTGGGCACCGAAGGGAGGATTCATCACGACGGTATCGAAGGGTTCGTGGAATCCGTCGACGGTCCTCCGGAGCCATTCCACGTCGACTCCGGCGCGGGTCGAGTTGCGACGGGCGACCGCGAGGGCTTTCGGATCCGAATCGATCCCCAGCACTCGATCGGCGCCCAGGAGTTTCGCGGCGATCGCGAGGATCCCATTCCCGCAACCCAGGTCTGCGACGGAACGACCGACGATGTCGCCGCGTCCCGCCGCGAAGTAGACGAGCTCGGCCGCGATCCCCGCGGGCGTCGGATATTGTTCCGCGGCCGGTGTCGGATGGGCGATCGGGTCGAGCGACTGTAAGGTGCGCTCCAGTTGGACCTTCTTCATCGCTCTGTCCTCGATCGGCGTTTCAGGGCGCGCCCCATGCTTGACTCTGCCGAACGGCTTTCGCGCCGCGAGGAGTGATCGTGACTGCGAAGTCGGACGCTCCGTACCACAGGATCGTGACCAGGCCTTCCCGTTCGAGCCGATCGAGCTCGGCCTGGATTTCGTCGAACTGCACGCCGCGGAGGATATCGAAGAACTGATTCTTTTTCAGGCCGATCGATCCCCGTTTCTCCAGCAGGACCAACACCTTGTCGCGGACGGACCGCTGCGCCACGCGCTCCACTTCGTGCCGGAACGCACGATCCACCATCTCGATGGCGAGGGCATTGAACACGTCCTCGACAAACTCGCCGGTCCGCGCGGAGGTCAGGACATACGGCGCGCGGTGGGCCTCTGCGGCCCGCCGAATCTCCTCCTCCGAAATCGCGCGCTGCGGTTCGAGATCCCTCTTGTTCACGACGAGGTAGAGGGGCACATCCCCCGTCACCTCGAGGGCCGCGGGAATCCACTCGGTCAGCGCGTCCAAGCTGTCCTTCCGCGTCAGGTCGCACACCGCCATCAGGGCCTGGGCCCCGTGGTAGTAGGCCTCGCGGACGAGGTCCCGGAAGCCCTTCTCGCCCATGATGTCGAAGATCGACATGTCCATGTGGACCTCCGTATCCGGTCCGTGGGGCACCACGAGCTCGATTTTGCTAACCCGAGTCCCAACCGTTCGGAGGTACGCGTCTTCGTATTCGTTCATGACGAACCGTCGGACGAGGGACGTCTTCCCGACTCCACTCTCTCCCATGAGCACGAGCTTTGTCTTCATCCGTTGGACGTTCGGCATGAGAAACCTGAGGGGCTCCACATCCGAGGGCCGGGTATAAGCCGTTTCGTTGGTCCTTACCAACCGATGTTCGCTTCCGGCCTTCCTTGCGGTCTTTCTCCGCTCGATGGGTGCCTCGGACTCAACCATCCGACCTCCTGCGTTCTATGTCCTGGGAATAAAAATCAGCACGAACGTCGATGCTTTTATCCCCCTCAGAGGAAACGCATTCTCCATGCGATTTCGACCTGAGGGACCGCGAATTGCGGTGCCGAATTGGCTCATCGAGTGGTCGAAGTCGCGAGACTTGTTCCTGACCCTCGCGCACGATCCGTGGGTGTTCCGTCCGAACTGACGTCTCCCTTCGCGTAAAAGCGAAGATGTTATAGCGGCCCGGATGTTCCACGGCTCCGGAACGGGTGGATGGCGCATCCGGAGTCCGTCGGGGAAGGCGAAGAGGAGCATCACGGAAGCCCTTGGCCTGTGATCATCGCGGTCGGGATGGGCGTCGCGTACGTCGGCATTGTATCCGGAAGCATCCCCCTCCTCCTGGCCGGCGTCGTGATTTTCGCGGGCGGCATCGGGGGGTGGATCCACCAGGACTTGCAGCGGCCCTCGAGCCCCTTCTATGGGCTTGCGGCGGCCGTTGAGTCGCGGTTCCCGCGGGTGAGCGCGAGGAAACTCGGCATGTGGCTCATGTTAGCGACGGAAATCATGTTCTTCTCCGCCATTATCGGCGCCTCTTGGACCCTTCGCTTGCGGACCGCCACCATCGGCCTTCCGACGTTCCAAGGTCCGTGGGCGACCCCGAACCAGATCCTCAACGTGCCGTTGACCGGAGCCAACACGTTCATCCTGATCTGCAGCAGCCTGACGATGGTCGAGGCATTGGCCGCTATCGAACGCGGCGACCAGTCGAAGCTCCGCCTCTTCCTGCTCGCGACCTTGCTCCTCGGGATCACCTTCCTCAGTATCCAGGCGTTCGAGTATCAACACCTCTTCTTCGGAGAGGGGCTGACCTTCACCCACGCCCCCGCCGGGTCGGGGGTGAACCCGCTGTACGGCCCTACATTCTATGCCCAGACCGGCGTCCACGGCTCGCACGTCACCGCCGGCGTGCTCGCGATGGCGTACGTCACGAGGAAGGCGTTCAAGGGAGGATTCACGAAGGAGAACCATGAGGCGGTCGAACTCGCGGGGCTCTACTGGCACTTCGTCGATGTGGTCTGGATCTTCCTCTTCACGATCGTGTATCTGATCTGAGGTAAGGCATGAGCGAGACGGCGACTGCGACGCATGCGACCGGGGCCGTGGAGGAGCTGAAGAAGCGTCCCTATGTGGTCGTGTTCGTCATCCTCGCGGTGGTGACGCTTGTCGAATTGAATGTGTACAGCCTCGGCTTGCCTCACCTGGAGGCGATCGTCATCCTCGTCATCCTCGCCACCGTGAAGGCGAGCCTGGTGGTCGCCTACTACATGCACCTACGGTACGAGCCGCGGTGGCTCGCGTTAATCCCGTTGGCGGGCCTCGCCCTGGTGGCGGTGTTGGTCGCGGCCCTCACCGCGACGGTCGCACACTGATGGCGGGTCGAATCGGAACCGGAGTGGGCTCGACCGGATTCGAACCGGTGACCTTCGCTGTGTGAGAGCGATGTCATAACCGCTAGACCACGAGCCCGACGGCGGTGGAACACGCTGGGCCGTATAAATCTCCAGGGTGGGAACTGCGGTGGGCGGCACCTCAGAGTCTTTATTAGCGATGGTCGGGATAGCTGCGCCGGAGGCACCCTCGATGGCCAAGGAGGACAAATCCGAAATGACGACGATCGCGAAGAAGCAGCTCCAGGGCCGCGGCTACCTGGTCTCCCTCTCCACGAGCCGGGAGGGTGAGAACCTGATCGGCAAGCTTCGCGTGAGCGAGGCCGGCACCCAGCGCACGGTGGCCAATCTGGTGAGCGTCTGGAAGGTCGATGACCTCGAGCTCGTCTTCGGGCTCGACGCCGGCGAAGGGATCGCAAAAGATTTCGTGACGCAGGCGATGAACCTGTTCGACCTGTTCAAGTACGTGATACCGGGCGCCCAGATAAAAGAGGAATGACAGCGGAGACAGCACGATTAAATAGTCTGGACCATCTGGAGTGGACAGCACTCGATGGATTCCTCTCACGTCCTCCTCGCCTTGGAAGAACAGAAGAAATGGCGGGAACGCCGAAAGCGCATCCACGAGCGGATCCGTCAGGTCGATCGTCGCCGGTCCGTCCTCCGGAAAGAGCTCGACGGGGTGCGGAACAAGATCCTGGAATTCGGCCGCGCCCTGCTCGATCGGCAGATGGGGGCCCAGGCCGGGACCGCCATTCCCCCGATCGTCCCGGGGAGGTGAGGCGGTTGCCCGGGCCCGTCGGCATCGAGCGGGAGATGGAACGATGGCGGCAGCGCGAGCGGCGGATCCTCGATGCGCTCCAGAGCCTGGCGGATGAGCGTCGCCGCCTCGACGACGAGTTGATCAAGGTCGACCAGCAGGTGGCCTACTACGACTCCCTCACCCGCGAGATGAAACGGGAATTGGGCCGGCCGGGTCTCTCGAGCCTCCTCTCCTCCCTCCGCCGCCCCTAGGGGGAGCCTCTTGCACGTCACCCTCGATGGCACCGCGCGCGAGCTGAGAACCGTCTGGCTCGAGGACGGACTTGTGAAGCTGATCGACCAGCGTTACCTGCCCTTCGACCTCCGGATTTACGAAGCGAAGAACGGAGAGGACGTCGCCGTTGCGATCGAGGACATGATTGTCCGCGGCGCACCCGCGATCGGGGCGACGGCCGCGTACGGGTTGGCCCAGGCGGGTCTCCAAGGGCTCGACCTGAACGCGGTTGCCGATCGACTCCGGAAGACACGGCCGACCGGGCAGGACCTCTTCTTCGCGATCGAATATATGCTGAAGGCCGCGGCCGACGGCGGCGACCTGGTTTCGGCCGCCGACCGGTATGCCGAGGAGGACATCGAACGGTGCCGAAAAATCGGGGAGCACGGCGCCAAGCTGATCCGGGACGGGGCGAGGATCCTCACCCACTGCAACGCCGGGGCCCTAGCGGCCGTCGACTACGGGACCGCGATGGCTCCGATGCGGGTCGCGAAGGAGCAAGGGCGCCGCTTCTTCGTCTACGTCGACGAGACGCGTCCCCGGTTGCAAGGCGCGCGGCTCACCTCGTGGGAACTCTTGCAGGAAGGGATCGAGCACTCCATCATTACGGACGGGGCCGCGGGGGCTTTCCTCGGCCGCGGCGAAGTGGACCTCGTCTTGCTCGGAGCGGATCGAATCGCCGCGAACGGGGACACGGCGAACAAGATCGGGACGTACGGTTTGGCGGTGATCGCTCGGGAAAACCGCGTCCCGTTCTACGTTGCGGCGCCGACGAGCACAATCGATTTCGGTTTGCCGTCCGGGAAGGAGATCCCGATCGAGGAGCGCTCGCCTCAGGAGGTCCTCCATCTCGATGGGCAGCCGATCGCCCCGAAGGAGAGTCCGGCGCGGAACCCTGCCTTCGACGTAACGCCCGCGAAGTACATCACGGGCTTCATCACGGAAACCGGCATTTGGAAGCCCGCCCAGCTGGGTTCGGTGACGAAGGCCCCGCTGCGTCCAAAGACGGGGACCTCGAAGAAAGGGAAGCGCAAGAAGGCTCGCTGAGCGCATACGCTTTTACCGACCGAGCCTTTTCGCGACAGCGTGCTGCTTGTCACGACCTGGTTCGGCTCGTTCCTCCTGGACGAAGGCACGGTCGTCCACCAGCGACTCTTCCCGAAGGACGAGAAGGCCATCGCGGAGCGACTCAGCCTCGTGGAGGATTGGAAAATTCTGCCTGAGGAGCGGGACCTCATGGCCTTGAGCGACGAGGTCTTCGTCCTCGAGCCACGGCTGGAACGGGCGGGCGGAAACCGGACGAAGGAGCGGCCGCCGTTCCTCGATCCGGAACCGTTCGGGTACGGTCGGGACCTCCTCCACGCGGCGATGGTCCGCCTCGCGAAGGAACGGATGCGGGAAGCGGTGGGCCCCGAGGACCATCTCCGCCAAGCGGTCGGCGCCCTCGACGAGATGCAGGAGCACGAGAACGCAATCGTCGAACGCCTTCGGGAGTGGTACGGGCTCCACTTCCCGGAGCTCTCCCCGGTCGTCGACACATCGACGTACCTGGATCTCGTGGCGACGCACGGCCGCAGGGAACGCATGCCGATCGCCTCTCAAGAGAGCGTGGGCGCATCGCTCACCGACCGGGACGAAGAGGAAATCAAGTCGTTCGCGGGCTTGGCGCAACAAGTCTCGGAACGACGGAAATCCATCGAAGCGTATGTAGAGCGATCCGTCCGAGAGCTCGCGCCGAATGTGTCCGAGCTCGCGGGACCCCTCATCGCCGCGCGGCTCGTCACGTTGGCGGGAGGCGTCGAGGAACTCGCTCGCGCTCCGACGGGCACCGTCCAATTGCTGGGAGCGGAGCGCGCTCTCTTCCGGCATCTGCGGACCGGGTCGCGGCCTCCGAAACATGGAGTGCTCTTCCAACATCCCCTCGTCCACCGCGCCCCGAGGTGGCAGCGGGGGGCCCTCGCGCGAATGCTCGCCGGTCGCATCTCGATGGCCGCGCGCGCCGACGCCTACACGAAGCGACACATCGCGCCGGACCTCCTCCGCGACTTGGATGCGTCCGTCGAAGAAATCCGTCGGCGCAAGGCCGAGCCACCGGTTCGTCCGGCTCGGAATCCGCCGCGAAAGAAACATGGATCGCGAAAAGGTCGGCGCCGCTGAGGAAACATTTTAAGCAACTGCCAGTATCGCCGCCGGAGAATCTCGATGTCGTGGGAGCAGGCGGAGATCCGGGAACTCAAAGTGAACCGGTACATCGTCGTCGATGACGAACCGTGTCGGATCCTCAGCATCCAGACCTCGAAGCCCGGGAAACACGGCGAGGCGAAGGCCCGCCTCGAGGTGGTCGGCCTTTTCGACGGTCAGAAGCGATCGATCGTCCACCCCGTGACCCACAAGGTCCGCGTCCCGATGATCGACAAGAGGAAGGCGCAGATCCTGTCGATGCGCGGCAACGTCGTACAGCTCATGGACATGTCCACGTACCAGACGTTCGAGCTTCCCGTGCCGGAGGGGTTGCAAGGAAAAATCCAGCCGGGCCAAGAGGTCATGTACATGGAGACGCTCGGCCGCCGCCAGCTGACGACGAATTGAGGGGCCTCGTCCTCAAATAAGCCCACGCCGTTGCGGCCTCCGGATGGCCGCGCCCCACTTCGCGGACGCCGTCGCGAAGTACGACGCCGCCCGCATCGCCCTGTTCGGCGTGCCCTACGATCACACCTGCTCCTTCCGCGGCGGGTCTCGGTTCGCACCGCGTGCGATCCGGGAAGCCTCGTACAACTTCGAGACCTACATGATGGATCACCAGCGGGACTTGCTCGACGTCCCCGTCGCCGACCTCGGCGATACCCCGGCGTACGGTCCCACCGTCGACATGGTCGCGGGCGTCACCCAGCGGGCCTCCGACATCGTCGGCGCGGGGAAGATTCCGATCGTCATCGGCGGCGAGCACAGCCTCGCGCCTGCGGTCGTCCGCGCGTTCCCCAAAGATATCGGCGTCCTCGGGATCGACGCCCACCTGGATTTCCGCGACTCCTACCTGAACGATTCCTGGTCGCACGCCTGCAGCGCTCGCCGGATCGCGGACCACGTCGGCGTGGAGCATATCGTGTACCTGGGCGTCCGTTCGTACAGCCGCCAGGAACGGGAAGACCTCGAACGGTTGGGCCTCACCTATGTCAGCGTGTACGATATCCACGATCGGGGCATGACGTGGGGAGCCGAGCGGGCGCTCAAGGCGGTCAACCGGGACAAGATCTATCTGACGGTCGATATGGACGGAGTGGATCCCGCGTACGCCCCCGCGGTCGGGAACCCGGAGCCGTTCGGCCTCTCGCCCTTCCAGGTGAAGACGCTGGTGGGCATGCTGGCTCCGCATCTGGTTGGCATGGACCTAAACGAAGTCAGCCCCGCCTGGGACTTCGGCCAGACGGCATTGCTCGGGGCGCGCCTCATTCGCGAAGCGATCATGGGCATCGGCGAGGCCCGCGCCTAGGGCGTCCGTCGAAGGACCGGTCTCCCTCTGAAGGCCGGTCAATTGCGTCTCAGGGAAAAGGGAGCGACGAGCTCAGGCCGCTCGCCGGGCCGCATCGTCCCCGATCCCTCCCCCGCATCAGGGTTTCCTCGGCCCGCGAATCCCGGCCGCATATGCCCACCCGAAGGCGGCGCGAGAGCAGTGGTCCCCGAGCTCGTCCCAACCCGTGGCATACGATGACATGGCCGACCATATACTTTGCGACTGCCTCTCAAAGGACGCAAGAACGTTTATGTGCACTCTTCCGTTTGTTCCTCCTCCCGGTGCCAATGGTCGACGGCTGGAACGGTCCCTTGGAAAAGGTGGACCGCTTTCGATACCAGATTCCGCGGACCTACAAACGTGAAATGCGGACGGACGGCCTCATCTTCATCGATGAGCCGTTGCTCGCGCTGCTCCGCCAAGACCGGGCTCCGGAACAGGTCGCCAACGTGGCGACGATGCCGGGGATCGTCGGCCAATCGATGGCGATGCCCGACATTCACTGGGGCTATGGATTTCCAATCGGCGGGGTCGCCGCGTTCGACTACGAGGACGGGGTGATTTCCCCGGGCGGGATCGGATACGACATCAACTGCGGTGTACGGCTCATCCGGACGAACCTGACGGAATCCGAGGTGAGGCCGCACCTTCGGGCCTTGACGGACGCCTGCTTCAAGAACGTCCCGAGCGGCGTCGGCGAGGGAGGTCTGGTGAAGATCTCGCGACAGGACTTGTCGAAGATGGCGACGGACGGAATCGAGTGGTCGGTCGGGAAAGGGTACGCGTGGCCAGAGGATCCCGACCAAATCGAGGCGAAAGGTCGCCTGCCGGACGCCGACTTCTCCCGGGTCAGCGACCGCGCCACCACGCGGGGCAAGGACCAGGTGGGCAGCCTGGGGGCGGGCAACCATTTCGTGGAAATCCAGAAGGTCGACCGGGTGTACGATGAACGCGCCGCCAAGGCGTTCGGGCTCGAATCGGTCGGGAGCGTGGCGATCATGGTGCACACCGGGTCCCGGGGGTTCGGACACCAGATCGCGACGGACTACATCGACGTATGCGAACGGGTCGTGAAGCGGGAGAAGATCGAGTTGCCCGACCTACAGTTGGCCTGCGCCCCCATCGGCTCGAAGGAAGGACAGGACTACTGGAAGGCCATGTGCTGTGGCGCGAACTTCGCGTGGAACAACCGGCAGCTGATCACCTTCGGGGTGCGGAACGCCTTCGCGGACGTCCTCGGGCGTCCCGCGGACGCCCTCGGGATGGGGATCGTCTACGACGTGTGTCACAACATCGGCAAGGTCGAGGAACACGTCGCGGAGGGCGGTCGGCGCAAGGTCCTCGTGCACCGCAAGGGTGCCACCCGGGCCTTCCCGGCCGGTCACCCGGAGACGCCGGCGACCTACCGGGACGTGGGGCAACCTGTCCTCATCCCCGGCGACATGGGCACCTGCTCCTTCGTCCTCGTCGGCCAGCCGGCCGCGATGGAACAATCGTTCGGCTCCAGCTGCCACGGGGCCGGCCGCCAGATGTCGCGGAAGGCCGCGACGCGGGCTTATTCGCCGAGCGAGGTCCTCCAGTCCCTCGAGCGGCGCGGGATCTACGTCCACGCGGCGTCCCGCGCGGGGATCGTCGAAGAGGCCCCCGGTGCCTACAAGAACGTGGAGGACGTCGTCCGAGTCGCCGAAGGAGCGGGCCTGACGAAGATCGTCGCCCGGATGGTCCCTCTGGGGGTCGTGAAAGGTTGATCCTCACGATCAAGCCCTACGGGAACGTCGATCCCCGACTCCTCGAGTATCTCCGCGACGAGCTCGACGAAATCGGCCAGGTGAGCCTCTCCGCCGCGGCGACCGTCCCCGGCACCTTCACCTCCCGGAAGCGGGAGGGCCAGGTCCAGTACCTCGCCTCCGAGTTCGAGAAAGCCCTGGCGAGAGAGCCGGGCGACCGCGTCCTCGCCGTGACCGATGTCGACCTCTACGACGGGGGCCTCAACTTCGTGTTCGGTCACGCGACAATCCGAGATCGTTTTGCGGTAATCTCGATCGCTCGATTCGGGAACGACGGACCGGAGAAGCTGATGGAACGATCCGCCAAGACGGCGATCCATGAACTCGGCCACACCTTCGGGCTGTACCATGACGATGCGAACCCCGACTGCGTGATGCATTTCTCGGAGAAGTTGGAGGACACGGACCGCAAGGGACGGGCCTTCTGCGCGCGGTGCGAGGCTGAGGCGACCTTCACCTTGTCCCGGCTAAGAACGTGAAGTTCGATCGCCCCACAACTTGCAAATGGCCGACGGCATATCAGTCTGACGGGAACTCCCTATGACCGTCGCCGAATTCAGCGTGACTCCCGTGGGGAAGGGCGCCAGCGTCGGCGCCTATGTCGCACGGTGCCTCGACATCGTCGACCGCAGCGGCCTACCGTACCGACTCAACGCGATGGGCACGGTCGTCGAGGGCGAACTCGACGACGTCCTGAAACTCGTCGCCCGATGCCACAAGGCGGTCGCGGAGGACTGCGAACGCGTGTCGACGATCCTGAAAATCGACGATCGCAAAGGCGTCTCCGGACAGCTCGACGGGAAGGTCAAGGACGTGGAACGCCGTCTCGGCCGGAAACTCAGGACCTAGCCGGAGGCCGCCAGAGGAAGAGCGCGACCGTGGCGCCGGCCGCGACCACGGCGCCGAACAGGAACGTCGCCTGAGGCTGAATCGTGAAGAGGAATCCCGCGACCAGACCCGAGCCGAGTTTCACCGCGCCGACGCTCGTGTGGTAGGCCCCTAGGACGGTGGCCTTCGTCTCCGGCGGCGCAAAGTCCGCCACGAGCGCGCGTTGGGTGCCCTCCGCCATCCCGTAGCTCAACCCATAGAGGATGAATCCGAGGACGAGGACTTTGAGGTCGGCGGAGAGGGCCAGGAGGGCGGCCATGGCGACGAACGCGATATACCCGAGGAGGACCACCGGCTTTCGACCGTAGCGATCGGAGAGAATCCCGGCGGGAAACGCATGGGCGGCGTAGACGATGTTGTACAAGACGTAGAGGAGGATCGCGATCGTCGTCCCGTACACGAGGCCCGCACGCAGCAGGATGAAGACGTACGAGAAATCGGCGAAGGAGAAAACCGCCGCGATCCCGATGAAGACGAGGAGAGGCGTGGGGATCCCGCGGAAGGTCATCCGAAGAGATTGCCGTTTCTGGGGCTTCCGTTCGGGCTCGCGGACGAAGAGGACGACGAGGACGGAGAGGACGGCGGGGATCGCCGCGAGTCCGAGGATGAGTCGGTACGCGTCGTTGAGCGTCAAGGCGGCCGCCACCGTACTCAGCAGGACGAGCGTGACGATTGGGCCCGCGATGGCACCGGCGGTGTCCATGCTCCGGTGGAAGCCGAAAGCCTTCCCGCGCGTCTCCCGCGGCGTCGATTCGGTGAGGAGGGCGTCCCGCGGGGCGTCGCGGATCCCCTTCCCGGTGCGCTCGACGATTCGCATCGCGAAGAACTGGGGCCAGGTCTGAGCGAAAGGGAACAGGACTTTCATCGCGGTCGACAGTCCGTAACCCAGGGCGACGAATCGCTTGCGTTTCCCCGCGGCGTCCGAAAACTGGCCGGAGAAGATCTTCATGAATGAGACGACGCTGTCGGCGGTGCCCTCCACGAGTCCGACGACGAGCGGGCTCGCCAGGAGCACCTGCGTCAGGAAGAACGGCAAGATCGGCAGGATCATCTCGCTGCTGACGTCGGTGAAGAGGGAGATGACCCCGAGGATGACGACGTTCGCGGTGAGACCGTAGGCGAGGGTCTTGCGGGAGATCATGGGATCACGGGTGGAAGAAGAACGCCACCGCCATCACCGCGTACACGAGGATCAGAAGGGCCCCTTCGTACCAGTTGCTTCGGCCGTCGGAGACGACCGCCGCGAAGACCGCCGCGGAGAGGGCGAGGGCCGCGAGTTCGAAGATTTCGAAGTTGAGCGTCATGAGGCGGCCCGTCAGGAGCGAGGCGAACACGAGGACGGGCGCGACGAAGAGGGCCACCTGCGTCGTGGACGTCGTCGCGATCGCGACGCTGAGATCCATCTTGTTCCGCCAGGCCATGAGGACCGCGCTGCCGTGCTCCGCGGCGTTGCCAACGATGGCCACGATGATCACCCCGATGAAGAGGTCCTTGAGCCCGAGGGCGGCCCTCGCGGACGCGAGCGAGCCGACGAGCAGTTCGCTTTCAACGGCGACGAGGGCCGTGGCCACGACCAGGACGCCGACGGCGAAGCGTTTCGTCCATCGCGGCGCCTCGACGACTTCCGTCACCGGATTGAAGATGTCGCGATGCGTGCGGAGGGAGAACAGGAGTCCGAGGCCGTAGGCCACGAGGAGAATCCCCGCGATGCCGAGGCTCATCTCCTGCAAGGCGACGTCCTGCGCGGCCCCGGTCGACAGGGCGTAGAGGGCCGGCATCACCAGGGCGATCACGGCGACGACGAACATCGTGACCTGGATCCCGGAGGCCTCACGCGAGAAGGTCTGCGATTTATGGCGCAACCCTCCCGCGAGCATGCTCACGCCGAGGACGAGGAGGACGTTCCCGATGATCGAGCCCGTGAGGGAGGCCTTCACGACCTCCGTGAGGCCGCTCGACAGGGCGAAGATCGCGATGATTAGCTCGGTCGCATTGCCGAAGGTCGCGTTGAGGAGGCCGCCGACCCCGGGGCCCGCGTGCTTGCCGAGTTCCTCCGTCGCAAGTCCCAGGAACCAGGCGAGCGGGACGATGGCGATCCCGGCGGTCGCGAACACGATCGCGGCCGGCCCGAACATCACGTCGAGAATCCAGCTCAAGGGGACGAAGAGGCCGAGGAGGACCGCCCACGTGTACGGGCGAAGGGGCCCGAGGTCCATCGCCGGGGGAACCATGCCTCCGTTCTTAACCTCGCGGCCAACGTTTAACTAGCGACGGCCGAATCCGCGGCGGATGATCTCTCCGCTCGAGATGCGCGTCCTCGATCGGAACGCCCAGTCCTTCGGCGTCTCCATCTTGGATCTCATGGAGAACGCGGGAAAGGCCGTCGCGGAAGTCGCCCGGAATGAGTTCAGCGCCGCGGGCAAGCATGTGCTCGTCCTCTGCGGGACCGGTAACAACGGCGGCGACGGCCTCGTCGCGGCCCGCCATCTCGCGAAGGACGCGCGGGTCACGGTCCTGCTCGCCCGGTCGCCCGACCAGTTCGACACGAAGGAGGCCCAGACGAACTTCGAACGACTCCGGGACGCCCAGATCCTCGCGGGCCTCGACCGGAGCGAAGAGGCGATCGCCGAGGCGGACCTCATCATCGACGCGCTCCTGGGGATCGGGGCGCAGGGGAGCCTCCGCGAGCCATTCGCCTCCCTCCTGCGACAGGTGAACGCCTCGGGCAAGCCCGTGATTAGCGTGGACGTCCCGAGCGGATTCGGGACGGAACTGATGGTGCGGCCCACCGTGACCGTCGCGCTCCACGACGCCAAGGAGGGCATGACGCCGGAAAATTCCGGCCGAATCCGGATCGTGGACATCGGCATCCCGTCAAAAGTCGTGACGATGATCGGACCCGGCGAGTTCCTCCTCTATCCGATCCCGAAGGCGTCGAGCCACAAGGGGGAAAACGGCCGGCTCCTCGTGATCGCGGGAGGCCCGTACACCGGGGCCCCCGCCTTGGTCGCCTTCGGCGCGTTCGGAGTCGGCATCGATCTGGCCCACATCGCGACGCCGGCCTTGGCGGCGACCGTCGTCGCCGGGTACTCGCCGACGTTCATCGTGCATCCTTTGGTCGGCCACCGCCTCCTCCGCGAAGACCTGCGGCAGATCCTCGAACTCGTCCCGCGAGCCGATGCGGTCGCGATCGGTCCTGGCCTCGGGGATGTGGAAGGGACCTTGGACGCCATCCGCGAGATCGTTCGAGGCCTCCACCTCCCGATGGTCCTCGACGCGGACGCGATCAAGGCCGTCGCCGGCGATCCGAAATGCCTCGCCGGAAAAAAGGTGGTCCTGACCCCACACTCCCGCGAGTTCCAAACCCTGACCGGCAAGGCCTTGCCGGCTGGGCCGGAGGAGCGGGCACCGATCGTGCGGGAGGCTGCGAAGAGCCTCGGGGCGACTGTGCTCCTGAAAGGAGCGGTCGACATCGTGTCGGATGGAGTCCGGCTGAAGTTCAATTACACCGGGAATCCGGGCATGACGACCGGCGGGACGGGAGACGTCCTGTGCGGACTGACCGCGGGACTGATCGCGAAGGGCATGACGCCATACGACGCGGCGCGGCTCGCCGCGTTCATGAACGGGGCGGCCGGAGACCTCGCGTTCGAGGACAAGAGCTACGGCCTCACGTCCGTCGACGTGGCGAACAACCTCGGACGGGTCCTCGCGAAGTTCCTCTGATCGCTCGCGCGCGATGCGGGTCGTCCAAGTCGCACAGTTATTAAGCGAACTCGGTCGTTCGAGCACCGTGGAACTCGAACCGGTCCCCGATGAGCCGGTGCTCATGGCGGACGACGCCCTCGTGGTGGCCGACCTCCACATTGGCCTCGAAGAGGAATTGCAGGAGAAAGGCATCCGGATCCCGAGCCGTGCGGAGGGCATGGGCCGCAAGCTCGCGGAGATCGCTGACCGACGCGGCGCGAGCCGACTCATCATCCTCGGCGACGTCAAGCACCTCGTCCCGAAGATGGCGTCGCGCGAAAGACGCGATGTGTACGTGTTCTTCCGAGACCTCGGGGCCGTCTTCAAGGAAATCTACATCGCCCAAGGAAACCACGACGGCCAGTTGAAGCACATCGTGCCGCGGAACGTTCGGTTCAAGCCCGCGTACGGGTTCCGGCTCGACGACGCCGGATTCTGTCACGGACATGCGTGGCCGTACAAGAAGGTCATGGAATCCGAGGTGCTCGTGATGGGCCACAACCATCCCGCGGCCGCGTTCCGGGACGCGATGGGCCATCGTCAAATCGTGCCGTGTTGGATGCGCGTTCCGTTCCTGCGGAAGCACAAACGATATCCGAAGTTGCCGAAAGAGGCGATCGTCGTGCCCGCCTTCAACGAGCTCTGTGGAGGGATGCCGGTCAACGACATCCGCGCGCGGTTCCTCGGGCCTCTGTTCGACGAGGACATCGTCCGGGTCGACGACGCCGCGATCCATCTGCTCGACGGCACGAACCTGGGCCGTTTGCGGGACATCCAGGTCGACCTGGGCTTTCGACCGGAAGACTACCGGCAGTGAGGCGGTGTCGTGCGTTGGAAATGGAAGCTCGGATTGGTCCTGATCGGAGCGATGGAGATCCCGTTCCTCGCATGGGGAGGACTCGTCCTTCATTTGTCGGGGGAAGCGCTCGGGTATCTCGCGGCCTTCCTGTCCGCCCTCCTGGTTGGTATGCTCGCCCTGAGGCCGTCCTCGTTCGCCATCGTCGGCCTCTGGCTCCTGGGCATCGCCGGATCCGCGGGTTACTTCCTCCGGTACCTTCCGCCTTCGTTCGCCCTCGGCCTCGGATCCGTCCTCTCGACCGTCGGCTGCGTCGTCGGCTTGCCGTTCTATCGACGCGTGATCGGCGTCGTCCTTCGACGGCATGTCTGACGCCTTGCGTCCCCGCAGAAAACATGGGCCCGGTCGGAATCGAACCGACGATCTCGACTTTGTAAGAGTCGCATCCTAACCACTAGACCACGGGCCCGCGCCCACGAACCGGCAGGGAGGGATTAAGGCTTCTCGGAGGGTTCAGCCCAAATCCTTGGAGGCGGCTTGGGAGAACCGCTCCAAGGCCGTCTCGAAATCGGAGAGCCGGCGTTCCGGCGGGACGACGAGGACGAGCATCGCCCGCCGTCCTACTTCCTGAATCAAGAAGGTCGCATCCTCGGACTCCATCAAGACGCGATGCGGGGCAGCATGACCGAGTTCGGTCGCCGCCGTCATCCCGGCTCCCAGGATCGCAGCGCACATGATCGAGAAGGTCTCCTGCGAGATGCCTTCCGGGAGGGCGGTCGCCACGATGGCCCCGTCGCGGTGGATCAGCGCGACCGCTTCCGCCTTCGTCACGGTGCGGAGGGCGTGGACCATTTCTCCTAGGACCGCGCTCATGCGCCCGCCTCCCGCTCGAACACGCACTCGCGGGCTCCCGTGCTGACGCACTCCACTTCCGCCAGCCGGACCCGATGTTTCGTCTTCGCCTCCAACAGTTTCGAGAGGATCCCGCGAAGGCGGTGACAAGTCTCCATCTCCCCGCCCGGCATGGCCTCGATCGAACCGCGCACTCGGGCGCCGGAGTCCGTGAAAAGCACGTCCTCGGCCCAGCCGCGTTCGAGGATCACCTGCTTCCCCGCCTCGAGGGGATCTTCCCCGAGCGGCAGGTTCCGGGTCACGTCCTCCGCGAGGACCATGCCTTCGCGGAAGAAGAGGCCGTGGCACGCGTACGACATGACGCTCTCGTACAGTTTCCGGATAGAATCGAGCTCCTCCTGGGAGACTTTCACGGAGCGCGGCACTGGGCCGCACGAACCTGAGGGCGGACTATAAAACTTCCGCGCTGGTTATTCCCGTGGCTCCATCGGGCGGGACATTCAGCCGCCGCGACACTCCGGGCACGCGAGCAAGTTCCGATCCCACATCAAGTTCGTGGAGTACACGCCGCAGACTTCGCAGTGCCCCTCGATCCCCTTCGCGAATTGTTCCTCGAGGCCCGCGCGCGCATACTCCCTCGTGACCTCGATGAGGGTCGGCCAGATTCGGATGATGTCGTTCTCCGTGATCATCCCCACGAGCTTGCCGTCGTCGACGACGGGGAGGCGGCGGATCTTCCGCTGCGACATGAGCTTCGCGGCCTCCACGACCTCTTCATGCGGGTGGACCGCGACCAGAGGGGACGTCATGATGTCCTTGACTCGGACGCGGCTCGGCTGCAAGTCCGAGGCCGCTACCTTCTTCACGAGGTCCCGTTCCGTGACGATTCCGGTCGGGTTCCCTCGATCGACCACCACGAGGCTTCCGATGTCCTTGTCCCGCATCACCTTCGCGGCTTCCGCGCCCGTGGCCTCGCCAGAAATCGTGACGGGGTTCGGCGTCATGATCTCGACGACGGGGATGCGCGCTCGCATTCGGTTTCGTTGATGTGAGGTCGAGTCCGATAAAGCTTTGCGTGGGCGAGAGCGGGCCGAGAACGACGCCGACAATGTTAAAGTGCGCGCCCCGGTTTCCCACAGGAATGCGCTACGCGGATTCGGACGGAGACCTCGCGGTGCGGATCGCGCGCGCTGCGATCGAGGCGCGTTTGTTCGGGCGGCGGATGCCGCCCTTCGAGGTCCCCGCTCATTTCGAGGAGAAGTCCGGCGCCTTTGTGACGATCAACACCCATCCGGGCGGAGAACTTCGAGGATGCATCGGCTACCCGCAACCCTTCTTCCCCCTGGCGAAGTCCGTGGAGAAAGCGGCGGAGGCGGCGGCGACCGACGACCCGAGGTTCCCGCCGATGCGGCCCGAGGAACTGGACGCCGTGACGGTCGAGGTCAGCATCCTCACGCCGCCTCGCCTGATCGAAGTCAAGAAACCGAAGGAGCTGCCCGCCCATGTGACAATTGGAGTCGATGGGTTGAGCGTCGCGCAGGGTCCGTACCGGGGCCTCCTGCTCCCTCAGGTCGCCGTCGAGGAGAACTTCGACGCGGCCGACTTCCTCTCGCAGGCGTGCATGAAGGCCGGTCTCCTCCCGGATGCGTGGCTCGAACCCGCCACCCGCGTCTACACGTTCCAAGCGGAGGTCTTCACCGAAGTGCAACCGCGTGGGCCCATCGTGCGCCGGAAGATGGAGGCGGCGCGTGCGGGTCATTAGCGGTCGCGTTTGGTATCGCGGGCGCCTCGACCCGTTGAGCGTCGGGATCGACGAGGACGGCAAGATCGCGGCCGTCCGGAAGACCCTCCGGGCGGACGAGTCGATCGACCACGGAGACGCGCTGATCCTGCCGGGAGCGGTGGACCTTCACGTCCACATGAGGGAACCGGGGCTCACGCACAAGGAGGATTTCGCGAGCGGGACGAGGTCGGCGGCGATCGGAGGCGTGACGACAATCGCGGAGATGCCGAACACGGTGCCCCCGGTCACGACCGCCGACGCACTCGACGGAAAAGCGTCCGCCCTCAAGGGCCGCGGCGCGGTCGACTACGCCCTGTATGCCGCGCCGAGATCCGGCGAGGCGGTCGTGCGACTTCGGAAGGCGACGGCGTTCAAGGCCTACATGGCCCCCTCGACGGGCGACCTGCAAGTCCGGCCCCCCGAACTCGAGAGCATCCTCCGGGAATCGGAGACGAATCGCAAACTCGTCGTGGTCCATGCGGAGGATCCCGCCAAATTCCGAGCGCGCAAAGTCGTCTCTCTTGCGGACCATGCGGAGGCGCGACCGAAGGAGGCCGAGACGAGCGCCTTGGCCCTCCTTGCGCGGGTCCGAGGAAACGCAAGGATCCACGTCGCCCACGTGACATCGCGCGAAGGCCTCGATTCACTGCCGTCGGGCGCCAGCTGCGAAGCCTCACCGCTGCACCTCTTCCTCGATACTTCGCGGACTCTCGGGACGCAGGGAAAAGTGAATCCGCCGCTTCGATCTCCCGCAGACCGCGAAGCGCTGTGGGACGCCTTCCGCAACGGCCGGATCGACGCCGTCGCGAGCGACCACGCGCCGCACACGCTCGAGGAAAAAGAGGCCGCTTTCGACGAAGCGCCGGCCGGTGCTCCCGGCGTCGCCACGTCCTTTCCCCTCCTGATGCGTCGCTCCCGGGCCGGAGACCTCGACCTCGGTCGGGTCGTCGCGGCAATGGCATCGCGACCCGCGGAAATTCTCGGCGTCCCGAAAGGGGCCATCGAAGTGGGCCGGGATGCGGACCTCATCGCGGTGGACCCGCGACGGGTCGACACCATCCGGGCGAAACGGCTCCGGTACAAATGCGGCTGGACGCCATTTGAAGGGATGGAAGGATGCTTCCCGACCGCGGTCTACCTGCGGGGCGAGGCCGTCATCGAGGATGGAGAACCCGCCGCCGAGGGCCGCGGACGCCTCCTGGCCCCGTCGACCTAGACGGCGTCACGAAGCTTCGAGCGTCTCCTCGGTGGCGTAGTAGTATTCGCCCGCGGACTTCTGCTCACGGTCGAGCCGCGAGTCGAGCTTGTTGATCCGTGGCCGGTTCGTGTCCGCATCCCGCCGGAACGTGATGCCAACCATCTTCAGGAATCGGTTCATCCCCTCACGCATGGGGAAGGGGCCTTCGCCGACGCCGCGCCGGCCCGGGTCGCCGGAGAAGACCATCAGGCTGTCCGAGACCATGTCGAGGAAGTACACGTCGTGATCCACGATGAGCCCCGTGCGGGCTTCCCGTTCCATGACTCGCCGGATCGTCCGCGCCGCTTCCATCCGTTGGTTGGAGTCCAAGTAGGCCGATGGTTCGTCGAGCAGGTAGATGTCCGCGTCGCGTCCGAGGCAGAGGGCGATCGCCACGCGTTGCAGTTCCCCGCCGGACAGGGTGGACACGTCGCGTTCCATCATGCCCTTGACCTTCAGGGGCTGGAGGATCTCCGTTTCGAAGTATCCCGAATCCGCCTTCTTGCCGACCGCGCTTCGAAGCAGGTCCCCGACGGTCCCTTCGTAGACCGCCTCGAGGTACTGGGGTTTGTACGACACCTGCCACTTGCCTTGCACCGCCCCGGAGGTCGGCGCCTCCTCCCCCGCGAGCATCTTCACGAAGGTCGTCTTCCCCGTCGCATTGGGCCCGACGACGCCGACGACCTCTCCCTTGCGGAGGCGGCCGGGGTGGACGACGAGCTCGAAGCCCTCGTATCGTTTCGTCAGTTCGTCGAATGCCACGAGGGTCTCGGCCTTCCAGTCGGCCCGCGGAGGGCGGACGTCGAAGCGAATCTCCCGTTCCCGGAACCGAATGTTCTCCTCCTTCAGATAGCCGCCGAGATACACGTTGATCGCGGTGCGGACCGGCCGGGGCTGCGCGATGATGCCGTAGGCGCCCTCCTCCCCGTACATCAGGAAGACCGTATCCGCGAGGAAATCGAGGACCGCGAGGTCATGTTCGACCACGACGACGTATTTCTCCTTCGAGAGCGACTGGATCACCTTCGCGACCTTAAGCCGCTGATAGATGTCCAAGTACGACGAGGGCTCGTCGAAGAAATACACGTCGGCGTCTTTGAGCATCGTCGCGGCAATCGCAAGCCGTTGGAGTTCGCCGCCGGACAGCTGTCCGATGTCCCGATCGAGGAAGGAACCGAGCTCCAGCGAGGTGATCAGCTCGGCCAGTTTCCCCTGATGGTCGATCTTCCGAAGGAGATCCCGGACCTTGCCGGAATACACTTTGCTCAGCTTGTCGACGTACTGCGGCTTGATCGCGGTCGTGAGCCCCTTGTGGGCGATCTTCTCGAGGTAGCCGTGGACCTCCGTGCCCTTGAAGTACTCGAGGACGTCGTCCCAGTGCGGCTTCTTCCGCCGGTAGTGGCCGAGGTTCGGGGCGGTCTCGCCCGAGAGGATGCCGACCGCGGTCGTCTTGCCGATCCCGTTCGGCCCGAGGAGGCCGATCACCTCGCCCTTCTTCGGGACCGGGATCCGGAACAGTCGAAAGGCGTTCTTCCCGTACTGATGGACGAGATCTTCTTTGAGTGCTTCAGGGAGGCCGATGATCCGAATCGCGTCGAAAGGGCATTTGCGGACACAGTTATGGACGATCTCCCCGGCCGCCGTATATGTCTGGTCCTCCTCGACTTCGAGATTGAAAACCTGCAAGCCCTCCACCCGTCGAGATTCAATGCTCCGGATCGGGGAGTAAACGAACTCCTGGTCCACGAGATAGTGACTGGCCTTTCGATTACGACTGTCGGAAAAGCGGACTTGAAGTATCCGCGACAATTGTGTCGAAAATTCAGCGGTTACTGTAAGGCGGTACACGCGACGCTTGCCCGGAGGGGAACGCGCCGTTACCCCGGCAGCGATTCCGAGACTGCCCAAGATTTCTTGCAATTGGTACGCAAGGTGACGCGACGTGGTGACAATCCCGAAGTAATTGCGATGGTAACCCCAGTGTCCGTCGCCCCTCCAAAACCCGCGAACTAGCTCTTCGCGGACGGCCCTCGGGGCCGACCTGAACGTCGCAGGAATGCGTTTCTGGTCGCACTGTCGCCCGAGGGAACCGAACACCCGGGCGAGCACCGCCGAGTCGTACCGAACGTTCCGGCCAAGGCCGCTGTTCTTCGTTTCATATCCCTGAAGCCCGAACACTTGATGGACGATGTGCCGCACGTCGTTCCGATAGTTCTGTTCCTTCTCGTGGAAGGAGAACACAAGCCGACGATCATCGGCGGAGCCTTCGGAGAGGTAGTAGCCCACGAGTCTCGCTAGGTCTGGCGTCAACGGAACTGAAATCAACTGCTCGGACCACTGTGGATGCCTTCCGCCCCCGAGGACCATCGGAATGTCGACGTCCCAGGAATCGTTCGTTCCCACGTCGCGGCTCCGGGCCTTCACAAGATAATCGCCGACCTTCAGCTCGGTTGGTCGGACCCATCGCATGACCCCAACCCCCTTTTCGAGTCTTCGGCCTCCTTTGATCGACCGTCGACGAACGGCGAGGATCGGATGCTCCTCCGTCACTTCGAGCGAATCGGGTTGGCCGGTGACACGAATTCGAAAAAGTGTCCCGTCGTAGATTCGGGTCTGGACGCCGGTGACGGCTCGATAACGCCCCGCGTGGGTGAGAACCCGCGTGCCGACCGTCATCCGGTCGATGTCGACAATGCCGGAGTCCGTCGAAATCGGTGCCCCCGCTGGCAGGCAGATCCCGCAAGAGATGCAGGTCTCCTCGCTGATCGCGGCCTTGGTCGTCTCGGGATCGATCCAGATGACTTCCGTGCCGGTGCGCTGGGGCGGACAAAAAGCGATGCATTCGAGATGGCAGCGCTTGGGCTGACACCGGTCTTTGAACACGACGGCGACGCGCACGCCAATTCCATGAGGCGAGGGCTATTTAAACGTATGACGGAGGACGCGCGCATCGAGGATGCGCAGAACCTTTATCCAAGCCCGTCCATCAATCCCGCGTGATTCCATGATCCCGGGCGGTCGCGTGAACCCGAGACAGATGCGTCAAGCGATGAAGCGGCTCGGGATTGAACAGGAGGAACTCGCGGGAGTCGAGGAGGTCGTGATCCGGACCGCCACGAAGGAGTACGTCATCCGCGACCCGAACGTCACCGCGATGACGGCCCAGGGACAGAAGATCTGGACCGTCGTCGGCGAACCGATCGTGCGGGACCGCGCGG
>Ga0209057_1000105_pt1 | contig 69842 bp, 50 predicted proteins | sample GraSoiAngelo_146_FD_185903 | JGI IMG/M metagenome (GOLD analysis project Ga0209057, IMG submission 185903) | Grasslands soil microbial communities from the Angelo Coastal Reserve, California, USA - 14_1009_05_30cm (SPAdes) (version 2) | ecosystem: Environmental > Terrestrial > Soil > Grasslands ...
AGCCCGACGTGGAGCAACGCCTGGTGACGCGGCGGGGCAGCGAGCTGGCGCGGCGCGTCGCGGCCGCCGGGGTTCCGGTGCACGAGGTCCCCTGGACCATGGGGCTCGACCCCCGGGCATGGTGGCGGCTGTTGCTCCACGCCAAGGCGTTCCAGCCAGCCATCATCCACGCGCACGACGGCCACGCGCTCGGGATCGCAGCATGGGCCGGGACCTGGCTCAAGCACGACGCTGCCGCGCCCCGCCTCATCGCGACGCGCCGCGTGGTATTCGCCGTGCGCCGGGCGAGTCCCCTGTTCCGAGCAGATTACATCGTGGCGATCTCGGAGGCCGTGAAGGCCGCTCTCGTCGCCGCCGGGGTGCCGCCGGCCGAGATCGGCGTCGTTCGTTCGGGGATCGACCCCGACGAGGTGCGCGCGGCGGCCGCGGTCCCGTTCGACCTCCGCACGCGTCTCGGCCTTCCCCGGGGCACCCCGATCGCGGTCAACGTCGCGGCGCTCGAGCCGGCAAAGGACCAGGCGACCTTGGTCCGCGCGGCACAGACGGGGCGCCCCCTCCGGCCGGATCTGCACTGGGTGATCGCCGGCACGGGTGACGAGCGGCGGCGGCTCACCGCACAGATCGGCGCGCTCGGCCTGGTCGACCGCGTGCACCTGCTGGACCAGGTCGCGCAGGCGGACGCCTTGATACAGGAGAGCGATGTGCTGGTCATGTCCTCCCGCGCAGAGGGGCTCGGGAGCGTCGTGCTCCACGCCGTGGCGCTCGGCAAGCCCGTCGTCGCCACCGACGCCGGGGGCCTCCCCGAAATCGTGCCCGGCGAATGGCTGGTTCCGGTCGGGGATGCCGAGGCACTTGCCCGGAAGGTCGTCCGCGCCCTGGATCACCCTTCCCCCTTCTCCTTGCCCCTGCGATTCACCGCCCGTGCCATGGCCCGCGGCGTCGTGGCCGTGTATCGCTCGCTCGTCTAGATTGCAGGGCCATGATCTACGTCTGCGTCCCGGCCCACAACGAGGCCCGTACGGTCGGGCTCGTGCTGTGGAAGGTGCGGCAGGTGTTCACCGCCTTCCCGCGCGAGTATCAGCTGCTCGTGGCCGACGACGGGTCGAGTGACGACACCGGCGTGGTGCTGGCGTCCTACGCGAAGGTGCTGCCCCTCACCGTCGTGACGCACCGGGAGCGGCAGGGCTATGCGAAGAGCCTGGAAGAGCTGCTGCGTCTCGCCCTGCAGCGCACCGACCGCCCCAAGCGCGACTGCGCCATCACGCTGCACGCCGATTTCGTGCACTCGCCCGAGAGCATGGAGGAGATGGTGAAGCGGATCGAGTCGGGAGCGGACTTGATCGTGGCGGAGCAGCGGGACGAGCGCGGTCGGTCTTCGCCGGCCGTGCGGCTCGCGCGCCGCTGGACGCCGCGGCTGCTCCCCGTGCCGGGCGTCAGGGACACGGTGTCGGGCTTCTGCGCGCTACGGCTCATCGTGCTGCGTCAGGCGCTGGGGGTGGGCGGCGGGCGCGACGCGACCCCGCTGCTCTCGACCGACGGCTGGTGCGCCAGCGCCGAGCTGCTCGCCCGGCTCGCCCCGCACGCCCGCCGTGTGGACGCGATTCCAGCGGCGGCGCGCTACGATCTCGTGCAGCGCCCCTCGCGAGTGAAGCCGTGGCGGCAACTGCTCGAGGCGTGGCGGGCGCGGGACGTCATCCGCGCCGCCCGCACGAGTCTCGCCGCGCTGCTCGTTTGTGCCGGCGGGCTGGACGCCCAGTCGGACAGCGCGCGGGCGGACTCGGGCCGGCGCGACGCCGCGTTCCCGATCGGCGCCGTCGTCCCCGCGGTGCCGTTCCCCGTCGGGGAGCGCCTGGTCTATCAGGCGAAGTTCGGGTTGTTCAACGTCGGCACCGCCACCATGGAGGTGGCCGGGATCGACAGTGTCCGGGGCGCCGAAGCAGTGCACCTGGTGTTCCGCATTAGCGGCGGCGCGCTCTGGTATCACATCGAGCAGAAGCTCGAGTCCTGGGTGGGCCGAAGCGACTTTCGTTCCCGCCGGTTCTGGAATCAGACGGAGGAGAAAGGCAAGGCGTGGGAGCGGAAGTTCGACATCTACCCGGACTCCGGGTTCTACCGCGAAGCCGGCCGCGACACCACGCTCCCCACCGTGCCCGAGCCACTCGACGACGCGGCATTCCTCTACTGGATCCGCACCGTTCCGCTCGAGATCGGCAAGCGCTACGAGTACGACCGGTACTTCCGCCCGGAACGCAACCCCGTAATCGTCGAGGTGCTGGGACGCGAGCGGGTGAGCGTCGCGGGCAAGAAATGGCGCGCGATCGTCATCCGCCCGCGGATCCCCAACGGCGGCGGCATCTTCGCGGAGCGGGCCGACGCGCGCATGTGGCTGTCCGACGACGACCGCCACATGATGCTCGCGCTGCAGTCGAATTTCTCCTTCGGCCAAGTCACGATGAAGCTCAAGGAGTACTCCGACCCCCCCCTCCCGCGGGGCACCCATGACCGAGTACCGTGAGGCGGATTTTTCGCGCCTCAAGACCGTCTCCATCGCCCGGCGCCCCAACAAAGTCGACCCCTCCCTCCTCGGCCACCCGCCCGGCCGCGACAAGAGCTTCGCCGCCTTTTGGCGCTCGCTCCCCGACATCCTCGCCGCGCAAGACCTGCGCTACGTCGCCGACCAAATTGCGCGCGCGGCGGGACGCAGAGCCGTCGTCGTGCTGCTCGGGGGTCACGTCATCAAGGTCGGCCTCGGCCCGCTGCTGCGGGAGCTGGTGCGGCGCGGCGTGATCACGCATCTCGCGATGAACGGCAGTGCCGCGATCCACGACTTCGAGCTCGCCGCGTTCGGCGGCACGAGCGAGGACGTCGCCCGTGGCCTGGCGGACGGCTCGTTCGGCATGGTGGAGGAAACCGGGCGCGAGATGAATGCCGCCGTCGCCGAGGGAGCGCGGGCCGGGCGCGGCATGGGGGAGGCGCTGACGGAGTACCTGAAAGGCCGGGCGAGCCTCGCCGCCCCCGAAGTCTCCGTGCTGCTCGCCGCGGCCGCGGCGGGCGTCCCCGTGACCGTTCACGCCACCGTGGGAGCGGACATCACGCACCAGCACCCCACGGCCGACGGGGCTGCGCTGGGCGCGACGAGTCACCGCGATCTCAAGCGCCTCGCGGCCGCCCTCCCGGCGCTCCACGACGGTGGAGTCGTGCTCAACCTGGGAAGCGCGGTCGTGATGCCCGAGGTGTTTCTCAAGGCTCTGACGGTCGCGCGCAATCTGAATGGGGGAAAGCCGACTGGGTTCACCGCCTGCGACTGCGACATGCAGCGGCACTATCGGCCACGGGTGAACGTGGTCGAGCGTCCGACGCTCGCGGGGGGCCGGGGCATCCAGCTCACCGGCCACCACGAGATCCTCATCCCGCTGTTGTGCTGGGCGGTGCTGGAACAGCTCGATGCGCGCGAGCGACCGCCGGCGGACTAGGCGTCCGCCGGGCGGCCCTTGATCATGTCGCGGATCTTGTCCGCCGTGCTGGGGCTCACGAGCCGCAGCACGAAATAGAGAATGAAGCCGATGGCGGCGAGCTTCAGGATCCACAAGGCGAGGCCGAAGAGGCCGCCGAGCAGACCGAAGAAGATGTTGAGCGCCACGAACGCCAATGCGGCGAAGATGGCGAAGCCGAGTATACTCCTGAACATGGCCAGTTGCCTCCGTGATGCCCGACGCTCGGGCCGTACGTCAGAATGTAGCAGCGGGTTTCAGGGGGGCGCCAGCGCGTGAAAACCGTCGACGTCGCGGTGGTCGGCGGCGGGGCGGTGGGGGCGGCGTGTGCCCGGGCCGCGGCGGCCCGCGGCCTGCAAGTCGCCATCTTCGAGCCCGGGCCCGACCCGGCCGCAGCCTCCCCGGCGTCTGCTGGGATGCTGGCCGCACAGATCGAGCCGACCGAGGACGCGCTCGTCGGCCTCTCGGTCCGGGCGCGCGACCTGTACGAGCCCCTCGCGCCGGCGCTGGGGGAAACGACGGGCATCGACATCGGCTTCTGGCGGGCGGGCATCGCGGCGGTCGCTTTCGACGACGCCGCGGCCGATCGACTCAAGGAGGATGTGGCCCGCCAGCGCCAGGCGGGGTTGCGCTGCGACTGGCTCGAGGGCGACGAGGTGCGCGAACGCTGGCCGGGAGCGGCTCCGGACTGCCGCGGCGCCCTGTTCGCGCCCGAGGACGCTGCGGTCGACCCGCAGGCGCTGACCCGCGCTTGCCTCGCCGACGCCCGCCGGATGGGCGCGGCGCTGCACGCGGAACAGGTCACCATGGTCGACACCGCGACCGGCCGGACGCGGGGCGTGACGACGCGAGCCGGAACGACGGCCGCGGGCCACGTCGTCCTCGCGGCCGGCGTCTGGGCACCGCAGATCGCTGGACTGCCGCGGCCGCTCCCGGTGGAGCCGGTGCGCGGGCAGATGGCCGCTACCGGCTGGCCCGCTGGTACCCCGGCGGCGATCCTCTATCACGATCGCGGCTACGTGCTCGCCCGCGGCGGTGACGCCTTGCTGGGCACCACGATGGAGCACGCAGGCTTCGACTGCCGCGTCACCAACGAGGGCCTCGCCCAGATCTTTCGGGGAGCCGTCCGCCTCCTGCCGGCGTTGCTCAATCACGCCGTGCAGCGCATGTGGGCAGGCCTCCGGCCCATGACTGGCGATGGCCGTCCCATCGTCGGCCCCGACCCGGACGTCGAGCGACTATGGTACGCCGCAGGGCACGGGCGGAACGGCATTCTGCTAGCCGCCCTCACCGGCGAGATTATCGCGGATCTGGTGACGAAAGGTGAAACGGACGTGGATATCAGCGCATTGAGCGTTAACAGGCTCAAGCCGCAAGCCGGAAGTTGACTCTTACGGCTTACGGCCTATGACTGGTGACTGATGTATCGCACCTGCGCGTTCTGCAACGGCAAGCTCGACGGCGACGGCGGACCCTCGGGGCTCGGCGTCGGGAGGCGTCTCGCGTTCGACGAGTGGAAGGGCCGGCTCTGGGTCATCTGTCCCAAATGCACCCGCTGGAACCTCGCACCGCTGGACGAGCGTCTCGAGCATGTCGAGGCGCTAGCCCGCGCCGCAGGGGAGGGGCGCGTCGCAGCTGCGACCGAGCAGGTGGCGCTGATCCGATGGCGGGGGTACGACCTGGTCCGGGTCGGCCGGCCGCCGCGGCTCGAGTTTGCAACGTGGCGCTACGGCGAACGGCTCAAGGCGCGCCAGCGCGAGCAGCTCAAGTTCGTGGTGCCGCTCACGGTGGCGACGGTGGGGCTCGCGGTGGCGGTGAACGTCGCGGCCGGTGGATCCGTCGGCGTGTTCGTGTGGAACATGCCGAACATCGCGCGGGCGATGTACACGGGAATCATCGGTCGCCGGACGGTGGGCCTAATCGAGCCACCGATCTGCGAGCGCTGCGGCAGCCTGATGCGTCTCCGCGCGAAGCACATGGCGCACGCCCGCATCGTCCCCGACAGCACGGCCGGTCTGGGGCTGGTCTTGAGCTGCCCCACCTGTCGCTCCGAGGGCGCGCTGCTGGTCGGGGCTGACGCGCAGGCCGCGTTGCGCCAGGGACTGACGTATCTGGCGCTGGCCCGCCGTGGCCGGGAGCGGGCCGAGGATGCGGCACGGCTGGTCGAGGGCGCCGGCGGGCCCGAGCGCCTCATCCGCGACGTGGCCCGGCGGGAGCTGACGCTTCGCAGCATCGCCCCGGAGCGGCGGCTCGCCCTCGAGATCGCGGTGGACGAGCAGGCGGAGATCGAAGCGCTGGAGCGGCAGTGGAAGGACGCCGAGGAGATCGCCGAGATCGCGGACGGCCTGCTCTCCACCACCGCGGAGCTGGAGGAAGAGCTGCGTCGGTTGAAGAACCGCAAGCCAGCGGGCGATCAACCACCTAGTTGAAATTTGGCCTTTTGTCCCTTTCCGCGCGTCACTATCTTCCCCAAGCCTCATGGCCACCGCGTTTACCCAGATCACGGCTCGGAAACCCGCCTGGCTGAAGGTCCCCGCCCCGGGGGGCCCGAACTATCTCGCGGTGAAGCACCTCATGCGCGAGCTCGCGCTCCACACCGTGTGCGAGGAGGCGCATTGCCCCAACGTCGGGGAATGTTGGGAGCACAAGGCCGCCACCTTCATGATCCTGGGGGATGTGTGCACTCGGAACTGCGCGTACTGCGCGGTCCCGCACGGCACTCCCACTCCCCTCGACACGGGCGAGCCGGCCCGTCTCGCCGAGGCGGTGCGGCAGATGGAGCTGAAGCATGTGGTCATCACGAGCGTGGACCGGGACGACCTGCCGCACGGCGGCGCCGAGATGTTTGCGGCGTGCATCGCCGAGATCCGCCAGCGGACGCCGGAGACGTCGGTCGAGGTGCTCATCCCCGACTTCAAGGGCAACGAGCGGGCGCTCCGGATCGTGGTCGACGCGAAGCCCGACATTCTGAATCACAACCTCGAGACCATCGAGCGACTGTATCGGCTGGCGCGGCCGGGCGGCCGGTATCCGCGCGCCCTCGAGCTGCTGCGTCGGGTGAAGTACCTGGATCCCGCCATGCTCACCAAGTCGGGCATCATCTGCGGGCTGGGCGAGGACTGGGACGAACTGCTCGGCGCGATGCACGACCTGCGCGCCCAGGGCGTCGACATCCTCACCCTCGGCCAGTATCTGCGCCCCTCGAGCCAGCACCTCCCGATCGCCCGCTATTACACGCCCCCCGAGTTCGCCGAGCTGCGGCGCCTCGGCATGCAGATGGGATATCGCCACGTGGAAGCCGGGCCGCTGGTGCGCTCGAGCTATCATGCGTGGGAGCAGGTCGAGCGCGCGAGCGCCGCCTCGTAACCCCAACGCGCCATGACCACCGCGACCGCCCACGCCCAGAAGGACCAAGCCCAAGCCGAGCTCGAGCGCCGGATGCTGCGACAGATGCTGCTGATCCGTCACTTCGAGGAGAAGGCGGCGGAGGCCTACGCGCTGGGCAAGATCGGCGGGTTCTGCCATCTCTATATCGGCCAGGAAGCGGTGGCGGTCGGCTCGCTCGCGGCGTTGCGCGACGACGATTACGTGATCAGCTCCTACCGTGAGCACGGCCAGGCGTTGGTCCGCGGCATCTCGGCGGGCGCCGTGATGGCCGAGCTGTTCGGGAAGGCGACCGGCTGCTCGAAGGGCAAGGGCGGCTCGATGCACCTGTTCGACGCCGAGAAGCGGTTCATGGGGGGGCACGGGATCGTCGGCGGGCATGTCCCGCTCGGAGCGGGCATCGGCTTTGCGATCAAGTACAAGGGCGGCGACCAGGTCTGCATCTGTTACTTCGGGGAGGCGGCCGTCAACATCGGCGCCTTCCACGAGACCCTCAACATGGCCTCCGTCTACCACCTGCCCGTGATCTTTTGCTGCGAGAACAACCGGTACGGCATGGGGACCGCGTTCGAGCGCGTCGCCGCGGTGACGGACGTCGCAGAGCACGCCTGCAGCTACGACATGGCGGCGGAGCTCGTGAACGGCATGGACGCGCTCGCCGTGTACGCCGCCACCCAACGGGCCGTCGAGCGCGCGCGCAAGGGTGGCCACCCGACGCTGTTGGAGGTGCGCACGTACCGCTACATGGGACACTCGATGTCCGACCCGCTGCACGGAGTGTATCGCACCAAGGACGAGGTCGAGGAACAGAAGAAGCGGGATCCCATCTCCCAGCTGGCGCTCAAGCTCAAGGAAGAGGGTGCGCTGGATCAGGCGGGGCTCGACGCGCTCGATGCGGAGGTGCGCGCGGAGGTGGAGGAGGCGGTGAAGTTTGCCGACGCCAGCCCCGATCCGGATTCCGCCGAGCTCACCACCCATGTCGTCGCCGACTGAGCGATGCCGACCCTGACGTATCGCGACGCGCTGAACCAGGCGCTGCGGGAGGAGATGCAGCGCGACGCCAACGTCTTCCTCATGGGGGAGGAAGTCGGAGTGTACCAGGGCGCCTACAAGGTGAGCCGTGGGCTGCTCGAGGAGTTCGGGCCGATGCGGGTGGTGGACACGCCCATCGCCGAGCTTGGGTTCGCCGGCATCGGGGTGGGGGCAGCGATGGCCGGGCTCCGCCCCGTGATCGAGTTCATGACGTGGAACTTCGCGGTGCTCGCCCTCGACCAGATCGTCAACTCGGCGGCGAAGCTGCTGTACGAGTCGGGCGGCCAGTTCCCCATTCCGATCGTGTTCCGGGGGCCGAATGGCGCGGCCCTCCAGCTCGGCGCGCAGCACTCGCAGGCGTGGGAAGGCTGGCTGAGTCACATCCCTGGCCTCAAGGTGGTAGCGCCGGCGACGCCGGCGGACGCCAAGGGTCTGCTCAAGTCCGCGATCCGCGACAACAACCCCGTCATCGTGCTCGAGGGCGAGATGCTCTACAACACCAAGGGGGAGGTGCCCGAGGGCGAATACGTCGTGCCGATCGGCAGGGCCGACGTGAAACGGGCGGGGCGGGACGTCACCCTCATCTGCCACTCGAAGACGGTCGCGGTCGCCCTCAAAGCCGCCGAGCAGCTCGCGGAGCAGGAAAGGGTGTCGGCGGAGGTGGTCGACCTGCGCTCGCTGCGACCGCTCGACGAGGCCGCCATCACCGCGTCAGTCGCGAAGACGAACCGCGCCGTCGTCATCGAGGAAGGGTGGACGCACTGCGGCATCGGGGCGCAGGTCGTGGACGTGATCCAACGCGAGGCCTTCGACCACCTCGATGCCCCAGTGCTGCGCGTGACGCAGGCCGACGTGCCGATGCCCTACAACAAGCAGCTCGAGCGGCTCGCCAAACCAAGCCCTGACAAGGTCGTCGCCGCTGCGCGGCGCGTCCTCTACCTCGACTGACCGTGGCCACCAAGGTGTTCATGGAAGCGCTCTCCCCCACGATGGAGGAGGGACGCCTGGTGAAGTGGCACAAGCAGGAAGGCGACGCCGTGAAGGCGGGCGAGACGCTGGCCGAGGTCGAGACGGACAAGGCGGTGATGGACCTGATCGCCCGCGCCGACGGCGTGCTCCAGCAGGTGGCGGTGACCGAGGGGCAGACCGTGCCAGTGGGGAACGTCGTGGCCGTCATCGCCGCGCCCGGCGAGACGGTCGGCGCATCCGTTGCCTCGGCCCCCCCGCCGACGCCCGCGCCGTCGGGAGGCGGGATGCGGGATGCGGGAAGCATGGTCGCCGTCGCGACTCCCAAGCCCGCGACGGCCGCGGCCCCGGCGGGTGATGCGGGCGGCGTGAAGGCCTCACCACTCGCCAGACGTATCGCGAAGGAAGCCGGCGTCGATCTCAAGCTCGTCACGGGCTCGGGACCGGGAGGCCGAGTCGTCAAACGCGACCTCGACGCGACAGCGGCACGCCCCCAAGCTGCGACGCCCGCGGCTGTCGCCGCGGCGCCGCATCCCGCATCCCGCATCCCGCATCCTGCGGTCACCGGAACCCCGTTTGAAGACGTGCCGCTCACGCAAATCCGCAAGACGATTGCCAAGCGCCTGGTGACGTCGCTCGGTCCGGTCCCCCACTTCTTCCTGACCAGCGAAGTGGACATGGAGCGGGCTGCCGAGGCGCGCGACGCCCTCAACCGGCAGCTCGGCGACCGGGGCAAGGTTTCCTTCAACGACATCATCGTCAAGGCGACCGCGCTCGCCCTCACGAAGCACCGCGCCTGCAACGCCTGGTTCCAGGAGGACCACATCCGCTACTGGAACGAAGTGCACCTCGGGATGGCAGTGGCGGTGGAGGACGGGCTCATCACGCCCGTGATCCGTAACGCCGACCTGAAGCCGTTACTCGAGATCGGGCACGAAGCGAAGCAGCTCGCCGACAAGGCCCGCAGCCGCCGGCTCCAGCCGAGCGAATACACCGGGTCGACGTTCTCCGTGTCAAACCTCGGGATGTTCGACATCGACCAGTTCACGGCGGTGATCAATCCGCCGGAAGCGGGCATTCTGGCCGTGGGCACGATCACCCCGAAGCCCGTGGTCGTGGACGGCCAGGTCGTGCCCCGCCGCCGCCTGCGCCTCACGATGAGCTGCGACCACCGGGTGATCGATGGGGCAACAGGGGCGGCGTTTCTGAGCACCCTGAAGGGGATGCTGGAGAATCCACTGGCGATGCTCTTGTGAACGCGGAAGGCGGAACGCGGAACAGGCGCACGAGCCTCGGCCCGCCTGTTCCGCGTTCCGCGTTCCGACTTGCGCGTTAGGGGAGGGGTCCGTTGGCCAACCAATTTGACGTCATCATTCTCGGGGGCGGCCCGGCCGGCTACGTCGCCGCGATCCGCTCGGCGCAGCTCGGCATGAGCACGGCGGTGATCGAGAAGGACAAGCTTGGCGGCGTGTGCGTCAACATTGGCTGCATCCCCACCAAGGCTCTGCTCCACTCGGCCTACATCGCCAGCTTGCTGCGAGACGCCAAGGAATTCGGTGTCGAGGCCGGCGCCGTGAAGACCGACTACGGCGTCGCCATGCAGCGCTCGCGCCGCGTGAGCGACCAGAACTCGAAGGGCGTCGAGTTCCTGATGAAAAAGAACAAGATCACGGTGGTGAAGGGCAGCGGAGTACTCCAGCCCGGACGTAAGGTGAAGGTCGGGAGCGACAGCTACGAAGCGAAAAGGGCGGTAATCATCGCGACCGGATCGCGCGTGAAGGGCCTGCCGCAGATCGGGTTGGAGATCAACAAGACGACCGTCATCTCCTCAGACGAGGCGCTGTTTCTCGAGAAGGCGCCCGCCACCCTGGCGATCATCGGCGCCGGCGCCGTGGGCATGGAGTTCGCCAACATTTTCAGCGCCTTCGGCACCACCGTGACGCTGATTGAAGCGCTGCCGCGGATCCTGCCATTCGAGGACGCCGAGGCGTCGGACGCCCTGGCGAAGAGCTACAAGAAGCGCGGCATCGAGGTGATCGCCGGCGCCAAGGTGAAGAAGGGGACGCCCGCCAAGGACAAGGTGACTCTCGAGGTCGAGGCCAACGGCGCGACGCGGAAGATCGAGGTCGCCGCGGTGCTGATGGCGGCGGGTCGCGCGGTGAATACGGAGAACATCGGCCTGGCGGAGTGCGGCGTTCAGGTGAGCGAGCGGGGCTTCATCAAGGTCGACCCGGGCCTGCAGACGACCGCACCGGGCTACTACGCCATCGGCGATGTGGCCGGGCCGCCGATGCTCGCCCACAAAGGCATGCGGGAGGGCGTGAATGTCACCGAGCTCGTCGCGGGCAAGAAGCCCCACGCGATCAGGTACGATAACGTCCCCAGCGTGACGTACTGCCACCCCGAGGTGGCCAGCATCGGACTCACCGAGGAGCAGTGCAAGGAGCAGAAGCTCGAATACGTGGCCGGCCGGTTCCCGTTCTCGGCGAACGGCCGGGCGCGTGGAACGGGCGAGACCGAAGGGTTTGTGAAGATCCTGCGCGACAAGAAGTACGGCGAGATCCTCGGCGCCCACATCGTGGGCGGCCACGCGTCCGAGATCATCCATGAGTTGGCGGTGGCGCGGGAGAATGAATACACCGTCGAAGAGGTCGAGCTTGCCATTCACGCGCACCCGACGATGTCCGAGGCTGTGGCCCAAGCGGCGCTCGATTCGCTGGGCCGGGTGGTGGACATGTGAAAGACCCGCTCGCGATCGGCCTCGGCGCACTGGCGTGCGGCGCCGGGCTCGGAGGGGGAACCATCGTGGTGGCGCTCGTCATCGTGCGAACCCTGGAGCACCACGTGACCGCATCGAATTACCAGGAGAGCGCGGCAGACCCGGTCCTCGCGGGCACGCTCGCAGGCCTCGCGGTCGGCGCGACGTTCGGCTGGCGCCGCAGCCGGCGGCTGGACAACGTGTGGCAGCGCGGAGTGATCGGAGCGCTATCGACCGTCGGGGCGTTACTGCTCGGCTTCATCGCCTGGCCGATCGACCATCTGCTTGGCGTTGCCGGTCTCGCACTGTGGGGAATCGCAAGCTTCGTGCTCGGTGGCGCAGCCAGCGCGTGGGCCGTCCGAGGAAGTCGAGACGATGCGTTGAGGGATCCGGAGTGACGGGACTGGCCGTACACGTGATCGAGGCCGGCCTGGTGCCTTACGCCGAGGCGCTCGCGTGGCAGCGCTCGCTCGCCGAGGCGCGGATCGGGGGGCGGCTGCCGCACGACGTGCTGCTGCTGCTCGAGCACCCTCCGGTCGTGACGCTGGGGCGCAACTCGCGAGCGGGCCACGTACTCGAGCCGCCAGGCGTGCCCGTTGTCGCCGTAGAGCGGGGCGGCGACGTCACCTTCCACGGCCCGGGGCAGCTCGTCGGTTATCCCATCCTCGACCTGTCCGGTTACCGCCAGGACCTGCACTGGTACCTCCGCACCCTCGAGCAGGCCTTGATCGCCGCCCTCGCGGAGCTGGGTGTCCCGGCCGAGCGACGCGCGGGCTACACCGGCGTGTGGACGCGCTGGGGGGAGCGCAAGATCGCGAGCATCGGCGTCCACGTGAAGCAGTGGGTCACCTGGCACGGATTTGCACTGAATGTGACGACCGACCTGTCGCACTTCGGGCGCATCGTGCCGTGCGGGATTCCGGGGGTCGCCATGACGTCGGTGCAACGGGAGCAGGGAGAAGGGAGAGGGGCGAAGGAGCTCTGGGGCGACACGGTCGCGGCGGTGAAGCGCGGCTTCGCCAAGGCCTTCGACGTCACGGCGACGACGGACGACGTCGAGCAACTGCGTCTCGCGACAGCGTCGCGCAGAACCGTCTAACGGAGCCGTGCCAGCCCTGAACGGCCGCCTTCCCCCAGGCCAGGTCGTGACGACGAAATGGCCTGTCCTGCACTACGGTGACGTCCCTCGGGTGGACCTGAAGACCTGGACGTTCGACGTGTCGGGACGCGTGGATCGGCCGTTCACCCTGACCTATGACGAACTGCTCGCGCTGCCCCGCAAGACAGTGCGCTGCGACATCCATTGCGTCACCCGCTGGAGCCGGCTCGACAACGGGTTCGAGGGGGTGCCGGTGCAGCGGCTACTCGAGCGCGCGGGGGTGCAGCCGGACGCGCGGTATTGTCTCGTGACGGCCGAGCAGGGGTTCACGACGAACCTGCCGCTCTCGGACCTCGACCGGCCGGATAACCTCATCGCCCTCAAGTGGGGCGGCGAGTGGCTCGCTCCCGAGCACGGCTGGCCGGCGCGGCTGCTGGTGCCGCATCTCTACTTATGGAAGAGCGCGAAGTGGGTGCGCGGCTTCGAGCTGCTCGACCAGGATATGCCAGGCTTCTGGGAGCAGAACGGCTACCATATGCGGGGGGATCCGTGGCGGGAAGAGCGATACGGCGGGCGCGCTCTGACTCAACACGAGATCAATAGACTACGAAATCGTAGCAAAAAAGGCGTCTAGACGCCTTTCGTCCCCAGAAGCTCGTAAAAGCGCCGAAACACGCGGATGCCGTCCCACAACTGCTTCAAGTCGAGCTTTTCGTTCGGCGCGTGCAGTCGGTCATCGGGCAGCCCGATTCCGGTGAGGATGACCGGGGCGCCGCTCTTGCCGAGCACGGGGACGACCGGGATCGACCCGCCCGCCCGGGCAGGCACCGTCCCCCGACCCACCACCTCACGGAACGCCTGATCGAGCAGCCGGAATGCCGGGTGGGTGACCTTCACGGTCGCGGGGTCCGCGCCGTGGAGGAACTTGACGCTCGCCTGCACATACTTCGGCGCCAACCGTTGGACGGCCGCCGCGAGCTGCCGCTCCACCGTCTTGAGCTTCTGCGCGGGGACGAGCCGCAGGCTCACCTTCGCGGTGGCCTCGGCGGGGATCACGGTCTTCGCGCCGTCGGCCGTGAAGCCGCCCATGATGCCGTGGATCTCGAAGGTCGGGAGCGCCCAGAGGCGCTCGAGCACCGAGTACGCCTTGAGCCCAGTGAGGGCCTTCGCCTGCACGCGGTGCTTCAGGAACTCCCGCTCCTTGAAGGGCAGGCTCTTCCACGTCGCAAGCTCCGCCCTGGTGGGACGCCGCACTGCGGCATAGAGGCCCGCCACGTTGATCTTGCCGTCGGGTGACTTGAGCCTGGCCAGCAGGCGGACGAGCTCTTCGTGCGCATTGGGCGCGGCCCCGCCGAACTCGCCGGAGTGCAGGTCCGACTTGGCCGTGCGCACCGTGATCTCAGCGTAGCACAGGCCGCGCAGCGTCGTGTACACCGCCGGCCACTGCGGGGCGACGTAGGACATGTCGGCGATAAGGACGACGTCCGCCCGGGTGCGCTCGGGCTCGCGCTGCAACAGCTCGAACAAGACGCGACTGCCATACTCCTCCTCGCCCTCGATCAAGAACCGGACGTTGACCGGCGGTCGACCCGTCGCCGCGATCGCCTTGAGGAGGCAAAACACCTGCCCCTTGTCGTCCGCCGCGCCGCGAGCGAAGAGCTTGCCGTCACGCACGGTCGGCTCGAAGGGCGGCGTGGTCCACTCGGCGAGCGGATCGGGCGGCTGGACATCGTAGTGGCCGTACAGCAGCAGCGTGGGCGCCCCGCGCACCTCGGGGCCGACGGCCCACACGACCGGATGCGTGTCGCTCGCGAGAAACTGCACGTCGCGGCAGCCGAGCTGTCGCAGCTCGCCCGCGACCCACTCCGCCGCCGCGCGGCAGTCGGCGTTGTGAGCAGGCAACGTCGATACCGAAGGGATGCGGAGGAAATCCGTCAGCTCGCGGAGCAGCCGGTCCGTTTCCATGCGCGGCAGAATTTAGAAGCGTAACACCGTGGAGGAAAGACGTAGAGGAAGAACGTTGAGGAAATGCGTTGAGCACAGACGTCGCCCCTCCACGTCGTCCCTCCACGTCATTCCTCAACGTCGACCCTCAACGTCGCTACACGACGTCGTCCGTCGAGCCTCCTAGCCGTCGGCCGCGCCGCGGCTATATTCGCGGCCATGCGAACGACCGCGTCGTACGAGTTGTTCCCCGACGCGCCGAGCGAGCGGGCGATGGCGCGCGCCCGCTACCTGGCCCGGGAGGGACGGATCGCAGACGCGGAGAAGGCGTATCGCGAGGTGCTGGCCGCGCACCCTGATCTCAAGCCCTGCTGGGCCGAGTGCTTCGAGCTGCTGCGCAGCCACGGCCGCCGCGAGGACGCGCTCCACCTGGCCGAAGGCGCGCGCGCCCAGTTCGGCGATTCGGCATTCCCGCTGACCCTGAAGGGCGCGGCCCTAATCGAGCTCGAACGCTACCGCGAGGCCATCGGCATATTGGAGCAGGCGGTGGAGTCCGATCCCGACCTTGCGCTCGTGTGGCACGAGCTGGGGTACGCCGCGTTTCGCTTGGGCGACCGCAACCGGGCGTTGCTCGCGCTCGATCGCGCCTTCGCGCTCGAGCCACACACGGAGACGCTGCGGCTGCGCGGCCGTATTCTGCGCGACGCCGGCCGCTACCAGGCGGCGGAGGTGGCCTACGAGGGCGCGGCCCAGGCGGCGGAGCATGCCGAGCAGCGCGAAGCGGCCGAGCGCGAAATCTCGATCACGCAGCGCTACGCCTTCTACGCTCCGCGCCGGCCGGAGCACCTCTCGCCGGCCGAGCGCTGGTTCGCAGAGACGGGCACGGTGGTGCTGGCCGCTGATACCGGCTCAGAGGTCCCCGACGACGCAGCGCTGGTGGCCGCCTTCGTGGACCTCGCGCGCGATTCCCGCTGGCAGTTCGGCCAGGTGGTGACGCTGGGACCGGCGCTCCCCGCTTGGCGGACCCTGGCGGACGGGCTGAGGGCGCCGCTCGTCGCCCGCACGGCCTTCGACGCCGCGGCGCTGCCACTCGTCGTGGCGCAGCGTCCCCTTCCAGGCGATGCGGGCTGGAGCGAGCTCCCCCCTGCCGTCGCCCGGGGCGGCGGGCTCGTGTTCGTGCTCGAGCACGGCGCCGACGCTCCTGCCGTGAGCGGGGCGGACGTCATCGGCGTGCTCTCGGACGCCGGCCGGCGCTGGGCGCGCCGTATCAACGTCGCCCACGCGCTGTCGGAAGCGCAGCACCCAGCGGCTCGCGTCGCCGGCCGCCGCCTCAAGCCCTGACCAGCTCGGAGGTGCCGTGACTGCTCCCGCCACTCCCCGCAGCGCGATGTCGGGGAAGGCCATCGTTGCGAGCCAGTTCGACCGCGCCGCCGATCTCATCAGTCTGGAAGGCTACATGCGCCGCATCCTCATGTCCCCCTTCCGCGAGGTGCAGGTCGAGGTTCCCGTGCGGATGGATGACGGCCGTATCGAGGTGTTCACGGGCTATCGCATCCAGCACAACGGGGCGCGCGGTCCCTGCAAAGGGGGGATCCGCTACCATCCCGATGCGGACCACGACGAAGTGCTGGGCCTCGCGGCGATCATGACGTGGAAGACGGCGCTGATGGACATCCCCTTCGGCGGCGCCAAGGGCGGCGTGACGGTGGACCCGAAGAAACTCTCCAAGCTCGAGCTCGAGCGCCTCACCCGGCGCTTCACCCAGCGCATCTCCATTATGCTCGGCCCCTACCGCGATATCCCGGCGCCCGACGTGAACACCAACGCACAGGTGATGGCGTGGATCCTGGACGAGTACTCGAGCCGCCACGGCTACACCCCGGCGGCCGTGACCGGGAAGCCGGTGTCGCTCGGTGGGTCGCTCGGGCGCGAGGAGGCGACCGGCCGGGGCGTGATGTACGTGATGATGGAGTACTCCCGGGACTTCGGGATCCCGCTCAAGGGCAGCCGCGTCGTGATTCAGGGGTTTGGGAACGTCGGCGGCCACCTCGCGCGGCTGCTCGCTGCCGAGGCGGGGGCGAAGGTCGTGGCGGTGTCGGACGTGAACGGCGGCATCGTCAACGAGCACGGGCTCGACGTCGCGGCGCTGTTGGCCCACACCGCCGTCCGCAAGCCCGTCTCCGAGTTCGCGGACGGCCAGGCTATCAGCAACGACACGCTGTGGACCATCCCGTGCGACTGGCTCGTCCCCGCCGCGCTGGGCGGCGTGATCGCGAAAGAGACCAACGCGCGGACCATCGACTGCAAGGTCGTGGTCGAAGGCGCCAACGAGCCCACCACGCCGACGGCCGATCGGATCCTCGAGCAGCGCGGCATCGCGGTGATCCCGGACTTCCTGGCGAACGCGGGCGGCGTGACCGTCAGCTATTACGAATGGTCGCAGAACCTCCAGCAGTACCGCTGGACCCACGAACAGGTGAACCGCGAGCTCCAGGCCACGATCACCAAAGCGTACGTGGGGGTGCGGGACCTGGCGAAGCAGAAAGGCGTGACGTTTCGCACGGCGGCCTATGCGATCGCGCTGCAACGCGTCGCCGAGGCGGAACGGCTCAGAGGAAACTAGTCGTCAGCAGGTAGCCCGGGCCTTGAATACAGCGCCTTGTACGGGTCCGTCCCCGGTTGCGTGAACACGCGCAGTTGAATCGCGCGGATGGTCTCGGTCAGATTCGCCCCCGAGTGCACGTAGATCTCCTCGAACAGGTTCAGGTTCATCCGGTACAGCCGTTGGGCGATCACCACCGCGTTGTTGAGCGGGGCCCGGGCGAACCAGCGCCAGTCGTACGTCTCGAGCGACTGCCCCACGGGGCCGGTGAGTTGCGCCCGGGCCCACGCGAACAGGGTCGCCCGGGCGCGCTCAAGTTCGGACGCCGACAGCGCCTGCGCGTACGCGGAGTCGAGCCGCCGGGCGAGCTCGGCCCAGAGCACGTCCAGCGTGCGCTCGTCACGCCAGCGCGCCGCGGCGCGCTTCGCGTCGACCGCGTTCCGCCGCGACCGGAAAAACGCTTCCGCCCCACGGTAGCCGACGAAGCTGGCGAAGCTCTCGTTGAACGGGGTCTGGCTCTTCACGTACAGCGTGTTGTGCGCCAGCTCGTGGATCACGCTCGCCACCAATTCCATCGTGTCGCGCTCCACGATCGTGGACAGGAGGGGGTCGCTGAAATAGCCCAGCGTCGAGAATGCCCCCGCCGGTCGCAGATAGGTGTCGTAGCCCTGGCGCTCGAGGTCGGCCGCGCTGCGGCGCGCCTGGTCGAAGTTGAAGAACCCCTTGTACGGCACCGTGCCGACGATCGGGTACTGCCACGTGTACTCGCGCAACCGGTCCCGCCGGCTGGCGGAGAGCACGAGCAGGAGCGTGTCCCGCCCCACGTCGACGTACGTCGTGTAAGTGTCACCTACAAGCAACTTGAGGGAGTCCGCCGCGTAGGCGCGCGCCGCGAGCACGAGCGTGAGACGCTGGCGCAGCTCAGCCGTGGTCTGCGGGTCGGCGACGAGCTGGGCGATGGAGCGACGCTTCAGGAGGATGCGTGCCTCTTCGACTCCCGCCCGCGCGAGATAGCGGGCGTCGTCGCTCAGCAGCAGCGCGAGCACGAGCAGCGCCGGCACGCCGATCAGCACCCAGCGCAGCAGGCGGCGCGCCACGCGGCCCCACCGCGGCCGCGCGCGCTCCGTCAGGGGGTCCATCGCAACCCAAAACGGTGCGTGCCACCCCCCCCCCCCCCCCCCCCCCCCCCCCCCCCCCCCCCCCCCCCCCCCCCCAACCCCCCCGCCCGCCGTGCTCTCGGAGGCGCGGTAGGCGTAGTCGAGGTGCAGCCGGCCGAGCTCCACACCGGCACCGTAGGAGAACGGGGCGGCATCTGTGGAGACGGAGTGGCCAGCATAGCCGATCCGCGCGACGATCCCCGTGCCGTGTACCACCACGCCTCCCTCCACCCCCGCGATCAGGAACGCGGCGCCGCTTCCCCCCGAGGGCCACTGGCCCTCCAGCGTGGTGAGCAGCCGATACGCCCCTTGAGGATCGACGTAGTTCATCGTGAGACCGGCGCGACTGCGACGCGTGAGCCGCGCCCCGCCCCCCAGGTCCCCGCCGAGGTTCTGCACGCTCGCGCCGAACGCCATCAGGTCGAAGATAGCGATCGCGACGCCCACGTCACCCGCCCAGGCGTCAGCGGTCGTGGCGCCGAGCGTCTCACGCACGTACTTGACCGAGGTGCCCACGGCGATGAAGCTCGCACGGAACACGAGCGACGAGAGGCCGAGCAGATCCGTCGCGCGCACCAGCGCGCCGGAGGTGTCGAGCGCGGCCGCGCCGAATCCCCACGACAGACGCCCGGCCCGCAGGGCGAGGGCGCCCGACCCGACGGCCGTGCCCCCTGGCAAGCGCTGGTAGGCGGCTTCGACCGCGAGGTGGCGAATGGTGGCGATGCCGGCGGGGTTCGAGAAGACGGCGCCCGCGTCGCCGACCAGCGCTGCGCCCGCCCCTCCGAGACCGGCGGCGCGAGTCGAGCCCGGTAGGACGGCGAGCGCGCTTCCCTCGGTTTGCGCAGCGAGAGGCGTCACGACAACGACGTTGCACAGAACCGTCACGCAGAGACGTATTTCGCGCGACGTCCGTGCGCGACGCTTCTGCGCGACGTCCCTGCTCGACGTCGTCACTGAATGCGCATGACGTTCAACCGCGGCACGATCGCCGTCCGCAGCGCTCGGCCCAACCCGTCACTGAACAGGACCGTAAATCCCGCCGTGCCCGCCGCCTGCTGGACTCGGAAATATGTTCCTGACCCCGCACGCAATATGCCGCTCAGGTTCACACCATTCCCCGCACCGACGCCCGGAACGAGCGGCAGGGTCGCGGGCAGCGCACCGGTGTTGAGCGGCGGGCTGGGGCAGCGTGTCTTGAGCGTGCCGTAGTCCGTCCGGAACCGCCACATCTTGTATTGTAGCTCGGCCGGAGTCGCGAAGCCCGGGAGATCGGAAACCCAGTTCGCCAGCGTCCAGCGTTCCAGCAGCAGCTGGAACGACTGCCCGGTCTGCGTCGCCACGTTCTCCGGACCGGTGAGGCTCGTGATGTCGAGCTTGCGGGTGAAGAGGCTGCGCTGCGCGAAGGACGTATCCCCCGAGTACTGGTCCAGGATGTAGCGCAGGAACAGCCAGTAGGCACCGCGGCTCGCCAGCGCCCCGATGCCGCTGGTGTCCACCAGGAAGTAGCTCTGCGGCGCCTGGAAGTACTGGGCCGAGTTGTACACATCGCCGAACACGTAATTGCAGTACGTCGCGGTGTCCGCCGGGAGGAAGCTGCGACCGCCCAGCTCCTCCGCATAATGCGACAGCGACTCGTTGAGCCACAGGATCTCGGCCTCGCCGCGGCGCTCCAGCACATGATGGTTGTAGCTGATCATGTGCTGGAACTCGTGTATGAAGGTCACCGGCACCAGCCGCTTGACCCCGGCGACCGAGTGTGCGCAGCTCAGTGTCCCGTTGGGATCCGGTACGATCGAGTAGAAGATCTCGCCGTTGTTGTACTGGGTCGCGTAGAACGGATCGATGTCGGCGCCGAAGAAATACCCGGCCACGAAGCCGCCCGTCGGCGAAGTGCATTGCGCCGAAGTCACCAGCTGGTTCACCCGGTTCGTCATCAGCACGATCACCACGCCGTTGGCGTCGATATCCGACTCGCGCCCGAACGCGGTGGTGTCGATTTCGTACAGTCGCGTGTCGAAGACCGCTCGCAGGGTGTCGAGGTCGGTCTGTGACAGGCTTGGCTGGGGCGCCGCACTGTCCTGGTAGAGGGCGATGTGCTGTCCCAGCTTCATGAGCGTCGCTCGCACCGTGCGCAGGGAATCGGACCCGCACGTCAGATTGCCGCACACCTTGAACGTTCGGTTCTTCCCCGAGTCACTGGGCAGGATGGGCCCTTGCAGCGACGCCTGGATCGCCGCCCGGGGTTGCCGCGGCGGCACCGGATAGGCGCGACTCCGCTCGGCCTGCCGCAGGAACAGATGGAACTGGTCGGCGGGCGACAGCTCGGCGGGCGACGCCGCCGGGGCCGCGAACCGCGGCGCGATTGCGGACGGCGCGAGGGCGCTCCCTTGCAGCTTGAAGCTCTGCGTGTCATTGGGGATGCCGCTCGCCGCCTGGGAGACCAGCAGATACTCGGTGGGCGACGCCGACGCCGGGAACACCGTGCAGCCTGAGTTCAGCGTGGGGTCTATTGCCTGATACGCCCCGACCGCGAGGCTGAGCGCGGGTCCGCCGGTGCAGGGAGGGAGAGTCGTACCGGTGCCGTCACCCCGCTGACACGCCGCCAGCAGCGACGACACTCCGACCAGCCACAGCCGCTTCGCCACCATGAGTTCCCCCCAGGACTTCCCCGGCCCGAACCAGCGCCTGGCGGAAGCAGATAGGTCCCGCCACCTCGTGAACCCCAATCATTGCCACGACCAGGGCCTCGAGCGAGACCCCCCACTCAGGAAACGCCCGCCGCGCGAGCTGGGCGAGCCCCAAGGCCACGCCCCCCTGCGATATAAGGCCCAGCCAGCCGTTCCGGGCAAGGGCCGGCGTCACATCGGGGTGGCGGCCGGCCCATAGCAGACCGTACCGCAAGCTCACCAGCCGCAATCCGATGAGCAGCAGCGCCCAGGGCCACAGCTCCGCCAGCACGCCCAGCTGCAGCCCCGCTCCCCCCAGGGCGAAGAAGATCACGTACACCGCCGGCGCACCCCGGTTCAACTCGCGCCGCAGCTGCTCGCTCTCGGCGCGCGCGAAGTTCTCCAGGTAGAACCCCGTCGCCAGCGCGATGAGCACCGTCTCGAGCTGCAGCAGCCGTGCGGTCTCAGCCGCCAGCAGCGCCGCCGCGCCCAGGAAGACCGCCGCAGAGCGCCGGGCCAGCCGCAGGTAACGGGAGAGCACAAGAGCGAGCGCGAACCCTACGGCCAGCGAGCCCACGAGATGAAGCGCGGCACGGCCGGCGACGGTCAGGTTGAGCGCCCCCGCGCTCGCCAGCGCCTTGGAGACCACGAGCACGAGCGGGAACAGGATCGCGACGCCCAGGTCTTGTGCAATTGTCACGCCAAGCAGGGAGCGGGGGAACGGCCCGCGCGCCTCCAGCTCGCCCATCATCGCGACAGTGATGGCGGGTGAGCCGGCGGCGGCGAATGTACCGAGCACGAGCGCGACGGTGAGCCGGTCGGGCCACGGCTGATGCGCCGCGATCGGTAGCCACGGGCTCACCGACCATGCGACGAGCGTCACTGCCACGAAGGGGAAGGTGATCGCACCGGTCGCGAGCCGCCCGAGCGCCGTGCGGCCCGTGCGCAGCATCTCGAGCGTCAGCTCCGACCCAGCGGCGAGCGCGAGCAGGCCGACGGCGACATCCCCGATGAACTGGAGTGCCGCCACCTCGTCCACGCGAACGAGGCCGAGCCAAGCGGGCCCCGCCGCGAACCCGATCAACAGATAGCCGGTCACGCGCGGCAGGCGCACGCGCCTCGCGAGGTCTCCACCCACGAGGGCTACGAGCAGCAGGAACCCGAGCGCCAGCGTCGCCCGCGCTTCCAGCGGCCCGCCCGCGGTGATGCGATGAAACAGCGCCATCATCAGAACCAGCGCGAACAGGCTCGCGACCCAGCGCATGGGCCGCAAAGATATTCGCGCCGCCGGGATTTTGACAATGCGTGTGAGCGCCGGTATTTTCAGCGGGTGCCCTCCCCCCCCAAAAATTGGATTGAGGCTGTGCGCTTCGGGGACGATGGACTGGTACCCGTCGTGGCTCAGAGCGCGCTTGCCGGCGAGGTGCTGATGGTGGCCTACGCCGACCGTGAGGCCCTCGAGAAGACGCGCGACACCGGTCAGGCCCACTACCGCAGCCGCTCGCGCGGCGAGCTGTGGCAGAAAGGCGCGACGTCGGGACACACGCAGACGGTGCAGGAGGTGCGCGTGGACTGCGATGGGGACGCGGTGCTCTACCTCGTGCGCCAGCAGGGTCCGGCGTGCCACACCGGGGCGCCTACCTGCTTCGGCGAGGCGACCGGCGGCACGCTCACCCGGCTGGCCCGCACCGTCGCCGAGCGCGCCCGGGACAAGCCCGCCGGCTCGTACACGACGCGGTTGCTCGACGAGGGAGTCGCGAAGATCGCCCAGAAGGTCGGCGAGGAAGCGGTCGAGACGGTGGTCGCAGCCACGAGCGAAGACCGGGCGCGGCTCGCCAGCGAAGCAGCGGACCTCATCTATCATCTATTAGTGCTGCTCGAAGCCAGGCAACTCCCCCTCGACCGCGTGCTCGAGGAGCTGGACGCCCGAGCCCGCTAGGGGGGGTCATGCCGTTCGTCCACCTCCACACCCACAGCGAGTACTCCCTCCTCGACGGCGCCAACCGGATCCCCGACCTGCTCGACCGGGTCCGGGCCCTGGGTATGGATTCGCTCGCCGTCACCGACCACGGCAACCTGCACGGGGCGTGGCAGTTCTACACCGAGGCGAAATCGCGCGGCCTCCGGCCGATCCTCGGTTTCGAAGCGTACCTCGCCTTCGGCAGCCGCCATAAGCGCGAGAAGCCCGTCGACGCCCCGGCTGGCTACTCCCACCTCGTGTTGCTCGCAAAGAACCGCAGTGGCTACTCGAACCTGATCAAGCTCTCCTCAATCGGGTTCCTCGAGGGCTTCTACCGGCGGCCCCGGATCGACCGGGAAGCGTTGGAGCAGCACAGGGACGGCCTGATCGGGCTCGCCGCCTGTCTCTCCGGTGAGATCGCGCTCTACCTGCGGCAGGGAAACTACGAGGCGGCCAAGGCCAGCGCGCGTTATTTCGCGCAGCTGTTTGGCAACGATGGCTTCTGGCTCGAGGTCCAGGATCACGGCCTGGCGGACGAGAAGGTGGTGGCGGCGGGGATGTACCGGCTGGCGCAGGAGCTGGGCCTGCCGGTCGTGGCGACGAACGACGCGCACTACCTGAGGAAAGACGACGCCGAGGCGCACGACGTGCTGCTGGCCATCGGCACCGGCAAGGACCTGGACGATCCCAACCGGTTCCGCTTCTTCGGCCAGGAGAGCTACGTCAAATCGGAAGCGGAGATGCGGCCGCTGTTCGCGGAGCATCCAGACGTCCTGGTCGAGACCGCGCGCGTCGCCGAGCTGTGCGAGTTCGACTTCGAGAAGCGCTACTTCCTGCCCCAGTTTCCCAGAGCGCCCGAGTTCGCCTCCGACAACGACCTGCTCGTCCACCTCGCGCGCGCGGGGGCGCGGGGGCGCTACGGCGATCCCCTGCCGCCGCCGGTGGCGGAGCGGCTCGCCTACGAGCTGGGGGTCATCTCGCACACGGGCTACGCCGGCTATTTCCTGATCGTCTCCGACATCACGACGGCAGCGAAGGCCCGCGGCATCCCGGTGGGCCCCGGGCGCGGCTCGGCCGCGGGGTCGCTCGTCGCCTACGCGCTGGGCATCACCGATATCGACCCGCTCAAGTTCGACCTGCTGTTCGAGCGGTTCCTGAACCCCGAGCGCGTGACGATGCCGGACATCGACCTGGACTTCTGTTTCGAGCGCCGCGGCGAAGTGATCGAGTACATGCGCTCGCGCTACGGGCGGGAGTCGGTGGGCCAGATCATCAGCTTCGGGACGATGAAGGCGCGGGCGGCGTTCCGCGACGTGGCGCGCACGCTGCGCCTCGAGATGGGAGACGTGGACCGGTTGAGCAAAATGATCCCCTCCGGCCCCGGCTATGCCCTCACGCTCGCCGAAGCCGCCGAGAAGGTGCCGGACCTGCGCGCGGCCGCGGGCCAGGACGAGCGGGTGCGCAAGATCCTCGAGCTCGGCACCCGGATCGAGGGCCTGGCGCGCCACGCGTCGGTGCATGCGGCAGGCGTCGTGATCGCTCCGGGCCCGCTCACCGACTACGTCCCCGTCTGCCTCGCGCCGCAGGAAGCGGACGCGATCATCACACAGTTCGACATGGTCGGGCTGGAGCAGGTGGGGATGCTGAAGATCGACATCCTGGGGCTCAAGACCCTCACCGTGATTCACGACGTCGTCGAGATGGTGCGCAAGCGGCACGACGTAACGCTCGACATGCAGGGACTCGACCTCGAGGAACCCGACGTGTACCGGCTGCTGCGCTCCGGCCGCACCGCGGGGGTGTTCCAGTTCGAGTCCCCGCTCGCCACCGACTGTCTACGCAACATGCAGTGCGACCGGTTCGACGACCTGGTGGCGGCGAACGCGCTGCTCCGGCCCGGCCCGCTCGACACCGGGATGCACCTCGTGTTCATCAACCGCAAGCTGGGCCGCGAGCCGGTACGCTACCCGCACCCTGCGCTCGCAGAGATCCTCAAGCCGACCTACGGGGTCATCACCTACCAGGAGCAGGTGATGCGGATCGCCAACGTGCTCGCCGGGTTCTCGCTGGCGGAAGCGGACGTGCTGCGCAAAGCGGTGGGCAAGAAGGATAAGGAGCTGATCCAGCAGGAGCTGGGCCGCTTCGTCACGCGCGCGGTCGAGCGCGGGCACCAGCTGCGGGTGATCGAGGACATCGCCGCCCAGATCGAGACGTTCGGCCGGTACGGCTTCAACAAGTCCCACGCCGTCGCCTACTCGGTGCTGTCGTACCAGACCGCGTGGCTCAAGACGCACTACGCGCCCGAGTTCATGTCGGCGCTGCTGTCGTCGGAGATAGGCAACACCGACAAGGTCGTGCAGTACATCGCCGAAGCGCGGGAGCTCGGCCTCGAAGTGCTGCCGCCCGACGTGAACGAGTCGGGGTTCAAGTTCACCGTGGTCGGCGACGCCCGAGTCCGGTTCGGGCTGGGCGCGATCAAGAATGTCGGGGGAAGCGCGATCGAGTCGATCATCGCAGGGCGGACCGCGGCAGGGCCGTACCGCTCGCTCGTCGACCTGTGCGACCGCATCGACCTGCGGCTCTGCAACAAGCGGGTGATCGAGGCATTGATCGACGCGGGCGCCTGCGACTCGCTCGGCGGCCACCGCGCCCAGCTCATCGCCGCGCTCGACGTCGCGTTTGCCGAGGCGCAGGCGCGCCAGCAGGAGCGGGAGTCTGGTCAGCATGCGCTGTTCGGAGGCGGGGGGGACACCCCGGCCCCCGGACCCAGAGCCCCGCTCCCCGATGTCTTCCCCTGGACCGAGCATGACCGCCTCGCGCGCGAGAAGGCCGTGCTCGGCTTCTTCATCTCCGGACACCCCCTCGCCAAGTACCGCGCCGAGGTGGAGCTTTTCGGTACCCGGACCACCGCCACGCTCGGCCGGTGGAGCGACCAGAAGGTGCGGGTCGCCGCGGTGGTCACGGTCGTGAAGCGTCAGATCTCGAAGAAGTCCGGCGCAGAGTACGCACGCCTCGTGTTCGAGGACTTCCACGGCACGGCCGAAGCCCTGGTGTTCCCGGAGGCGTGGGCCAAGCTCAACGACGTGATCCGGCCCGACCAGGCGCTGCTCCTCAGCGGAGGCCACAGCGCGCGGGACCGGGACGAGGAGCAGGCGCCCTTCATCGTGGATGGGGCGCAGCCCCTGGACGAGCTCCGGGCGAAGGGCGCGATCGGCGTGGCGCTGGTATGGACGCGAACCGCTCCCCCGCCGCCCGACGCCGCCCGGGCCGTGGCCGCCCTGTGCGCCGCGCACCCGGGACCATGCCCGGTGCTGGTGGAATGGGCGGAAGCGGACGAGAACGGCGCTAGCCCCGGGCGTGAGCCCGGGGCTGACCCCGGGCGTCAGCCCGGAGGAGGGCCGCAGCCGTCGGTCGCCCGGCTGCGCAGCCGCTCGCTGCGCGTCGAAGCCGCCGACGACCTGCTGGCAGCGCTGCGCGGGCTGCTGGGCCCCGACCACGTGCACCTCGTGAGGACGACCTGACCGATGGCGACCCATACGCTGGACTTCGAGCGTCCGCTGCTGGAGCTCGAGCGCCAGATCGAGGAGATGAAGCGCGTCACCGGCGACTCGGCGGTGGACGTGTCGAAGGAGCTCGCGGCGCTGGAGCGGAAGCTGGCGGAGCTGCGCGGCGACATCTACAAGAACCTGACGCCGATGCAGCGCGTCCAGGTCGCGCGCCACCCGAAGCGTCCCTACACCCTCGACTACGTCAATACCGTCTTCACGGACTTCGTCGAGCTGCACGGCGACCGGTTGTTCCGCGACGACCCGGCGATCGTGGGCGGGTGGGCGCGGCTCGACGGCATGAGCGTGATGGTGATCGGGCACCAGAAGGGCCGCGACACGAAGGAGAACCTGCACCGCAACTTCGGCATGGCCCACCCCGAAGGCTACCGGAAGGCGCTGCGGCTGATGGCACTCGCGGAGAAGTTCGGGGCCCCGGTGATCACGCTGGTGGACACGCCGGGTGCCTACCCCGGACTCGGCGCGGAAGAGCGCGGGCAGGCCGAGGCGATCGCCCGCAACCTGGTGGAGATGGCGACGCTGCGCACGCCCATCGTCACCGCCGTCATTGGCGAAGGGGGCTCCGGCGGCGCGCTCGCGGTGGGGCTCGCCGACCGGGTGCTGATGTTCGAGAACTCGGTGTACTCGGTGATCTCGCCCGAGGGCTGCGCGGCGATTCTGTGGAAGGACGCGACCCAGCGGGAGCGGGCGGCCGAGGCCCTGAAGATCACCGCCGACGACCTGCTGGAGCTCGGCGTGATCGACGAGATCATCCCGGAGCCGGCCGGGGGCGCCCACGCCGACCCCGAGTCGGCTGCAGAAGCCCTCGGCGACGCGCTGCGCCGCCACGCGCGCCTGCTCCGGAAGACCAAGATCGAGAAGCTGCTCAAACGTCGAGAGGAGAAGTACCTTTCGATGGGTGCCCTGAGCGAGAAGTGAGTTGACTCCAGTCGTGGAAGTCCGGTTCAAGGGGAACCGGAAGGAATACTTCATCTGGCCGTCCGAGGAGCCGCTCGCGCTGCACGATCCCGTGATCGTGGAAGTCGAGCGGGGCCATGATCTCGGACGCGTGTCTGCCCTCGGCCCCGTCGCTCTCCGCAAGTGCGGCGGGGGGTGCACGGGATGCAGCCTCGCCGAGGCCGCTGCGGCCCCACCCACGCCCGAGCGGCGCATCGTGCGCCGCGCCAGCCCCGACGACGCGGCACTCGCCGACCGGCTGCACCAGGACGAAGCGGAGGTGCGTCGCAAGGTGATGGAGCGGGTGAAGCAGCACACCCTCCCGATGAAGGTGTCCGACGCCGAGTGGCAGTGGGACAAGAAGAAGCTGACGGTGTACTTCACGGCCGAGCAGCGCGTGGACTTCCGCGCGCTGGTGCGCGACCTCGCCAGCCTGTTTCACACGCGGATCGAGCTGCGCCAGATCGGCGCGCGCGACGAAGCGAAGCGGCTGGACGGCGTGGGCCGGTGCGGGCGGCAGTTCTGCTGCTCGAGCTGGCTCCCCGAGCTCCGGCCGGTGAGCCTGTCGCTCGCGAAAGACCAGCATTTATCCCTCAACCCGTCGCAGATCTCGGGCGGCTGCGGGAGGCTGCTGTGCTGCCTCCGCTACGAGCACGACTTCTACGTGCAGACCCGCAAGCGCTTCCCCAAAGAGGGGAAAGTGTTGCGCACGGCCGTGGGGTCCGAGCGGGTGCTCGCGGTGGACATCTTTCGCGAGACCGTGACGCTGCGCGCCGAGGATGCGGGCGACACGCGCGTGGTGTCGCTCGAGAAGCTGAAGGAGGAAGTCGCGCGCGATGGCTAAGTTCTACCTCACGACGGCGATCGACTACTCGAACGGCGAGCCGCACCTGGGCCACGCGCTGGAGAAGATCGGCGCGGACTGCATCGCGCGGTATCGGCGGCTCGCGGGCGACGACGTCCACTTCCTGATGGGGATGGACGAGCACAGCCAGTCGGTCATCCAGGCAGCGGCGCGCGGCGGCGTGACGCCCCGGGAATGGGTCGACCGGATGGCGGAGACGTTCGCCGACTACTGGGCGCGGCTGCACTGCAGCCACGACGACTGGATCAGGACGACGGAGCCGCGGCACGTGCGCGGCGTGACCGCCCTGCTGGAGCGAATCCGGCAATGCCGCCCAGACGACCTGTTCGAAGCGGACTATGAGGGCCTCTACTGCACCGGCTGCGAGGAGTTCAAGCAGGGCGCGCAGATCGTGAACGGCCGCTGCATCGAGCATCCCACCCTCGAGCTGGTGCCCACGAAGGAGCGCAACCACTTCTTTCGGCTGAGCGCGTACGGTCCGCGCCTGCTCGAGCTGATCGGATCCGGCGCTTTGCGCGTCGAGCCAGCGATCCGGCGCAACGAGGTGGTGCGGCTCGTCGAGGCCGGGCTCCAGGACGTGTCGATCTCCCGCCAGCGCTTGCCGTGGGGGATTCCCTTCCCCGGCGACTCCGACCAGACGGTGTACGTCTGGTTCGACGCGCTGATCAATTATCTCTCTGCGACGGGTTTCCCGGATGCCGGGTACGAGCGCCTCTGGCCTGCCGACCTGCACGTGATCGGCAAGGGGATCACGCGGTTCCATTGCGTCGTCTGGCCGGCCATGCTGCTCGCGGCCGGCCTCGAGCTACCGCGGCTCGTCTGGGCGCACGGGTACGTCCAGTGGGAGGGCGCCAAGATGAGCAAGACCGCGGGCACGGCCGTGAGCCTCGACGCCGCGATCGAGCGGTACGGCGCCGACGCGCTGCGCTACTTCCTGCTGCGCGAGGTCGGGTTCACGAACGACGGCGACTTCACCTGGGAGCGGTTCGATGCGCGCTACGAGTCGGATCTCGCCAACACGCTCGGCAACCTGGTGAAGCGCTCGCTCGACATGATCCACAGCTACCGTGGCGGCATTGTGCCCCGCGGGGCATGGGCGGCGCCGCTCGAGGACGCCGCTCACACGGCTGTCGCGGCGTACCGGCGCGCGATGGATGCGTATCGGCTCGAAGAGGGGGCGGCGCAGTGGATGGATCTCGCCGCGCGCGCCAATCGCTACATCCAGGAGACGCTGCCCTGGGAACTCAAGAAGGCGGGCCGGGACGCTGAGCTCGACAACGTGCTCGCGAGCCTCGCCCGCACCGTCGTCCGGCTGGCGGTGCTGGCCGAGCCGTTCGTGCCCGCGACGGCAGAAACGGTGTTGCGGCTGTTCGGGCCTGCCACGCCGCCGGGCCCGATACGCCTCGCGGCCGTGACGGACCCCGATGTCGCCGGCCGCCCGATCGCCAAGCCACCCATCCTTTTTCCCAAGCTCCGCCTGGCACCGGCGTGATGCCCAAAAGCCCCAAAAGGCCGTGATTTGGCTCACTTCTTGCAAATAATTCCTGGTTGACGCTTCTCGAGGCGACCCGTAGTTTTGTAGTCCCACCGGGAACCCGGCCCAACGCCCTGTCCGGATTCTCCCTTCGGTCGTACATGCAGTACCGGCGCCCCCGGCGCCGGGCCACACGCGTTGACGCGAGGTCGCTGAGGGAGATGAGCAAGAAGGCGGAGCGACGCTGGACTGTCATGGTCGTGCCTCACGGCTCGGGAGCTTCCCGCGCCGTCGAGGTGTCACAGACCGTCGTAAAGGCCCTGGTCGGGATCGGCAGCGTGGTCTCGCTGGCGTTCCTGGTGCTGGGCGCGGCCGCCATCTCGCGCGGCGTGAACATCACCCGCAGCCGGGCGCTCGAGAATGAAAACCGCGTGCTCGCGGACGAGGTCCAGCGGATGCGCGAGCGGCTCGTCGGTCTCACCGACACCCTCAACAAGTTCAGCGAGCGGGAGCAGGAGCTACGGCTGCTCGCCGGCCTGACGCCGACGGATACCGGCGTGCAGCGGGCGGGAATCGGCGGCCCGGCCGGGGCTTGGTCGGAGCGTGACAGCCTCGCGGCGATCGGCCCGAAGGGCCAGGAAGCGATCGCGGCGCGGGTCGACGTGGACGCGCTCAGCCGGCGCGCCGACATCCTGGTGCGCTCGCTGAACGAAGCGTACGGCTCGCTCGCCAAGCAGCGCGAGCGCCTGGCGGCGACGCCGTCCATCATGCCGACGGCGGGGTGGATTTCGAGCGCGTTCGCGCGCGAGCGTATCCACCCGATCCTCCACCTGGCGCGCCCGCACGAGGGTATCGACGTCACCGCCAAGATGGGCGCCGCGATCGAGGCGCCGGCTGCCGGCGTCGTCACCGACGTCAAGTGGGAAGAGGGCTACGGCAACATGCTGACCATCGACCACGGCGGTGGTCTCGTGACGCGCTACGCCCACTGCTCGCAGATCCTGGTCTCGCGCGGGAAGCGCGTGAAGCGCGGAGACGTGATTGCGAAGGTCGGCTCGACCGGCCTCTCCACCGGGCCGCACCTGCATTATGAAGTCTGGGTGAACGGCCACGCCGTGGACCCGGTCAAGTACGTGCTGCCGGATGCGATCGTGGACTGAGCGGCGTGGAGGCTATGGAGCTACGAGCGGGGCGCAGCCAGCAGCGCCCCGCTTCGTTTTGCTGTTCGTCGCGGGGCTCGTCGGCGCCGCTTGTCACAAAGACACTCCTACAGGGCCCGGCGCCGGGCCCGGCCAGTTCGCCTTTGTAAGCGACGCTCGCCTCGGTCAGTACGACATCTGCCTGATCAATACCGATGGGAGCGGCTTCGTTCAGCTTACCACCAGCCTCGCAGATGACTCCTGGCCGGCGTGGAACCCCGACGGCACCAAGATCGCCTTTCAATCCAACCGCAATCTCACGCCCGGAGGCAACGCGTCGCAGCTCGACATTTATGTCATCAACGCCGACGGCACTGGCGAGACGCGGCTCACCACGGATACGACAAACGAGGCGCAGCCGGCGTGGTCACCGGACGGGACGAAGATCGCGTTCGTTTCCGACCGCGATGGCAACAACGAGGTCTACCTGATGAACGCGGACGGGACGGGCGTCACGCGGCTCACGACGAACCTCACCGCCGACGAGCAGCCGGCCTGGTCGCCGGACGGCACCAGGATCGCGTTCGTATCCGACCGCACCGGCAATGCGGAGATCTTTGTCATGAACGCGGACGGCACCAATCCCGCGAATGTCACGAATAACGCCGCGACGGACGTCGGCCCGGCGTGGTCGCCGGACGGCACGAAGATCGCGTTCCATTCGGACCGCGCGGGGGATTTCGCCATCTTCGTAATGAACGCGGACGGTAGCGGCGTGCGACAGCTCACCGATCCCAGCGTGCCGGACGAGCTCCCGGCCTGGTCGCCCGAGGGGAACCGGCTGGCGTTCGACAGCGACGGCGACCTGTGGGTGATACAGGCCGACGGCTCGGGCCTCACCCGGGTGACCCATTCCCAGTTCACGCTCGACTTCATGCCGCGCTGGCGTCCCTGAACGCCGTGCGGCCGCCGCGCGCCGCACCCTACCCCACTCAGGGCGTTGTGTCGGGCGGACGACGGTCGACCAAATACAGAGCCGTCGGCGTCGTGAATGTGGGCGGCGCCGGGCTGCCGGCCACTGATGGCGGCACCATCAAGGCCGTCAGAACGCTTCCTGGAATCGCGGCCCCTCCAATCGGATTCACCAGCGGAGTGCCCGGAACGCCGAGCGGTGCCGTCGCAGTGAAAAGTGCCGGCGTCTTGGTCCCCGCCGCCGTGACGACGACGCGGAGCGTGTCGTAATAGACGACGTTGCCGCTCAGCTGAACTTGGAACGAGTCCGCCTTCATCGTTAGGTAGGTGCCGACCGTGCCGTAGGCGACGTTCGCGATGAGGGGTGCGTCCGGCAGGGTATCCGACCCATGACGAATCAGGTTCACGTCTACGGGACCCAGCCCCGCCCCCCCGTGGATGAAGCGGAAACCGACTTGACCGGCCCCTGGAGCCGGGGTGTTGTCCTGCACGATCCACACGGCACGGCGTGGCGTTTGGCCGGACCGCGCGAACCCGGCGTGAATGAAGGTGTAGTCTTGGCCTTCGGTGAAGCTGTAGGAGGTGTCGAAGAGCACCGTGGACGTGACGGCCGGGTCGGTGCTGCTCAAGAAGATCCGGACGTGCCGGGTTCCGGCCTCGATGTCCTTATAGAACATATCGTAGGTCCGGAAGTTGGCGTCGAACAGCCCCGAGTTCGACACGATGTCCATAATACGCACGTCCTGCTGCATCGTGTCCGGGACGGCATTGACGTAGTGAATGCCGGCTTTGTGAATCGCGGGGGGATTCGTCACCGCATCTCCGTGACAGCCCAACGCCGCCAATGTGAGCACACTTACCAGGCAAGACCGAAGAGGATTCATCGTGCACTCGACTTGAGTATGGTTGTTCATTGGTTATTGGGGGGGCCGCCACCGCCCGGCTCGAGCTGCGGGCCGCCGAGGCCGAACAGGTCACGCCTCGCGATGAAGACACCGAGCGCGACCGCGACACTGGAGACCAGCAAGATCGTTCGCTTCCTGGAGAACCGTCGTTCGTAGGGGACGGCGACATAGTCCTTACGCAGGCCGACGGTCTCGCCCGACCACTTTGTGATACTGCCGCGGACGCTCTGCACGCCGGAGATCGCAACGACGTAGGCGGTGTCCGTGGCACGGACGAGCGTACCCTGGACGCGTACGACGCCGGGACCGATGCTGTCGGCCACGGCGGCCTGGCCATGATCGTTGAGAACCAGCGAGACCGGTGTCCCGGCGGCCGGCAGGGAGGCGGTCAGGGGCCGGTAGCTGTAACACCCCGCGGCTACGACTGCCGCGAGCCCGCTCGCGAGGGCGCGAGCCGAAGTCCGTGTACGATCACTGCCACCCATAGACGCCGCCGTCGAACAGGCCGTAGTTGCCCCGTGCCGCGCTGCCTGGCTGACCCAAGCCGCCGCGCCCGTAGATGGCTTCCTGCCGCAGGAACAGCTCTTGCCACGGCACCGGCCAGTTGAACGCCGTGCCTTCGGGGATGTCGCCCCAGCCGCGGCCGGCGAAGTACCACATTCCGTAGCCTGTGTACATCGTCTCGATCCGGTACTCCCACTTCAGGGCGTCCCAGATGTTGCCGCACTTGCTCTTTCTGAAGTTCTGCGCCGCATCGGGCACGCGCGGCACGCACGCAGTACCGCCAGGGACCGCCGTGAGTGTGTCCGCTAATCCAGCGAGCGGGGGGAGATTCCCGCGCAAGGAGTCGGCGCGGGTCACGTTGATGCGCTGCATCGCCGCGGCAAAGTTGCCCAGCCGCAGGTAGCCTTCAGCGGCCAGCAGCCGAATCTCCGCCGCCGTCATGACCGGATACGGCCCGATGCGCGCCGCCGAGAAGAAGCTGCGGCTACGATAGAAGTCGTACATCGAGATGCCGAACGGGTCGCCGGGCTGATCCAGTCCGGCCGGCCGGTTCCGCACGAACGGCCGGCCGGGGTTGGCGCTCGTTCCCACATAGAAGCTCCGGAACCCCGGCCGGAGGGTGTCTCCGACCTGCGCCGCGCGCGTCGCTCCCTGGGGGAGCCGGCGGTCGGGGGAAACGACGAGGAAGGGTGCGCGGTTGAACCGCGTGGTGCTCAACCAGGTGTCATAACCGCCCGACGTATCGGCCATCCCGAGAATGAACTGGGACATCTGGTGCCAATTCGCCGAGCCGGTCGCGTAATGCTGGGCCACCCACACCATGTCCCACCCCGCCGACGGATCCATGGCAATGATCAGATCCGCCGTTAGACCGCTGTCGGCGTCGAGGATCACCTTGTTCCAGTCCACGATCCCGCCCGCGCCGACGTCCGCCCGGTCGGCGGGCGTGCGCGCCACCCCGGCCCGGAACCGCGCCTTGTACGACCGGATCAAGCGGATGAATTGGTCCGAGGTGAGCGCGTTTCCCTTGACCCATAAATCAGGCAGGTTCGGGAACGCTGACGTGTCCCGCACAATGGCGATGGCGGAGTCGAGGTGAGCCAGGGCCGCTTTATTCACGTCCTTGTAGCCTGACAGCGGGATCGTCGCGTTGAAGTCGTCGTTCTCGGTGACGATCGACGCAGAGTCGTACGCCAGGGAGAGATTGCCCAGCGCCACGCCCAGGGTGAAGTGCGCGAACGCCGCCGCGCGGGCGTTCTTGGGATCCGCGGGGCTGCTCCCGATCACGACCGTCTTCAGCTTGGCGAGGCCCAGCGTCGCCATGCGAGCGGCCCGATGCTCGAAGTTGAAGTCGCGCAGGTTCCCGGCGTCCCCCGCGGCGTTCGGCGTGTTGTCGATCGGCGTGCGCGGGATGGCGCCACGCGGGCCCATTCCGAAGTTGGCGAGGGCGGAGACGTTCTCGAAGGCCATGACCATGAGCTGGGTCTGCAGCCCGTCGTTGCCCCCGAACGTTCCCTGGTGTGCCACCGCGTAGGTCGAGCCGATGAAGGTCTCGAGGTCGGCGGCCGTCGCGAGCGTACGGTCCTTGTCCGCCTGATTCTGGTTATCGACAACCAGCGGCTCTCGGCACGCCGCGAGATTGGCTACCACGACGCCGCATACTAGAAGACGAAGCTTGCGCATCGTATCCCTCCCCCAGAGCGACCGCTTGGCGCCGCGCGGACTCACCGCATGGTGCCGTGCGGGTCTCCCAGTTATTTGAAGCTCGTGGATACCGCGACCGAGAACGTTCGCAGGTTCGGGAACGTGAACGCGTCAACCGCGTTGAGCGCCGCCGACCCCAAGCCCCCGCCGGTGTATGCGATCCCCACCTCGGGGTCAAACCCCCGGTAACCGGTGATCGTGAACAGGTTGCGCCCGATCAGGCTGACCTGCCAGTCTCCGATGCCGCCCACGGGTCCGACCCGGTAGGAGACGGTCAGCTCGCGCAGCTTCGCGTAGCTCGCGTCCTCGACCGTGTAGTTGTTCGGCTGCAGCTGATCGTAAAACCCGCCGAGCCCGGTGAAGCCGTCGGCGGGCGAAGTGCGCCAGTAGTAGCCGATCGGTTTCGCCGTCTCCACCGACTTACCGACTTGGTCGACGTCCTTGGAGAGGAAGTCGAGGTGGGCCCAGTGGAAGCCCTGGTTCCACACGTCCTGCCCGATGGACGCATCCACCAGGGCGTACACGCTCAGCCGTCGCCAGCTGAAGTCCTGCGATACCGCGAAGTGGAAGTCCGGGAGGGCGTTCCCCAGCGCGGCGAGCGCCGGGCTCTTGCCGTCCGATCCCGAGCCGCGCAGCAGGATGGGCATGCCCCAGTTGAGCGTCACGCCCCACGGGCCGCTCGGGAGCTGGGTCTCCCACAGGTTCTTCGTGATGCCATCGCGCCAGCTGTTGCGGGTCCCGACCCACACCAACCAGCCCTCGTCGTTCCGTTGGAACGAAGCGCCCGCGCCGCCGCAATCCGTGTTGAACGGTGCAGGGAGCTCGCTGCAACTGGTGAGGAACTTGTGGCCGTAGAACGTCCCCAGCCGCTCGCCAGCCGCGATCTTGAACATCGTTCCCGTTCCCTGGAGGTTCGTGCCGTCGAAGTACTCCGGGATGTCGAGCCGGGTGATCATGGAGCGCGTGCGGTCGTAGATGAATCGCACCGACCACGACACGTCGCGCCGCTGGATCAGCGGCAGGTTGAGCGACGCCTCCCAGGTGGTGTTGCGCAGCGCGCCCGCGTTGCGCCACTGGTCGGTGAATCCCGTCGAGGCGGAGACCGGCGCCCGCAAGATCTGCCGGTCGATATTGGCGCGCGCGTAGCTGACGTTCACCCCATACCGGTTCAGAATCTCGACGTCGGCCCCGAGCTCGAGCTCCTTGCTCAGTTCGGGCTGCAACTCCTTGTTCCCCAGCGTCCCGGGCTGCAGGATGTTGCCGGCACCGAAGGTGAAGGTCTCGTATTGTGCCGAGAAGTTCGGCGTCCGGCCCGCCGTGCCGTAGGTGGCCCGCAGCTTGAGTTCGTCGATCTGCGGGACGAACCACCACGGCTCCCGCGCGACCCGCCACGCCCCCGACACGCGGCCGAAGGTGGCCCAGCGCTTGCCCGCCCCGAACAGCGAGCTGCCATCTTTCCGAACGAGAGCTTCCGCGCTATAGCGGTCCTTGTAGTCGAGCGCAACGCCCCCGGACACGCCGATCGTCCTGATGTTTTCGAGCGCCGAGACGGTCGTGCGGCCCGCGGACTGGGTATTGTTCAGCGAGGTCACCCCCTTGACCGTCAAGAAGTTGCCGGAGGCGCTCGCGGTGTCCGCCTTGCGCTGCTCATATGCCCCGGTGACTCGCACCCGCGTGACCAGGTCGCGACTGAATTCGTGCCGGACGACCGCATTCAGGCCCGCGTTCATGGACTCGCGTCCGAAGGCGTCACGACGGATCGTCCCGTTGTTCACGCCATCGTTCTGGGTCGTGGTCCGGTACCCCTTGTCTTGAAACTGCCCTACCGACTGGCGCCGGACGTCGTAGCTGAAGTTCCCATCCACGCTCAACCACGGGGCGGCGGGAGGGGTGAACTGGACCGTCAGGCCGCCCAGGAAGCGGTTGGTCAAGTCGCTGCGCTGGACGTTCTCCAGCTGGTAGAGCGGGTTCGCGTTTTGAGAGCCGCCCCCCTGCAGATTGGGCCGAATGAACAGCCGGCCCAGCGTGTCGCGCTGGAGTACGTTTACGATGGCGGGCACGCGAGTCAGGGTGAAGAACGCGTTACCACCGCCTTCCTGGTTGAGTCCGTCCTGCGTGCTGCGCGAGTACTGTGAGCGGAATGCGATGTTCCACGCCTGTCCGATGAGCTGATCCACGTTGAGCCGGAAGGTGTTACGTTGCAGCCCCTGCAGGAAGCGGATCGCCCCTTGCTGGGTCAGGTTCGACCCGCTGGCGTAGAACTGCGTGCCCCCCAGCCGGCCTTGCATGTCGAGGCTGTTGTCGTCATACAGCTGGGGAGTCACCAGCTGGCGCACGGCGTTGTACATCGGGCCAGGCCACGGCGTGATCTGGAACCGCTGCCGCAGCACGTTTCCCGAGATGGTCGCGCCCGGATCGATCGGGAAGGCGGGCGGATCTTGCGCAAAGGGGCCAGGCGCGTTGTTGATGCGGGACTGCTCGAAGAAGTAGTCGAACGTGCGCGCGCACAGCGGCTGCCCGCTCACGGCGGCGCAGAACTGTCGATTGGTCTCGTCCATCACCAAGGCGTGGTACTTGGCCAGCCCGAAGTCGCGCTCGACGTCGCTGGCCCCGGCCTCGTTGCGGAAGTGGAACGTCACGCCCTCGAGCGAATGCCGAGCCGACTTCGTCGTGATATTGATCACGCCGTTGCCGGCTCGCGAGCCGTACAGCGAGGCGGCCGCGGCGCCTTTCACCACCTCGACATTATCGACGTCCTCGGGATTGATGTCCGGCAATCCCCCGTTGATGATCACGCCGTCCACGATATAGAGCGGGTCCTGACCCCTTCCCTGCCCGTTGATGGACGTGGGGCCGCGCAACAAGACCGCCGGCTGCGCGCCCGGCCGGCCGCTGTTCGACACGATCTCGGCCCCGGGCACTTTCCCCTGGAGTTGGGTCAGGGGGTTGGCCGCGGGCACCGGCATCTGCGAGAGGTCGATCCGGCTCACCGCGAACGGAACCCTCGCCGCCTCGGTGGCCTGCTGCACGCCGGTCACCACCACGGCCTCGAGCAGGTTCACATCGGTGGCGAGTGTAAAGTCCTGGGTCTGCTCGCCGGCGTGCAGGACGATCGGACGTGCCGACGGCTTGTGACCGATCGTCCGCACGCGCAGCGTCACTGTTTGTCCGGTGACGCGCGCCGCCGGGATCTGGAGCACGTACATGCCCTCACTGTTCGTGAAGACGCCGACGTTCAGCTCCAGCAGCTGCGCGGTCGCAACCGGCAGGGCCTCGCCGCGGTCGTTGATCACTCGGCCGCGAATCACCGCGTCTTGCGCCCGCACCGGGCTCGCCACGGCGAGCAACCCGGACGCGAGCAGCGCCACACCAAGCCAATGCCGACGACATGGTAGGGTCATACGCGCAATCCTCATGTGAGCGGTGATACTGTGGGATGACACACGAACGCGGCCGCGCCCAAACGGGCCCGGTCGCGAGGTAGGATGAGCGGTCTTCCGGCTTCCGGAGACGGCAAACGCGAGCGTGACGGTCATGAGCGCTCGGACGGTTGAGTGCAGACCACCCTCTGCACGTAATACGCCACCTCGATGCGCTGGTCAAGAGCTTTCCGGAGGGGCGGTTGCGGGCTGTCCTCCCGGGTGGACGGGCGGGATGCCGGCAACCTGTGACACATCCGTCCCTGCCCTGCGACATCTCGGCGCCCCCGCCGAGCTTTCTAAGCCCGCTGCCAGCCCGTAGTATCCAAGTGACCGTTCCAGCGGATCGGCTCGCCTCATGGCAGGTCGCATCGGCGCCGTAGGCGCTGTTCAGATTCTTGCCCTCAGCATGGCGCTGGGTGCGTGGTATGGCCCGCCGGCACAGGCAGCGGTGCAGCGCCGCACCGGGGCGATCACCGGCCGGCTCGTCGACCGCCAATCCCACAGTCCTGTCAGCGGTGCCCGGCTCGCGCTGCTCGGCACGCCCGTCGGTTTCGTTTCCGATAGCGAGGGCCGGTTCGCTAAGGACAGTTTGCGCCCCGGCGATTACCTGCTGCAGGTGCGGGCGCTCGGGTATGCAGTGGCGGCATGGCCCCTGCAGCTCGGGGCCGGCGAAGTCCTGCACCAGGACTTCGAGCTCGAGCCGCTGCCGGTGCAGCTCGATCCAGTGCTGGTCGAGCGCCAGCCGCGCTTCGCAGAGCAACGGCGGCGGGAGTTCGAGCGGCGCCGGTCCGGAGGGCGGGGCTACTTCATTACCGAGGAGCAAATCCGGCAGGCGAGCGCCCACATCCTCAGCGACCTGTTACGCAACGTGCCCGGGGTGCATATCCAGTGCCGCGGTGCGGCGGCCGGCTGCGTCGTGCGCATGGCGCGCGCACCGCGAGACTGCCGGCCCGACTACTTCGTGGACGCCTTCCCGGCGACTTATTCCACGAGCCTCGACATGCCGACCACGGGGATAATCGGCGTCGAGATCTATCGCACGCTGTCCGAAACACCGCTCGAGTTCGTCCGCGGCAATGGCCAGTGCGGCACGATCGTCATCTGGACCCGGTCTGGACCGGGCTAAGGGAGCTCGTACCAGCGCGCTCCCCGTCTGACTAGCTCGAGGGGTCGCCTCGGGACATATTCACCAGTGCTCACGTCAACCAACTTTTCTCACGGAGGAACCTCATGGCCTTGCCGGGTCGAATCAACCTCCTCGCGGCGGCGCTGACGGCGGCCAACGTGGTTTCCGCAGCGGCACAGGATCACGCAGTCAGCTTGTTCGCTTACGGTGGAGGGTACAGTGCGCTGAAGAACGTCAACAGGGCCGCCACTGCGGAGTTCAAGACGGGGTTCACGCTGGGCGGCGGCATCGGTTACGAGATCGACAAGAATCTGGAGCTGCGAGCCACGCTGACCGGCGCGCAGAGCCAGCTGCTCGAGCAGGGGGCGCCGACCAGCATGTACTTGAACCGGTATTACGTTGCGGCCGACTTGAAAGCCTATTACCCGGCCGCCCAGGGGATCACGCCGTACGGATTCCTCGGTGCCGGAGCGGTGCTGCTGCACGAAAGGGGCTCCACCGGTGCCGACAAGACTCAGGGGTTCGCCCACCTAGGCCTGGGCATTGCCTATGCCGTCGGCAAGTCGGGGTTGTCTATTTTCGCGCAGGGCGACGGCCTCTTCTATTCTCTGACTGAAATGACCAGTCCCACCTTCGCGAGCTTCAGCAAGGCCCAGATCGATGTCGCCTGGAACGCAGGCGCGTCCTACCGGTTGCCGCTCTAGGGGTAGAGAGCCGCCTAGAGCGCGACGACCTCTCCGAGTCGTGTACCGCGCCCTCTCACTCGTTGGGCCGGTCGCGTACGCCTGCGCTGGGGCCCGCCCGGGCAACGTGGCTGCAGCTCCGCCTCGCCCCGCCTCGCTCATCACGCAGGAAGCGATCGCCGCCTCCGGCGCGAAGACGGCGTGGGACGCGCTCAAGCGCACGGTCCCGTACGTCCATCTGCGCGAGAACCGGGGCAGACCGGCGCGCATAACGCGCCGCGGCCCCGCCAGCATCTACTTGGACGACCAGGTCCGCCTAATGGTGGACAACGTCCGGGTGTACGACGTCCAGCTGCTCGACCAGATCCCGGCGAGTGACATCGTGACGATCGAGCTGCTGAGCGGACTCGAAGCTACCACCCGCTATGGCGCTACCTCCACCGCCGGCCTGATCATCATTCGCACTAAGACCGGCTCCCAGTAAAGAGAACGGGGGCGCCGGTCCGCTGGCGCCCCCGTGTGCTCAGCAGCCTCTCAGGGTCACGGGTTCTGGTCGGTGCATTGCACGAAGTTGGGGTTGTTCTGCTCGTCCCGCGGGATCGGGAGGCTGACCGCGCTGCCGTACAGGCCGCCTTTTACATACAGCCCCGTGGGGTACACGCTCTCGACCGGCCGCCCGTATTGCCGCACGAGGCGCCGCAGGTCGCCGAGGCGGTGGCCGGTGCTGAACAGCCAGAACGCCCGCTCGCTGAACAACAGGCTCACGCGCGCGGTATCGAGCACCGGATCGGCGAGCGGCGCGAGCGTCGTGCCGGCGACAGGCCGGTAGCTCGTGTCGATTGGCGTCGGCAGGAGCTTGGGGTCGGCCCGCAGTTGGTTGAGCTTCGCCAGCCAGGTCGCCGCGTCGCCTGCCTTGAGCGTCGCCTCGGCTTCGATCAACCGAGCCTCGACCCCAGTCGCGATCGCGACGGGGCTGTAGCGGTCCCAGATCCCCTCCGTGATCGCGGTGAGCGGCGTTGCGCTATCGAACACGCGGCCGCCGATCTTCCGCGGGATGCGGGGGTCCGTGGCCGTAGCGAAGGGGAGACCGTTCCCACCCTCCTTGTCGCCCATCGAGTAGCGCTTGATGCTGGTGTTCAAGTTCCAGATCTCGTTCTGCCCCGCGTTCACCGAGTAGGTGGCGTTGTAGCGGAACCGGGTCGTCACGTCGTCCGCCACCGCCGCGGCCGCCGCGGCGAACTGACCGCGGTTGAGCAGGGCCCGCGCTTTCACGATCGACGCGAGTTGCCGCACCCGCACGCTGTCGGCGCCCGCTCGATTCGCCAATGCCGAATCGGCCGTGGCGGCGGCGAGGGCAAACATCGAGTCGTCGGAGACCGGGTCCCCAAACGAGAACGTGCCGTCCGGGTTGGGGAAGCTCAAAGGGATGCCGTTGCAGTAGTACTCCCCAGAGAGGTTATCGACGAACGCCGTGAGCGCGAACATCAACCCGACGTTCGAAACCGGGGTCGGCGCATACGCGCGCAGCTTGTCAATCGCCGTCCGGCCTTCCACGCGCACGCGGTTGAGCGAGCGCAGCGGTCCCGCTAGGAACGTGTTGGTGGGGTCGAACAGCCGCTGGTCCATGTCGTTGCGCTGCACGAAGGTGTCTCCGGAGCGCCACTCGTCGGCCAGCAGCCCGCCGTAAATGAAGAGGTTGTCGGGCCCGTTGCCGCCGAGCCCCGCGGTGACCTGCTCGAGGCGGAAGATCACGCCGTTCTTCAGGGCGAGAGCGCCGGACGCTGTGTTGACGTCCGGTATGATGTCCGGGTCGGTCACCTGGAGCAGGTCGTGGGTGCAGCCCGGAAGCGGCAACAGCGCGACGAGGCCCAACAGGCCCAAGGCGCGCAGCACTCGTAAGCGCATGGAGTGTCGAGTCATGGGTCGGTCCTCAGAAGGCGACGTTCAGGCGGAACGTCCAGTATGTCGGCGGCGGCTGGGTTTGGAAGTTGCTCACGATCCCGGTCGCGCCACTGAAGTAGTTCGCCTCCGGATCGATTCCCGCGAACTTTGTCGTCCTCCACAAGTTGCGGCCGGCGACGGTGAAGCTCAGGCGGTCGGCACGGAACGCGCGTGCTACGGTGGCAGGGAGCTCGTAGGTGGCCGACGCCTCGCGCAGCCGCAGAAAATCCGCCCGCTCGATGTAGCCGTATTGCGTGGTGGTGCCGCTCTCGCGCAGCGCCACGACCGCCGCCTGCTGCCACAGCGGAGCGGTGGGGTCGAACTCGGCGCGGCAGTTGAGCCGCGACTGGCAACGGATCCGCTCGGTGCCGTCTAGCTGGTAGAAGCCCGTCTTGGCGTCGAACAGGCCCTCGACGCGGACCCTCTTGTGCAGCAGATCGAACCCGGTCGTGCCGGTGATCTCCCAGCGTGGATTGGCGTAACCCACGAACACCATGTCCGGCCCGACCGTTATTTCGTTCGCCGTGATGATCCCGTTGCCGTCGGCGTCGCTGAAGGTGTAGGGGCGTTGCCACCAGCCGTTGACGGGGTAACCCTGCACCTGGCTGGTGGTGGTCCCGATGATCGGCGGGACGCCGCCCATGTCGGCGATGAAATTGGTGTTGTAGCTGAAATTGACCGAGACGTCCCAGCCGAACTGCGGGCGGTCGATCACGCGGGCACTAATCAGGCCCTCGAGTCCACGGTTCACCACCGCGCCTAGGTTCTCGAACCGGGTCGCGCTCGCGCCTACCGACGGCGCCACGACGCGGGCGATGAGCGCATCCTGCGTCCGCTTGTTGTAGTAGGTCAATTCGACGTTGACGCGGTTGTCGAGCAGGGTGGCCTCGCCGCCGATTTCGAACTCGCGGGCGCGCTCGGGCTTCAAGTCTGGATTGCCCACGGCGCTGAACACGATCGCGGCGGCGTCGGTGCCGTCGACGTTGGACGTTTGCGGCTGGAAGTACCGCAGCGCATCCGTGGTCCCCGGCTGGACGCCCGAGGCGCCGAACGCCCCTCGCACCCGCGCGCTGTTCAGCCAGGACCACCGCGGAAAGAACGGCTCGTCCGAAACGACCCACGACACGCCGAGCTTAGGGTAGTACACGGCGTTGAAGTTCTTACCGAAGGCGCTGTTCTTATCGGTGCGCAGGCCAGCGGTGACGAACAGGCGGCCCTTGAACCCGAACTCCTGCTCCACGAACGCGCCGAGCGTGACCGTCTTGTCGGTCGATTCATCGGCCTGGGGGGTCGACCCGGCGGTGACCGTCGTGCCCCCGGGAGACAGGTTCTCCGCGTACGCCCCGTTGCGGTCGAACACGTTCTTGACGTACTGGACGCCGGCCGTGGAGCGCGACGTGAGCGTCGGGCTCAGCACGAACGACGCGGTGGCATCTGCGTTCGCCGTGTAGTCGAAAAACATGGTCCGGTTGTCGGTCTTGAACCCCGAAATGGCACTCGCGCTGATCGGCGCGCATTGGTCGCGCCGGCACAGGTCGGTATCCACCCGGTTCGTGAAGTCGACCCCACCGACCACGCGGACCCCCAGCCAGCTCTGGGGCCGCCAGTTCGCCGTGCCGCTCCCGATGAAGCGGTCGATGTCCTGATTCACAGTCTCCGAGAAGAACTGATCCGGTGTGTACAGGCGGTAGCCGAACAGCGGCACGTTGTTTGGCGGGAGCAGGTTCCCCTTGAATCCCGGCCCGCCGAACCCGTTGGACAAGAGGCCGACCGTGTTGTTGTCGGTCTGCGGCAGCCGCTGCGAGCTGGAGATGAATCCGGTCTGCACCGCGAGGTCGACCTTCGGCGTGAGGTTCGCCTGCACGTTGGCGCGCACGTGCGTGCCGCGGCGCGCGTTGGGCCGGTACTGCTCGTAGGGCACCGCGTCGATCTGCCGTGCAGTGACGAGGCGGCCCCAGGCGAAGTCAGGCATCCGCAACACCCCCCGCTCATCCTCCCACTCCCCGGACACGAAGTAGCGAGCGACATCGGACCCGCCGGATACTTGCAGTCCATACTGCTGCCGGTACCCCGTGCCCAGCGGCGTGGCGTCGGGATCCTTGAACAGGTTGAACGTGGTGATGCTGTCCTGCTTGCAGTATTGTGGGTCGGTAGTGGCGCGAACGGTCTGCGTGAGAAAACACTGAGTACCATTGCTCGGCGTGGATCCAGTGGTCCACGCGCGGTAGGCGACCGGATAGTCGTTGTAGTCCTTGATAATCCCCGTCTCGGCGAACACGTTGAACCGGGCCGGTCCCGGCGCGCCGCGCTTCGTCTTGATGACGACCACCCCGTTCGTCGCGGCCGTACCGTACAAGGTCGAAGCGGCCGGACCCTTCACGACATCGTACGACTCGATCTCGTTGGGGTCGATGTCGTTGACCCGGCTCGGGTTCGTGCCGCCGATGCCGATGCTCGAGGAGTTGTTGGCGCTCTCCATCCGGACACCGTCGATCACATAGATCGGCTCGTTGTTGAGCGACAGGCTGCTCGTGCCCCGGATGCGCACCCGCGCACCGGCGCCGGTGATGTTTCCAGGGAGCACCTCGACGCCCGGCACCCTCGCGCCCAGCAGGTCGTTCATGTTGGTAATCGGGCGCGTCTGCACGAGGCTGTCGGCCCGGACGGTCGAGATGGCGTTAGGAGTCTCCTTTCGTGTCTGGTCGCCCGAGACCGTGGACACCACGGCGTCGAGTGTATACGGCGTGAGCTTGAGCGCGAGGTCGGCGGTCGCAGCTTCGCCCGGGGCGACAGTCAAGCCGCGAGTCGCCGCGGCATAGCCGATGAACGTCGCCCGCACGGTTATGGCGCCGGCGGGAACGTTGCGGAGCGTGTAGCGCCCCTCGGCGTTGCTCGACGTCACGAGCGCCGTTCCCTGGATGGTGATGCGGGCGCCCGCGAGCGGATGGCCGGTCGCCTGGTCGGTTACCTGGCCGGCGATGCTGCCCTGCTGGGCGCGGGCGGATGCAGCGACGCCCCCGACCAGGGCGCCGAGCCCCAACAACGCGAGACACGTTCGACGATGCGTGGTGCCCATACGAGTTCCCCCTTTCGTGCTGGACAGCGACTACGAAAGCCCCTCGCGCGCATGCAGCCGCGACGGAGGGGCCGAGTCATTGTGCAGCTCACTCTGCAACGTCGCAAGGGGCCCTACCTCGAGAAATCCACCTTCGGCGCCTGCGCCGCGCCCGGGGTTTGCAGCTCGAAGTACGGCCGCGGCCCCTTGCCGATGACTTTCGCCGTCAGCACCTGGGGGAAGCGGCGGATGTACGCGTTGTAGCGGTTCACGGCATCGTTGTAGTCCTGGCGGGCGACGGCGATGCGGTTCTCGGTCCCCTCGAGCTGGTCCTGGAGCGCCCGGAAGTTCTCGTTCGACTTGAGCTGCGGGTAGCTCTCCGCGATGGCGAGCAGGCGACCGAGTGGTGCGGTCAGCGCGGCATTCGCTTGGGCCATCTGCTGCAGGTCGCCACCCTGCACCGCCCCCGCGAGCTTGGCCCGCGCCTCCGCGACCTCGGTGAACACCGTCTGCTCCTGCTTGGCGTAGCCTTTCACCGTCTCAACCAGGTTGGGGACGAGATCGGCGCGCCGCTGCAGCTGCACCTTGATCTGGGCCTCGGCGGCGCTCACCTGCTCGTCATACGTCTGGATCGTGTTGTAGCCGCAGCCGGTACCCCCCAACGCGGCGACCACGAACAGACCTGACATCCACCAGCGGGGGCGTGCAGTGGCGAGCATATCACTCCCTTCAGTGTGTTCGGATCGTGATTCCCCAGGCTAAAGCCTGGGCTCGGCGCAGCACTGTCCTAAAGACACGATTGTGCTTCAGCACAGTCTCTCGCCGAGCCCACCCTTCAGGGTGGGGACAAACATGGATGATCCCTCACTCTACGCCAGTCGATTCACGAACTCGGCGACGCGCGCGACCGCCGCGAGATACGCCGCCGGGAGAGGATCGCCCGGCGCCAGCTTTAGCTGTCCCGCGCTGCGGGCGTGCGCCTCGAGTGCCGCGAGCCGCTCCGGCGCGAATCCCACGAGGGCGCCAGCCTCCCGGACCAACGCGTCCGCGGGGGCGGGAGGCGTCTTGCCGGCCAGACGCAGGCACGCCCGCAGCATCGTGAAGAACCCGGCGGCGCTCCCTACGATCACCTGCGCCAGCTGTTTCGGGTGTCCCCGCAGCGCGGCATAGGCTTGGCGCAGCCGCACCAGCTTGCCCATCAACTCGTGCTCGAGCTGGCGTCGCACATGCTCGCGCTGCACCGCGATGCCCGGCCAGGGATCGCGGCCGGCGAGCAGCCGGTGGGCTTCCCGGATGTCTTCGTACTCGATCGCAAAGGCATCGGCGGACGTCTGCCACTCCCGCTGGGTGAGCATGAGCGGTGCCGGATGGCCGGCCTTCACCCACTCCCGCACCGGCCGCTCGAGCCGTGCGAACAGATCCTCGTCGACGGCGTCGCAGATGAGCAGTGTGTTCACATCCGAGCGGTCGGGGACGTGCGTACCACGGGCCGCCGAGCCGTAGAGCAACAGGGCGACGAGCCGACCGCCCAAGGCTGTCGCGACCTCGTTCGCGAAGTGCTCCACCGTGAGCTTCGCCATCATCAGAATCTCCCTCCCGCACCGCCACCTGAGAAGCCGCCGCCCCCGCCGAATCCTCCGAAGCCACCGCTGAAGCCGCCACCGCCTCCCCAGCCACCGCCTCCCCCGCTCCAGCCACGCCCTCCGCCGCCGAACCGACTGAACACGAAAATCCACCACAAGATGCGCCCGCGAGTGACGATAATCAGCAGCACGACCACGGCGATCACCAGGCCCGCGGGGATCGGCAGCCGGTCGGTTTCCTCGGGCGGAGGCGGAGGCTCCCCAGTGCGGGTAAAGCCGAATTCGCGCGCGAATGCCTGCGCGATCAGTTGCACGCCGAGCGTCAGCCCCGCGCCGTAGTCCTCGCGGGCGAGGTAGGGGACCATGGCGTCCCTGATCCGCCCCGCCTGGGCGTCGGTGAGGAACCCTTCGGCGCCGCGGCCGGTGGCGATGAACACCTGCCCCGTGCCGGGCCGGTGGTTCTTAAGCGGCACGAGCAGCACCACGACGCCCAGGTTTTTCGCCGGGTCGCCGGCAGCGCCCTTCGCCCCCACGCCCCATTGCCGCCCGATCTGCAGCGCCACGTCGCTCGCCGCGCGATCGCCGATGTCGGCGAGCGTGACCACGGCGATCTCGCCGCGGCTTTTCGCACGCACTTCGGCGATGACAGCTTCGATGCGCGACACCGACGCGGGGGCGAGCACACCGGCGAAGTCGTTGACGTAGCCGCGGGGAGCAGGAACAGCGATCTGGACAAGTAGCAGGAGGACAGCGGGTTGCATGGTAGGTCGAAAGCTAGCCGGATTCCCGAAAGAGGCGTGTATTGACTGGCTTCTATCCGGGCATCATGATGCACTCGACGTGAGTGGAGCGGCGCCCTCAGCTTGCGAGGCCCCTATGACGGCACGTTTCTCCCCTCGTTGTGCCCTCATCACCGTATTCAGCACCGCGTTGCTCGCCGCGTGTGCGACGGGCGCATACCGGCGAGCCGACACGCGCCCCGGGGTGCAGGTCATCACGGCGGAACAAATCGCGCGATCGGGAGCCAGCACCGCATGGGACGTCCTGAAGCGAGAAGCGCCGACGCTGACGTTGCGCGACACGCGCGGCGGGCGTCCCGGGTCGGCAGGACGGCGCGGTCGCTCCAGCATCGTGCTCCAAGACGCGCCCCTCGTGGTGCTCGACGGCGTGCGCCTCACCGACTTCCGCGCGCTCGACGGGATCCCGGCCGCCACCATCCTCACGATCTCGATCTATAACGGCATCGAAGGCACCACCTTCTACGGCACCAACGCGGTGAGCGGCGTCATCGTAATCAAGACGAAGGACGGCCCGGAGCCCTGAGCGGCGCCGTTGACGGCCGGAAATGACAACCGGGGGAGGGGCCTCTACGGAACCCTCCCCCGTCTCGTCCATCGGTGCCGCACCGGCTATGGGTTACGATCGATGCACTGCGTGAAGTTCGGGTTGTTCCCTTCGTCTACCGGCACCGGGAAGTTGACGTCGCTTCCATACGTGGGGACCTGGGACTTGAAGTACGCGCCCGACGGGAACACCGCGTCGGCAGCGCGCCCGTACTGCCGAATCAACCGCCGTAGGTCTCCAAGGCGGTGCGCCGTGATCCAGAGCCAGTAGGCGCGCTCCCGGAACAGCAGTGAGACCGCGCCGCCTGCCGCCGTGGCCGAATCCGTGGTGAGAGCAACGAGCGGCGTGGCCAGGGCGAAGTACGACGGCGGTGCGGAGCGCAGCCCGTTGAGGGTGGTATAGAAGCTGCCCCCGGTGGCGGTGTCGCCAGCTTGCAGCGCCGCCTCGGCCTCGATGAGACGAGCTTCGGCGCCGGTCGCGAGCGTGATCGCCGCGCTGCGACTGGTGTAACGCGTCTGGTCGTACTGCAATGTCGAGCCATCGAAACCCTTGTTCGTGTCCGGCTTCGTGGCTGGAGCGGTCGGCGGCGTGATCACCAGTCGCCACTGGATGCGCGGGTCCCCGCTGCTGCGATAAGGGAGCCCAGGACCCGTTCCGGAAGGTGCGAACGCGGCGGTGTAACCCCCTTCGCGATCGCCGACGGCGTACCGCTTGAAGATCTGCGTGGCGTTGAACACCCCGTTGTTCTCACGCGTCGTGTTCTCGGAGTGCTGGACCGTGTAGGAGAAGCTCGTCGGCACCGCCGTGGACGACACGAGTGCCGCCGCCGTCGCAAACTGACCTTGGTCGAGCAACGCTCGCGCCTTCCCGACCGCCGCCAGGCGGATCAACGTGCGCCGCGTGGTGGCACTGACCCGAGTCGTGTCGAGGGCAGTCGCCGCTGCCGTCGCCTCGTCGAACCGTCCGATCGCGGTGTTCAGAAGCTGGAGCGTCGAAAGTGGGGCCCCGTAGGTGATTGTGCCGTCCGCCGCGACCGTGCTCACCGGGACACCCGAGCACCACGTCTCGGCGAAGAAAACGTACGTGTAGCCCGCGAGCGACAGCACCTCGGAAAGCCCGGTCTCCGCGGTCGTGTCGGGAGCCAGCGTCCGGTAGCGCTCTGCGGCGAACTCGGCCGCCCGCCGGGCGCGGTGCATGTTGCGGAACCAGAGACCGACGTCGGCGTTGGTCTTCTGGATCGGCCCGCGCGAATCCACTTCGATGCGGGTCGGGAAGGTCTCCGAGTTGATCCACTCGTCGGCGAGCAGGCCGCCGTACATAGTGACGCCTTCGACCGTGCCGCCGGAGCCATCCGCCCCGGATCCGGTGTACGCCAGGGCGAAGTCCCCGATCGCGCCCGCTCGGATCGTTGGCAGCACGGATTTGTCATTCAGGTTGCCCGGCGCCACGATGTCGGGATCCTGCACATTCAGCGGGTCATTGCACCCCGTGAATGGCAAGGCCAGGGCCAGCACGGCGAGGAGGGCAAGCTTCAATGCGCTCTTCATGGTCGTCGCCCTCGCCTCAGAAGGTCAGGTTGATCCGGGCGATGAAGTACCGCACCGGAGGCTGGGTCAGAAAGTCGGCCGTGTTGAAATTCGACTGGCCGGCGTCGTTCAGCTCGGGATCGACGCCCGTGTAGTTGGTCCATGTCGCGAGGTTGCGTCCGGTGATCGTGACGCTCATGCCACTCGCGCCGATCCGGCGCGCCACCTCGACCGGCGGCGTGTAGGTGAGCGACACTTCCCGCAGCTTGACGAAGCTCGCGTCCTCGAAGTACCCGGTCTCGAGACCGTAGGAGACCGCGGCCACGGCGCGTGCCTGCTCGGCGAGGGGTGTCGTCGGGTCGCGTCGGCCGCGGCAGATCCCGAGCAGACAGCGGAATTCCTCCGTACTGTTGTCGAGTCGGTTGCCGAAGCGCCCGTCGAGCAGGCCGTAGAGCCGGAAATGCTTGAAGAAGCCCACTTCGCTGCTGAGGGTACCGCCATGGGTCGGGAACGGCGTGCCTTGGTAGGTTTCGGCGGCCGCCACCGTGAGTTCGGAAGCAGTGATCAGGCCATCGCCGTTCGCGTCGTTGAAGGTGTAGGACCGACCCCAATAGCCGCCCAGCGGGAAGTCGGGTTGATGTCGCTGGGTAGCGCCGCCCAAGCCGAAGATGATCGGCGTGATGCCCGGGCCCAGGTCGATGAGGCGATTGCGGTTACCCCAGGCACTTGCGGTCACACTCCAGGAGAGATTGGGCTTGTTCAGAACCTGCGCGTTGAGCGAAATCTCCACGCCCTTGTTGCTAACCTCGCCCAGGTTCTCAAACCGTGTGGTGCTCACGCCTAACGATGGCGCAAGCCGCCGCGCGATCAGGGCATCCCGCGAGTTCTTATCGTAGTAGGTGAACTCGATGTGCAGCCGCTGCGTCCATAGGTCGGCGTCGAACCCCGCTTCGTACTCCCGCGTCTTCTCGGGCTTCAGGTTCGCATTCCCGAGACTCGAGTCCGTGATGCCGGGTGCGTCGGTACTGTTCGTCGCCACGGCTACGGGGCTGAAGAACGCCAGCGCGTCCGTGGGCCCGGGCTGCCGGCCGCTCTTACCCCACGCGGCCCGTACCCGCAGTGAGCTGAGCCATGACCAACGGGGAAAAAACGGCTCCTCGGACACGACCCACGAGCCAGACACCTTGGGGTAGGTGATGAAGTTGAAGTTTGCGCCGAAGGCAGAGTTGTCGTCCCCGCGCAACGCGCCCGTGAAGTACAACCGGTCCCGGATCCCCACTTGCTCTTCGACGTAGCCACCCAACGTCACGAACTCGTCGGTGTTCTCGTTGACCGTGGGGATGACCACGCCGGCGAGGGAGGTGGTCCCGCCCACCAGCTTGCGACCGGAGGCGAGCGTCTGCGCGAAGACGTCCTTGAAGAACTGCACACCGGCAGACGTGTTCGAAGTGACGATCGGGGAGAGGCGGAATGCCGCGGTAGCGGTGAAGTTCGCGGTGTAGTTGAAGATCTGCGCGCGGTTCGAGTTCCGCTGGCCGTCCAGGGTGTTCTGGTTCAACGGCACCAAGCCGGGCGAGATGGTCTGCTGGTCGAACCGGTTGCTGACGTCGGTCCCAGCGACCGCGCGGAGCGTCAAGAAGCTCGTCGGCCGGAAGTTGGCGTTCACGCTTCCCGTGAACCGCTCAATGCCCTGACCGACCAGGATATTGAATGACTGAGTGGGCGTCAGAAAGCCATAGCCCAGTCGTCCGTTGTTCGGGTTCGCCGAGCCCAAGAGGCCACTGGACGCGATGCCCGCTGAGTTGTTGTCGTTTTGGGGCAGGCTCAGATCGCTCGACGTGTAGCCGGTGGAGACGGCAACGTCCAACAAGCGACTCGCCTGGTGATGCAAATTGGCGCGCAGACTGGTGCGACGCAGGTCGTTGGGATGATAGATCCCCTTTTCCCGCTCAAACTCTCCGGAGAGAAAGAACGTGGTGACATCGCTCCCCCCCGAGGCGCTCACGCCGTACTGCTGCCGGCTCCCGGTCTGGAACGGGCTGTTCACCTCCAACGGATTGAAGGTCCGCACCGTGTCGATGGCGCACACGCCAGCCGACGCCTGTGTCAGGCTGCACGAGGCGCCCGCGTTGGTGACAGAGGTGTAGTTCGCCGGCCAGGCCGTGATGTCGTTCAGGACGCCACCTTCGACGTAGCCGTTCCACTTCGTGGGCCCAGGCCGACCGCGCTTGGTGCGGATCTGGATCACTCCGTTCGCGGCGTCGGTGCCGTACAGCGCGGCTGCGGACGGTCCCTTGACGATTTCGATCGATTCGATGTCCTCGGGGCTGATGTCGTTGAGCCGCGACGGCGTCTGACCACCGACGCCGATGGAGGTCGCCGTCTGGCCCGTCGCCCCGTTTTCCACGCGAATGCCGTCCACGACGATGATCGGCTCGTTCGTGAGCGACAGGCTGCTCGACCCGCGGATGCGGATGCGGCTCCCCGTCCCGGTAGTACCGCCGGATGGCAGCACCTGAACACCTGGGGCCCGGGCGTTCAGCAGGTCAGCCAAGTTCGTGGGTGTCGCTTGCTCCACCGTCTTCGCCGCGTCGATCGTCGCCACGGTGTGGCCCAGCTCCCGTTTCAATTGCTCGGCGCCGGTAGCCGTTACCACTACCGCCTCGAGCGGTACTGCGGCGGCGGACACCGCAAAGTCCACGGTCGCCGTCCCCCCGGCGGTTACGCTCACCTGCTGCGAAGCGGTGGCGTACCCGATGAGCCGCACCTGCAGCGTATATTGCCCAGCGGAAATGTTGCTGATGCGATAGCGGCCATCCTGCCCGACACGACCCCCGAGATTCGTGCCCAGCACCAGCACCTCGGCACCGATCACGGGCTGTTGCGTCACGCGATCCGTCACCCGCCCGGCGATCGCGCCTTGCTGCGCGGTTGCGACTGGCACGGTGCAGACGAGCAGCACTACCGCTGCTGCGGCCCCGACGACCTGCCGGATAAATGGAATGTTCATCTCCCGTCTCTCCTCATGCGAGAGGTTTACTTCGAGTCGCGTACCGACGAAACGAGAGGCTCAAGTGGCCGCCATCGAGACACGCCACCGTACCGCACACTCCGCCGAGCGGAACGTGCCGCGGGTATGGGGCAGCGACGGCCTACCGCCTACATCGAGGCTGCGAGAGTGCTGGGGTGGGACAATATCGATGAGCGGACAAAGCAGGGCGCATGATCCACCTCCGTGGATCGGGTAGGACCGCACGACGGCAGAGACGACGGTCAATACTGACTCGCGTTACAGACACCCGCAAGATGCCTGGGGTCAGCGCGGCGCGCGCGCGATCACCTCTCGCGCCCCCGCCTCGAGCGGCACTTGCGTCTCCCTTCCCCCCGGCCACCGGACCCACACTGCCACGGGCCGCTTGTCTGCCTCCACCCCGAGCACCTGGATCGCCCCGTCCTCCGACCAGTAGCCCGATCCCCCGTGCACCTCCCGCGCGGGACCGCGCGACCCTTCATACACGATCCGGAGCAGTGCCCCGATCGCATGCGGGTTCGCCGCGCCGCCGACCAGCCTCACCCGGACGCCCGGTCGCGCGTGCTCGTTGTGGTACAGCTTGGTCTCGGCCCCATTCTGGGAGATCGCGAGGTCAAGCCGCCCGTCGCCGTCGTAGTCGGCGAACGCCGCGCCGCGCTGATCGCCGTAGACGGTGATGCCCGAAACCTGCCCCGGCACCGGCGCGAGCGTGCCGTCACCTCTCCCCACGAGCAGCAGCCCGCGCCCAGCGTCGTAGCGGGGCGTCTCGAGCTCGGTCAGGAAGAAATTCTGCGCGAGGAAGACATCCTCGTGCCCGTCGCCGTCGAAGTCCGCCACCCCCACGTAGAACGCTGGAGCGAACTGCGCCTCCGCCGGCAGCGGCGCGGCCGCGAACTTCCCGCCACGGTTGAAGAACACCACGTGGTCCAGCGTCGCCGCCTCGAGGCGCTGCACGCCCTCGAGCCCGTGGCCGAGCACGTCCTGCAACGTGGCGTTGGCGTATGTGGTGAAGGCGCGGGTGCCCGGCCGCAGCCACGGCAGCGTCGTCATCAGCCGGCGGAGCGGCGTCAGCGGGGCGATGCCGTGCACCCGATCGTCGTATTGAGCCTCGATCATGTCCACTCTGCCGGACGCCGTGAAGCCCCCGTAGTAGAGCAACAGCGGGTGCGCGGGATCGACGTGATGGCTGGTATTGCGACCCCAGCTCGTGGCCACGATGTCGAGCCGACCATCCCCGTCCAGATCGCCGGTCGTCACGCCGTTCCAGCGACCCACCACGCGGTCCAGCCCCCATTCGGTGCTCGCGTCGCGCAGGCGGCCGTGGTCGTTCAAGAACAACTTGAGCGATCCCCACTCCGGCGCGAGGATCAAGTCGGGCCAGCCATCGCCGTTCACGTCGGAGCAGACCGCGGCGGATATCAGACCAACGCTCTGGAACAGGCGGGTGTTGATATCGTCCAGCACGAATCGGCCGCTCTCGTTGCGGAACAACCGCGACGAGGCCGGCTTCGGATACGCGCCGGGCAGGACGCGCCCGCCCACGAACAGATCCACGTCGCCGTCCCCGTCCACGTCGGCCACGGCCAGGGGGCCGATGCTGGAAACGTCCCCCGGCACGATAGGCGTGATCGCGTCGCTCGCCGGCACGACCTCCACCACGGACGGCACCGCCGCCGCTTCGGCCGGGGTCTGCGACTCGTAGCTCGACTGTCCCACCAGCAGTACCGTGCCCCCATTGCCGGCGGGCAGCGGCACCACGGTGGTCTCGTCGTACGGAGCGGTCGGCAGATGGAGATTGACTCTGGTGAAACGCCCCCCGTCGTTCCGATAGTAGGCCAGCGAGCCACCCCGCCCCGACGTGATCAGCAGGTCCTCATCGCCATCACCCTCGACGTCGTACCACGTCACACCGGGACCGAGCTGGCTTAGTGCCTGAGGGAGGAGCGGCTGGCGGGCCCAATCGTTGTACGGGGTCTCGACGTGGTGGTGGCCAAGCTGCGCCGAAACATCGCGGAACCAAGGAGCAGGGGTTGGGGCCTGGGGGCTGGGGACTAGGGCTGACCCCGGGCGTAAGCTCGGCGTGATGGCAGGCTCGCGGATCTCATACTCGCGGTTCGACTTCACGCCGTGAATCACGGAGCGTCCGCCGCGCCGCCAGTCCACTTCGATCGTCAGCTCCTGGGCGCTTCCCGCCGCGAAACTGTAGAGCGGATCGGAGCCCGAGAGGTAGCCGCCGCCCAGCACGACTTCCTTCTCCTGCACCGGGACCGGGCCACCCAACACGCGAATCTTGGATCCCGCGCCCGCGCTGTTCGGCGCTCGGCCGCGCAGACGGACGGCCACGCGCGGCGCGCTCGCGAGGTTACGAAACACGGCCGCCGGCGTCCCGAGCCGATTCACGACGACGTCCAACGCGCCGTCCCCGTCCAGGTCCGCCGTTGCCATACCGTGGGAGATGGCATTCTCCGCGCCGAACCCCCACTCCCGGCCCACCTCGGTGAACGTCAAGTCACGGTTGTTACGGAATGCCACGCTCGGCACCGCCAGCGTCGGGAACTCAGCGAGCTCACGGCGCCACTGCAGTGCGGTAAACGTCGTGCGGATCCGCTCCCAGGTGTCCGCGTCCATGATGTCCCACAGGTGCCCCGTGGTGACGAGCAGGTCTTCGTAGCCGTCGAGATCCACGTCGAGGAACTGGGCGTCCCAGGACCAGTCGGAAGCCTCGATCCCGGCGTAGCTCCCGAGCTGCGCGAAGGTGCCGTCGCCGCGGTTCCAGAGAAGCGTGTTGCGCTGCCATTGGGGCCGGTCATCGATCTGCCCGATCAGCTTGGGCAAGGGCGTGTGCGTCGGGATTTGGGTCTTGCGGCGCGGGCCGCGGCCCAGCATATCCGCGACGAAGATGTCCACGTGCCCGTCCCGGTCGACGTCGGAGAAATCCACTGCCATCGAGGAGTTGCTGGTGTTACGGAGCGCAAGCCGCGGCGCGGCGCGAAACGTCCCCCTGCCGTCGTTCAGCCATAAGAAGTCCGGATCCTCGAAGTCGTCGCACACGTACAGGTCCGGCGCGCCGTCGCCGTCCACATCGGTAAACTTGGCCGACAGCGCGAAGTACTCCGGCACCGCGGCGAGCGGCTTCCCGGTCTCGTCGCGGAACCGGCCAGAGGTCCATGGCACGAGGGTGAAGTGTCCCGTGCCGTCGTTGAGGTAGAAGCCGTCTGGATCGGCGCGCTGCTGCATCGACACCAGGCCGTACTCGGGCCGATCCACGACGCGGTAGTCCTTCCGAAACTTGGGGACCACCTCGAAGCGGTTGTGGCCTATTTCGCGGACCACGCGATTGAACGCCCGCTCCTGGGGCGGATACACGTCCATCGCCGACCGGGTCTTATAGTTGGCGACGTACAGGTCGAGGTGGCCGTCTCCGTCCACGTCGGTCAGGGTCATCGTCATGCTGCCGGCCTGTGAGGCCAGCCCGGCTGCGGCCGTCCGCTCGGTGAACACCCCATGCCCGTCGTTGACAAATAGCGCCACGCCGCCGCCCAGCGTGCTGACGAGCAGGTCCAGGTCGCCATCCCCGTCGACATCGGCGAACACCGCCCCGGTCGAGTGCCGCCCTGTGAGGGCGACGCCGGCGTTTGTCGTGATGTCTTCGAAGTGCCAGTCGCCCAGGTTACGGTACAGCGCGTTCGCGCCTTCGTTGCTCGTCAGGTAGACGTCGGGAAGCCCGTCCCCGTCCACGTCGCCCAGGGCCACGCCGCCCCCTTGCGCCAGGTGGCGGTTCCAGAGTGCGCTGTCGAGGTTGACGGTGTTGGTGAACCGGATCCCGGTCCGGGACGGAGTGAGCTCGCTGAACGCCGGGCCACCGCTCGAGAGCACCCTCAGTTCGCGCCAGCGATACCCCGCCTCGGTGTGCCAGGCAAGCGGTGGGGCGACACGGCGGCACGCGACATCCAGCGCCAGCAGCGCGAGACCCCCTGCGAGGCAGCGACGCCAGCTCACCGCGGAGCAGCTCCTCATCTCTGGGGCCGGAATGAAGCAGGCGCGCCGCCGAGCGACGCGCCTGTTAGCGTCCACCGACTGCGGGCCGAGCCGCGCTACCGGCGCCGGCCCAGCATCGTGTTGAGCTGCGCTCGGTCTCGCGATTGTCGTTCGAGGCTGGCCCAAACCTGCGGCGCGTTCGTCACCAGGGCCGCCACGATCGGGCTTGGCGCCGGGTGCACGTCGCAACTGCCATCGGGGTGGGCTGCGCCACCGCACGTGTAGAGGGACAGCTTCAGCACGCCCAGCTCCTTCGCCGGCACCGGCATCTCGCGCGGCGTGAGCGGCTCCAGCTTGTCGATCCGTCGCTGATTGTAGAACGGCGCTGGGTTGGAGCCCGGCAGCTCGACATCCTGCTCGTATTGGAGCTTCTGAAGCAGCCCCGCCTGACCGTCTGCCGCGCTCGCCGGGAGGAAGCTCGGCTTCGTAGGGCTCGCGCCGCCGCGCGGCCGGCCCAGTAGGTCGGGGCCAACACGTGTGTGGTTGATGAGCGTGGCCGCCAGAGTAAGATCCCCGGCGGTTTGCCGGATCAGGGCTTCCGCCCAGATCAGGTCGTTCTCGGCCGCGAGCACGGCTGGGGCGTCGCCCGAGCCGGTGCCCTCCCCCTGTGGATTATCGCCGCACGTGGCTAGGCTGTCGTAGCGGACCTGTCCGACGGCGCTCTGGTGCCACGCCCCGCGCGACTTGTTCTGAATCTCGGGGTCGGTACTCCAGACGTAATCCAATCCACCCCGCTTGACGGTGTGCGTGTCGACGATTGCCGAGATCAATTTCGCGTACGACGCCCCCCCTCGATAGGTCCCGTCGCCCAAACGCTGGTCCGGAGAGTTGGGCTGGCTGTTCTTCGTGATATCCCAGGGGTCCGGCTGATTCACGGGATCCAACAGGTGCGCGACGCGGCTGTGGATCCGCATCGTGGTCATGTCGTTGCTCCAGACCTTCAACCAGTCGCACCAGCTGGCGCAGGCGTCGTCATGGAACATCCAGTCGAAGGCCGCACCGGAGCTGATCCCCTTGGAGGCATAACTCGCCACCCTGACCCAGTCGACCGCAGCGTTTTGCGCGGCGTTGCGCGGGAAGTACGCCAGCGTCCGCGCGGCCATGGTGTTGGCGATCTGAGCGATGTGCACGTTGGTGTAGCTCTGCGCCGGACTGCCGAAGAACTCCCCCGGGACGCCAAACTTCGTCGCGGCCATCGCGATCGCCGCGTCGAACTTCGCCATCGCGGTGTCGCGGAGGGCGGTGTCGGACTTGAACGCCACGATCGGTGACCCGTTCGCGTCGACCGGCGTGCTATCCGTCACGATGAAGCCCTGGTCGTAGTTCAGCGCAATACCGCTCAGGCTCAGCGCCTGCACCAGTGTGGCCATCGTCTCGACCATCTTCGTGGTCTCGCCGTCCGTGATGACGAGCCCCTTCTGCCGGATCGCCTTCAGCACGTCGTTAGCCGAGGACAGGGCCGAGTAGTACCCGTACCAGAGCGGCTCGATCTGCGTCCGCTGCGCCGACGCGGGGTCGTTCTGCCACTCGATGCGCGGGTAGGTTGCGCCCAGCTGCTCGGTACCGCAGGTCCCATTGGTAGCCGCAGTGTAGACGTCCCACGGGGTGGTGGTACATCCGGTGTAGAACCGGATGTTGTAGTTGTTCCACGCCGCGACGTGACTGCGCGCCATCACGACCATCGTGAGCGCCGGATAGGCGTCAGCCCCCAGGTCCCCCTGGGTTGTGAGATACCAGGTCCGCATCGCGCCGACGGCGATCGACTGCACCGTGGACGGGTCGGACAGCGCGCGGGGAGAATCCGGCGCGTTCGGGTTGTCGATCTTGAGTGTGTCACATGCACCCGCGAGGACCAGGGCCGCGATGAGGCCCAGCCCCTCAGGGATACGCTTGATCATGCTCATAGGTCGCACGCTCCTCAGAGGTTGGTCCGCGGGTCAGAAGTTGATCTCCGCAAAGCCGGTGAACGTCCGGAAGTTGGGGTACGAGAAGCCGTCGAACCGGAACGAGTACGGGTCGCCCGACAGGCCGGCCACCTCCGGATCGTATCCGGAGTACTTGGTGAACGTGAACAGGTTGCGCCCGATCACCCCGAGCCGGAGGTTGTTTAGCCCGAGACCGAGCTTGGCCAAGGTGTTGCGATCGAAGCTATAACTGACGTTCAGCTCCTTGACCTTCACGTACGTGCCCGGCTCGACGAAGAAGTCGATGGGGTTGATGCCGTTGTAGATGGCCTGGTAGTAGTCGGTCGGCTTCTTGCCGGTGCTGTAACAAGCCGCGGCACTACCGGTACAGCCTGTAGCTACGGGCTTACTCGACTGGTCGTACACGCGGTCGCGAAACTCGAAGAAGGGCCACTGCCGTGTGCCGTTGTAGATGCTCCCCCCCTGCACCCAGTCGACCAGCGCATACAGCGAGAAGTTCTTGTAGCGCAGGTTCGTGGTGAAGCTCGCGTTGAAGTCGGGGTTCACGTCGGCGATCTTGACGACCGAGCTGCCCGTGGGATCCACGTAGGGGATGTACCGCTCGCCGATGGTGTGGTAGAGGTCCTTCCGCACCAGGAAGCCGTCTTCGTTGATGATGACGCTGTCCGGGCTCCAATGCTGGTTGGCGCCCGACAGGGCTTGCTTAGCTGGATCGGCATACAACTCGGCGAGGCTCCGGACGATCTTCGTGCCGTAGATCACGCCGAACGTCTCCCCCGCCGCGATCTTGAAGTGCTGAGTGACGTCGTTGTTGCCGACGTAGTCCGGCCCGACGAGGAACGGCGGCGTGTTCAGCTGGGTGATCTTCTGGCGCGTCCGGTCGGCGGCGACGTTCACCCGCCACGAAAGCTCCGGTCTGTCCACGAGGATTGCGCCCAGCGACAGCTCATGGGTGTGTCCGAGCAACGTCGCGGCGTTCTGCCACTGGTTCACATAGCCGGTCGCCCCGGACAGCGGCACCAGCATGATCTGGTCTTTCGTCTCCTTCCGCGAGTACGAATACTCCAGGGAGAACCGGTTGAGGAAGTCGATGTTACCGCCGACTTCCGTCTCCGCCGAGCGCGCCGGCTTGAGCGTCTTGTTGCCGAGGGTCTGCTTCACGGGCACGCCCGCTACCACGGCGAACGTCTCGTACTGCGCATCGAAGGTGGGCCGCAAGCCCGCGGTCCCGTACGACGCGCGCAGCTTCAGCTCGTCGATGCCGTTGACGTGAACGTCCTCTGAGAGGCGGTACGCCCCCGAGACGCGGTAGTACGTCTGCCAGCGGCTCTCCGGGCCGAACAGCGACGACCCGTCCCACCGCACCAGGCCGTCGACCAGGTAGCGGTCCCTGATGTCGAAGCCGGAGATGACGTAGTAGTTCTTGTTGCGGATCGCGATATCGGCGGAGCCGGGCGAGAGCGTGGTCCGATCGACCGCCACGAACTCCGGCGTGTTCAGGACCTTGAACGCCGCAGCGGTGTCGGCAAACACGGTCAGCGTCTGGTCCTCGTACACGTACGCGGCCTTGGTCGTGTTGCGGACGTTCCACGAGCCGAAGTGGAAGGTGCGCACGCTGGTGAGGGTCGCGCCCGTGTTGAATGTCCGCCCGCCGCTGTCGACTCGAGCGAGCGAGCCGCTCGTCGGGGTGCCGTGTGAGTTCAAGAAGTTCTTGGGCACCTGGTCGGTGTAGACGGACGTCTCCTGATCGTAGTTGTAGTTGCCCTCGAGCGACAGCCAGTCGCGGATCCGGTAGGTCGCTTTCCCATACCCGGTGAAACGCGAGCGATCGGTGGTGATGCGCTCGTTGGCCAGCGTGTACAAGGGGTTCGTGGCGTTCGGCAACACATGCGGGATCTGCGCCGCGTACGGCGTGCCGTCGGGATTCGGGGCGAACAGGTTGATGTTGGGCTCGATGAACGTCACCGCGAAGAACGGCGCGCCGGGCCCCTGCGCCACCTGATTGTTGTTCGACTTGCCGAAGAAGCCGCCCACCGACAGGTCGAGCCGCGGCCCCAGCGCCTGATCCACGTTCACGCGGAAGTTCTGCCGGTTGTAGCCCTTGAGGAGGATGAGCACACCGTCCTGCTTGGTGTTCTGGAACGACACGTTGTAGTTTGTGTTGCCGCGCCGCTGGCCGATCGAGATGTAATTGGTGTAGAACGGACCGTGCGTCAGCAGCGCCGACTGCGCGTCGTAGACGGCCCTGCCGAACGAGTTGTAGGGAACGTCGGCAATGTGATCGGCCTTCAAGTTGGGCTGCGAGTTGACGCCAACCAGGCAGCCGCCGGTCGGACACGTCGTTGACGTGGGCGCGGGCGGTGTGATGTAATCGCCGTTGTTGACGGTGTTGCCGAGCACATCGGTGTAGGTCCCGACCGTGTCGATCAGGTACGGGTGCGAGAGCGCCCAGGGGATCGCCTTTGGGCGGAACGACTGGCCGTACTCGTTGCGCACCGTCACGACCAACCTGCCGTCCGGGATGCGCTCGCCGCGCTTGGTGAAGATCTGGACCACGCCGTTCGCGGCATTCGACCCGTACAGTGACGACGCCGCCGCACCCTTCACCACCTCGACCCGCTCGATGTCCTCCGAATTGATGTCCGCGAGGCCGTGGTGCGTGATCGTGCCGTCCACGATGATCAGCGGACCCGGCGTCGCCGTGGAAGCGCACGGCGGAACGGTGCAGGCCGAGGGCGACGTGAGGGCGGTCGCCCCGCGCAGCCGGATCGCCGGCTCGCCGCCAGGAGCCCCGCTCGGATTGATCAGCCGCGCCCCCGCCACCTTGCCCTCGAGTGATCCCAGCGCCGAGACACCCGGCGCTTCCTGCAGTTGGGCGGCAGTGACGATACCGACCGAGGTCGTGAGCTTTTTCCGCTCTATCTCCCCTGCCACGCCCGTCACGACGACCGCGTCGAGCGTCATCGGATCGAACTTGAGCACGAAGTCCTGGGTCTGGGTTCCTGGGGTGAGCGTGATCTGGCGCGTCGTCGCCGAGTACCCGATGTAGCGGGCGTGCAGGGTGACGGTTTGCCCCTTGGTGCGCTCCGGCGGCACCGCCAGCGTGTACGTGCCGGTCGTGGTGGTCGCGACGGCGCTGTTCAGCTCGTCGATAATGACGAGCGCGCCGCCGAGCGCTTCGTTCTGTCGGCCGGTGACCTTGCCGGTGATGACGGCTCCCTGCCCGAGCAGCGATCCCGCTGCACCGACGAGCAAGGCCGCAGTGACCGCAACCACTCCGGATGTGCGTGACGTGGTGTGCTTCATGCTGACCCCCTCGAGAAAAGGGACTCGGGGTGAACACGATCTGGTACTTCGGGATATAGTGCGCGCCGCTCAGGAAGGACGCAAGATCGCGCCGAGGCCAGCCGCTGGCCCTGCGGGACGCCTCTTTCGGCAGTAGTTGCAGGGTGATACTTTGGGCAAGCAGCCCAGGACTCGGTGCACGCCAACCCCCTCCTCCGCACGCAGCGGGCAGCCTCTTGGTTGCTCGTAGCTCTCGGCCTCTGCTTCCCGCAGGTGGCGGCGGCGCAACACAGCCGCGCTGGGGTGCTCCACGGGCAGGTCGTGACGCGCGTGACCGGGGAGGCGGTACCGGGCGCCCGCGTCGTCGTCGAGACTCGCGATACCGTCGGTGTGGACTCGGCTGGGCGTTTCGAGCTGACGCGTGAGTCCGGCCGCTACACGCTCGAGATTGCCGCGGTCGGGTACTCGCCGGGCACGTGGCGGATCAACCTCCACGATGGGAAAACCCTCGAGCACGTCTTCGAGCTGGACCCGGCCTACGAGCTGCCCGGGGTCGTCGTCGAGGCGAAGCCGAGCTCGATTGGGAGACGGTTCTCGGACTTCGAGCGACGCCGTCACGCCGGGATGGGCTATTTCCTCACCAAAGAGCAAATCGAGCGCATCAACCCAACGTCGCTCGTCGATGTGCTCGTGACCGTCCGTGGCGTCGAGCAGGTGTGCATCTCGAACAACTGCGTCGCCAAGATGGTCCGCTCGCCACCGGGGTGCTACCCGCAATACTTCCTCGACGGCAACGAGTCGACGCCGTACTTCGCACGCAACACGCCGCCCCAGGACATCCAGGGCATCGAGGTCTACCGCGGTTCGGCCGAAACGCCGGGGGAGTTCATCGGCAGCAACTCTGGCTGCGGCGTCATCGCGATCTGGACGAAATCCGCTCCTTGAGTGCCATGGCCGCGCCGTGCTACGGCCGTGCCGCGACAAACCGCGTCGCCTCAGTGAGGCCAGGAAGGCCCGGGTCGGCCCCGTGCCAGATCTCCCGGAGCTGACCGTAGGCGCGTACCGCGGTCGTCCGGTCACCCGCCGCCGCCGCCGCGCGACCGAGACCGAGTAGCGACAACGCCCGCTTGGGAGCGAGCGCGAGTGCGCGCGCAAACTCCCGCTGTGCCTCCTGCAGACGGCCGGCCTGGAGCAGGATCTCACCAAACAACTCGTGCGCCGGCTTCACATCCGCGGGCGGCCCGAACTCGACCGACATCGCATCCTCCAGCGCGGTCGCCTCCCGCATGAGCGCGATCGCGTCCGTCGGAGCGCTGTCCGCCTGCCGCAGCAACGCCTCGAGCTCCTTCAGAAGAATGTCCGGGACCTGGTCGCGCTCTTGTCCGGGAGCGGCCGGTGCCCGACTGCGATTGACCGCGGCCAGGTCCGCCAGGCCTCGCTCGGCCCCGCGGCGGTCACCGCGCTTCAGGGCGCTGAGCCCGGCTACGAACACATCCACCGCCGCGTCTCGCGCACGCACTCCGGTGAGGTCGATACTCCACTGGAGGCAGGGACTGTCCCATCGCTCGGTGTTCACGACGTAGTCGGCGCGCATCTCCGCGAGCACTGGGCGACCGCGGCGGGCCTGGTTCATGTTTTGGTGCATCAACTCGAGGTGTTGCAGTGCCTCCTGGTAGCGGCCCTGCTGCAGGTAGCCGTAGCCCAGCCATTCGGTGTAATGGTGCGGAGTCCATGCGGCGCGGTCGCCCCCCGACGCGATCTCGTTCTGCGCCACCACCTCGTCCCACATCCCCAGCGCGAGGAAGATGTGCGTAGTCATGTGCTGGGCATGCGCGGCATCCGGCGCGATCTTGGAGTACGCTCGGGCCGCCGCGAGACCCAGGGGTGCGTGTATCGGGTCGTCGTAGCAGTGGATCAGCACGTGGGCAGCGCCCGGGTGGTTCGGATTGGCCCGGAATACCGGTTCGACGATCGCGGCGGCTCGCATGTACGTCGCCGTGTCCCGCACCCCCTGATTCAGGCCGAGCAGCGAGAGCGCATAGAAGACCTTGGCCTCGCGGTCGGCGGGGAACTGGTTGACCAGACGCCCCATTGCAGCCGAGTACGCCGTGTCGCGCTCAGACTTCGCGCCCTCGCCGTAGAGGATTTCGACGGCGTCGAGGTACGCCTGCTCCCTGGGCGTGGGCGCCTTGCTGCGCCGGGCCGCTGCGGTCGGTCCGAGCCGCTGCAGCGCGGCGCGGGCGGCATTCCGGTCCTGCTCGTTCCAGAGCGGATGGGTGTAGGTCAGCGCCTCGCCCCAATAGGCCAGGGCGAATCCGGAATCGAGCCGCTGCGCCTCGCGAAACGCCCGCGCTGCGTCCTGATACTCGAAGCTGTGCAGCAACAGCACGCCGCGGATAAACGGCGCCTGTGCCGCCGGCGCTCCTGACGCGGGAAAGTCGATCGTCCCGAGGCGCGGTGTCTGAGCGGACAGCGACGCAGCGGCGGCGAGGCAGACGAGCAACATCGGCTATCGGTTCTCTGTCGCCTTGTGCGAGTCGAGCACCATCGCAGCCACCGCTGGATAGATGCCGATCGCATGGCTCCGATAGTACAGGGCAAATCGTCGCGTCGGAGTATCGATCTGGATCGCGTTGGATTTTCTGTTAGGCATGTGGCAGTCAATGCAGTCGGTCATCATGCGGTCACCAATCTTGTCCGCCATGCGATGTTGGCTGGTCTCATGACACGCCAGGCACTTCTGGGCAAACTGCGCCACGTCCCGCTCTGGTTGATGAACGTCGTGGCACGTCGAACAAGACATCTCCGGACTGGAGCGGAAGCACTTGCTGCGTTGCAAGAGCCCCACCTGATTCCCATGCACGTCGGGGATCGGAGCCTCCCGGGCAGATGGCGGAACCACATAATCATCGAGCTTCGCACCGGGCCGGTAGGAGAACGGCGGCCGCTTGGGATCCCGTTCGCCCGAATGGCACAACGCGCAAATGTCCAATTGCCGATCTCTGGGGAGACGCGCCGGATTGAGAACGTATTTCCCCACCGCCTCCGCCGGATGCGACGAGTGATACTGGACGTGCTCTTGCCCCGCGCCATGGCACTTCTCACAGGAAATACCGAGCGCGTAGTCGCGCGAGTATCGCAGCGCACCACGATCCCGATACAGCGTGAACGCAGTGGCATGACACTCCAGACAGCGCGGGACGATGAGTCGTCCAAAGTCCACCTCACCATCGTGATACCCGGGACTGTTTATCCACGCTCCGATTCCGCTCAGATAAGAGACCGGCAGCTCGAACAGGAGCCCGGCCTTCCAGAAGAGATAGGACTGTCCTCGTCTCCCCGACCCGACCACGACGTCGATACGCTCGGTCGTTGACCTCCCCCGCGCCGAGTCGACGCCGGTCTGATAGAAAGCGCCGTTGCGCCGCTCCATTTTGAAATAGACGCCCTCCGACCCGGTACGCAGCAGGTTGTGCCCCGCTGCAAAGGGGCCTTTGACGGACCGCGCAGTTGCCTCGGCCGAAGTCCGGAAGTGAGCGGTCTGAGTGAAGGTGGCGACGATCTGCTGGTGGCAAGCCGTGCACGATCCAGCTCCCTGCGTGAGCGGGTCTAGGGCTGAAACCAGCAGCCCGAGCAGCAGTCGCGGCATCGTCATGGAAGTAGCTTAGCTTAGGAGGTCGAATGCAAGTCCCCGCACAGGAACACAGCCGATGACCGACGGGCCGATCTCCCGCCGCGCCCTCCTCGCTGGGGCCGCGGGCGCGCTCGGAGCGCAAGCGCTCGAGCGGGCGGGGCTCCCCGTCCCGCAGGACCCAACCAAGGTCCCAGGCACGCCCGTGAGTCCGCTCGGCCAGCGCTCGCCGTTCGAGCGACCGCGCCGCGTCCCCGTCGGAACGGGCCAAGGCATCTCGCTCACGCCGCTGCAGAACCTCAGCGGGATCGTGACGCCCGCGGACTTGCACTTCGAGCGCCACCACGCCGGCGTCCCGGCGATCGACCCTCAGCGCTACAAGCTCCTCATCCACGGCATGGTCGAGCGGCCGACCATGTTCGACCTCGAGGCCCTCAAGCGGTTCCCCAGCGTGTCACGCCTGTGTTTCCTCGAGTGCTCCGGCAATGGCTTCCCGAGCTACCGGGACATCAGGCCGGACCTCACGCCGCAGCTCGTCGACGGCCTTACGAGCACCAGCGAGTGGACGGGCGTGCTCCTGTCCACCCTGTTCCGCGACGTCGGGGTGAAGCCGGGCGCGCGCTGGTTCCTTGCCGAGGGGGAGGACGCCGCGGTGATGGCGCGGAGCATCCCGCTCGAAAAGGCCTCAGACGACGCCATGATCGCGTACGGTCAGAATGGCGAAGCGCTGCGCCCCGAGCAGGGGTATCCGGCTCGGCTCCTGGTGCCGGGGTGGGAGGGGAATGCGAACGTCAAATGGATCCGGCGGATCGAGATCGCGGACCGGCCGTTCATGACGCGGGAGGAGACTTCGAAGTACAGCGATCCGCTCCCGGACTGCACCGCGCGCCTGTTCAGCTTCGCCATGGACGCCAAGTCGGTCATCACGTTCCCGGCGTACCCGGTGACCCTTCCCGACAAAGGCTGGTGGGAGATCGAGGGGCTCGCCTGGAGCGGCCGCGGCCGGGTCCGCCGGGTCGACGTAAGCACGGACGCCGGACGGCACTGGGCGCCCGCCGAGCTGCAGCAGCCGGTGCTCCCCAAGTGTCACACCCGGTTCCGGTATTTGTGGACCTGGGACGGGGGGGACACTACGCTCCTGAGCCGCGCCGCAGACGAGACCGGGTACGTGCAGCCCACGCTGGACGAGCTGCGCCAGGCACGCGGCCGCGGCACCACCTACCACTTCAATCACATCCGGGCGTGGACGGTGCGGCGCGACGGCACGGTCGTCTTCGGACTGGAGGGATGAGCCTGCGAACGCTGGCAGCCATTGTCGCGCTGGCCCTTGTTGGTAGCACGTGTGGGAGAGCGGAGAAGGGAGAGGTACGAGTCGCTGCGCCGACGCGCTACGGCTTTGGGAGGCCCGCTACCGCCGCAGAGGTCCGGGCGTGGGACATCGACGTCATGCCGGACGGGACCGGGCTGCCGCCCGGAAGCGGCGCGGCGTCTCAGGGTGCCGCCATCTACGCCCGCAAGTGCGCCGCCTGTCATGGGAAGACCGGGACCGAGGGGCCGTTCGACCGACTCGTGGGCCGCGAGCCGCGCGAGCGCTTCCCGTTCGGGCGCGACCCGAGGCTCGTGAAGACGATCGGCAACTACTGGCCCTACGCGACCACGCTGTACGACTATATCAACCGCGCCATGCCGCTCGACGCCCCCGGCTCCCTCAAGCCCAACGAGGTGTACAGTCTGGTGGCGTTTCTGCTATCGCGGAACGAGATCATCGCGGATACCGCAGTCATGAACGCGGCAACCCTGCCACGCGTGGTCATGCCGGCACACGACCGATTCGTGACGGATACTCGTCGCGGCGGCCCGGAAATCCGCTAGCTCTTATGTTGCACCTGCTCCCGTGGCGCGGCCGGCTGCTCGTCTCGGCCTGCTGCATGCTCGTCTCTTGCCGGTCCCACCGCGCTGACCGCCCCGCAGCGGCGGCGCCAGCCTGGCTGCTCGAGCGCGCTGCCCAAGAGTCGGCGCTGGCTGCCCAGTCGAAGGTGCTGCACGACTTCCGGTTCACGGACCGGCGGGAGGCGAGCGGCATCACGTTCGCAAACCGAGTCGTCGACGACGCGGGCAAGGCCTACAAGCACGACCATTACGATCACGGGTCGGGACTCTGCGCCGCCGACGTGGACGGCGACGGGCTGCCCGACCTGTACTTCGTCACGCAGCTCGGCAGCAACGAGCTGTGGAGGAACCTGGGTGGCGGCCGGTTCGAGAACATCACTGACCAGGCGGGGCTGCGCATGGAAGACGCCATCGCGGTCGCGTGCTCGTTCGCCGACATCGACAACGACGGCGACCCCGACTTGTTCGTCACGACGGTGCGACACGGCAACAGGCTGTTCGAGAACCTGGGCGGCGGGAAGTTCCGGGACATCACCGCGCAGGCGGGAGTGGGATACGTGGGTCACTCCTCCGGAGCGGTCTTCTTCGACTACGATCGCGACGGCCTGCTCGATCTGTTCGTGACCAATGTCGGTGTCTACACCAGCAACGCGAAGGGCGCGGGCGGTTACTTCGTGGGCCTGCCTGACGCCTTCCATGGCCACACGCACCCCGACCGCGCGGAAGCCAGCATCCTGTACCGCAACCTGGGCGGGAACCGCTTCAAGGACGTGACCCGCGAGGTCGGGCTCGTGGATCTGAGCTGGAGCGGTGATGCTACCCCGATCGACGTGAACGACGACGGCCTTCCCGACTTGTACGTCCTCGACATGCAGGGGGAGAATCACTTCTGGCTGAACGAGGGGGGCAAGCGGTTTCGCGACGTCACGCGAAGCTACTTCCCGCGGACTCCGTGGGGCGCCATGGGGGTGAAGGCCTTCGACTTCGACGGGGATGGCCGCGTCGATCTGTTCGTCACCGACATGCACTCGGACATGTGGGTCAACATCCCGCCCGGCGACTGGGCTGCTGAGGCGAGCAAGGCCGACTCGTCGCCGGCGCCCGCCGATTTCTTTCCGGAGGGAAAGGCCCGCTTTATCTTCGGGAACGCACTGTTCGCCAACCGTGGTGGCGGCCGCTTCGAGGAAGTCTCCGACGCCGTCGGGCTGGAAACCTATTGGCCCTGGGGGCCGAGCGTCGACGACCTCAACGCCGACGGGTGGGACGACGTCTTGGTCACAGCCGGCATGAACTACCCTGACCGATACGGGATCAATTCGCTGCTCCTGAACGAGGCCGGCCGCCACTTCGTCCCCAGCGAATTCGTGCTCGGGGTCGAGCCCCGTCCGAAGGGTGCAACGGAGCAAGTCTGGTTCAGCCTCGATTGTGCGGGAGCCGACCACTGGCGACCCATGTGTGGGGCCTGCTCCCAGCCGGGCGGAGCCGCTCTCGGGTGTCGCCCGGACGCCGCCGGCCGCTTCACCGTGATGGGCTCGCTCGGCACGCGCGCCGCCGTCCTGCTCGATCTGGACGGTGACGGTGATCTCGACATCGTGACCAACGAGTTCAACGGGCCGCCCCAGGTGCTCGTCAGCGACCTCGCCGAGCGACGCCATATCAACCTCCTCAAAGTCCGGCTGCGCGGCACGCGCTCCAGCCGCGCAGCGCTGGGCGCGCAGGTCAGCGTCGTCCTGCCCGACGGGCGACGCATCCTCAAGGTCCTGGACGGGAAGTCGGGCTACCTCTCCCAAAGCGACCTGCCGCTGTACTTCGGCCTCGGGGACGCGGGCCAGGCCACCTCGGTCGAAGTGCGCTGGCCGTCGGGGCAACGTCAGACGGTGGCGGGCCCCGTGCCGGGCGGCGGGACGATGAACGTGGTCGAGCCCTAGAGAACGCCTCCGCCCCCCGTGTGCGTCCGGCCACGCCACGCTATCATTGGTGCCGTGCTCTTCTGGACGGCGCTGCTCGCACTGCTCGCTGCCGCGGGCTACCAAGCCGACCCCCTCGCCCCCCGCACCAAGGGGCGTCCCGACGCCCCGGTGACGGTCTACGAGATGTCCGATTTCCAGTGTCCCTACTGCCGCGCCTTCGCCCTCACCACCATGCCCCTCTTGGAGCGCGAGTACGTGCAGACCGGGAAGGTCCGACTCGTCTACATCAACCTGCCGCTCACGACGCTCCACGCCAACGCCGCCCGAG
>Ga0209057_1000106_pt1 | contig 69778 bp, 51 predicted proteins | sample GraSoiAngelo_146_FD_185903 | JGI IMG/M metagenome (GOLD analysis project Ga0209057, IMG submission 185903) | Grasslands soil microbial communities from the Angelo Coastal Reserve, California, USA - 14_1009_05_30cm (SPAdes) (version 2) | ecosystem: Environmental > Terrestrial > Soil > Grasslands ...
ATGCTGCCGATCTTGGGCGGCCAAGAGCGTGAATCCCGGAACAAACGGGACGCCGATCACGGATTCGTATATTTCAGCGTTAACTGTCGCAGGTGAATCCGATCGACAGGTGAATCAGTCGCCGCTTGCGGCGACGACGCGGGGAACGAAAAGGAGCAAACATGATTGCGTCGAGCCTCACGAACTCGAAGAGCGCGCTACAGCGAGGTATGGATCGCGCGCTCTCGACGCTTGCCGGTCCGACACTGTGGGTCACGGCAGTCGGCGCGTTTGTCCTGTTCGTACCTGCAATGGCGAGCGCACAGGGAACAAGCGCCATTGCAGGTGTCGTGCGAGATAGCTCGGGCGCAGTGCTGCCAGGCGTCACGATCGAAGCCGCCAGTCCCGCCCTTATCGAAAAGGTCAGGACCGTGGTGAGCGACGAGAAGGGCGAATACAAGATCGTCAATCTGCCCGGCGGCACCTACACGGTCACGTTCAGTCTGGCAGGCTTCGGCACCATCAAGCGGGAGGGACTCGAGCTGACGGCGAACTTCACGGTAAACGTTGTCGCCGAGATGCATGTCGGACAACTGGAGGAGACGGTTGTTGTGTCGGGTCAGTCCCCGATCGTCGATGTGCAGACCACCGCTCAGCACAAAGTCGTGTCAGGCGACTTGCTCTACTCACTGCCCCTCACGAAAGAAATGGGCGGCTTCGCGAAGGTGACGGTGGGCGCGACCATTCGTGCCACGGCGCAGGACGTTGGCGGCAACATCGATCCCATGAACGGCTACACGATCATTCACGGCGGGCATTACACCGACAATCGCGCGCTCCTCGACGGAATGCAGTTCAACGGCGAAGGCAACGGACGTGGCTTTTATTTCAACCCGGCCGCCGCGTCCGAGGTCAGCGTTCAGTTGGGCGGTCAGACGGCCGAGTTCGAGAATGGCGGCGCGCAGGCGAATCTGGTTCCGAAAGACGGGGGCAATCATTTCTCCGGAATGTTCAGCTTCAATTACGCAGGGAAGGGCTTGCTCAGCAACAACCTCACGCCCGAGCTACAGGCACGCGGTCTCAAGGCCGTGAACACGACTGATCGCACCTACGACGGCAATGTGGCAGTCGGTGGACCGATCCAGCGAGACAAGCTGTGGTTCTTCGCGTCGATTCGCGGGTTTGGTTACAAAAACCTGATGGCAGCCGACTATTACAATCTGACACAGAACACCCCTTTCTACACGCCGGACGTGAGCCGGCCGGCGCCACAACAGCAGGATAATCGCTCCGCTGGCGTACGCTTCACCTACCAGGTGGCCTCGAAGGACAAGCTGAATATCTCGTACGACATCCAGCACACGGACCTCTGCCTGGGGTGCAGTCCGCTGGTCGCGCCCGAAGCGACCTACACTACTTCTTACGCGAATCCTAATTACCTGCTCCAGACAAAATGGACGCATCTAGCCAGCAACAAATTCATCTGGGAAGTCGCCGATTCCACTCTCATATTCAACTGGCCGAATCATCGGAAGCCGGAAGCTGCGGACGCCATATCCATATTCAATGGCAGTACAGGCTTTCGATACAACGCTCCGTTAGCCTCGAGCCTGGGCCAGCGAGTCGCCAGCGAATCGAACCAGCGAGGCTCGGTGAGCTACGTCACCGGCTCGCACGCGTTCAAGGCGGGCTTCACCACGCAGGAGGCTTGGCATCACGCCTGGTACGACGACAACGGTCCGGCCGCGGGCATCGGGCCGGGCCTTGTCGCTTACACGTTTTTGAACGGGCCGTCGGGTACCGTCGTGCCGTCGTCGATCACCGAGTATGCGGAGCCGGTCACGTTCAGCGAGCGCCTGAAAGTCAATCTGGGCGTTTACGTCCAGGATCAGTGGACGTTGAAGAGATTGACGCTCAACGTGGGACTCCGCTACGACTACTTCAATGCATTTGTTCCGGCACAGGATCTGGCGGCCGGGCCTTTCGTCCCGGCACGTCACTACGATCAGGTGGACTGCGTACCGTGCTGGAAGGACATCAATCCACGCTTCGCCGCATCCTACGACCTGTTCGGCGACGGAAGAACGGCGCTGAAGGTGAATGTGGGTCGATTCGCGGGAGCCGATATTTACACGATGGCGCGCGCCAATAACCCGGTAACGCGCGCGATCTTGAACGCCTCCCGAACCTGGACCGATACCAACCGCAACTTTGCCCCAGACTGCAATCTCACGAATTCGGCGGCGCAAGACCTCAGCGCCGCCGGCGGCGACGTCTGCGGCGCGCTCAACAATCGCAACTTCGGGTTGAACAATCCGAACGCGTCGACTTACGACCCCACCGTGCTCACGGGGTTTGGGGCTCGCTCGTATAACTGGCAGAAGTCGGTACAGATCCAACACCAGTTGCGGCGCAACATCGGCCTCACTGCCGGCTATTTTCGAACGTCGTGGGGCGCGATCCAGGCGACAACCAACACTGCAGTAAGTGCCAGCGACTTCAATTCGTATTGCGTCATCGCGCCCGTCGATTCGCGTCTGCCCGGCGGTGGCGGCTATCCGATCTGCGGTCTCTATGACACAACCCAGGCCGCTTTCGGAGTGTCGACGACTGTCGTTTCGCGCAACGACCAGCTAACCGAGGTTTACAACGGCTTCGATATCGCCGCCGACGTGCGCCTGCCGAAGGGCTTCAATATCAACGGCGGATTGAATGCCGGTCGGACGGAGTACAACAACTGCGCTGTCGTGACGAATAACCCGCAGACCGCGTTCACGAACGCCAGCGGCACACTAGCCGGGGCTCCGGCCGCGACGACGGCGCCGCGGACGAACGCCTACTGTGACGCCATCCCGCCGTGGTCGGCGGACACTCAGCTGAAGTTCTCCGGCACGATTCCGCTGCCCTACCAGTTCTATACCGGTATCACGTACCAGAATTTGCCGGGTATTCCGTACTACGCGAGTGCTGTGTTCAGGAACGCCGACATCTTGCCGTCGCTCGGTCGCAACTTGTCGGCAGGCGCGAACGGCACTGTCACAGTTGATCTGATCCCGCCCATGACGAAGTTTGAGGACAGGATCCAGCAGCTCGATCTTCGGTTCGCCAGGACTTTCCTGATCTCCGGAAAGCGCCTCGAACCGGAGTTCGACATCTACAACGCCCTCAACGCAAGCCCGATCCTGTCGGTGAACAATAACTACGGTACCGCCGCATGGCGCACGCCGACCCAGATTCTGGCCGGCCGCTTGCTGAAATTTGGGGTGAAGATGAATTTCTAGCGGGCACGTTGCGGAATCGCCCGGGCGTAACCCCGCACGACCTCGCCGACCGAATCAGTTCGTGGAATGGCGTCGAGAGGTGCTGAATGTTTCGCGGAGGAACTGATGACACAAGCCAGGAGAGTTCTTGTCAGCGGTTTGGTGAGCGCTCCAGCAACCGTTCTCCTGCTGTGGGGTTCCGCGGCCCACACCGCTTCAACCGCGCGCAAGACGATCACCACCGAAGCAGAATTCCACCAAGCGATGAAAGAGCTGTCGAACTGGGGGCGATGGGGACAAGACGACGAACTCGGCGCGGCGAACTTGATAACTCCCGCCAAACGAAAGCAGGCCGCGGCGCTCGTGAAGGAGGGGATCACGGTATCCCTCGAGCACCCGATTTTCCAGGAAGACGTCATTGACGGCAGGGGTCATCTAATGCGTACCGTCACTGCTCGCCCGACCGGTTCATCGGACGTGTATGCCTTTACCAGCACGTACCACGGAACCATCATCAGTCACCTCGATGCGATCGACTGCCACATGGTGGACGACGGCAAAGGGTACAACGGCCGATCCTGGGAAGACGTTCAGGCCGCCGGCGGCTGTCCGAAGGGCGACATCATGGCGCTAAAGGACGGGATTTTTACGCGGGCGGTGCTCTTCGATGCGACGTTACTCCCTGGCAAAGCATCGAACGGCTGGCTCGAGCTCGGTACGGCGATTCACTACCAGGATCTCGAAGCGCTGGAGAAGATCGAAAAGGTCAAGGTGTCACAGGGCGACATCATCCTGCTCTACACCGGCCGGTGGAAGCGGAGAGCGGCGCTCGGTCCCTGGAAGACGTCGGAAGGAGTGGCGGGGTACCACGCGGACGTCGCGTTCTTCCTCAAGGAGCGAGGCGTGTCGTTCATCGGCGACGATGAATTCAATGACGTCTCGCCCACGACGTTGCCGCAGTCCGTTGGGCTTCCGGTCCACAAACTCGCCCTCGTGGCGCTCGGCGTCGACATCTTCGACAATCTCGACTTAGAACGTGTGTCAGAGACGGCGAAGCGGCTGAATCGTTACGAGTTCTTGTTCTCCGCCGCGCCGCTCCAGGTTGAAAAGGGAACCGGTTCGCCGCTCAATCCGATCGCGATCTTCTGACCATCGCGGAGCGTTGATGCCGGGCTGCCGGAGAGCTGGCCACAATAGGGCGGCACGAACACAGCCCATGGCGAAAGGATTCAATATGAAGGTCGGATCTGCGCGTATGCTCGCCGGAGCTTCGGCGATTGCGGTGATCGCGCTGGCCGGCGTCACGCGAGGCGCCCCCGGTGCGCGTTCGCCGCATTCCGCAGCGAGCGATCAAGCGGGTTCAACAACAACCCCGCTGCTGGCGGAACAGGCCTTCAAAAACATTCGAGCGCTCAAAGGCATCTCCGCCGCCGACTTCATGGGCACGATGGGCATCATGACCGCCGCGCTCGGCTTCGATTGTTCGGAGTGTCACATCGCGGCCGGCACCGACAAGGTCGATTGGGCCGCCGACACCCCCCGAAAAGTGATCGCGCGCCGGATGATCGACATGGTGACCGCGATCAACCAGAACAACTTCGCCGGACGACAGATGGTCACGTGCTGGACGTGCCATCGCGGGCGTGACAAACCGGTCGTCACACCGAGTATCGATCTGATTTATGGGATGCCGACGCTGGAACCGGACGACCTCGTGATGGCCTCGGTTCCCGGATTGCCTAAGCCGGATGAGATCATCGACAAGTACATTCAGGCGCTCGGCGGAGCGCAGCAACTGGCGAACGTCACCGCCTTCGCGGCCACTGGCACGAGCATCGGGTTCGGTGGGTTCGGCGGCGGCGGTGCCGCTCAGATTTACGCGAAAGCTCCCGATCAGCGCAGCACGATCATCGAGTTCAAAGACGCACCGGGCCGCGACGCGAGCATCAGGAGCTACGACGGCAAAATCGGTTGGAACAAGACGCCGTTGACGGTGTTAGGAGAATATCAGCTCAGCGGAAGCGAACTGGACGGCGCCAGGCTCGATGCCCAGATGGCGTTCCCGGCTCAGATCAAGCGGGTCTTGACCAACCTGCGCACGCTCCAGCCAGCTACGATCAACGACCGCGAGGTCGACGTGGTGCAGGGCAACGGCCCCGGCCGGCTGTTCGCGACGCTGTACTTCGATAAACAGACGGCACTTCTCACGCGCATGATCCGCTACGGCACTTCCCCGATCGGCCGGCTTCCAACCCAGGTTGATTATGCCGACTACCGCGAGGTCAACGGAGTCAGGATGCCGTTCAGATTCACGTTCGCGTGGCTCGATGGGCGCGACGCGTTTCAGTTGAACGATCTGCGCGTGAACGTGTCGATTGACGCGGCAAAGTTCGGGCGACCCACCTCGCTCGAGATCAAACGATAGCGCTACTTCTTTTCCTTCTCCTTGACTTCTTTGTCGTACGGCGCGCCGGTACCTGTGGAGCCGAGGAACAGCTTGCGACCATCGGGATAGGTGATGTCGCGGCCGTTCGCCCGGTTGCTGCCGTCTTTGGCCTGGTACCCGTTCACGACCACCATCGTGCCGATCTTGAGGGTGTCCCTCGAGACGCCGCGCCGCATCAGGGTGTTCGGCGTTCCACCTTCGATCATCCACTCTTCGCTCGTGCCGTCGGGCTTCTTCACGTCGATGTGAATCCAGGCGTGCGGGTTGACCCACTCTGTCTTGCTGATGGCGCCTTCAAGTTTCAATGGCTTGTCGGCGTCGAATTCCGCTGAGAAGGCGTGATGGGCACGGACCGGCGCGGCGAGCGTCAGGCTGAGGCCTGCGACGCCAACCAGAATGTGTTTGCGCATCGTGGTGACTCCTTCGTGCGTTCGGTTGATATCAGCTCGTTCGCCGCGAGTCAAGGACGACGTCGGAACAACGTTCAATTTTAACGCTCTCCGAGGCAGCATGCTGCGGAACGTGTTGATGACTTTTCTGGAACGCGCCAAAACGACGTCTGGCTCACGGCAGCTCGTCGTCTGTGAAAGGGGTTCGGCACGGCCGCCGCCGCTCGTACAACTTCAGGTTGTCGGTCAGGTGCCGCACGACGTTGCGAAGGCCGGCGTGCTCGGCCGCGGCGATCACGTCGCGCTGGACAGCCGCCGCCTGTTCGTACTCACCGAGTTCGGCCAGAGCCATTGCCTCCGTGGCCCCCACATCAAAGCTCCGCTCGGTCTTGAGCAGCTCGTCGATGAGCGCCTTCGCCTGTGCGCCGTCACGAACCTGGGCGTCGGGGGCCGCAGCCAATAACCGCGCCAGCGCGTGGCTGAATGCCGGATCTCCGGGGTAGGATTTCAAAGCGTCGCCGAGCCGATCTCGCGCGTCACGATACCGCTGCAAGCGGACGAGAGCCATGGCGCGCCCGAATACTGCCTCCTTCATCGCGGGGTCGCGCGCCAACACCTGCTGATACTCGGCGAGACCCTTCAAGGGGCGGCCGGTTCGCACCAGCACGCGCGCGAGCTGCAGGCGCGCTTGAATGTAGCCGGTGTCGTGTTTCACGGCGTTCGAGAACGATTCGATCGCTTCCTCGTGTCGGCCCGCGGCCTCCATGACAACGCCCAGACTGAACTGCGCCTTCGCGAACTCCGGTGATGTCCTGATGACCTCTCGGAACTGTTCGATCGCGCCAGCCGCGTCACCCATCTGGTACAAGGCCGTCCCGAGTCGGTGACGCAGCGACGGGTCGGACGGCTTGAGTGCGAGGCCCTTGCGGAAATCGTCGGCCGCCGACGCCCAGTTTCCGGCTTCGAGCTCTCGACCACCGCGAACGTTGTACGCCTCCGCGCTCTCGAGCAGCTCGTCGAGCGCGCGCATCAACGGATCGATCGGGCGCGGTTCGATCGTGCCCTTCCTCGCGAGCTGCGCTTCGGCTCGTGGAAAGTCGCCCCGTGCTCGATAGGCCATGCCGAGCTGATAGTGTGTGGCCGTCGCCCGAGGATCGAGTGCGAGCGCCTTCTCGAGATGCGTCACCGCTCCGGGATAGTCTTTTTTCGCAAGCGCCACACGACCGGCGCCGAAGTGGGCCGCTGCTGAATTGGGCTCGAGGCCAAGCGCCTGATTGAAGAGCGGTTCTGCGGCACCTGATCGACCTTGTGTGAGATACGCGTCGCCGAGCCAGACGAGGATCGCGACGTCATTCGGCCGAAGGTGATGCGCTTTCTCGAACGCCACAACCGACTTTGCGAGCGGCCCCTTCGCCTTGTAGAGATGCCCGAGATAATAAGGCCACCGCATGTCGGCTGGCGCGAGCCTCCCTGCGTTGAGGTAGCACGCCTCGGCGGCATCGAAGTAGGACGCGGCCATCAGGAGTTTGCCCAGCTCGCCGTAAGCGGCGCCGAGATCGGCGTCGGCGACGTCCCCATGCTCGATCTGCCCGACGAGCGCGGCGTATCGAGCGCGCAACTGATCGCGTACAGATGGTTCCATGGCTGAGAAATCGGGCAACGAGACCCGCTGCAATCCCGCGCGATTCGGCGGATTAAGAATGACACCATTCGCCGACGGCGCACGAGGCTCGCGTGCGTCATCTGCGACGGGCGGCGTGTTCGACGGTGGTCGGCACGCGCCGATCAGTGTCGCGCAGGCGGAGACTGCCACGGCGACGCACACCAATCCGTGTCGTGTCACCGCGCCATGCGTTTGCCTTGCCTCAGAACGGTCCATCTGTCAATTGCGACCGCAGGCCACTCTTCGACATCGCCATCGGGCCAATGCACGCGTGCCATTGGCGGATCGGTTGCGTCGCCGAGGCCGACGAGAACGCGCGGATCATTTGCCGACCCGTAGCTTCCATCAGACCGGCTCCGGCGCCACAGGGTCGGCGCGTTCTTGCGAATCACCTCGACGCGCGCTCCCACCATGTCCCGCCCGGTGACGGATCCGGCACCAGCCTCGCGTGTCGGGCGGGACCGGGCCGAAGCGCCCACCAGGCGCAGGCCGACCCAATGGTTGCGATTGCCGACGCTGTTGATCAGCAGCCGGGCGGGTGCGTGAATGTTGGAGATGACGACGTCGACGTCACCGTCGTTGTCGATGTCGCCAAACGCGGCGCCGCGGCTGACTTCGAGCAGTTGGAACAGCGATCCCGCCTTCGGCGTGACATTCTCGAATCGTCCATTGCGCAGATTGCGGAAGAGGAGCTTCGGTTCGCCGTAGGGAAACCGCTCCTCACCGCGCTCCTTGATCGCTTCGATCGCGCCGTTGGCAACGAGCAGGTCCAGCCAGCCATCGTTGTCGAAATCGAACCAGGCTGTACCAAACCCCGTGTAGCCGAGACTCATCGGGCCAAGTCCCGACGCGGCGCTCTCATCTTCGAACAACCCGGAACCGACATTGCGATATAGGTTGATTCCTTCGGATGGCAATTGCGTCGTGATGAGATCTTCGGCTCCGTCGTTGTCGAAATCGCCGGCGTCAACGCCCATACTGCCTTTGGGCTTGCCGTCGGCGCCAACCGCTACGCCTGAGAGCAGGCCCATATTCTTGAACGTGCCATTCCGCTGGTTCATCCACAGGACGTTGTCGCGGCCGTCGTTTGCCACGTAAAGGTCAATCCAGCCGTCGTTGTCGAAATCGGCGGTCGCCACGCCTAGCGTCGGACCGAAAGGACCTCCAGGCAATGCCGTCGCCGTGACGTCGGTGAACGTGCCGTTTCCGTTGTTGTGGAACAGGCGATCACGCTGCGGACTGTACACGGCAGGAGTGCAATAGTCGCGCCTGCCCGTCAGCCCCGTGCACTTCTGATCTGACCGAATGTCCCATACGACATAGTTGCCGACGTACAGGTCCAGCCATCCATCCCTGTCGTAGTCCACGAATGCCGCGGAGACGCTCCATCCAGCGATGTCAGTTCCGCTCTGTCTCGACACGTCGGTGAACGTCCCGTCACAGTTGTTGCGAAACAGCTGGTTCCGGCCGAGATTCGTCACATACAGGTCGACACACCCATCGTTGTTGAAATCCGCCGCAGTGACACCCATACCGTACTCGTGCGTGTCGATTCTGCTTTGTTCGGTGACGTCCGTAAAATGCAGTGTGCGCGTACCATCCGCGTTCACAACCAGGTCGTTCCTGAACAGGCGCCCTTTGAGTGGCAACGAGGCGGGTCGGATGGTCGCATCGTCCAAGGTCTTTCCCTCGCCGAGCATCTGTCCCTGCACGAAGAATACATCGAGGTCGCCGTCATTATCGTAGTCCAGCAGCGCAACACCCCCAGGCAGCATCTCGGGGTAATACAATCCGCCAGACATCCCGTTGAAATAGGTGAACTTCAGGTCGCTCTCGATCGCTCGGTCGACGAACCATTCGCTGGCGGCGCCGTTTGCGCGGCGTGCGGCGGTGCTCGACGTCGCACCGGTCGCGCGCGAAGACGAATCTGAGTAACAACCAACCAGGAGACCGAGCACCAGAAGCATTGGCACACCGCGCGCGAGCGATCGTGAGACGCCGAGGAGTTCATTCGGCGGGTGCAACGAGGGCCATCCATGTCCTTCGACCGTCCCCCGCCCGATCCGTCGCGTGTTCATCGGCTCCGAACGAATGAAATGTCGCAAAGGGTCCGCGGCTTTGCGCTTGACAGCGTCGAAGGCCGGGTGGTAGGTTCGCCCGATTTTACCTCTCGGCGCCCTCGTTCTGCGATTGGGTCAGCGGCCATTTCCGCACGAACTCTCGTAGGGGGTTGCTATGGTGCCTGCGTCTGGACTCGGTCGCATTGCTGCGGCGATCTGGATACTTGCCGTTCCAGCAGCGACATTCGCGCAGCAGACCAACGCCGGGATCGCCGGGATCGCGAGAGACGCCTCCGGTGCTGTGCTTCCCGGAGTGAACGTCGAAGCGAGCAGCGCCGTTCTCATCGAGCGAGCTCGGACAGTCACGACCGACGGCGACGGCCGCTACAACATCGTCGAGTTGCCGCCCGGCAGCTATACCGTCACCTTCAGCCTGCCGGGGTTCAGCACAGTCAAAAATGAAGGCATCGAACTGAACGCCGGCGTGACGCTCACGGTGAACGCCGAGTTGCGCGTAGGAGCGCTGGAGGAAACGGTCACCGTCACCGCCGCGTCTCCGATCGTCGACACCCAGAACGTTCGCAAGCAAATCGTGGCTACGCGCGAATTGCTCGACGCGCTGCCGACCAGTACGAAACACATCAACACGCTAGTGGCGCTCACACCCGGTTTTAGCGGTGTCAACGACGTTGGCGGTCGGTATTTCGCCGAGCCTGGCGCGTATCACGGTAAACGCGGCACCAAAGTCTACTTCGATGGCATGGGCATCGAGAACAGCGCCGGCAACAGCAGCTACCAGGTCAACGCCGCCGTTGTTGAAGAGATGGTGCTGCAGACGAGCGGCATCTCCGCCGAGGTCAATGCCGATGGCCCCGTGATGAACGTGGTGCCGAAGGAAGGCGGGAACACGTTCCGGACGATTTTGAACGGGAACTACAGCGGCAAGGGGATGGAGAGCAGTAACCTCACTGACGCGTTGCGTGCCCGAGGCCTCGAAACAGGAAACAAGACGATCAGGATTTTCGATGAGGCCGTCAGCGTCGGCGGACCAATCACGCGCAATCGTCTCTGGTTTTTCGGTGCGGCGCGCACATGGGGCATGGCACGGCAGTTTGCCGGTGTCTATTGGAACAAGACGCAGGGAGAGCTCCTGAGCCCGCCGGGCGCCGACCTCGAAGTGGTGCGGCTGACGCCTTGGGTCGATCGGCCGCTCGACGTGCACAGCGGCCGATGGGAGTGGTACGACACTTACCTGGGTCGGCTCACGTGGCAGGCGTCGCCCAAACACAAGTTCAACATCCTGAACGACAACCAGATCGCCTGCAACTGCGGGTCGACCTCCGCCGCCTCATTGCAGGAAGTCGGCGGCGGCTATCGGTTCGAGCCGAATCGGTTCATCCAGGGCACCTACAACTCGCCGCTGACGTCTAAGCTGCTCCTCGAAGCGGGGGTCGGCGCGTCCATTTCACAATGGAATGCGTTCTGGCAGCCGGGCGTGCAAGCGCGGACTGTCGCGATTACCGATACGGGACTCGGCCTCAGCTATGGCGCGACGGCCACGTATCGCGGCCATCCTGATTACACGAACCGGTACATGCTGCGCGGCGCGATGACGTATGTCACCGGCTCCCACACATTCAAAACCGGTTTCCAACGGGAGCACCTCGTCACCGACAACTTCTTCATCGCGGACGGAAACGTGCAGTACACCTTCCGCAACAGCGGGCCGATCAGCATTCTCCAGCGCACCACACCGTATCTCGAACTCGATCGGACCGACGACCTCGGGATCTTCGCACAGGACCAATGGAAGGTCAGCCGCTTCACCTTCAATCTGGGGCTGCGGTTCGATTACGTCAACGGCTACGTGCCCGACCAGGACATACCCGGAAAACCCAATCCAAAGTTCTTCGATCGCTTCCCCGGCATGCCGCTGTCGAATCCGTGGGTCGGTGAGCGAAAACTGACAGCGGTGAACGGGATTCCGTCGTGGAAGGATCTGAACCCGCGCGTGGGAGTGGCGTGGGACATCTTCGGCAACGGGCGAACTTCGTTGAAGACGTCGCTCGGTCGATACGTCGCGAAGACCAACGTCGACGTCGCTGTGCTGCTCAATCCGATCACGACGTCAGTCAATACGGCCAATCGCTCGTGGAACGACACCAACCGCAACTACTACCCGGACTGCGACCTTGGCAATTTCCAGGCGAACGGGGAATGCGGCGCGCTCGACAACCAGAACTTTGGAAAGAGCAACCCGTCCGCTGTCCGATGGAGCGACGAGGTACGGAGCGGGTGGGGCGTGCGCGACTTCAACTGGGAATTCGGGAGCGAGGTGCAGCACGAGCTCACGCATGGCCTCTCGCTGAACGCCGGTTACTACTTCAACACGGGCGGCTACTATCGGAATACCGACAGCGCACAACGTGTGAACGACAACATCCTCGTCGCCTCCGAAGACTTCGACCAGTTCTGCGTCACCGCACCCCAAGATCCGCGTCTGCCCGGTGGCGGCGGATACCAGATCTGCGGACTGTCAAACGTCAAGCCCGAAAAGTTCGGACAGAACCTCACACTCGTCGATTCGGTCTCGAAGTTCGGGAAGGACATTCGGCGTAATCACTTCTTTGGATTCGGCTTGAATGCACGATTGGCCAGAGGCATCCGAGTCGGTGGCGGCTTCGACGCCGGTCACATGTCGAAAGATCAGTGTTTCGTCGTCGACGCACCCGGATTGACCACGTATTCAATCGGTACGACCGGCGGTTTCTGGGGACCGCAGACCGCAACCACCATCGACGGCGAGAGGACGTGCCGAGTCGAGACGCCGGTCAAAGGCCTTGCGATGGTGAAATTGAACGGAAGCATTCCGCTGCCGCAGCATTTCGCAATCAGCGCCATTTATCAGGACCAGGCAGGCCCTCCGCTCGAGGCGATCTATGCGGCAACCGCTGCGGAGATCGCACCGTCGCTCGGACGCAATCTGGCGGGCGGCGCTCGCACCGTCAACGTTCCGCTCTTGATGCCAAACAGACTGTTCGAAGGACGAATCCGTCGGTTCGATCTCCGGTTGACGAAGACTATGCAACTGCCGAAGAGGGCGCGTCTTCAGGTGAATCTCGACGCGTACAACGCCTTGAACTCCAGCGCAATTCAGGGCCTCAACAACGCGTTCGGTGCGAGCTGGCTGAAGCCGACGCAGATTTTGGATCCGCGCATTCTCCAGATCAGTTGCCAGCTCGCGTTCTGACGGAAGCGGAAAGCGGTGTAGCGCCAGCCTTTCAGGCGAGCGACTTATTGCAGCTTCAAGCAGGTCGTGGAGATGTAGGTCAGTGACAGCACCGTCAGGGTTAGCGAGCTCGCGTTCGCTCCGCCGCGCGTGCCGGATGCAGGCGTGATCGGTCCTCCGATCTCGACCGTGTGTCCAACGTGCATCCGCAACAAATCGGCGTCGCCATCGAGCCGATAGCGGGCCGGTGGTTTCGATCTCGAATCGGTAATCACGAACATGGGCGGCGTGTTCTGTCCCTCTCGGCTGACGCACCCGATCACGACGAAGTTGCCCGCGCCGGGGGTCACGCGACCTGGATTCAGCTGTGTCCCCTTTGGAATTCCGGTCTGCGCCGCAGGCAGTCCGATCAGTGTCGCCCACAAGATCGCGGCAACTCCGGCTCGCACGCGTCTCTCCATAGCGCCTCCCGGATGATCCTGCCGGTGCGTGTGCCGGTGCTTCACGGGGTGGACGGCTGCTTGCGCAGATGGCCGTACATCAGTTCCTCGACGAACTCTACGCACTTGTATTCCATCACCTGCGCGTTCTTCTCGAGGTGGCGATAGAGCGGCATGCTGATTTTCCATGGCCGCGAGAAGACCTTGGGGTCCTCCATCGTCGCTTCATAATTGATCGTGTTCCGATCGACGAGCGTGTACCGCTCGACGACCTTCAGCGCCTCGCTGTGAAAATTTCCGGCCCGATCGAACCACGTCTGATCGGTTTGATCGGTGACATCGATCACGAGCGCATCGCCCTCCCATCGTCCGATCGACCAGCCCATCCAGCTATCGGTCGGACTTTTCTCTTTGCTGTTCATCCTGACCGTGCGGCTGGCGCTTGCGAATTCAGACGCCATCAAAATCGTCTCTTGCCCCTGGATGATCTGTACCGGGTATGGCATGTACATCACGCGCGGCACTCCGGGCAGGAAGCATTTGATTTCAGGATCGCGGGCCAACCAGTTTTCTGCGTTTTCCTTCTTCTTGGCGGCTCCGGCCGGAAGGTAGGGGATCTCGTTCCCCTCGACGACGCCCGGACCTGCCGGGATGCTGAAAGCGGCGCCGAGTGCAATCACGGGACCGCGGCTTGCCGCGTGCGCCTGAAGATCCCAATTTGCCGTGTTCATCGCCTGCCAGATGCCGGTGAAGTCCGGTTTGCCGTCCGCAGTGCGCGCCGTCGCGGCGCTTTGGCTCTGGCCGGACATCGGCACGACGGTGCTGAGGATTGCGGCCGAAACCGCCGCTCCAGCCGCGAGAATTGCGAGTCCAATCCGAGTGCGCATACCGACCCCCAAGGATCGCGTTGACGGAGCACCTCGAGTCGTGGGGCGAACAGATATCCCTTAACGTGGTGTCTGTCAAGGCATCTCTTTGCAAGGAGTGAAGACGTCGCAGAATTCGGGCACGTCCGTACGCGCGAAGAGACTTAGAATCGGGCCGCTATGCGACTAGCTCCATGGCTTCTGGCGTCCTTCTCAGTCTGCCTGTGTGGCGCGTGCAACAAGACGCAGCCTCCACCGTTCAAACCAGTTGCCGATGTCAAAGAGTTGATGAACGACATCCTCGATCCAGCGGCCGACGACGTCTGGGGCGCGTCGGGCTGGATCGAGACCAAGGACGGCGTGGTCCAGCGAGGGCCCCAGAACAATGAAGAGTGGACCGCGGTCCGGAACAGGGCGATGACGGTTGCGGAGGCAGGAAATCTTCTAATGATCGTGCCCCGCGCGAAAGACGGCGGTCAGTGGATGACCTTCGCGCGCGCGCTCGTCGACAAGGGCGAAGAGTGTGTCAAGGCGGCCGACGCCAAGAACAAGCAACGCATGTTCGATGTGGGTGGGGAGCTCTATCAAACATGCCTTGACTGTCACCAGCAGTACCTGCCGGCAATCCGCGATGCGCTCAAGACTTCTCAATGAGCGGCGCGCCGCGTTGCAACAGGGGAGGGCAGACAGTAACGAGTGGGAATCTCCGACTCGCAGGCTTGGCGGCCAGCGAATCGGAGGCATGATGGTGTCGTTATCGAGAAGAGCTCGTGCTCTTCGCCGCCTTCTCTCGGGCGTTTTTCTCCTGCACACGCGAGCCGTTGAGGGTCCCGAACATTGCCTCGTTTCCCTCGTGGCAGGCGTACTCGTAGATCTGGTCCTTGGTGCTCTTCAGGAACAGCGCGGCCGTCCACGGCTTGGTCCAGGTCGCCGGATCGTCGACGGTCACCTCGTACTTCAGCGTCTCGGCGTTGATGCGGCTGAACCGCTCGATGAGATGCAGCTTCTCGCTGGCGCCGCCTCGACCGACAGGGGAGTCGCTGCGGAAGTTGGTCGAATCGACGACAAACGTATCGCCTTCCCACTTGCCAATCGGATCTCCCAGCCACAAATGCACGTTGCTCGGGAGGTGCGGACGATTCGTAATCGGGATCATCCGAGTGTCGTGCCTCATCTCCATGTTTACCGCCACGTGCGTCGGCGATTGGACGATCTGATAGTAGTTGTTGTAGCCGGCGCCGAGCATCGGGACGCTGCCGGTGATGCAACGTTCGCCGAGGGCGATGTCTTCAGGGCCGTCGAACGGGTGTGCCTTCCGGCGTTCCGCGGCCGCGGCCTGCCGCTTCTGCGCGTCGGCGGTCAGCGCCGGCAGCTTGCCCGTCGGCGGATCGGTGATGAGCGAGGTCCGGCGTTCGAACCAGCGCCCCACGACCCAGAACGAGTTGTAGTCGCCCGTCCCGACGTCCCTGGACTTGAACCCCTTTTCTTTACCCAGGATGTTGTGGAGAGCGGCAAGGTAGATGGAGTCTCCGAACCCGGCGTCCCCGTCGCCGCTGAACAACTCGGCGGCTTTCGCCTTCAGTTGCGCGATTTCATCGTCGGTGAGCGTCGCGCGGTCAGCCAACTCGTCGGGGCGCTCCAACGGCGTGGCCGCGTTGTGCTCCCAAATGCCGGACAGATCGGGATGGCCATCGGAACTGCGCGGCGGCGTCGCCATCTTACCGTTTCCGGGCGCCGCGGTCTGAGCGGCGAGCGTGATTCCGGCCAGCGAAATCGCCGCGATCAGAGCAATGAAGATCTTTACGCTCGCGACACGTTTTCGAAGCACAGAACCCTCCTGTTCCTCAGCATCAGCGATTGACACCCATCGGGCTGAATGATACCGCGTCCGCGCAGTCCGTCCATCGGTTTTTTGGCAAGCCGTTCGGAGCGAAAGCCCGGCCGCGATCAATCATTTCCACGACCATTGGTGACTGCCGCTGTCCCAGAGCGCCCAACATTCCTGAGCGATGCCGGCGTCCAAAAATGGCAGGGGCAGGTCCGACTGCGACCCACGGGGCCGTATCGGTTCACCGTTGACGTACCACGTCGATTTGACCACGCCCTTGTCCTTCGTCGTTCCAGCGCCCTGAAGCTCAATCGTCGCGGAATCGATCTGCACGCGCCACTTCGCATCGAGCTCGTGGCCGTAGCGCGCAGAAAACGACAAGGTGTCACCGTCGCGGTGAAAATCACGCACGATGCCGATAGAGGCGATTTGTTGGACGAAGGAATCCCTGAGCTGTTGTTCCTGACGTTGTCCTGGCGCGGCCGCCCGACACGCCGCCAGCGCAGAAGCGGCCAAGCAGACAACGCGCAGATGTTTCCTCACCGCGGCGAGCCACCGTTGGCGACCTTCTTCTCGATCGCCCTCGCGCCGCTCAGGATCCCGAACATGCCGTAGTTGCCTTCGTGACACGCGTACTCGTAAATCAGTCCCTCCGCCTTCACCATCGGCAGTTGTGCGGTCCACGGCTTCGTCCAGGTCGTTGGGTCGTCGACGGTGAACTCGTACAGCAACGTGTCGGCGTCGACGCGCCGTATTCGCTCGACGAGGTGCATGTTCGGACTCGAGCCCCGCAGGGAAGTGTTCTGGCGAAAGTTCTTCGTGTCGATGACGAGCGTGTCGCCCTCCCAATAGCCGCGCGACTCGCCAACCCACTGCGCCACGTCCACGCGCGGACGGCCATCGAGCGGGATGATGCGAGCGTTGTGAATCATCTCGTTCAGAAGCACGACGTATTCAGCGTGCTGGACAATCTGAACGTTCTGGTTGTACCCGCCGGGCGTCATCGGCGGACCAGAATTGAATCCCAGGATGCAGCGCTCGGCGATGGACCGGTCCTCCGGACCTTCGGTCACGCGTGTTCGCAAGGCGTCGTCGGCAGCCAGGCGCTTCTGCGCTTCGGGCGTCAAAGGCGGAATGCGGCCGTCGGGCGGGTCCACGATCAACGAGGTGCGCCGCGTGCCGACGACCTTCGTTCCGCGATCCCACCAGAAGTCGTTGTAGGCGAGCGCGACGTCTTCGGTTTCTGCCGTGCCATTCACCGTACGGCGCGGCGTCGTGTCATGGCGCTTGTCCGCATTCCGCTGCTCCACCATCCGCCGTTCGTATTCGGCCGCTTCTTTCTCTGTCAACGTCGCCTTCCCGGCGAGCTCCGGCGGACGTTCCATCGGGGTCACGGTCCGAAAATCCCATGTGCCTTGCAGATCCGGGGCGCCCCACGGCGTACGAAGCGTCGCCGATTTGTTGACGCCAGATGATCGGTTCCCAGCTGCTGGCGCCGACGATTGACCACTGACGGTCTGCGCAGCAAGGAACGACACACCGATCGTGACGCCGCCCAGAACGGATAATCGCAGAACTCGCATTTCAGGACCTCCTCGTCCAGGCACATATTACGGCGGATCGGCGCACCCACGCATCGATTCCCGAGGTCAACCGTCGCTACGCGGATCCGCTTTGTCAACTGGTCCGGCGCATGCTGATGCAGCCGAACCCGCTGCGGATTGGGGTGATGAACGCCGGCGTTGCCGGTAACCGCGTGCTCAGCGAAGGGGCTTTTCAGGCGGGGATCAATGCGCTCGCGCGTTTCGAGCACAACGTGCTGACGCAGCCGGGGGTCACGCATATCGTGTTCATGGAAGGCATCAACGACATCGGAAACGCGCGCGAAAATCCAACCCCGACGGCCGGGGACATCGTTGCAGGCTACAAGCAGATCATCCAGCGAGCGCACGCCAGAGGCCTGAAGATCTATGGAGGAACCTTGACGCCGTTTTACGACGCCGCGTACTACAGCGACGTCGGAGAGCAGAAGCGCCGCGCCGTGAACGAGTGGATCCGCACCAGCAACGCCTACGACGGCGTGATCGATTTCGACAAGGCGACGCGCGATCCGAACGAGCCGAAAAGGTTCCTCGCGGCGTTCGATTCGTGCGACCACTTGCATCCGAACGATGCCGGATACAAGGCGATGGCCGACGCCGTTGATCTGATGCTGTTCAAGAACGAGCAGGCGCCGGGCCGTACCTCGAGAAGCGGGAAATAGCGTAGGCGCCAGGCGGCAGCGGCCTGCCCGAACGGGTGGCCTGCCCAACGCACCGAATCGGTACGATGGCATCTTCGGTTGAGCCGCCGCGGCCGACCCTATTCGGTTAGGCGACCGGTCGCCAAGCGGTGAGACGGTAGTAGATGCTCCGTCAAGACCGTCCAGAAGGCATAGTTGCAACCCTGAAGCCGTAGAACAAAGGGATAGGTACGAATTTCACGCGCGCTGAAGCGGCTGGCTGTCACGTTCGCAGAGGCTGTGCGGTCTCGGGTACCGGAGGCCGCAATGAACCGGACGAACAAGCGAGACACGATCATCTATTGGCTGACCACCGGCGCCGTCTGCGCGGTTATGACGTTTAGCGCCGTCAATTTCAATCTGAAGGAACCGCTGGGCCCGATGAAAGGCGCGTTCACACACCTGGGATATCCCAGCTATTTCCGGATCGAACTGACCGTGGCGAAGGCGCTGGGCGTCCTTGCCCTGCTGGTGCCGGCTGTTCCGCGGAAGGCGAAGGAATTTACCTACTTCGGCTTCGGCATTACGCTCGTCTCCGCCAGCATCGCCCATTTTTCCGTTGGTGATCCTGCGCTGTTCGTGATCGATCCATTGCTGTTTCTGAGCGCGCTGATCGCGTCGTACGCGCTGTTCCTCAACCGCGGCAGGGACCAGGTGGCGACCGGCCGCGTCTTACGAAAGACAGCCTGAATGGACGACGCTTTCAACGACTTGGCCGAAACGTCCATCTTCGAGCGTCATCGCGGTCTGCTGTTCTCCATCGCGTATCGCATGCTGGGCAGCGTGACCGACGCGGCAGACGCGCTGCAGGATGCGTTCATCCGCTGGCAGCGCGCGTCCGAGGCGGACGTTCGATCGCCGAAGGCATTTCTCGTCACCATCGTGAGCCGCCTCTGCATCAACCATCTGCAGTCCGCTCGCGCCCAGCGCGAGACGTACGTCGGCGAGTGGCTGCCCGAGCCGCTCGTCACCGATCCTGGGAGCGACGTGTCGCGCATCGCCCAGGTCGACGAATCGGTTTCGATGGCGGTGCTGCTCCTGCTCGAGCGCCTGACTCCCGCCGAGCGCGCGGTATTTCTTCTCGGCGAGATCTTCGATTACACGCACGCGGAGATCGCGGCGATGCTCGATCTCAGCGAAGCGAACTGCCGGCAGCTCCTGAAGCGGGCCCGGCAAACGGAACGGCGAGCCATCAAATTTCCACGCGTCAACCTTGATAGAGGTATTCTTCGCTTCCGAGGTTTTTCACCGACCAGATAGACTGTGAGCGACGCGCTCCAATGATCTGTACGGAGGTGCACGATGTCGGCGTTCAAGGTCGGCGCGGGGTTGATGTTTCTTGGAATCAGTGCGCTCGCTCCCACCACGGATCAGCGACTGCCGGCGGAAGGCGGTGCAACCGTCAAGGGCGTCGCGGCCGCCACGGCATTCCTCAACACGCTCGACCCGAGTCGACGCGCGAAAGCGACGCTGCCGCTCAACAAGACGACGCGCACGGTCTGGTCGAATCTGCCCACCGGGGTCACGATGCAGGTCGGCGCGACCGAGCGCAACGGGTTGAAGCTCGGCGACATGACGCCTTCGCAACAGCAGGCGGCCCTTGCGCTGGTCGCGGCGGTCCTGAGCCGCGCCGGATATCAGAAAGTCCTGAACATCGTCAACGCGGACCAACGCCTCGAAGAAACGACGGCGCCGACCCGGCCGGCGAGCAGCCGGACACGATTCGGCCGCGCCGAGTTCTATCTTGCGGTTCTCGGTACGCCATCGGCGACCGACCCATGGATGCTCCAATTCGGCGGACACCACCTCGCGATCAACGTCACGCTCGCCGGACGTGAGAGCGTACTCACCCCGACGCACACGGGCGCCCAGCCGGCGGCGTTCTCGCTGAACGGCGAGACGATTCGGCCGCTGGGCCGGGAGAACGACAAAGCGTTTGGCCTGATGAACGCCCTCGACGCCGCACAGCAGAAGCAGGCGCTCCTCGACTATCAGGTCCGCAATCTCGTGCTCGGACCCGGCGAGGACGGTAAAGTGATTCAGCCCGAGGGAATCCGCGCTTCCGGTCTGAGCGCGAGACAGCGCGCCATGCTCATCGACGTGATCCGCGAATGGGTGACGATCCTCGATGACGAGGCGGCAGCCGCCAAGATGAAAGAGATCGAAGCGAATCTTGGCGATACGTACTTCGCCTGGGCCGGATCGACGACGAACGGCAAAGAGGCGTATTTTCGCGTGCAGGGTCCGACCCTGCTGATCGAGTACGCGCCGCAAGGCACCAACAGCGCGCCAACGACAGATCACATCCACACGATCTACCGCGATCCGACGAACGATTACGGCTCGACGCTGGTCTCGCGATGAGGCGCATCTGCGTGTTGGCGCTCGGCCTCCTGCTTCCCGGCAGCGCACCTGCGGAAGCGCATCGCCTGGATGAATATCTTCAGGCGACACGCCTCGGCATCTCGCGCGATCGCGTTGTCGTCGAGCTCGATCTGACGCCGGGCGTCCTCGTCGCGGCGCAGGTCTTTGCCATGATCGATCGCGACGGCGACGCTCGCGTCTCCCCAGTCGAGATCGAAGGCTACGCGCGCCGCGTCCTTCGCGATCTCTCTCTGAGCGTCGACGATCGTCCCTGCGCGCTGACGTTGACGCGCGCCGAGTCGCCCTCGTGGGATGAGATTCGCGAAGGGGAGGGCACGATCCATCTCGAAGCGTTCGCCGACACGGCTCTGGCGAGAGGCGTCCACAGGATCCGCTACGCGAACATGCACGAATCGACGAGCGGCGTTTTCCTCGTCAATGCGCTGAAGCCGTCCACACGCGCCATCGCAATCCGGTCGCAGCGTCGCGATGTTCAGCAGCACGGCATCGACCTGGACGTCGACGTCGCGACGTCACTCGGCACGGCGACGTGGTTCGTGATCCCGGTCGCTGCTCTCGCCGCTCTCCTGATTCGTCGCCGGCGGACGACTGTTTCTTGTCGTTGATTCCAGTCAGCGGTTCGCGAGAGATACCCGGAATGCGACCATCTCGTGGTCGTTGCGAACCAGCAGGACATCGCGGACCAGCACCGGGTGGTTCCAGGTCTTGCCGTCGAGCACCGGGAATCGCGCGACCTCTCTGAACTGGTCTGGAGTCGCCCCGACGAGCGCCAGCTCGCCGTCCTCGGACAGCACCAGCAGCAAGTCTTGATCGGCCAACAGCACGAGCTGACCGTTGCCGTAGCGTCCGCCCTTCCACTTGCGCGTGCCGTCCTCGAGGTCGATGCACGCGAGAATGTTGCCGTCGAAGCCGAAGGCAAGGCCGTTGTGAACGACGAAGTCGTTGAAGTACGGCTTCAGTCCGCGCGACGTCCAGCGCTCTTCGACCGTCCACCCGGCGGATCCGTGCGCGACGGAGATGCGCCGCACGCCCATTCCGCCCATTGCATCGCCGGCGGCGATCAGGACGTCACCGTTCGCGGCGAAAGCCGGCTGCACGATGCTGACGGCCGGTTGCCATGAGTGCTCCCAGAGTACGGTGCCGTCGACCGGCGCGACGCTGGTTGTGCGACGTCCCCGCAGCAGCAGGATCTGATCGACTCCATCGATCATCATTCGATGTGGCGAGCTGTAGCCGCCACCTTCGGGCGGGCCGAACCAGCGCGGATGGCCGGTGCGGACGTCGTAGGCGACCAGCTGCCCGGAGGCGGCGATGACGACGAGGTCGTCGATCACCAGCGGCGAGCTCGCGAAACCCCAGTCCGGCACCTTCCTGCCGGTGTCGCTCGCCGCATTGCGCGACCAGATGACCGAGCCGTCGCGCGCATCCAGCGCGTTTACCACTCCGGTCGCGCCTAACGTGTAGACGCGACCGTCGCTGAGCGTCGGCGTCGCGCGTGGACCGGCACCGCCATTCGACTCCCAGAACCGAACCGCGTCGCGGTGTCTCCACACCGGCTCACCGGTCGATACCTTGTAGCAGCCGACGATCTCGTCGTCACCGCGCTGCTCCTGTGTATAGAGAAGATCGCCGCGGACCGCGAAGGACGACCAGCCGGGTCCGATCGACCGGCGCCACATCTCGACCGGCGGTGACGCAGACCAGTCGGTCGTGATTCGCACGCCGTGAACGATGCCGTCGCGCTCGGGTCCACGAAAGCCCGGCCAGTCGGCATCCGTGTTGGCCCCAACCGGATCGCCAGATCGTGCCGTCGGCTCGTCGCTGCCCGGAGAGACTCGAGTCTCGTGACTCTTCGCGGTCGCTGGAACCGACGCAGGGGTCATCGGCGCATCGCTCGCGTGACCCGCGAGCCGCTCGTCGGTCGTCTCCGCAGCTTTCGGAGCGGGAGGAAGCGCCGCGGGCTCGGCTCGAGCAGGGGCGAGAGGCTCGTCGCCGCCTCGGGCGAGCAGCCGTTGCTCGGGAGTCTTGGTCCACCGCCAGTGCAGATCCGAAACGCCGTCGCCGGTGATTCCGCCAGTGCGTACGAGCGTGAACACGCTGGAGGCGAGCACGATGGCGGCGACCATCGAGGCACGGCGCGAGCCCCTGGAGAGGCGACGGCTCGCCACCGTCCCGGCGACCAACCCGAAGCTCAGGACCGGGAATCCGAAGATGGGCAACAGCATGCCCATTCCCGCGTTCGCAATCGACGGATGAACGATGCGCGATGTCGCTAACAGCGCGACGATCATCACGACGATGGCGCCCACGCGCTCGGACCATGGCGCCCGGCTGAAGAGCACCCACCACACGAGGATCGCCACACCGCTGGCTAGTCCACCAATCATCCCCAACAAAAAGGTGTCGGGTATGAACATAGGGACAGCAAACATGAAGAGAAGGAGCACCGCGGCGATGACGCCGGGCCACAGCCGGAGCGGTTTTCGAGTAGTCGAGTCGTCGGTCTGTGCAGTGGACATATCCCTATTCCGATCTGAGTGCGTGTCAGACATCCACCCACCGCCGGGTCCGGAAGATCAGGATGAGTCCACGCGGCCGTCGCCGGATGTTCGTCATCTTGGTGGGACGTCTAGGTCTGAGACGTAGGATGTCTACGGCTTGTTCCGATCTCGACCGCCGTCGCGCCTTCAGGCCTTTGGCGGGCGAGGGCCGTCACGCCTTCGGGCTTTGGCGCGCCATGCGCGGTGAGGCCACCACAAAGCGCGCCTTGGCGACCTTGCGCGCGAGCTGTCGTTCACGCGCACGCTCATCGTCGCCGATCGCGGGATCGCGCGGCGGGACACGTTGATCGCGCGCCGGCCGGACACCTCGCCGAGCGTCTCGAGGCGCTGCGGCAAGCCGGCGGTCTTCCGGCGGCACTGCGGGATCTCGGCGTGCCTCGCGAGGGACTCGCCACACTCGCGGCCGACGCCGCGACGCAGTGGACGGGCACGTGCAATCCACGGCCGTTCGATGCGGCTGCGGCGCTCGATCTCTACGAGCGCGCCTATTAGTCGGGCAACTCCTCGCGCTTCGGTTCCGGCAGCCAGAAACTGGTCAGTAGTCCGAGCACGTACGCGGCGGTTCCTACGAGCGCCGACGCGTACGCAAGCTTCGTCGGCGCCGACGCGCCCGGCATCACGTTCGCGAGCTGCGTCGTCAGGAGCGCGGCGCAGGTGCCGATCATGCGGCCGCCGACATTCGCCGCGAAGCTCTCGCCGGTGCCTCTCAAGTAGGTTGGATACACGCGCGGGAGATAGTTGCCCCAGAAGCTGAACTGCCCGATGGTGGCGACGCCGTACAGAAAGATGCCCCACTGCAGCAGCGAGAGGCTGCTCGTCGCCGCCACGGCGAAGACGATCGGGACGAGCACGAGCCCGGGCACTTGAAAGATCCGCAGCACGCGGCGTCTGCTGACAATGTGCACGGCGAGATACGCGAGGAGGATCCGGCCCGCGAGCCCTCCGAATTCCTGAAACGACTGAACGGCGCTGACGATCTGCTCCTGCGCCGGCCGCGGCAGCGTGCGCACTTCAGCGAGACCGGGCACGATGCGCGGTGTCTGCTGAATCGCGCCGAACGCGGCGGCGTACGCCGCCGCCATCATCACCGTCGTGACGATCGTGGTCGTGCGGAACTGCGGCTGAAAGAGCTCGGCAAAGCTCGGCCGCTTGAGCGTGCCGGCGCGTTTCTTCTGCTCCCAGATCGGCGACTCGGGCAGGAACGGCCGGATGACGATCAGCGGGATGGCGGGAATGACGCCCGACATCAGCGTGTAGCGCCAGGCCTCGTGTCCGCCGCGCACGAGCGGCAGATGCTCGCCGTACGTCACGACGAGGTAGTAGGCGCCGGTCACCATGATGCCGCCGATCGATCCCACCGTCTGCGTGTAGCCGACGATCGCTTCGCGCCGTTTCGGATTGGGGAACAGCTCGGAGAGCCACGCGACCGCGGCGACGAACTCGACACACACGCCGACGAATGTGCAGCACCGCCAGAAGAGCAGCCACTGGACCGATGTCGAAAAGCCCGACGCCAGCGCGGAGAACGCGTACAACAGGATGCTCCACACGAGCACGCGCCGGCGGCCGAACAGATCCGTGAAGTAGCCGCCGAGCAGGCCGAAGATGCCGCCCGTCACCGCCGGTACATAGAAGATGAGGCCCGCCCAGTCGTTGATCGCCGGGCTGCCGGGCGCGACGTGCAGCAGCTCGATGAGCGCCGGCCGCACGATGAGCGGCAGCATCAACAGCACATACGAGTCGAAGGCGAACCCGATTGCCGCGATGATCGCGATCAGCCACTGCGACATCGTCAGGCGCGGCAGCGTCGCTTCGGACTGGACCGTGGTCATGAAGTCTCCGCCCTGGGCGCTATACTACGTTTTCATGCCGGCAACTCCAACTCGCTCATCGCTCGTTGACGTGTCGGCGCAGACGGCGCGCGACCGGCTCGACGCGTGGGTGCGAGAGATCGTCGACTGGCACTTCGATCCCGCGACCGGCTGTCCCTTCTGGCTCGAGTTCGCGGCGAACGCCGGCTGGGATCCGCGCCGCGAGATCGCCGGATTCGCCGATCTGCGACGGTTCGGGTCGTTCGAAGACGAGTGGCTGCGGGGCGGTCCCGTGCAGCGGTGGATTCCGAGAGGACTCGCCGGCAAGCCGGTCTTCGTCTTCGAGACCGGCGGCACGACAGGCGTTCCGAAGACGCGCGTGGCGTTCGAGGACTTCCGGATCGATTACGAGCTGTTCAGCGCGACGCTGCCCGACGAGTACTTTCCGAAGGGCTCGAACTGGCTGATGCTGGGGCCGTCGGGTCCCCGGCGTTTGCGGTTGGCGGTCGAGCACCTCGCGCAATACCGCGGCGGCGGCATCTGTTTTTGCGTCGATCTGGATCCGCGGTGGGTCATCAAATTGATCAAGAAAGGCTGGAACGAACATCTGCAGGCCTACAAGGATCACGTGATCGATCAGGGCGTGACGATCCTTCAGGCGGGACACGACATCCGCTGTCTGTTCGCGACGCCGAAGCTGCTCGAAGCGCTGGCGCTCAGGCTCGAATCGATGGGCACGACGATTCGCAAGGCCGGCATCACCGGCATCTTCTCGGGCGGAACGGAATTCACACCGCAGTGGAACCGCTTCGCGCACGAAGAGCTGCTCGACGGCGCGTACATGACGCCGACGTACGGCAACACGCTGATGGGACTGGCCGCGAGCGCGCCGAGCGGGCCGCACAACGATTACAAGATCGCGTACTACGCGCCGCAGCCGCGCGCGGTGATCGAGGTGGTCGACTTCGACGATCGCGGCCGGCTCGTCGAACACGGGCAGACCGGTCGTGTGAAACTGACGACGCTGACCAAGGAATTTTTCATGCCGGGCTTCCTCGAGCGCGACGAAGGCGAGCGTGAGCCCGCGTGCGATCGCTATCCGTGGGACGGCGTGAGCGGCGTGCGGCCGTACCGCGGCTTCGCGTCGACCACGACCGTCGGCGTGTATTGACCTGCGCCGCGACGACCATGCTGCATCTGCCGGTTCTGCGCTGGGGTCAACCTTACACGAGCCTCGATGTCGATCCGGTGGTGCATTTCGCGACCGGCGAGCCAATCGCAAACGTCAGCCGCGCCAACGGCGGACTGATTCAGCGCGACATGCGGAAGGCGTCGCGCGCGCGCGACGTGCTCCGCGAAATCCCAGTCGACGAGCTGATCGCCCGCGTCGGCAAAGCGGGCGAGCTGTACATGAACGGCACGCTTCCCATGGGCGACGGCACGCAGACGCCGGACGAGTTCGTGCGGGCGCAATCGGCGTCGACCGGCCTGCCCGAGCGCATGTGCCGCGCGAACATGAAGAAGAATTCGTTCGTGCTCGCGGAAATGCGCGGCATCCTGACGTCGCTGACGCGCGGTCTGCAGTTCGACATCCTGACGCGCGGCCACGGCGAAGAGCGCGGCGTCCCCGTCAGCTACCAGCCGCAGAGTCCCGTCGTCGGTCTGGTGCTGCCCTCGAACTCGCCCGGCGTGCACACGCTGTGGCTGCCGGTCATTCCGCTGCAAATCGGACTCGTGCTCAAGCCCGGCCCTCAGGAGCCATGGACGCCGTACCGCATGGCCGAGGCGTTCGGCGAGGCCGGGATTCCGCGCGAGGCGATCTCGGTGTACCCCGGCCAGGGCGACGTCGGTGCGGCGGTGCTCGAGAGCTGCGGACGCAGCTTGATCTTTGGCGGCACCGCAACGGTGGATCGCTATCGCGGCAATCCCGCCGTCCAGGCGCACGGTCCCGGTTTCTCGAAGATCCTGATCGGCGACGATCAGGTCGATCGCTGGGAACAGTTCCTCGACGTCATGGTCGACAGTGTGCTGCTCAACAGCGGGCGCAGCTGCATCAACTGCTCGGGCATCTGGGCGAGCCGTCACACCCGCGACATCGCCGATGCGCTGGCGCGCAGGGTCGTGGCCGTGCGTCCGTTGCCTCCCGATCATCCCGAGTCGAGCCTCGCCGCGTTTACCGTGCCCGGCGTCGCTGATGCAATCTCGAAGGAGATTGACGCCGACCTGCAGACGTCCGGCGTCACCGACGTCACCGCGCAGCACCGCGGAGATGCGCGCCTCATCAAAGAGGACAGGGCGGACTACCTGTTGCCGACCGTCGTGCACTGCGACTCGCCGGAGGCCGCCATCGCGAGGAAAGAATACATGTTTCCGTTCGTGACCGTCGTGCAGTGTCCCGAGCGCACGATGCTCGATGCGATTGGCCCGACGCTCGTCTGCAGCGCGATCACTTGCAATGCCGCGTTCCGCCGGTCGCTGCTCGACGCCGTCCACATCGATCGGCTGAACCTGGGGCCGGTGCCGACGACTCAGTTGAACTGGCTGCAACCACACGAAGGGAACCTCGTCGAATTCCTGTTCCGCGCGCGAGCATTTCAGTCTGCCGATTTATGAAGATTCTGTCGATCACGGCTGGCGCCGCGGGGATGTATTGCGGCAGCTGCTCGCGCGACAATGCGCTGGCGGTGGAGCTTCTCGCGCGCGGCCACGATGTCACGCTCCTGCCGCTGTACACACCAACGAATCCCGACGAGGCCAACGTCAGCCGCAAGCGCGTGCTGTTCGGCGGCATCAGCATCTACCTGCAGCAGCACGTGGCGCTCTTCCGCACGACGCCGCGGTTTCTCGATCGGATCTGGGACTCGCCGGGCGTCATCCGCGCGTTCGCAAGCCGGTCCATTTCCACCGATCCGAAGCTGCTCGGCGATATGACCGTCTCGATGCTCGAAGGCGATCGCGGCGTGCTGCGCAAGGAGTTCGACAAGCTGCTCGACTGGCTCGCCGACGAAGCGGTTCCCGACATCGTCAATCTGCCGAACTCGCTGCTCATCGGCCTCGCCAGACCGTTGCGCGACGGCCTGCATCGTCCGATCTGCTGCACGCTTCAGGGAGAGGATCTCTTCCTCGATGGCCTGCTCGAACCGTATCGCAGCAAGGCGATCGATCTGATTCGCCGGCAGGTCCCGGAGATCGATCGGTTCATCGCCGTCAGCGAGTACTACGTGCCGACGATGTCGCGGCTGCTCGGGATCGGGTCCGACCGGATCTCGGTCGTGCCGCTCGGGATCAATCTGAACGGCTACGAGCGCAGAGCCGAGGAGTCGGCCCCGACCCCGTTCCGCGTGGGATATTTCGCGCGCATCGCGCCGGAGAAAGGACTGCACGTCCTGGCCTATGCGTACGCGCTCTTCCGCCAGCGCACACGCGGCGCCGCGATCCGTTTCGAAGCGGCCGGATATCTCTCGCGCGCACACGCGCCGTACCTCGCCGACGTGAAGCGCAGCCTCGAGAGGGCCGGTGTTGCGGGGGAGTTCGCGTATCGTGGCGCGGTCGATCGCGACGGCAAGCTGGCGTTCCTGCGCGCGCTCGACGTCCTCTCCGTCCCAACGCCCTGCGATGAACCCAAGGGGTTGTTCCTGCTCGAGGCCATGGCGAGCGGTGTCCCGGTGGTGCAGCCGCGGCGCGGCGCATTCACCGAGATTGTCGAGAAGACTGGTGGCGGCCTGCTCGTCGCGCCCGACGATCCGGCGGCGCTGGCCGACGGATTGTACGCGCTGTGGAAGGATCGCGACCTGGCCCGGACGCTCCGCGAGCGCGCGTTCCATGGCGTGCGCGAGCATTACAGCATCCAGCGATCGGCGGACGCATTGCTCGAGGTCTACGAAAAGGTTCAAGGGGTGCTTGAACCTTTAACCCGTTGAAGCGTTCGCGTGCTTCACGTCGCGAATCTCAGCAAAGAATATCCAACCGTGCGCGGGCCGCTCACGGTGCTGACCGACGTCTCGTTCACGCTCGCCGCCGGCGACGCGGCCGCGGTAATGGGACCATCGGGCAGCGGCAAGAGCTCGCTGCTGTACGTGCTTGGCGCGCTCGAGCCGCCGACATCCGGCACGGTGACGTTGGAAGGACGCAACCCGTTTCAGCTCGCCGCCGCCGACCTGGCGGCCTTCCGCAACACCGCGATCGGGTTCGTCTTTCAGGATCACTGTTTGCTGCCGCAGTGCACCGTGCTCGAAAACGTGTTGATTCCGACGCTGGTCGCGCGCTCTGCTGACGACCATCTCGCCCGCGCGCGGTGGCTCGTCGATCAGATCGGGCTCGGCGATCGGATCGACCATCGGCCAGGCGAGCTGTCGGGCGGCGAGCGGCAGCGCGTGGCGATCGCGCGGGCGCTGATCCGGAGCCCGCGGCTGCTGCTGTGCGACGAGCCGACCGGGAACCTCGATCACGCCGCCGCCGAGAATGTCGCATCGCTGCTCGTCGATCTCCACCGCCGTCAGAATGCGATCCTGATCGTCGTGACGCACAGCGCGGAGCTCGCATCGAAGTTTCCAATTCGATTCGAGCTGACCCATCGGCACCTGGTCCGGGTATCGTGATGAACCCGAACCGTCTCGTGCTTCGCGGCATCCGCTATTACTGGCGCACGAACGCCGCGGTCGTGCTCGGCGTCGCGACGGCGGCCGCCGTGCTCGCCGGGGCGCTGCTGGTCGGCGAATCGGTGCGCGGGAGCCTGCGCGATCTCATCGGGCAGCGGCTCGGTCGGACTAGCCGCGTCGTATTGTCGACCGGATTCTTCCGCGAAGCGCTTGCAGCCGATCTCCAGCAGGACGCTAGCTTCTCATCGTCGTTCGACGCGATCTGTCCCGTGATCGTCATGCAAGGCGTCGTGACCGAGCAGGGGAGCGGCCGCCGTCGGTCGCGCGTCCAGGTGTACGGTGTCGACGATCGTTTCTGGCGGTTTCATGGAGTCGCCGGCGCGAGCGGGCCCGATGGACGCGAGGCGCTGCTCAGCCGCCCGCTCGCGGCCGACATCGGCGCCGCCGCGGGCAGCAGCGTGCTCGTGCGCATCGAGCGGCCGTCGGCGATCCCGATCGAATCGCTGCACGGGCGCAAAGACAATCTCGGTCGTACGATGCGCCTGACCGTACGCGCGATCCTCGGACCGTCGGATCTCGGCGAGTTCTCTCTGCAGCCGCAGCAGGCCGACGTCCGGGCCGTGTTCGTTCCGCTTCGGCGGCTGCAGCAGGATCTCGACCTCGACGGCCGGGTAAACGCGCTGCTGGTCTCCGATCGATCGGCCACGGCCGGCGCGCTGGAGGCGCTGGTTCGACGTCGGTTTGCGCTGGAGGACATCGGCCTGACTGTCCGCGTCGTGGCGTCTGGCGCCGTCGCGGTCGAGAGCGCCTCCGGACTGATCGATGAGGCGCACGCGAAGGTCGTCGACGATGCTGCGAAGGCCGCTGCGATGCAGACGCAGCCGGTGCTGACGTATCTCGCAAATACGATCCGAACGAGCGGCGGCCGTGAAGTGCCGTATTCGTTGGTGACCGCGGTGGATCTCCGCGCGATCGCGGTGGACGTCGCCGTCGCGGCCGGTTCGGCGTCTCCGCCAATCGTGCTGAACGACTGGACCGCGCGCGATCTCGCCGCCCGGGTTGGCGATCCGCTGACGCTCGAGTACTACACGTGGGAAGAACCGGGACGGCTCGTGACGCACACCGCAGAATTCCAGATCGCGGCGGTCGCGCCGATCGCGGGCGCAGCCGCCGATCGCGATCTGGCGCCGATCTATCCCGGCATCACCGAGGCGAAGACTCTCGGCGACTGGGACCCGCCGTTTCCGATCGACCTGCACCGGATCCGGCGCATCGACGAGGACTATTGGGAACGGTACCGCACCACGCCGAAGGCGTTCATCCCGCTCGAGGTCGGCCGTCGGTTGTGGCGGTCGCGCTTCGGCGACCGCACCTCGGTGCGCGTCGCGACGGCAGGCGAGGGATCGCCAGCCGGCACGCGCGATCGCTATCTTGCGCATCTCCGCGCCGCAATCGATCCGCTCGCCCTCGGATTGTCGGTGCGCGACATTCGCGGCGATGGCGTCGCCGCCTCGCGCGGAGCCACGGACTTCGGCGAGTACTTCACCTACTTCAGCTTCTTCCTCGTCTTCTCGGCGCTGATGCTCGCCGCTCTGTTCTTCCGTCTCGGCGTCGAGCAGCGCGCGCGCGAGGTCGGCCTGCTTCGCGCCGTCGGCTTCACCACGACCGGCGTCCGGCGTCTGTTTCTCATCGAAGGGTGCGTGCTGGCCGCGATCGGCGGTCTGCTCGGCGTCGCGGGCGCCGTCGCCTATGGCGCCGTGATGATGATCGGTCTTCGCACGTGGTGGTCCGGCGCCGTCGGCACGACCGCGCTGGTTCTCCACGTTTCGCCCCTGTCGTTGGCGGCGGGCGCGGCCGGCGCGTTGATCGCGGCGATGGTCTGCATCTGGTGGACGCTCGGAAGCCTGTCGCGAATATCCGAGCGCAGCCTGCTCGCCGGCGACATCACCGACGATCGTGTGGGCCGTCTTTCGTCGGCCCACGCACGCGGTCAGCTCCGCGCGTACACGCCGAGAAGGGCGTCGTTGGTCGGAGCGATTGGCTTCGGGCTGCTCGGCGCGACGCTGGTGGGCATCAGCCTGTCCGGTGCGATCTCCCGCACGGCTGCGTTCTTCGGCGCAGGGACCTCGCTGCTCGTCGCCTGTCTGTGCGGAGTTGCCGTCAGCTTGCGCCGGCCGCTGCACTCGTCGCTCGGTGGTTACGGCTGGCGTCCGGTCTGGCGCCTCGGACTCCGTAACGCCGCGGACCGTCCCGGTCGCAGCGTCCTCGCGATCGGAGTGGTCGCGTCGGCGACGTTCATTCTGATCGCCGTCGACGCGTTCCGCCGTGATGCGCCAATCGCGGCCGATCGACACGCGGGCACCGGTGGTTATCCGTTGGTCGTCGAGCTGCTGCTCCCGCTCGTCAGCGATCCCAACGGCCGCGACGGCCGCGAAGCGTTGGGACTGAGTGGAGGCGACCAGATTGCGATCGAGCCGTTGCGGCTGCTGCCGGGCGACGATGCGAGCTGTTTGAACTTGTACGCGCCGATCAGTCCTCGCGTCGTCGGCGTCAGCCGAACGTTCATCGATTCCGGCCGCTTTGCCTTTCAGAGCGCGCTCGCGCCGAGCAGCGGCGAGCGCGCGAACCCGTGGCTGCTCCTGAATCGCGACCTTGGCGCCGATGCGGTGCCGGCGATCGGCGATGCAAATTCCATCACGTACGTGCTCCACAAGAGTCTCGGCGACGACATCGTCATCACACGAGGCAACCGATCCGTTCGGCTGCGTCTGGTCGCCGCGCTCGCCGACAGCATCTTCCAGGGCGAGCTGCTGATGTCGGACGCGAACTTTTCGCGGCTCTTTCCCGACCAGGAGGGTTACCGTCTCCTGCTCGTCGACACGCCACCGGATCGGGTGACGCAGGTATCCGCCGCGATCAAGGACGGCGCCGCCGATCTTGGCGCCGACGTCGTGGAATCCAGGACGCGGCTGGCGGAATTCCACACAGTCGAGAACACCTATCTCTCGACGTTTCAAGCGCTCGGCAGCCTGGGACTGCTCGTCGGCACGGTAGGCCTGGCGGCCGTCGTGCTGCGGAACGTTCTGGAGCGGCGCCGCGAGCTGGCGCTGCTCGGCGCCGTCGGTTACGGGCGACGGCACATCTTCACGATCGTGGTCGCCGAGAATCTGCTGCTGCTCGTCTGGGGCCTGGCGATCGGCGCGGCGTCGGCCCTCGTCGCGATTGCGCCAGCAGTCTTGGAGCGCGGCGGTCGAGCGCCGGTGGCGTCAGCCGGCGCGCTGCTGCTGGTTGCGGTGTTCTTCGCGGGACTGATATCGTCGTTTGTCGCGACGAGAGCCGCCTTGCGCACGCCGTTGCTCAACGCGTTGAGATCCGAGTGAGAGACTTCATCACGTGGGGCTCCGCCCCACACCGGGGTCCCCAACGCGTTCGCGACCATCTTTCATGGTTCGATGGAGTCGCGGACGCGTTGGGGGCCCCGCACCCCGGCTCGGTCGCTAGCGGGGATCCCTACGCCCCGCGCCGCTCCCTCGCAGGCGCGCTGTGCGCGCCTAACATGCGGCTCGTGATGATCACGATCGTCGTCCTTGCCGGTGCCCGTGCGGCGCCCCGCGCCGAGAACTGGCCGCAATGGCGTGGACCATCGCTGAACGAAGTCGCACGTCCTCTGGTCGTTCGGTTCCGGCCCCGACGTGCCGACGCCGGTCACCGACGGCATCTATCTGTACGTGATCAACGATCGCGGCATCATGTGGTGCCTCGATGCGAAGACCGGCAAGGAAGTCTACGCGCGGCAGCGCCTGCGGTCGGCGACCTACAGCGCGTCACCGGTGCTGGCGGACGACAAGATCTACGTCACCAATGAGGACGGCGTGACCGTCGTTGTCAAAGCGGGACCGCGGTTCGAGGTGCTCGCGGAGAACGATTTCGACGACTACACGCTCAGCTCTCCGGCGATATCGGAGGGGCAGATCTTCATTCGGACGACGAAATTTCTGTACTGCATCGGAAACCGGACCGGTCTGTGACGTTCTGTTCTGGATACGCGCGAGCGGTTTACGCCGCGAGCGCGTCAGCGCGTGGGGGTGGGCCCCACGCGAGTTAAGAAATGACTACCAAGTCCACAGCGCAAGCGCAGACGTGTCTTTGACGAACATCCGATTGCCGGCAACGGTCGGCGCGGCCCACGTGGCGCTGTCGGCGACGGTATAGCGCTTCACCGGATCGAGGCCGCTGGCACTCGGCTTGGCCACGATCAGCTCGGCATCGTCCTTCAGCAGGAACACGACGTCGCCGGCGCGAACGATCGCGGCGTTGGTCGCCTGACGTGGGGCGCTCGTCCACAACGTCTTGCCCGTCTTGGCGTCCAGTGCGAAGAACTGACCGCTGTTCCTGTGTGACATCCCGACCAGCATGTCGCGCACGATGACGCCGTTGGTCATGTACAGCGACACGTCCTGGTTGTCCCAGACGTTGTCAGTCGTCCATTGGCCGTCGCGCTTCATCACTTTGAACGCGGTGACGCCCTTCTCGAGGCCGGACACGATCACGGTCTGGCCGTAGAGAATCGGCGTGATCGTGTTCTGGGTTGACCGCGTGGTGAACGGCCGCTTCCACAGCAGCTCGCCGGTGGCCGCCGAGACGCCGACGAGATTTTCCTGCGTGAACACGATCACCTGGCGCGTCCCGTCGAACTCGGCGGCGATCGGCGACCCGTACGCCGGACCGTCGCCGGTCCAGCGCCACTTCACGTCGCCGGTGGTCGCGTCGAACGCCGTCAGCGCGCCCTCGTTGTGGCCGCCGACGTGCACGATGACGAGGCCGCGGTCCACGAGCGGCGACATCGCCGTTCCGTACAGCGGTCCGACCGGTGACGCCGGCTTCTGCCAGAGTTGTTTGCCGGTCGTCGCATCGAAGGCGGTGACGATGCCGCTCATACCGAGCGTGTAGAGCCGGCCATTGGCGAATGTCGGCGTCGACTTGGGACCTTTTTCATGGCGCGCCGCCGCCGGATTCATCGTGAACGGCGCCGCGTAGCTGCTTTGCCAGATCACTTTGCCGGTCTCGGCATCGACTGCCGTGAGCACTTCGTTGTCGCTCTGGCGGGAGTACATGTAGAGCCGGTTGCCGATCAGGATCGGTGTCGAGTAGCCCAACCCGACGTCGATCTTCCATTTTCTGTTGAGCTGATCCGGCCAGGCCCTCGGTTCCGTGAACGAAGCCACCACGCCGTCACGATTCGGCCCGCGCCACTGCGGCCAGTCGGAGGGTCGGCTCTGCGCCGCGGACGCGGCGCTGAAGCCCGCGATGACGGCAATGCTGAAGATGGTGCGCTTCATGATTTCTTCCAGTTCCTTCAAGCCGTCGGTCTGAAGTAGAGCACCATCGCAGCGCCGATCGACGCCAGCACGAAGCCGAGGTACAGCATCGGGTTGATGGCCGACTTCGGCGGGTGCAGCGTCATGGCCAGCAGCACGTTGACGATCGGCGCGCCGCCGAACACGAGCGGCATCACGTACACGGGCAGGCCACCGGACTTGAACGCCCAGATGATGCACACGGCGCCGGCGGCGCCGAGCCCGCCTCCGATCGTCGCGCGGATGATCCCGCCCATGTTGAACCCCGACAACCCGCCCTGCGCCGACAGGCCGACGACGGGGATCAGGACGCCGATCAGGAAGTAGGCGACGCCCACACACAGCAGCGCCTTGAGCGGATTTCCGAGTTGAATCTGTCCTTGCTGCAGAAACACTCCGTACGCGCCCCAGGACAACGCGGCGCCGGCCACGAAGATCACCCATCCCATACGTTTTCTCTCTCCTGGATTGTGTGGACTCATTCGCTAGCCGTCAGGCCGGTCGATTGTAGCGCACGAGGCCGGGCACGAGCAGATCGACGAGCGGCGTCGTCGCAATCGTTGTCGCCAGTGCCATGAGCACCATCATCGTGAACAGCACCGGGGGACATCACGCCCAGATCGAGACCGATGTTGAGCACGATCAGCTCCATCAGCCCGCGGTGTTCATCAGAATCCCCAGGCTCGCCGCCGCGCGCGAACCGAGGCCCGTCACGCGCGCCGCGATGAACGTGCCGCCGAACTTACCGGCCGTCGTCGCCACGAGGACGATCAGAGCGCAGATCGCCCAACTGGATGCTCCGGATACCAGATCGATCCGCGTTCGCATGCCCGCGAATGCGAAGATGCCGGCAGCAGGAGAATCGTGACGACATCCTTCGAGCGCTCGATGAGGACGCGCGCCAGGCCGCTATGGCTTTCGTCCTTCCGGCAGAATGAGCTCGTTCGATTTTTCCGGCGCCGCATCGATCGGCATGCCGGCATTCCACGGTGGAATCGGTGCCTTGCCCGGCGCACTGACCGACTCCATCGGCTGCCAGACCTTGTCGACTCTATCGGTGAACAGATCGCCGATCAGGATGCGTCTCCACGAATTGGTGGAACGTCAATTTTAGCCGAAGCAGTAGAGCCGCCCGTCGGTCGACCCGACGACGAGACGTCCGGCTGCGATCGACGGCGAGGCGGTGATGGCGTCGCCCGCGTCGAACTCCCAGCGCTTCTGTCCGGTTGCCGCGTCGAGCACGTAGAGCTTGCCATCGTTCGAGCCGACGTAGACGCGTCCGCCGGCGACGACCGGCGACGAATCGACGCGCGCCCGCGTCACGAACTTCCACGCGCTCCTGCCGCTCGCGGCGTCGATGGCGTGGATCGCTTTGTCGCGGCCGCCGACGATGACGCGGCCGTCGACGAGCGCGGCCGACGAGTAGTACGGAAACTCGCGATCGGGATCGCGAAACGACCACGCGAGCTTGCGAGTCTGGAGATTGATGGCGAGCACTTCCGAGTTGAACGTGCCGACGTACGCCCGGCCGCCGTCAACGGCCGTCGAGGCGCCGGTGTAGGCGCCGAGCGGCAGCTCGAACAGCGTCTTGCCGTCGGCAATCCGCACGGCGCGGAACTGTTCATCGCAGCCGCCGATGTATGCCACGCCATTCTGGACGGCCGGCGTCGCGTGCACGGGCCCGCTGGTCTGCAGCTGCCAGCGCACCTTGCCGCTGCGCCTGTCGAGCGCGTACAAGTTGGTGTCGTACGATCCGATCAGCAGCAGGTCGTTGACCAGCACCGGCGACGATCGCACTTCGCCGTCGGTCCTGAACGTCCACAGCCGGCGTCCGTCGCGAATGCCGACGGCGTGAACGACGCCGGCGAGATCGCCCACATACACGGCGTCGGCGCCCACGGCGGGCGACGATTCACCGATGAAGCCGCCTTCGCCGGTGGAGTACTTCCACCGCAGCTTCCCGCTCTCGAGATCGATCGCCAGCAGCTCGCCCTTCGCCGATCCGACGTAGACCGCGCCGTCGACGATGGCGGCCGACGATTCGATCGACTCACCGGCCTCGTACGTCCAGCGCAGCGTCAAGCGATCGGGCAGCGCGGCCGCCGCGATGCCGGTCAGGCGCGCGTCGCCGCGAAACTGACTCCAGTTCGCCGCGGTGGGCGTCTGCGCGGATACGAGAACCGATATCAGCAGAATGCAGGGGACGGCCTTGAGGCCGTCCCGCAGAGCGCGCGGGCTATTTCGTGCCTGCATTAGCGGCCAGCGCGAAGAGCTGATTGCGATTGTTCAGGAACAGCGCGCCGTGCGCGGGCACTGGCGTGGCATACACCGCGCTGCCCATGTTCATCTCGCCGAGGACTTTCTTTTCCTTGCCCGCTTGCAGGATGGTGACGTCGCCGTCCTCGTCGCCGAGATACACCTTGCCATCGACCACCAGCGTCGAACCCCAGACGGCGGCGAACATGTCGTGCGTCCAGTACTCCTGACCGGTCTTCGCATCGAGACAGTGCAGGAAGCCGCTGAAGTCTGGAACGTACAGGAGGCCGTCGACGATGGATGCCGTCGAAATCGATCGTCGGATCTTGTCGAACTGCCACACCCTGCCGCTCTGCGTGATGTCGCCGCGCTTGGTGGCGTCGATGCAATAGAAGTGACCGACGCCCTCTCCGTGCTCCGGATCCTGGCCGTTGCCGATGTAGACGCGGTCCTGGTAAATGACCGGCGTGGCGATCAATTCGTTCCGCGTTTTCGGCCACACCGAGTCCTTCGGATTCGTGTCGAACTCCCAGAGCTTCTTGCCGGTCGCCGCCTCGTAGCCGCGCACCCAGCCGTCGCCCTGTGCGCTTACCACTTGATCGACCCCGCCAATCCGTCCGACCGAAGGCGTCGACCACTGTCCATGCAGGATGCGGTCCTCGACCGAGTTGTCCTCCCACACGAGCTTCCCGGTGTTCTTGTTGAGCGCGATGATCGCGGGCGCTTTCGGCGACGGAATGTGCACGTGGCTTTCGTCCTGCCCGTTCGACGTGCTCACGAAGACCAAATCGCCCCAGATGACCGGCGACGAGTTGGACATGTTGTGCGGATACGATCCGACTTCTTCCATCATGTCGAACGACCAGATCACGTCGGCGTCGAATTGGCCGGTCAGCTTCTCGTCGGTCACCGGACCATCGTTCTTGCCGTCGCGGAAGCCGTTGATGTCGAGGCACCAGACCACTCCACGGTTGCTCGTGTAGTACAGATGTGTCCCCTCGACGAGCGGTGACGAGGCGACGCCCTGATACGGCCAGTCGTTGGCCCGGCCGGCCGCGAGCTTTTCGTGCGTCTGCTGCCACAGGAACTCGCCGTCCGATTCGCGGAAGGCCATCAGCACGCCGCGATCGCCCGGCTGCTTGGGATCGCGCAGCCGCTCGTTGTTCGTGCCGACGAAGACCATGCCGCCGGCCACGACCGGATTACCGTAGCTCTGGGATCCGAGCTCGGCGATCCATTTGACGTTCTTCTTCGTCTTGACGTCCCACTCGGTCGGCAGCCCTTTCATGGTCGACACCATGTTGCGATCGGGGGTGCCGCCCCACATGGGCCAGTCGCCGCTGCCAGGATCGGAGGCAGATTGGCTCGAAATCGTGGCAGCTAGCATCAACAGCAACGCGACGAGAAGAGAACGAGATAGATGCTTTCTCATGATGTCAGGTCCTGTTGACATTTCTCACGGCTCGCGCTGCGCGCTCGAAGACTCGCTACTGCCACCCCAACGCGGCTGCCGCGTTGGGGGCCCCGGCTGCTCGCGCGGGCCGCAGGCGCTAATTTGCCACGATCTTCAGGTTGTCCAGATAGGCGCCGAACTGCGCGGCGGCGAAGACGCCGGGCGCGCCCTGGCGGTTTCCGATCGGATCCAGTTTGTCGATCATCCATGCGGCCGGCTCCGCGTCTCCGGTGGGCCATGCCTTACCGCGGGCCCGGACCTTGCCGTCGGCGGTATTCTCGACCCGCAGCTTCAGGTGGTACCAGGCATCGGGCTTCCACGCGAACGGCACCGTGACCGTTCGCTGCACTTCCGGCTCCCATGGCTCGAGCTTCAGCTGCTGGTTGTTGCCGTACAACACGAGCGTGTATCGCTGCGCCGTAATCCCGATGTCGCCCATCTGCCGCCGCCGCGTGTTCACCCGAACATCCGCTTCGAACGTGTAGTTGGACCAGTCGACCGGTCCGATGAACATGCGCAGCCGCTGGAAGATGCTCTCGTCGGGAGCTTTCTGCAGCACTTTCTGGCCGTCGAGCGTCGTCACGGAGAACTTGCCGGCGGCTGCATTGACCCATCCCGGCGGCGACGAGCCGTCGGCGTACGAGTCGAACGTTTCGGTCCACGGCAGCGGTTGCACGATGCGTGCGCGTGCCTCGCCGCTCGTCGCGCCCGCCGCCGCCTTGATGGTGCCGGCCTGCGCGACCGGATCGGCAGCGACCGTGAACGTCCCGTCGGCAACCGTCCCCTTCAGTCCCTGCAGCGACCATGTCGCGGCGGTTTCTTCGCGCAGGAATCGACCCTTCGCGTCGAAGAGCCTTGCGTGCAGCCTGACGGTCTGTCCCGGCTTCAGCACCATTTCGGTCGGCGTCACCTGCACGTACGCCGGCGCGCCATCGCCTTTCTCCGCGGGCGCGTCCACCGCCCATCCCGTCGTCGTCTTGGCGGCCTTGGGTCCGATGGCGTACACGGCGTCGCTGGACACAAAAAAGATTCGCCCGCGCGAAACGGCCGCGCCGCCCAGCACCGGCTCGGGCGTTCCCTCTTCCTGCTGCGCGCTGTTCGTGCTGATCGGCAGCTGGACTTCGCTGAGCACCTCGGCCTTGTCCGCGTGCGGCCGCAGGATGAAGAACTTCCCGCTTTCAGTGCCCACGTAGATCTTGCCGTCGGCCAGCACCGGCGGCGCCTTCTGCACCGTTCCGAGATCCTGCTTCCACAACTCCCGGCCGCTGGCGATATCGAAGGCCCGCATACGCGAGCCGTTCTCGATCTGATACACGCGATCGCCGTCGATCACCGGCGAGGAGAAGCCGAACTGCATCCCCTTCACGGCCCATTTCGTCTGTTTGATGTCACCGGTCTGCGATCCGTCGATCGCCGCGATCATCCCCAGCTCTTCGGAGTCGAGGTTCTCGTCGCCGTGCGAGACGATCACCGTATTCCCCTTGACGACGGCGCCGGTGTTGATCGCGCGCTTCGACAGCGTGAAGCTCCACACCTTCTCACCGGTCTGCGGTTTGATCGCCTGATATCCGCCGTCGCCGTTTCCGCAGATGAGCAGGCGGATGCCGTTGATCGTCGCGATGATCGGCGCCGGATATGCCGTGTCGTACGGTCGTCCACCGGGCGTCGAGACGTAGACGATGTCGCCGGTTCGCTTGTCGAGCGCGACGAATCGCAGCGAGCGGTTGGCCAGCGCGCCCCAGTTCGAGATGGCGGCATTGACGATGACCAGATCGCCATCGATGAGCGGCGACATTGTCCGGCCGCCGTGCGTGGTGAAGGCGGCGAATTCCTCACCGATGGATCGCTCCCAGAGCAGCTTGCCATCCTTGTTCAATGCGACGACCAGCGCGCCGACGCCGAGGGCGTAGATATTGCCCGTCTCGGGATCGGCGGCGGGCGAGGGCCAGCCGACGCGATGCGGCGGCACGTCGCTTTGGAAGATGTTGAACTTGTACTCCCAGACCACGTTGCCGGTATCGGCATCGAGCGCCATGACCCGTTCCTGCATCGCGGGACCGCGTCCGGCCGGGTTCTGCACGTAGACCCGGTTGCCCATCACAATCGGCGCCGACCGCCCGCCGTACGGCGCGCGCCACAGGAAGTTCTGGCCGTTGATCGCCCACTTGTCGACCAGACCGGTCTCCATCGAGACGCCATCGCGATTCGGCCCGCGCGCTTCCGGCCAGTCGCCGACCGCGACGCGCCGGGATCCCTGCGCGGACGCCAGCACGCTCATCGCACCGAGGAAAACCAGGAGGCTCGATTTCTTCAGTATCGTCATGGTGTGCGCCTCACCGATGTGACCTCACAACAGTTGGGGCGATACAGTGTCCTGATCAGAAACTCACTCCCGCCCGTACCCCGAAGGTGCGCGGCGCGCCATTTTCGCCCACGAATCCCGACGGCGCCAGGCCGGGATACGGAAACGCGACCAGCACGTAGCGCGTGTCGAATGCGTTCCGGATCCACACTTCGCCGAAGGTGTGTCTGCCGCGCACGCCCGCGCGGAAGTTCGCCAACTTATATGCACTTTGCCCCGCGGTGTTCGCGTCGTCGTACTGATAGTCGCCGTAACAGATGGCCTCGGCGCGCGCCGTCAACGCCAGCTCGCCGTTGAGCGGATGCGTGAACTGAACGCCGAAGTCGGCCGTGTAGCTCGGCATGTTCGCCAGCGTCTTGCCGCTCACGTCCACGCCGTTGGACATGCTGGCGTCCGAAAAGCGCGCGTGGGTGAAGCCGGCGCCGCCGAACAGATCGAGCACCGGGTCTGGTCGCGCGTGAATTTCGAACTCGACGCCCGTGCTGTGGGCGCCGGCCGCGTTCCCGATGAAGAACTGCGCGGGCACAAGCGGATTGGGCACGTTCACCTGCACGTCGCTCCAGTCGATGCGAAACGCCGCGACGCTGGCCGACAAGCGGTTGGCAAACGCGGCGGTCTTCACCCCGGCTTCGTAGTTCCAGCTGTGTTCCTCGCTGTAGGCCTCCGCTCCCGCCGGCGACGCTGCGTTGAAGCCGCCGGCTTTGAATCCGCGCGCGACAGTGCCATACACGGTCGTCTTCGGTACGACGCGGTGGGCCACCGAGAACTGCGGCGATACGTCGGCGAAGTCCTTCTGCGGCGTCAGGACCACGGCGGGCGCTATGGCGGGTGTGAAGAACGTATTCAAGCTCGCCTCCCTGTGCTCGCGATCGCCGCGCGCGCCGACGACGACATCGAGCGCGCTCGAGAAGCTGAACGTGGCCTGGCCGTATATCCCGAGTCCGCGATCGTCCAATGCCGATTTCGGCGAGTGCTGGCTGACCGGGAAGCTCAGGAACTGGGAGAGCACGAACGGCGAAAAGTTGTTGACGGCGTCCTGCGTGTAGTTCTGCGTGAACGTAAAGACGCCGAGCTGCCACTTCAGCGCCACACGCGGAGAGAGAACGATCGGCGCGGCCTTCGCCGACGCGAACCTGGCCTCCTCGGTGAACTGGAAGTCCTCTTCGGTGTTGTTGCGCGTGATGAGGGGCTGCGCCGTGTAATCGAGGTCGGTCAGATCTTCCGTCTTCCATTTCAGGAAGCCGGTCGTCGTCGAGAAGTCGATCTTCGATCCGGTGAACGACACGTGAACCGTCGGCGCGACGATGTCGCGGTGAGTGAATCCTTCGACATCGCGTGACGTGTGAAACGGTCTCGCGCGAAGGGCGCCGAGGTCGTTGAGCGCGTAGTCGCCGTCGCGTGCGCGTTCACCGCTGACCATCGCCCGCGCCTCCCAGCGCGCGTTGGGCTTCCACAGAAGCTGGCCCTTGCCGAACAGGGCCGAGCGCGAGTCGAGGCCGTGGCCGGTGACGTCGTTCTTCGTGAACCCGTCGCGGGCCGAGTAGCCGAAGCCCAATCCGACAGCGACGGTGTCGCCCTTCAGCGGGCCGGAAACGGTGCCGCGCACATCGCCGCTGTTGAAGTTGCCGTACGGGCCAATCAGGCTGCCGGTCCACGTTTTCAACGATGGCCGGCCGCTCGTGATATTGATGATGCCGCCGAGCGCGTTGCGCCCGAACAGCGCGCTCTGCGGGCCGCGGACGAACTCAATCTGATCGACGTCCACCAGCTCGATGCTCGAGGAGTTGGCGTTGAGCTGCGGGACGCCGTCGATGTAGCTGGTGACGCCGGGATTGGTCGGGCTCGCACCGACGCCGCGGAACCGCGGGTTGCTCAGTTTTCGCGCCGTGAACTCGTTGAAGAAACTGTTCGGCGCGAACCAGCCCGCCTGGCTGACACTGTTCAGCGCGGCGAGCGTCAGCATTTCGTTCGAGACGGCCGTCACGCTCACCGGCAGGTTCTGCGGATCGTCTGGTTCCTTTTGCGCCGTCACCGTAATCGGCGGCAGCGTCGTGTAAACCGGAGGTTGTGCCGCGGAAGGAACGACCGCCGCGAGCAGGCAGTACGCGACGGCCGCAACACGGTTGATCGGCGTCTGATACATTGGCGAATTCTCCCATATCCTGATGCGGCCGCCTTCGAGGGAGTTCCTCTTATGACGCGTAGATCGGCGGTTTGCAGTTTGATGCTGGCGTTCGCTCTTGGGACGAGCGCCGTCATCGTGGCGTTCCCGTTTCAGGGCCGCGATTCGACCGTCGACTGGCCGCAGTGGCGGGGGCCCGAACGTAACGGATTGTCACAAGAGACTGGATTACTGGAGAACTGGCCGGCCGCAGGTCCGCCGATCGTTTGGTCGGTCGCGACGCTCGGCGCCGGCTACGGCTCGATCGCGACCAAGCGCGATCGCATTTTCGTGCAGGGCGCGAAAGACAGGCAGAGCGTGATCTACGCGCTCAATCGCGCCGATGGGAAAGGGATCTGGTCGAAGGCGCTCGGGCCTGCTGGAACCAACGATCGCGGGTCGGGTCCGCGCGGCACGCCGACGGTCGACGATGATCGCGTGTACGTCCTGACGGAGCAGGGGACGCTCGCGTGCCTCAAGACCGAGGACGGCACGTCGCTGTGGCAGCGCAATATCCTGAGCGACTTCAGCGGCCGCCAGATTTCGTGGTTGATCAGCGAATCGCCGCTCGTCGACGGCAACAACGTCATCGTCACGCCCGGCGGTCCGCGTGCCGGAATCGTCGCGCTCGACAAGATAACCGGCAAGACGGTGTGGACCAGCCAGCAGCTGAGCGACGAAGCCGGCTATGCCTCGCCGATCGCTGCCGACGTCCAGGGCGTGCGAGTCGTCATGACGCTGACGTCGAGCGCCGGCGTCGGCGTCCGCGCAACGGACGGCAGGTTGATGTGGAGGTTTGAGCCGGTCGCGAACAACACCGCCAACATCGCCACGCCGATCTTCCACGACGACAAAGTCTTCTATTCGTCGAACTACGGCACCGGGGCGGCGCTGCTTGGCCTGACGGCGCGGAACGGCGAGGTGAGCGCGCGTCAGATCTACTTCACGCGCGAGATGCAGAATCACCACGGCGGGATCGTGCTGGTGAACGGCTATCTCTACGGCTTCAACAACTCCATCCTCACATGCCTGGATTTCGCGACCGGAAAGATGATGTGGCGCGATCGCAGCGTCGGCAAGGGCTCGCTGACGTACGCGGACGGCAACCTTTATATATTGAGCGAAGACAACGTCGTCGGCCTGGCCGCTGCCACGCCCGGCGGGTACCAGGAAAAGGGTCGATTCCGAATCACCGATCAGGGATTACCGAGCTGGGCGCATCCGGTCGTGAGCGACGGCCGCCTGTACATCCGCAACCAGACGACGCTCGCCGCTTACGACATCCGCGCGCGATGAGCATCGTTGCCGAACGAACATCATCGAACGTTCCAGACGCTGGATCGCGTGAGGGCGCCCTCGCTCTGGCGCACCGTTTGACCGGCCGACCAGGACACGACGCAAGCAACCTTAATCTCCAAAGCTACGGAGAACCTGGCAGACGGTTACGCGCCCAGGTTGAAGGCCGCGATCGTCCTTCTGTCGCGCACATAGAGAGTTGTGCCGGCAAGCGTCGGCGGCGTCCACGACAGGTGTTCGAGAATATCAGCCCGCGCGAGCACCTTCATGCCTTGCGGCGACACGGTCACGAGGCCGAGATGGCCATCCTCGTCGAGCACGATCAGCTTCCCGTCTGCGTAGAGCAGCTGCGCGCGCGCGAAGGCGCGATTCTGCCACGCGATTCTCCCGGTCTTCATGTCGACGGCGGTGATGAACGCCGGGCCGAAATCGCCGCTCGAGCCGTACGCGTAGTCGCCGAGACGGATGACCGTGCCGATGTGCACGCGCATGCGGTTCGAAAACCACTTCTCGGCAGCGACGGTCTTGTCCGCCGCTTGATGCAGCTCGATCGCCCGGCTGCCCGCGCTATAGGCTGAGGAAACGAAGAGGACATGATCGGCCGGCGACCAGACCGGCGTGCTGATGTTCAGGCCGTAATCCGTTTTGTGCGGATGGGTCCACAGCGTCTGGCCGTTCGATGGGTTCATCCCGACGACGCGGTCGCCCGCGAACACGACGAGCTGCGGCTGGCCATCGACGTCGATCAGAATCGGCGAGGCCGGAGAGACCTCGCCGCTACCGCCTTTCCACACGAGCGCGCCGGTCCGTTGGTTGAACGCGGCGACGGCTTGGTCCGGACCGCCGAGCGTCACGATAACCGTTCCGTTGTAGGCGAGCGGACTGCAGGAATCGCCGCGGTTGGGCGATGGCGCGCCGTACTCCTTGATGAAATCGTGCGACCAGAGAAGCTTGCCGGTCGCTTTGTCGAGCGCGAAGAGCTCGCGGCGCGAGCTCGTCGCGTAGACCCGCGTGCCGACGATGAGCGGCGTTGCGTGGGGGCCGGCGCCCTCTGAGAAATCGACGCCGTCGGTCGGCGCGGCGTACGCGAACTCCCAGATCGTTTTGCCCGTCGCGGCGTCGAGCGCCGCAACCACTTCCTGCTGGCTGCGACGCACGTAGGAGATCACGCCGCCGGGGCGATACATCGTGTAAAGGCGACCGCGTTCGACGAGGATCGACGAATGTCCTTCACCGAGCGCGCGCGTCCACAGTTTTGTCGGACCGGAGGGCGGCCACGTCGACGCGAGTCCCGTCGCGTCGGACACGAAGTTGCGGTTCGGCCCGCCCCACTGGGTCCAGTCGGATCCGGCCGCAGTCAGCCCATATCGCGGCGCCTGGCACAGCACCGCCGCGATTGCGCCGACGAGGACGATCCTTTTTTGCTTCATAAGATCCCGGCGCTGGCTCAAATCGTTATATCACCGTGTTAACGTTCAGCGCGATGGACAACGATAACGAGCGGGCGTCAAGCTCGCTCATACGGTGGACGCAGGTCATCTATGCGCTCCACGCGTTCAGCCTGCTCACGGGAATCCTCGGGGCCGCGACGGTGGTCGGCGCGTTTCTCACCGGCTGGCCGTCGATCATCGCTGTCATCCTCAACTATGTAAAGCGGAGCGAGACGCGCGGCACCTGGCTGGAGTCGCATTTTCGATGGCAGATTCGAACGTTCTGGTTCGGACTGCTCTGGATCTCGCTTTGCGTGATCTTCATCGTTGTGACGCTGGGCATCGGCATCCTCATCGCGTGGTTTCCGATGGCCATGGTGGGACTCTGGTTCATTTACCGGATTGTCCGCGGCTGGCTGTCGCTGCACGATGGCCGGCCGATGTACGCATAGGCGGTCAGCATCAGTTGAACCGCGGCGAGCATCCGGTTCCGGACTGAATCAAACCGAGAGGCGACGCGCCAGTAAACCGACGAGCCTCTCGAATCGGGGGTCGGCGCGCAGACCGTCGAACTCCGGCTCGACCCGCGCGCGTGCGGCTGTGAACGCCGGCAACTCCGCGAGCGACCGCTCGAGAAACGCCAGCGCCGGTTCCGCATCGCCGCGCATCGCGTGAACCGATGCCGCGTAGTACCTCGTGAATGGATCGTCCGCGCCAAGGCGGACGCGCCGCTCGAAGCTCTCGAGCGCCACGTGGAACAGCGCATTCGCCTTGTGGACGTTGCCGAGACGAAGGTGGGCGCCGCCGAGGCGGGCGTTCAGCTCGACGAGGATCCGGTTCCGAAGCGCGTGATCGGTGCGGACCAGGAAATCGATCTCGCGCTCGAAGTACTGCAGCGCGTCGCTGTAACGCTCCTGCAGAGCGGCCAGGTGACCGGCGCGCATGTAGCCTCCGACCACAGCCAGACCTTCGCGGCCCGACAGAAACGCCTCCTGCAACTCCATCGCACGCTCGGCGGCGCGGCGGCCGCGATCGAAGTCGCGAAGGAGCGCCGCGCAATGCGCGAGCTGCAGCGCGTACCAGCCGGCCTTCGGGTTGCGCTCGAGCGCGCGGTCGTACCAGTCGGCCGCCTCCGCGAACCGCGCGCTGCCGATGAACAGCGCCCGCGCCATGGCGGCGTACGCAGTGGCGTCGTCGGGGTCGAGTGCCAGTGCGCGGCGTATGGCCGCCATCCCTTCCACGTCCTGTCCCATCGCCGTGAGGAGCCATCCGAGCTCGCGCCACCCGCGACCGGATTCGGGCTGCAGCTCGACGGCGCGTCGCAGGCTCGACAACGCGCGATCGCGGAGTTCGGACATCGACAGATAGTCGGCCTTGGTGGCGTAGGCAACTCCGAGCTCGATGTGCGCGCGTGCGTACGCCGGATCGAGGCGGACTGCGCGCTCGAACAGCGTCACGGCGCGATCGAGCGCCTCGAAAGTCTCGACGCTGCGATTGAGGAGCCCGCGCGAGAACGCCTCGTACGCATCGACCACGGCGGTCTCGGACGATGCGCGCCGATCGGGCACGCTCGCGGCGCGCAACCAGCCGGCCAGCTCCTGCACCAGCCGATCCTGCAGATCGAAAATCTCGGAGAGCGTCCCATCCACTTTCGTCGACCGAATCAACTGACCGCTATCGACGTCGGTGAGCGACGCCGTGACGCGAACGGCGTCGGCGGCCCTCTGAAATGCGCCGCTCACCAACCAGCGCGCTCTCAGTTCGCGCGCCGCCGACAGGAACAGCGCGCTGCCGCGCTCGCCCGTCTGCCCCGCGAGTGTTTTCAGAATTTCCGAAATCCGTTCGCGCGAGACGACCGCGACGCCATCGAGCTGAACGGCGCGGGCGGTGAGCGTCTCGGCGAGCCCTGCGCCGAGCCAGTCGTCGTCCGCGCCACCGGAAATGTTCACAAACCCGGTGACGGCCACGGTTATGGCCTCGTGGGAATCGATAGCGTCCGCGATCCGCCCGCCGGCGCGAATCGAGGCGAGCGCGCCGCGGACCTCCTCGAGGTCGGCGAATCGCTGCTGCGGATCGCGCGCGAGCATCCGGCGCACGACCCTCTCCAGCTGCGGCAGTCGGGGATCGCGCTGGACGTCCGTGAATGGCGGCACATCGTCGCGGAGAATGCTCTCGAGAATCTGCGCGATGGTGGTTCCGCCGAACGGCGGCCTGCCGCACGTCAGCTCGTACAGCATGACGCCGAGCGAGAACATGTCGGCCCGCCCGTCGACGTCGCGCCCGGTCGCCTGCTCGGGCGACACATAAGGAAGCGTGCCGACGAAACGGCCTGCCGCGTCCGAGAGGTCGATGCTTCGAGTGATGTCGTCCGGTGCGGCCAATAAGGCTGTCCGGCGATGCGCGACGCCGAAGTCGAGCAGCTTCACGCGGCCCGCCGGCGTCATCATCACGTTTGACGGCTTCAGGTCGCGATGCACCAGCCCCTGCCGATGCGCTTCCGCGAGCGCGCCGGCAATCTGCTCGCCGATGTCGAGCGCGCGATCGAGACTGATCGGCGCGCCGCCCGCCAGCGCTGCCAGCGTCGTCCCGTCCACGTACTCCATCGCGATGAACGCGATGCGCCGTCCCTCGAGCTCGACTTCGCTCGTTTCGTAGACGACCGCGATATTTGGATGGTTCAGGGCCGACGCGGCCCGTGCCTCAGTTAGCAGCCGGCCTCGGCCGTCGTCGCCGGCGGCGTCGCGGAGCATCTTCAACGCCACGATCCGGCGCAGCTGCAGGTCCTCGGCCCGATACACGTCGCCCATGCCGCCGGAGGCGATCCGGTCGAGAATGCGATAGTGCGACAGCAGCTCGCCGACCATGCGAACGATTGTCGTTCAAGTGGGCCGCAAAAGCCGAGCGGTGAAATACTCGCGGAGCGCGAAGCTGCAGCCGGGCGATTTCACCAGATCCGTTTCAAACCTTCATCGCCTTCAGTGCGGCGACGCTTTCTTTCGTGAGCTCCATCATCTGTTCGACGAAGTAGTTCCTGACGCCGCCAGTCTTGGCGGCGGTAAACGTCTTGACCCAGTCGATGCTGCCCTTGCCGACCGCCACCTGCGTCCCGCGGCCTTGTCCCCGGGCGCCGGCAGGCAGTGGCGCGTTGAGATCGATATCCTGGATGTGCATCGAGTAAAAGCGGCCAGGGTACTTCGTGAAGTACTCATGGGCGACGAAGCCCTGGCTGATGGTCGACATCTGGAACTGGAACTTGACCAGTCTCGGATCGAGCAGTCCCATCAGGACGTCGTAGGTCCGCCGGCCGTCGACCATCGACACCTCGAAGCCTTCGTTGTGCAGCCCCTGCTGAATGCCGGCCCCGGCGGCCACCGCCGCGATCGCGTTGTATTCGTCGGCCGCTCTTTTCACATCATCCATGGTCGGCGCGTTTCCGGCGCCGAGGCTGGCGGTGATCATCTGCGTGATGCCGACGTCTTTGGCCCAGGCGATGCTCGCCGATTGCTTCTCCCTCAGTTCCTTCATGCTGAAGTGGCTGCTGACACACGTGAGGCCGTGATCGGCGAGGATTCTCCTCACCTGCTTCCCGTCCGACAGCATCGCGAAATCGTTGTACCCGATCGGCGAGCACATCTCGACGCTTTCGACGCCGATGTCGGCGAGCGCCTTCGCCAGGCCGGCAAAGTTGCCGTCCTTGATCATCTGCCGGTGCGGCCACGTCTGACTGCCGATCGGCAGTCCGAGCGGATTGGCGCGAAGCCTCGCAACGGTTGCGGCGACGAACACGGTCATTAACTCCCGCCTGGAAAGCGCAGCCATCATCCGCCTCTTATCGCGCCAGCGTGAACGCGTACAAGGAGTCGCCTGCGCCGATCACCACGAACTGCCGCCCGTCGAGCATGAACGTGATCGGCGCGTTCGACGGCGTCGCGTGGAGTCCGGCATGCCAGAGCGGATCGCCCGTCGATGGATCGTACGCGACGAAATTTGCTGAACCATCGCCGCCAAAGAGCAGATCGCGCATGCATGAATTCGCTCACCGCGGCGGCATCGCCGCGAAGGTGTTCTCGATATTCTCGAGCACGGCCAGCGTCGATCGAACCCCCGCTTCGATGTACCGCTCGCCCAGGGCCGCCGTCGACTTGCGCGCATCGCCCCACGTACCCGATTTCGTCGCCCAGTACACCGAGCCCGGCGATGTGAAGAAAAAAGCCGTGTGCACCGGAGCCGTGTTGACGGTGAATTCCGGGAACGGCGGGAACTCGACGTTCGCCCGTTCGAGGTCTACCAACGCCGGGTTGATGGCGAGCACCGCGGACGTCTCTGCGGCGTTGGCATGCAACCCGTTCTTCAGCCCCGAGAACTCCGCGACCTCCTGGGCTGTCAGGCCGTCCCAGTAATTGATCGGAAACGCCTGCACTCCCTTCGGCATTCGGTCGGCCGCGTCGGCGCAGCCGTAGGCGATGGCGTACGTGTTGTCGTAGTGGCCGTTCAGGAAGATGATGCGCCTGAAGCCCGACGCGGCAAACGAAGCGCAGAGATCCGCGACGAGGGCCATGAACGTCGGAATGCGGATATGGACCATCCCGGTGAAGCCGACGTGCGGATACGAAAGGGCGTAGTTGATCGGCGGAGCCACGAGCGCACCAATCTGCGGGGCGACGCGGCGCGCCACTTCCTGTGGAATGAGCACGTCGGTCAAAAGGGGGCCATGCGGTCCGTGCTGCTCCGTCGCGCCGGTTGGAATGATGACCGTCTGGTGTGTTTTGAGAAACGCCTCGACTTCCGGGTTCGTCATCTCGCCGAGAAAAATGGTTGGTGGCTTCATGGCTCGAGTCGTCCGCGCTGACGCGAGAGTCTACAGCACGGGGCCGACGTGCAGGAACCCGATGGCGCCCCGGTTGACCGGTCGGTTGACGCGTTGTCCCAACGCTCGAGCCTCGCAGTGATGTTGGCCTGAAGCGTCACGTCTCGAATAGCGAGATGTCCGCAGAGTTGTTGACATCCGGTTTTCACGCGGCGACGATGACGCTGATGATCCGCGCGCTGGTCCTTGCGACAATTCTTTCGGCCATCCCGCGGACGGCCGCCGTCCAGGTGGTAAGCGTCCTTCATATCAAGGTCATCCTGGTGGACGCCGAGGGAAGGGCAACGCCGGTGCCGCGCCATGCGCTGCTCGTGAGCGACAATCCGGCGACTATGACGCCTCGCCGAATCGTCACGGCGCTGGACGGTACCGTCGACGTGCGCCTTCGCCCCGGGAATTACACGGTGGAGTCGGACCAGCCGGTCGCGTTTCACGGCAAGACCTATCAATGGACGCAGACCTTGGACATCGTCGCGGGGCGTGACGCGGTCCTGGAGCTGACAGCCGACAACGCGGAGGTCGAGGCCGTCACTGCCGCGACGGCGACCTCCGGTGCGCCGTTGGAGGCTGACCCCTGGTTGCGCTTGCCTCAATGGGAGGACAGCGTTGTCGCCCTCTGGACTCCGACCGCTCACGCATCGGGATTCGTGATCGACGCGAACGGGCTCATTGCGACGAGCCAGCGGGCGATCGGCTCCGCCACGTCGGCGGAAGTACAGCTCACGCGGGACGTCAAAGTGGCGGGAAGCGTCGTCGTGGCAGATCGTGCGCGGGATGTCGCTGTCCTTCGGATCGATTCGAAAGCACTCGCATCGGCGCGGCCTGTGCCGCTGGAGTGCGCGGAATCGATGCCGACTGTCGCGGACGGTCAACAGATCTTCACGATCAGCGTTCCGCTCCGTCAGCAGAAGGGCATCACAACCGGAGCGGTGAGCCGCCAGGGGGCGCATGCACTCGTGTCCGACCTCACTCTCGCATCCGGCAGCGCCGGTGGCCCCGTCTTCACAGCCGGCGGCGTCGTGGTCGGGATTACGTCTGTGGGCGACGACAAAGGCGAGCGCAGCCGCGGAGACACGCCGATCGTTCGGATCGGAGATGTGTGCGACGTCGTCGCAGGTGCGGAGAAGAGATTGAAGGATGCCGCGCCGCCGGCTGGAACGCATCTTCCAGTTGAACCGGTGCAGCCGATCCCCGTGGACGCGCTCGAGGAGGCCGCGAAAGGGCGCGCGGGCAGCTTGAGCCCCTACCAGATGTCCGCGTCCGACTTCGACGTCGCGTTCATTACGCCAGTGATGATCTACGGTGCGCAGCACCAGTCGGAGCAGGCGGGCCGGCGCGAGCGCCCCAGAGTTCCTCTCGGACCGGACGCGGCGTACGCGCTCATGCGCCCGCTCATGGACTTCAGCAATTGGTCCGAGTACGTCGCGGACTTTCCGCCGGTGCTGCTGATCCGCGTGACGCCCAAGCTGGTGGAAGGCTTCTGGACGAAGGTGGCGCGCGGCGCCGCGGAGACGCAGGGTGTCGTCCTGCCTCCCATCAAGCGCTTCGGGTCAGGTTTCTCGCGGATGCGCGCCTTTTGCGGCGACGCCGAGGTCACGCCAATCCACCCGTTCCAGATCGAGCAGCGTATCTCCGAGAGCGACGCGATCCATGCAGGTCTCTACGTCTTCGATCCCGACGCGATCGGGCCGGCGTGCGCCAGCGTCAAGCTCGTGCTGTATTCGGAGAAAGATCCGGACAAGGGAGAGATTCGGCTGGTCGATGCGAAGGTGGTCCAACAGATCTGGCGGGACTTCGCACTGTATCGAGCTCTGAGAGACAGAAAAGAATGAAGCGAAGCCCGCTCGTGAGCGGTGAGCCACGGAATTCTTGCGACTGGAGAACTCGAATGAAACGAACGCTTCTGTCTCTACTCTCCGCAGTGTTGCTTCTGGCGTTTCCGTCGAAGAGCTCCGCGCAGCTCCTCGCGACCAAAGATGGCCCGGTTGTCTACGGCCATCATCACCTGAACACCACGAACATGGCGGCGCAGAAGAAGTTCTTCGTCGAGACCCTTGGCGGGAAGCTCGTCACGATCGGCACGAACAACACAGAGATCGTCGAGTTCCCGAACGTCCTGATTTTTTTCAGATCGACACAGGCGCCGACGGGCGGCACACGGGGCACCACGGTGAACCACATCGGTTTCTCGGTGCCGAGCCTTCGTCCGATCGTCGCCAGGGTCAAAGCGAACGGCTTCCAGATGATCACGAACACGGAGGTGCCAGGCCGCGAAGTGAAAGACGACATTGCCGGACCGCTCCAACCGGGCGGCGCGTCGATCGCGTTCGCGCTCGGACCGGACGAGGTGAAGGTCGAGTTCGTGGAGGCAAAGCAGCAGACGATACCTATCACGCTGCACCACGTGCATTTCTTCAATCCGAAAAACACGGAGATGCAAGCGTGGTACGTCAAGACGTTCGGCGCCAAGCCACGGAGCGGAGGCGCGTTCCCGGCAGCAGATCTGCCTGGCGTCGCGCTGAACTTCTCACCGTCGACCGATCCGGTGGTCGGCACGCAGGGGCGCGCGCTCGATCACATCGGCTTTGAGGTGAAGGATCTCGAGGCTTTCTGCAGGCAACTCGAAGCCGACGGCGTCAAGCTGGCTGTGCCTTACAGAAAAGTCCCGGCGCTCGGTATTGCCATCGCCTTCATCACGGACCCGTGGGGCACGTACATCGAGATGACCGAGGGATTGGACAAGGTGGGGTAATTGTTCCGCGACGTGCGGGCGCTGAGCCGCTCGAAGATTTCGAGCTCCTTCGCGGCCAGCGCCTTTTGACCGGTGCGCTGGTACGCCTGCGAAAGCCTGTAGTGCGCTTGCGCGAGATCGGGCTCCAGCCGCGTGGCGGACCGCAGCTCCTGGATCGCTTCCCTGTATCGCTGCTGATCGGAGAGCAGGATGCCGAGCTGGAGAAAGCCCTTGGCGAAGCTGCGATCGAGCGCGACCGCACGTCGCAGCAATGCTTCCACCGGTCGCAGATCGCCGGGTGCCGCGGGCTGGCCTTTCCAGAGACTCATCGCGTAGTGGAACTGAGCCAGTGCGTTTCGCGGATGCGCTTTCGCGAAACGCGCAAGGCGGTCGTTGATCTCGGCGCCCAACGCCGGAGCGACGCCGTACATCTCGCCAAGGAACTGGTACGGGCGCGGATCCGATGGAGCGAGATCCGCGGCCTGACAAAATGATTTGACGGCGTCCTCGTGTTGTCCGCGAGAGTACTGCGCGATCCCCAGACCCACGTGCAGTCGCGCCGATCGCGGATGGCGTTCGATCGCCGCAGTGAAGACCTGCGTGGCCTCTTCGAACGCGCGAAGCTGCAGCAGGTTGTCTCCCCAGTCGAACAAATGATCCTCGGTCGGATCCATGTGCGCGGCCCGCTGATACTCTTCGGCGGCGCCAAGGAGGTTCCCGCTGCGTTCGTTGACGTCGGCGAGGAGATTGTGAAGCTCCGCCGTGTCCAGCGCGGCGATCATCTGAAGAATCAGCGAGCGCGCGTCGTCGAGCTTTCCGGTTTCGAGCAGCGCGAGAGCAAGATCGTGGCCGCTGGCGTAGTCGGTGGGGTTGATGGCCCGCGCGCGTTCGAGGTGAGGCAGCGCCGCCTGCAGCTGGCCTTGCTGCACGTAAAACGATGCGAGCTGATAGTGCGCCTCGAAGCTGTCCGGGTTTCGTCGCACAACTTCTAACAGCCGCCGCTCGATGGCCGCAGACTCCGCCGCGCTCGGCTTGCGGGACTGGCCGTCGGCCTGGCCCGAGCGCTGTCGAGGGGCCTGCCCTGAGCTCTGTTGGGGGACCGGCTGCGAGCTCGGTCTGGGGGCCGATGTGGAAGGTTGCGAGACGGCTCCCGCTCGCGCCACCGCGACGAGCACGAGCGGGAGGAGAAGCTGCGAGCGGACTACCAATAGAGCTTGGCGCCGAGCTGAACCTGACGCGGCGTATTGCGCATTGTCGTGATGCTCGCGAAGTTCCGGGCGTCCAGGAAATTCAGCGAACCCGGCAGGTTGAACGCTGCGGTGTTCGTGACATTGAACACCTCGACGCGGATTTCGAACTGCCGCTCTCCCTGGATCCGCAACTGGCGCGCAACGCCCATGTCGAGTTGGCGCATCGGCGGACCGGTCACCTGGCTGCGCGTCCCGCCGAGTGGGCTGAAATCCGTCTGCCCGATTGTGGCAACCGGTTTCGGGTCCGCGAACGCGGCCGGATTGTAGAACTGATCCACATTGTGGCTCCCCGCGTAGGGATCGCCGACCACCAGCGCGTAACAGCCCGTTCCCGATCCGCTGGCCACCGAGCAATTGATGGTCTGCGCCTGGCCGCTGTACATCGACAACACCCAGTTGGTCCGCCATCCGCCGAGAATCGCCCCTTTGCCGGGGAGATCGTAGTTGCCGCTGAAGACGAACGCTTGTTTCGTATGGATGGAAGAGAGACCGATGTCGTTCGCCAGATCCCAGCCAGCGACGTCCGGGGCGCGGAGGTTGCCGACGAAGCCGTTTGACAGTGAATCGCCGGCATTCGTCTTCGAGTCGCTCAGCGTGTAGCTCAGAAGGAACTGCAGTCCGCGGTGATATCTTCGCTGGAACTTGGCCTGCAGCGAGTCATACGAGCTCACGCCGACGGTCCGGACCAGGAGCGATCCGCGCGCGAAGTCGGGCCATCGTACGTACGGCTGCGGGTTGGTCCCCGGCGGCAGCAGCATCTGCACGTTGTTCATGCCAGTGAAGGTCTCCAGGTGTCGTCCCCTCGTCCCGACGAAGCCGACTTCCAATGAGTGTTCCGGCAGTACTTCCGTCTGCAGCGTCACGTTGTAGCTGTGATATCTCGGCGTCCGGTAGTCGAATTCGACGCCACGCAAAGTCAGACCGTTGGCGTTCACGTTGAGCGCATCGACGGCGACGCGGTCGCGAGCGTCGAGCCCGACGAGCGACCCGTCAGGCAGACGGTTCGGCGCCGTGTCGTTCGGCGCCTGGTAGACGAGCGTGAACTGGAACGGGTAGTTGTACCCGAGGCTCGGATTACCGCCGCGGTTCTCGAACGCGCCGTAGAAGAGGCCGTACCCGGATCGCAACACGACCTTCGGCGCAATCTCGTACGCCGCATCGACGCGCGGCGCAAAGTTGTTCTTCGGCATCGGTCCCAGGCCGCTGCCGAACTCGTTCGTGTACACCAGCTCGATCCCGTCTTTCGCCAGGTTGCTGACGAAGCTCGGAGAAAGCGGCTTGTTCTTCCAATCGGCCGGGATCAAGTACTGCGCCGGCGGTCCCGGCACCATGTTGGCCTGCTCGGACTGGAGCTCCTGTTCGCGGCTGAAGTAGTCCCAGCGCACGCCGTAATTCACGGTCAGCCTCGACGAGGCGTGCCAGCTGTCCTGGCCATACGCGCCGTGGTACGTCTTGAACGCATCGACCGATCCGAACGGCGACGCGCGCAGCACGTTCAGACCGCCGAGGAAGTCGACGCCTCCCGGCACGGCCGACGGGATCTGGTTGAGCAGCATCTGCGCTCGCGCCGTGCTGTTGTCCGTCTGGTTGACGAGCGACGTGTAGCGGCCGTCCCAGTTGTATTCGCCGCGCGCGTACGGCGGCTGCGTCGAACCGAAGAAGATGTACTGATACATGTAGCCGCCCTTGAACGCGTGCGACTTGTACACCTTCGTCAGGTTGTCGCTGAATTGCGCCGTGTTGCTGAACCGTTCGCTGACCACCCAGCTCGCGTGTCCCAAATCACTGAGGTTGCCCGACCCAGTCGCGGTGCCGCTGCCGATCTGCAGGAGCGGGAGACCGCCGTTTCCGTTCAGCTGCGGGATACCGAGGATACCGTAGCGTCCGGGAACGTTGCTGGTGTCGTCGCCGTTCGGCTGCAGCCGGAAGGTGTGTTCGCGACCGACACCAAACCGCGCCTCGTTGATCAACGTCGGCGACAGCACGTGCGTATGGCTCACCGCGAACCCGTTGACGCGCACCTTCTCGTCGCCTTCGGAGAAACCACCGCCATCGCCATCGCCGTCGAACGGCGACGGCCGCACCTTGTGGTTGTTCGAAAAGCTGTAGCGGGCGAAGAGTCGATCGTTGCTGCTGAAGTTGTGGTCCACGCGCACGTCGAACGCGTGCGTGTCGTCCGTGTTGGTCCGGTTGACGACGTAGTTGTTGCTCAATCCCGCCTGGTTCGGTGCCGGGTAGAGCTGCATCAGCTTCAGCGCATTGGGATTGATCCGGCTCGCCGGAATCAGGTTGCCGGCGAAGGCGTCGCGCACGTAGCCGGTACGCGCCGCCACGATGCCGGTGACTGGATCGAGCTGCCCCGCCTGCAGCAGTCGTGTGGTCGCGGGATCGAAGATCGTGCCGCGTGGAAAGCTGCGCCCGAGGACGTCGGCGCCGAGGGTGCCGCTCTGCAGCGTCATGAGATCGGCGAAGTTCGTGAACCCGCTGCTGCGCTCGAGATCCGTGGGGACGCTCCTCACCCATGTGCGCGCCTGCTTGGTCGGGCTCCCCTCGTAGTCGAAGAACCAGAAGGTCTTCGAGCCGATCGCAGGACCTCCGGCCGTCACGCCGAACTGGTTCGACAGGAATTCGCCTTTCTTGACGCCGGCGCGCTTCGCGAAGTAGTCGTTGGCGTTGAGCGCGTCGTTCCGGTTGAACTCCCAGATGGTGCCGCGCAGCTTGTTGGTGCCAGACTTGAGCGTCGTGTTCAGCACCGCGCCGCCCGCGCGCCCGTACTCCGCGTTGAACGAGCTCGTGAGAATCTTGATCTCGTCGACCGCATCGATCGGCGGCTTGACGACGTAGGCGACGCCGCTGAGGAAGTCGACATTGCTCGTGTTGTTGTCGATGCCATCCAGCAGGTAATTGTTCTGCGCCGGCCTCACGCCGTTGGCGGCGAACATCAGCGGCGCGCGCGCGCCTTGCTGCGGCGGCACGACACCGGCGGTGAGGCGGGCGAGCACGGTGTAGTCGCGGCCGTTGACCGGAAGGTTTTCGATCGTGTCGGATTTCAGCGTCTCGCCGACGCTCCCCGATCCAGTCTGCAGCACCGGCGAGTCGGCGGTCACCAGCACTTGTTCACTGATCGCACCCCGCTGAAGGACGAAGTCGACGCGCACCTGCTCCTGAATCCCGACGGTGATGCCTCGCCGCACGCCTTTGCTGAACCCCGGGAATTCGATCTCGATCAGGTAGGCGCCCGTGCGTATGGGCGTGAAAATGTAGGTCCCGTCCTCGCGCGTCACGCTGGTCAGCGTGAGCGCCTGACCTTCGTGCGTGATGGTGACCGTGGCGCCGGGCAGCACGCCGCCCGACTCGTCTTTGACCGTGCCTGAAATCGTGCCCGTGTCGACCTGGGCACTCGCGGGTACGGACAGCGCCACCGTCAAGGTCAGCGCCAACAAACAGCCCCTGCCGAGTACCGGCTGCATGTCCATCGCGTCCTCCGTTTCGACCGACCGCGTCGTGCAAGCGCACGGTCTGTCGCCGTGCGATCGTCTTGCCGATTTCGCGGGCCGAGACTAGCTTGACCCTCAACGCTTTGCAAGCCTATCCTCCCCGACGAACTCGTGAAGCTCTTCTTTGGTACCGCTCTCGCGCTGACGGTCCTGTCGGCGTTTCAATCGGCGGCCGTACCGGAGCCGCTCGCGGACTTCCGTGACCTCGCCGCCGCAGCCGGTCTCAACGCACGCACGGTTATCGGTGGGGAACGCACCAAGCAGTTCATCCTGGAGACGACAGGCGGCGGCGTCGCGATCGTCGACTACGACGACGACGGGTGGCCGGACATCTTTCTTGTCAACGGCGCACGGCGGTCGCTTTCCGCCGCCGACGCTGCGCCCGTGAGTCACTTGTATCGAAACAACCACGACGGCACGTTTGCCGACGTCACCGAGAAGGCCGGCGTCGCCGGCAAAGGCTGGGGACAGGGCGTCTGCGCCGGCGACTACGACAACGACGGCCACATCGACCTGTTCGTCACTTACTACGGCCATCAAGTTCTTTATCGCAACAACGGCGACGGCACGTTCAACGATGTCACGCGTGGAAGCGGGCTGTCGCTGTCCAAACCGCGTTGGAATACGGGGTGCGCATTTCTCGACTTCAATCGCGACGGTCGGTTGGACCTGCTCGTCTCGGCCTACGTCGATTACGCCGATGCGACACGCTACGCACCAGGAAGCCGCGACAACTGTTTTTGGAAGGGACTCGGCGTGATGTGCGGCCCGCACGGTCTGGCCGGCTCTTCGAACGCGCTCTACCGTGGCAATCCGGATGGCACGTTCACCAACGTGTCCGAGGAGGCGGGACTCCTGAAGCCGCGACCCGCCTACGGTCTCACGCCGCTCGTGCTCGACTACGACAACGACGGGTGGCCCGACGTGTACGTCGCGAACGATTCCAGCCCGTCGCTGCTCTTCCACAACAACGGCAACGGCACGTTCAAAGAGGTCGGCCTTCAGGCCGGCGTGGCGCTCAACGCAGACGGCCGCGCTCAGGCCGGGATGGGCGTCGGCGCCGGCGACTACAACCGCGATGGCTGGCTCGACATCGTGAAGACGAACTTCGACGATGACACGACGTCGCTTTACCGCAATCTGGGCCACGGAACGTTCGACGATGCGACGGTCGCCGGAGGGCTGGGGGTCAACACCGCGTATCTGGGCTGGGGCACGGGGTTCATCGACTTCGACCTGGACTCATGGCCCGACATCTTCATCGTCAACGGCCATGTTTATCCGGAGGCGGATCGCATCGGCGGGCGCTACGGCTATGAGCAGCCGAAGATCTTGTACCGCAATCTCGGCAATGGACGCTTCGAGGATGTGTCGAAGCGGGCAGGACCCGGAGTCGCTGCCAAGAAAGCGGCGCGCGGCGCCGCCTTCGGCGACCTTTTCAACTCAGGGCGGCAGGATGTCGTCGTGAACAACATGAACGACTCACCAACCCTGCTTCACGACTGTGCTCCGTCCGCGGGCCACAGCCTCGTGGTGCAGTTGATCGGAACGCGCTCGAACCGCAGCGCGATCGGCGCGCGGGTCACGGTGCAGCTGGCTGGACGGCGGTTGATCGACGAGGTGCGCAGCGGCGGCAGCTTTTGTTCGCAAAGCGATTTGCGGATCCATACGGGTCTTGGCGTACGCACCCGCGCCGATCGCATCGAAGTGGCCTGGCCGAGCGGCACCGCGGATGCAGTCGCCGCCATCGATGCGGATCAGCTTGTCGTCATTCGTGAAGGCAGCGGTGTGGTTCGGCGCGAACCGCTGGTGCGCCGCGCGCTGGCGGCGTGCGGGCAGCACTGATACCATGCGCAGCACCCGGGGACCGGCGTAAGCATCGGCACGCGTGTGAAGAATCCTGGACTGACCTGGCGGCGGCGGGAGGCGCTCCGCATCCTGGCGGCGTGCATGGCCGACTGGTGGCTGCCGCGATGTCTGTTTGCGCAGAGAACCTCGACGCCGCGCAAGCGCGAGCGCCGCGTGATTGTCGTGACGTTCGGCGGAGGCGTCCGCTACGAGGACACGCTGGCGCGTGACGGATGGGTCAACATTCCCCACCTCGCGTCGGACCTCGTGCCGCAGGGACTCGTGTACCCGGTCGCGCGTCACGAAGGGCTCACCGGACATTTCAATTCCACAGGCGCGCTGGTCACCGGCAGCCGGCAGAACGTCGACGCGTACGGCAGCGAAGCGCCCGTCACGCCGACGATCTTCGAGCTCTTTCGAAAGGAACACGCGCTGCCGCCCGAAGAAGCCTGGGTGATCGCGACCAACAAGAGCTTCGGGCTGATGGGCGGCAGCAAGTTGAGATCGTTTGGCGATCCGTACTCCGCGAACGTCGTCCTGCCGAAGCAGTTGTTGATCAGCACGATCAAGGCGGCGGTGAGCACGAATGCCGGGCCGGGCGTCGAAGACCGGCGGGCGCTCGCCGAGCGCATGATGCTGGCGCTCGACGAAGGGTACGAAGGATTCGGATGGAGAGTCTACGAGTCGGGCCGTGCGCTCGGCGCGGAGCTGAAGGCGACACTCGCGAAATCGCTCATCGATTACTTTAACGATCCGGCCACACCGACGAGCGGTGACGAGCTGACGTTCTTCATGACCAAGGAGATCATGAACCGGCTCGCGCCATCGCTGCTGGTCGTGAACTTCTGGGACATCGACATCGCGCATTACGGCGCCTACTCGCTCTACCTCGAGGCCATCCGCAGAACCGATCGACTGGTGCACGAGCTGTGGCAGCACGTGCAATCGTTGCCGCAGTACCGCGATCGCACGACGCTGATCGTGGTCCCCGAGATGGGACGGGATAGTGATGTCGCCGGAAACGGTTTCGCCAACCACCGCAGCGGCGACGAGTCGTGTCGTCGTGTGTGGCTCGTTGCTGTCGGAGCCGGTGTGCCGAAGGGCGCCGGGACCGAACGGCCAATCCGCACCGTGGACGTCGCGCCGACCGTGGCGCAGATTCTCGGGTTCAAGATGGCGGAATGCGAGGGAAAGCCGCTCGCCGAACTGGCCTTTTGAACACACGATGGAGCGCGAGGCTGCAGGCTGATTGGAGCGCGAAGCTTTAGCCGAGCGACGGCCTAACCGATGCAGTTCAATGCCGCATTGACCGGCGACGCCGCCACGCTGGCGCGGCAGCACGGCGAGATGCTCGCGCGTCTGCCGGCGACCGTTCACGCCTTCATTCTCGTCGAGCTCGAGAAGTGGCCGATGCTGTTCGGCCCTGAGCAGCGCTACCAGCGCGCCCTGCTGGAACACCTCTCACGCGTGCCCACGGGCGAGTTGGACCAGGCGGTCTCCGGAATCGGACGCATCGAAGCGGAGTCGGGCGTCAATCGCCTCGGCGAGCGCAATCCGGCGCGATTCCAGGACGAGGCGCAGGCGCTCCTGCGAAAGCGCGGGCTGATCGTCGACTGGCGCGGAGAAGTTGACGGGTTCTTCCAGAAAGTCGACCCGGTGCTGGAGGCAACGCTCTATGCCGCAGATGCTCGGCGTCGCCTCGTCGTCCAGCTCTATGGCGGCGGCATCGCGGTTCAGCGAGACAGGCTGTGGAAGCGATTCAAGGGCGTCGGCCTGCGTCTCCCGCTGAATCTGGAAGGAACGAACGCGACCGAACCGTTTCTGCAGGCATTGTTTGGTGCGGGCGAGCCGGGCCGCGGCGGACCGGCGCTCTTTGCCGCAGCAATCGAGTCGGCGCCGCTCGATGCATGGCTCATCGAATCGCACGAGGCGCTTCACGCCCTGTGGAAAATGTCGAAAACGTCCGAGACGTCAGAGACGTCCGGCCGAAACGATCCCGGCACGTCGTCGGCCTCGTTGACCGGTTTGAGTTACGACCGCTTGCGATCCTATCGCGACGATCTGACGCGCGCGCTGAACCGCAAGATCCAGAGCGGCGTCGAGAGCCCTCAGGCATTTGCGGCCTACGCGCGCAGCCTCCAGATTGTCCCGCCTGCCGGCACGCTGCTCTACGCTCCCGACATTCTGCTGGCGTTCGTGCGCGACGTGCTGATCAGCGGCAATGGAACGCTCCTGATGAACAACACGTTCGTCGAGTGGGCCGCGATTCAGGCGCTCAGGCGGGCGCAGCCGCGCATCCTGGTCACACGCTTTGGCGTCCGCGACAGGTTGAAACCGTTCAGCAGCATGGTCCTCTTTTCACAACCCCGCGCGACCGATCAGATACCCGTCGCTCAGGATCCTGTCGGATCGTTCATCGACGTCGAGCAGTTGTCTTACTATGTCTGGCTGAACGCGGAAAAGAACCCCGCCTATCGCAAGAAGACGCTCTATCTCTTCCTCGCGGAAGGCGTCGACGAGATGCTCGCGATCCGATCGGACGCGCCGATTGCGGCGCAGTCGGGCCTGACGCCGGCGAGGCTCTCGGATGTGCACGCCACGATGGCGCAATGGTTGGGCGTGTCTGTACCGAATGGATCGGGACGGCCCATTGTCGAAATCCTCCAGTAGCGGACCAGTGGGGCATGAACACCCACAACCAGCGAATGGGCGGACGGACCGAGGAGCGATCGTGAGCGATCCGGCCGGAGCGCGGTTCCTGCACGTCGCCAACGGCACCTGCACGACGAACATCATCGAAGCCGCGGCCATTCCGGGCACGCGATCGATCTGGGCCGATCCGCTCTACGAGGGGCCGGTGCCGGCCGGCTTGAGCGACGAGGAGTTGATCGATGTGCGCGGCCGTTACCTTGCCGGCCCCGCTGACGATCCCTTCGTTGAACCGGTGAATGACTTGCGTCGCTGGCGACGAACGATTGAGGCGCACGACTCATACGACGAGCTCGTGCTCTGGTTCGAACACGACCTGTTCGACCAGCTCAATCTCATTCAAATCCTCAGCTGGATTCGGACGCGCCTTCCCGCCGGGAAGAGCGTGAGCCTCGTGTGCATCGGATCGTTTCCCGGCCATCCCGGATTCAAGGGTCTCGGCGAGCTCTCACCCGATGAATTGGCATCGCTCTTCGAAACGCGGCGACCCGTCCGCGACGCCGAGTACATCCTTGCCGCGCGTGCATGGCAGTCGTTTCGCGAGCCGCGGCCCGAGCCACTGGACAACCTGCGGCATTCCGACACGATCGCGTTGCCGTACCTCGCGCCGGCTCTCGAGCGCTTTCTTCAGGAATATCCCTCGACGATCGACGGGCTCTCTCGAAGCGAGCGGCGGCTCCTGCGCCTCGCGGATCGCGGTCCGATCGGCGTGGCGGACGCATTTCCGCGTATGCACGATGACGAGGCCGTTTACTACATCACCGACTGCTCGCTCGCCGCGCTCGTCGGTACTTTGTCCCGCACATCACCTTCGCTCCTCACGATCGCTCCTGGGGCGCATGTCGACGGCGCATCGCTTCAGGGAACCGTCACGCTGACGGACGCCGGTCGCGAAGTCCTGGCCGGCCGTCGAGATCGGGTCGCGTGCGGACTCGATCGGTGGCTCGGCGGCGTGCATCTGCAGAACGGGATCGCCATCTGGCGCTGGGACGACGACCGACGGCGTATGACGGGACGCTGAATCGACGCGCCGCCGCTTGGATAGTCGAGATACGCGAGATCCCACTTCGATACCTTCTGCTCATCGTCATGTCGAGCGAAAGGGCCAGCGCCTTGCACTCGCGCGTACATTCGTAGCCGTACGACAGCGGATCGGCGCAGCGAAGGACAGTCAACGTAAGCGCCTGTCACAAAGTGGAAAAGAGGTTCCTCATGGCGATAGGGACGAGTTTCCGCTGCCTTCCGGTGTTGTTATTGATTACCGCGGCATCTGCTGATTCAGCTTCGGCTGATCCAATCCTGGTCAACGCCGGCACATTAAGCGTGAACAACGGCGATCCGTCTTTCTTTCGGTTCATTGGTAACGGATTTGACTTCCCCGCCGAGCTACTATTCGGCAATCTGCCCGGGCCTCTCCGCACCTGCAACCCGTGCAGCGGCGGCGCTCCGGTGGATCTGAGCAGTCATCTCACTGGCAGCATCGGCGAGTGGGTCAACAGGCCGGATTTTCCGGTCCAGTTCAACGGCAACACCTACGCGACAGTGTTCTACTCCGGCGACGTGGTGTTCGATGCGCCTATCGTCGTAGCGCCGGACCCATCGCAGACGATGTTCTTAAGGTTCAATGAAGGGTTCACGTTCTCCGGGCAAGTCACTGGATTCCCGACAATCGCCAGAAACACGGCCCCGCTTTTCTCGACCGCGTTGACCGGCAACGGAACAGTGCAGTTCTTCGCTGCCGCCGCCGGCGGGATGTTTTTCTTCGCAGACCTCGACTACAAGTTTGCCGCTGAGAACGGTCCTTCGCCAACTCCCGAACCAGCTACCGTCTTTCTGATGGGGACGGCGGTCGCTGGCGCTTTCGCCCGCCGCCTCCGGCGCAGATAAACGTCCATCCCTTTACCGAATCGCCGGTTGACTCGTCGGGCGCGACGTCGATGGCGGAGGCAGCGGCAGATCCGACGCGAAGCGGCGCAGGACGTTTTCCGTGAGTCGCGACACGTTGTTCGTGTAGTTGTTGTACGAGAGACTTGCGCACCACGCGATCGATCCGGTCGAAAACACCGCGCCGCCGTTGGGGTACTCGAGATACGCGAGATCGGCATGCACCAGTTTGTTGACGGTTCCGCCTTGCCGCGAATCGGACGTGTTCACCTCTTCGACGACATGCTGATAAGCATCGGAGTGGCCGAACGACTGCGCGAGCAGCAGCGTGTGCGCGGGCGATCCGATCGGATAATCGACGCGATCGAGCTCCTGTCCCGCAGCCCCTTCGCCGAGCGCCAGTGAGGGGAAGTCCCCGATGATTTCATCGGCGCCGATCCCTTCGAAGATGAACGCGACGCGGGGGTCGAAGCTGCCCGGCATCCTTTTATATGGCGACCCCTTGTCGAAACCCTGCGCGGTGAAGCCGACGCCGAAGTACCGCTGCGGCGGCAGACCGCGGAACCGCCAGAGACCGCCCGGTTCGCCCGTGAGGCTGTGATACGACTCGCCGGGCGCCCCCTGCCAGTGCTCGGTTCCGTCGCGGCGCCGCAGCTCGATGAAGCGTCCGGCCGGATCCATCGGCGTCACCCAATAGAATCCGTTGCCGCCGAGATACACCACGCGACCGCCTTTCTCGAGATACGCGTGAAGGCCGTCGAGCATTTGTTGTGAGTAGTACTCCGGATGCGACCCTGTGAGAACCGCCTTGTACGGCGCCAGCAGTGCCGCGCCCTCGAAATGCAGGTCCTGATCGGTGATGACGTCGACCGTGAACCCTTTCACGTCGAGCCAATCGACGATGTAGGTGTCCTCCATGAACTGCCATGGGTTGCGCGTCGTGATCTTGGGCCGCATGTTGGTGATCGGCCTCAGGCGCGACGAGTAACCGATGCCGCTGCCGTCGGTGTGGTGCGCGTAATTGCTCAGGATGTTGAATCCCGAGTTGCCGGTCCCGCCGTACGCGAGATAGCTGAACGTCGGAACGAGAAACGCGATCTTCGCCGTCGCCGTTCCCTTCTTCGGCCGCACGAAGAACGGCACGTAGTCCTCGGCCGAATCAGTTCGAAGGCGTGCGGCGTAGACGCCGCTCTTGAGATCCGGCGGCACCTTGAACTCGAATCCTGGCTCCCATTTCGTGTCTTCCAGATCGTCGTCGTGAAAGTAAATCGCGCCGTACTCGTCGCGCGCGTGTTTGAAATCCATCTCCCGGCCCGTCCAGTTGTGGCCAGTGACCGCGCGCGTCGGCGTATTGACCGCAATGCCATTGAGCTTCCGCGACGACGTATCGGTGACGACGCTGGTCGGAATGTCGAGCGAGAAATTCCACGACGCGATCGCATCGGTCGGACCGCGGCCCAGGCGAATCTCGTCGAGATCGCGCCGGCTCAACGTGCGACCGTAAATCCGCGGGTTGTCGATCTTGCCGTTGAAGTGACCGCTGATGATGGGTTCGCCGCCGGCAGCGGCGCCCGACGAATACGCCGCGATCAGAAACGGCGCGGCATTGGTCGAGAGCGACTTCAGCTGCGTGGCATGCTCGGTGGTCGAACGCGTCGGATCGAACGGGAACTCGGTCAGCGGCTCCTGAACGAGCGTGACGCGGCCGGCCGCCGCGTCGTACGAGGCCGCGACGAAATACCACGACGTCGTGGTGACGTGCTGCGGCCGCGGCGCGTTGGCCGCGCCAGGAATCGACGGCACCCACGGCCGGAGCGGCATCTCCGCACGCACCTTCTCGATCCGGCCGCCCGGTCCGCCGAGCCACAAGGCGAGACGCGCGTCGTTCTCGATGAACAAACCGTATCCGCTCTGATCGCGCGGCGACCACTTCGTCAGAATGCCCTGATCGCCGTCGGGCGCGCGCCCGCCCGGCGCCACCGGATCGTGCCGCGTCGCCGCGATCCACGCCGTCATCGTGAAGCTGCCCGTCAGACGCAGCGCCGGATTGTCGCGCACGACGACGTACGATCCGAGGGGCAACGTCTGGCGCTTGCCGGAGTATTCGCCGTTGGTCGCCGTCTCCACCACCGACTCTTTCATCCCGGGACCCCTGGGGTTGATGTCGCCGTGGATGATGCGAACGATGTCGACGCGATACCGCGACGCGCTGCTGCTCACCATGAACTTGATCGCATCATCGGGGTGCGCCGTCATGTGATCCGCGTAGCCGACGATTCCCATCCGGTCGAGCCCTTCCTGCGCGGACGGCTGGACCTGCGGCGCCTGCGCGCGCCCGACCATCAGCGCGAGCGAGACGAAGACCGCGATCCGTATCAGCGTGCGTACGGTCGACATGCGAACCTCCTCTGGTGGCTGGTTGCTGGTGGCTGGTTGCTGGTGGCTGGTAATGATTCCTCCCAGCAACCGGCAACCAGCAATGACACCAGCCCCAGCAACCCCGCCGCCAGCAACCCGGCAACCAGCAACCAGCTCAATGAACGACGATGGGCGATTCGGCTTCCGACAGAAAGATCCGCGCGGACCCGCCGCCGTCGACCGGCGCGACCCACACGTCTGAAATCGCGGTCGTCCGGCGCGGAATGGCGTACAGCACGTGCTGTGAATCGAGCCATTCGACCTGATCGTCGATGTATCGCGTCTCGCCGTCGATGATTCGTTCCACGTTCGTCGCGAGCTCGAGCACGTGCAGCCGCCAGCTGTCGGGGCTTGGGCCGACACGTTTCTTGTACGCGAGCAAGCGACCGTCCGGTGAGAGCGACGGACACTCGACGCCCATGCGCAAGACCGTCAGTCTGCGCAACCCCAGCTCGCCGCGAACCAGATACGTGGTGCCCGCGCTGCGGAGCGATGCGTAAAACGTGTTCGTGTCGCGCGCGAACGTGACACCCCAGAAGTTGAAATCGACGGCCCGAAACCGCGCGCCGTTCCGCCACGTCGCGAACTGCTCGAGCTCGCCGATCTCGTCGCCGCTCGACAGGTCGACGATCGTGGTCCGCGTCGAAAACTCCGACGCGTAATCGTCGCCGGTCACGAAGACCGTGACGGCGCCGACCTGACCGTCGGCGGCGGCGCGCGTGCGGCTGGGAAGACCCTGCAGCTTGATCGAAGGGCCGGCACGCAGCTGGCCGTCGAGCAGCAGGGCGGTGTAGCGGTTGAACACGCCGCGATCGACGTGCAGGCAGAGGCCACGTCCGGCCGCAAACGAGACCCGTTCGCACGTCACCGCGGCCGCCAGGCGAAGTCGCACGTTGTCGAGGGGCGCCACGCTCAGTCGACCGAAATTCGGTCCGGGCATGGTGTCGCGGAACACGACGTGCGGTCGGGCGAGGACGGGCGCGATTTCAGCGGGCGCGGCGCCCGCGTGCGTGAGCGGCGGCGGCGCGTCGGCGCGCTGCATGCCCATCGACGCCAGGCACACGACCGCGATCGTCACGGTGGCGAGGCGCGGGCGCGCGACGGCGCTGACGACGCGAGCGCGCGGCGCCGCGGCGACGCGTGAGCGGACCAGCGTCCACGCCACCGCGGCAAGCGGACCGACAAGCAACAGGTCGCTGAAATGAATACCGTAGATCCCGTCGGGTCCGTACGGCTCCGTCGCGGCGTGCAGCGCCTCGCTCCATGGCAGCAGCCGCGCTTCCGCCCACTCGTGGAAGGCGTACACGGCAACCTGCGCGAGAAAGAGCGCGGCGAACGTGCCGATCGCAACTTCAACCACCGGTAGCGACAGCTGTCGGCCGAGGCGAGCCCACGACCACGCGGCGACACCCGCAAGCGCGGCGCCGGTCACAATCGCCGACGTCGCGTCGAACGAGCGCAGCTGCAACGCCGCCACGCTCAACACCGATCCGATTTCCATCGTCTGACGAACCACGACGAGGATCGTCGCGGCAGCGAGCGCGAAAAAAGTGCCACTGCGCGCTGGAGGCGAATGACCTATTGTCGCGCCGCCGATCGATGATCGCAGCCTGCGCGCGCACACGAGCACGATTGCGAACGTCACCGTGGCAAGGATGGCTTCGTCGAGCGCACGCGCCGCGCTGCCCTGAAACCACCACGCGGCGGGAACGGTCGCCGGGATCGACAGGAGGAGGCCGTATCGGATCGCGGATCTGTGTCGCGCCGCGCCCACGGCGGCGCACCACATCAGCGCCGCCGCGACCGGCGTGAACGCCTGCAATCCCTGCGAAAGCGTCCGGAAGAAGAGGTTGGCCATCGAGCCGCGAAGCCCGGCGCATCCTAGCACCAACGAATGATCTTCGCGTCCGACATTTCTGTCGAAGATGCGCGCACTGACGACATTTGCGTCGTTGACACTCCATACGGCTGGTGCTACAAGACCGCAACTTGCGACGACAGATCACGCGCGTGGCGTTCGTGGCGGCCGTGGCGACTGCCTTCGGAGTATCAGCCGCGGTGCCTGCCCGGCTGCGGGTTCAGCGCGCGGCGGCGGCTTCGGAGGCGTCATTCGACGTCGTCGAGAAGACGATCACCGAGCTGCAGGACGCGATGGCCGCTCGGACGGTCAGCTCCAGACAGCTCGTCGCCGCATACCTCGCGCGCATCGCCGCCTACGATCAGGAGGGTCCACGCCTGAACGCGATGGTGACGCTGAACCCGCGCGCGCTCGACGCCGCAAAGGCGCTCGATGACGAACGCGCCTCCGGTCGCGTTCGCGGACCGCTGCACGGCATTCCGGTCGTCGTCAAGGACAATTACGACACGCGCGATTTGCCGACGACCGGCGGATCGATCGCCCTGACGGGTTTCTCGCCCGAACGCGACGCGTTCCAGGTCCGGAAGCTGCGTGACGCCGGCGCC
>Ga0209057_1000107_pt1 | contig 69608 bp, 61 predicted proteins | sample GraSoiAngelo_146_FD_185903 | JGI IMG/M metagenome (GOLD analysis project Ga0209057, IMG submission 185903) | Grasslands soil microbial communities from the Angelo Coastal Reserve, California, USA - 14_1009_05_30cm (SPAdes) (version 2) | ecosystem: Environmental > Terrestrial > Soil > Grasslands ...
CGCGGCGCGCCGCGGCGATCGCGCGGCGCATGTCGTCGACCGTCGCGTCCGGCGCCGAGCCGACCGGCTCCTCGGTGGCGGGGTTCGGCACGCGGTAGGTGGCGCCGCTGGCGGCATCCACCCAGCTTCCGTCGATCAGCATCTTGTGGGTGGGGGCGAAGACACGCGCTTGCTCCACGGCGGGTTCCCTCCTCGCCCGCGTCTATAGGACGCCGGCCGGGCGCGTGTCGACCCGGGAGGTCCGCCGCCGGGCCTCGCGCCCGCACGCCTCAGGTTACGACGATCTTCAAGCCCGCCGGCTCGAATCGACGAAAGTCCGGGGCATTCGCCGTGGCGAGAGACGCTCCCGCGCGGAGCGCGATGGCCGCGATCATACAGTCCACGAAGGAGCGCCGGCGCCGACCACCGACGTTGAACAGGCTCGCCATCGACGCTGCATCGACGGCCGTGAACGGCGTCGGGTCGGGGACGATGCGGGCAGCAAGTTCCAGGTTGCCGGTCTGGACTGGCCCGCACAGGAACTCGGCCCAGCACACGGCACTGATTCCCACCCGCGTTCCCTCCGCCAGCCAAGCCCTCAGCCGGTGGTCCTCCGCCGACCCGGACACCAACGCCCGGATCAGGAAGCTCGTGTCGAGATGGATCATCTCCCGGGTCGTCTGGGCCGCGCCGCGCCTCGAGCAGACGTCGCCTGCCGCTCCGTCCGCACGGCCGCGGCCCATGCGCGCGCGCGCGCAGGGCTGAGCCCCAGGGACCGCTGGAGCCGATCGAGCGCCTCGAGCGCGTCGGCTCGGAGCGGCCGGCCCTCGGCCGCCGCGGCTCGAATCGCACGGCGCAGCGCCTCCGACTTCGACACGTCCCAGCGCCGAGCCATCTCCTCGAGCGCGCGGACGGTCTCCACGTCGAGGGTGTACGTCGACTTGATCGTTGGTATGGCCATATAAGTTGTATGGCCATACTAGTCGCAGCGTCAAGTGCCGGCGGGTGGGTTCGATCAGGCTGCTAGACGCCGCGCCCAGCGCGGTGGTAGCCACGGGCCCCATGCGTCCGACCCGCGCGCCCGACGCTCGCCGGCCGCGCCACGAGGCAGCGGGCGAGTGGCCGCAGCCGTCGCTCTGGGCGATGCTCGAGGCGCGCGTCGAGCGGACCCCCGAGCGCGTCTACCTGATCGAGGGCCGCGAGGGGGGCCGGCAGTACACCTTCGGCGACCTGCACGCGCGAGCCGCGCGCATCGCCGCCGCGCTCCACCGTCTCGGCATCGGCCCGGGCGACGTCGTCTCCTGGCAGCTCCCGAACTGGTTCGAGGGCGTGGCCCTGGCGGCCGCGATCGACCGGGTGGGCGCGGTCTCGAATCCCATCATCACGATCTATCGCGAGCAGGAGATGACCTTCGTCTGCCGGCAGGCACGCTCGCGGGTGCTCGTCGTGCCGGGGGTGGTGCGGGGGACGGATCACCGCGAGATCGCCGCCGCGGTGCGGGCGGCCGCGCCCGATCTCGCGCACGTGCTCACCGTCCGTGCCGCGCCCGGCGCGGGCATGCAGGCACTGGAGGCGCTCGAGGAGTCGGCCGCGAGCCCCGGCTCGCCGTCGCCCCCGGGGCCGCACGACGTCTCGATGCTCTTCTACACGTCGGGGACGACCGCCGATCCGAAGGGCGTCCTCCACACGCCGTCGACGCTCGGCGCGGTGAACCACTTCCATGCGAAGCTCTTCCCGCCGTCGCCCGCCGATCGCACACTGCTCCAGTTTCCGCTGACCCACATCGGCGGCATCCTGCTCTTCGTCATGCACCAGCTCCGCTGCGGGTCGAGCGCGGTGTTCATGGAGACCTACGACCCGGAGCTGGCGATCGAGCTGATCGCGCGGCATGCCGTCACGGCGGCCGGCGGCCCGCCCGCGGTGCTCCAGGGGATGCTCGGCGCCCCGAACTTCACGGCCGAGATGGTCCGCTCGGTGCGCCTCACCGGCTCCGGCGCGGCCGACGTCTCGCCGGAGCTCATGCGCATGGCGAAGCAGCGATTCGGCTCGATCGCGTATCGCTCGTACGGCATGACCGAGTGCCCGATCCTGAGCTGCGGCGCGCCCGGCGACCCGGAGGAGAAGCTCCACGGGACCGACGGGCGACCGTCGCCCGGCTGTACGGCGCGCCTGGTCGACGACGCGGGGCGGCCGGTCGCTCCGGGCGTCGAGGGTGAGATCGAAGCGTACGGCCCCCAGCTCTGCGTCGGCTACCTCGACCCCGCGCTCAACGCCGCGTTCACCGCCGACGGCTTCTTCCGCACCGGCGATCTCGGGATCCTCGACGAGGCCGGCTTCCTGCGCATCACCGGCCGCCGCAAGGACGTCATCATCCGCAAGGGCGAGAACCTCTCCGCCAAGGGCATCGAGGACGTCCTCGCCGAGCACCCGAAGATCGCCGACGTCGCCGTCATCGGCGTGCCCGACCCCACCAGCGGCGAGCGCGTCTGCGCGTGCGTGGTCCTGCGGCCGGGCGCGGACGAGCTGTCCCTCGCCGAGGTCGCCGCCTTCATGGAGGCACGCCAGGTGATGCGGCAGAAGATCCCCGAGCAGCTGGAGATCCTCGCGGAGCTGCCTCGGAACGCGACCGGCAAGGTGCGGAAGGACGTGCTGCGGGCCCGCTTCCGATCGTCGAAGTGAGGCGCTACGCCCCCACGCGGACGCCGTAGAGACGCGCGGCGTTCTCGTACGTGATCGCCCGCCGCTCGGCCGCGGGAACGCCCTCGAACATCTCCGCCACGACACGGCGCGATTGCGGCCAGTCGCAGCCGTGGTGCGGGTAGTCGGTCGACCACATCATGCGGTCGACGCCCACGGCGTGGCGGTTCTTCACGCCGTAGCGGTCGATGATGAAGGTGAACGACCAGTTGGAGCGGACGTACTCGCTCGGCTCCCGCTCGAGCCTGATCTTGGCCCAGTACTTGTTCCGGTCGTAGCGGTCGTCCATCTGCTCGGCGTAGTAGGGCACCCAGCCGGCGCCGCTCTCGACGGAGACGAACTGGAGCCTCGAGAAGCGGTCGTGGACACCGGTCAGGATGATCTCGCCCATGATGAGCGGCATGGTGTCGAGGCCCGCGCCGGACAGCATCGAGACCTGCTTCCCGCCCGTCGACTCGCCGCGCGAGAGCTTCTCCTCCATCACCGTCTTCGGCTTGGGCGGCACCTTGCCGCGCGCCGCGAGCGCGCAGTGGATGCTGATGGGGAGGCCGAGCCGCTCGGCCTCGGCGAAGAACGGGTCGTCGGCCTCCGAGAGGTTCAGGTTGCCGCTCGGCCAGGCCGAGATGAGGACGCCGCGGTGTCCCATCGCCTTGGTGCGCTTCATCTCGGCGATCGCCGCGTCGACGCCGACGCTCGGCATCTGCGCGATGCCGATCAGCCGATCCGGCGCCTTCGCGCAGAAGTCCCTGGCGAGCCAGTCGTTGTAGGCGCGGATGCCGGCCAGGTGGAACTCGTCGTCGGTGCCGAGCATGAAGTGCCGCATGGTCCGCTGCGGCGAGTAGATGACCTCGGCGACGACCCCGTCCTCCAGCATCTCCTTGACCCGCGCCGCGCCCTCGAAGTTGCCCTGGTTGATCGTGTCGTAATGGGCGCCCGACCAGCGCAGCTCCTCGCGCGGCCGGCCGCGCGTGACGGTCACGAGCCCGAGCGGCGCCGGCGCGCCGCCGTCGTTGTAGAGCCAGGCGTCGCCGCCCTCCTCGTCCTTCACGAGCTTCGGGGCGCGCGGCCGGAACTCCGGAGTCAGCCACTTCTCCCAGAGGTCCGGCGGCTCGACGATGTGGGAATCGCTGGAGATCATCGGGTCCATGCGTCGCGGCTCCTTCCGCGGGTGGCATACCAGAGAAGCCGCCTGGACCGGAAGGGCTCCGGTGAGAGGCGCGTTGAACCTCCGGCATGCGGGTGTATGTATTGCCGCATGCGGGGCGAACTGACACTTCCCAACCCGATGGGCCTCGTTTACGCCGACCTCGAAGTGCGACGCGAGAGCGGGCCGTCCTGCAATGTCCGCTTCCTGGTCGACAGCGGCGCCACGCTCTCGGTGCTGCCATGGCAGGTATGGCACACCTTGGGTCTGAAGCCGCTCCGCTCAATGGTGTTCACCCTGGCAGACGGCACGACGATGCGCCGCCGCGTCTCCGGCTGTTGGTTCCGTTTCCGCGGCATCGAAGCGCCGAGCCCCGTCATCCTCGGCCAGCGACGCGATACGGCGCTCCTCGGGACGCTGACGCTTGAAGCCCTCGGCCTCGTGCTCAACCCCTTCGAGCGCACGCTCCGGCCGATGCGGATGATTCTTGCGTTGGCCGGGCTGCGCGAGCGTGTAGAGCCGCGGCCATCTCGGCGTCTCGGGCGCCGTGGCACCTGCCCCGGCCGCATGTTAACCTGCGATGCATGAGGCCGGACATCGCCGAGAGGCTGACGAGGCTTTTCGCAGCGACGCCTCCTCCGGGCCTCGTGTCCGCTTATCTCTTCGGGAGCCATGCCGACGGGCGCGCCCACCGCGAGAGCGACGTCGACCTCGGGGTGCTACTGCGCTGGGAGGTGTATCGGGCACGCTCCCATCGCTTCGACGAGCGGGTTCGGTTGTCGGCGTGGCTCGCGGGGGAGCTTGGCGTCCCCGGCGTTGATGTCGTCGTCCTGAACGACGCCCCGCCGCAGCTCGGTTCCCGAATCGTCGTCGCTGGCAGGCGGGTCTTCTGTGCCGACGCCGATGCCGACCATGCGTTCGTGCGAGACGTCCAGCTGCGCGCGGCCGACCTCGAGCCCTTTCTCCGGCGTACGCGACGGGTGAAGCTGGCCGCGATCGCCCGATGACGTTCCTCGTGGAGCGCCTGGCGGAGCTCCGGCGCCACCTCGACCACCTGCGTGCGATCCGGCCGCGAGTTCCCGGCCCGGCAGCTCTCGACCGGGATCTCTCGCTCCACAACGACGTGCTTTTCTCGCTGCTCACCGTCTGCCAGCTCGTGATCGACATCGCAGGAGAGCTCTCCGCGCGTCGCGGCGAAAGATTCGAGGACTACACCCAGGCGGTGCGCAACCTCGCCCGCGATCCCCGCTTCCCCGAAGCGCTGGTCGCAGAGTTGGAGCGTCTCCCGGGCTTCCGGAACGTGCTGATCCACGATTACGTGGACCTCGACATGACGAGGGTGACCGCGGCGCTCGACCGCCTCGAGCCGCTGGAGCGGTTCGTGGAGATCGTCAGGCAGCTGGAGGCTCAAGAGGGCTGAACGGGGGCCCGCCGTCGACGGCGGCGGACGCGGTCTCGCCGCGGCACAGGCGCCGCCCGCCCTCGTGCCTGAGGAGCCACTGCTTGCGCTTCACTCCCCCGGCATAACCCGTCAGGCTGCCGTCGGCGCCGATCACGCGGTGGCAGGGAATCACGATCGCGATGGGGTTCGACCCGTTCGCCGCTCCCACGGCGCGCGCGGCTCCCGCAGCACCGATTCCTCGCGCGAGGTCACCGTAGGAGGCGGTGCGGCCGGGAGGCACCTTGCGAAGGGCGCTCCACACCTTGCGCTGGAATGCCGTCCCGCCCGGGTCGACTCGGATCGAAGCGAGCGCCCCGAGATCACCGGCGAAGTATCGCTCGAGGCGGCTCACCACCCCCGCGGGGTCCGTGGCCGTGCGGAACTCCACCTGCCCGAAGCGCTTCTCGAGCGCCGCTCGCCGGCGCGACCACTTCTCCGTGAAGTCGAGCGCGCAGAGGCACCCGTCGCGAACGGCCAGCGTGATCCGGCCGATGGGTGACGCGACCTCGGCAGTCTCGATGGTCGTCATCACGCTCCCTCCTCAAGCTCTACACTGAACAATGGGACGGGCTCCCGGCCTGGGATCGGCAGGGGCCGCGTCCGCCGGAAATGCACCGGGAGACCGCCGGCCTCCGCGCGCAGGGTATCGCTGACCACGATGCGGCCGCCCCGCGCTCGCTCGGTGACGCGCGCGGCGACGTTGAGGTCGTGCCCCACGAGGTCACCCTCGCGCCAGCGGACCTCGCCCGCGTGGATGCCGATCCGGAGCTTCACCGTGGGCCGCCGGCGCGCGGCCGCTGCCTGGATCGCGACCGCCGCCCGGAGGGCGTCCGCGGGCGAGACGAAGACCGCCATCAGCCCGTCGCCGAGCCGTTTGACGATCCGGCCGTCGAGCGCCCGGATCGCCGGCAGGACCAGGCTGTCGTGCCGGCGGAGGAGCCGCAGCGCGGCGCCGTTTCCCTGCATGGCGGCATGCGCCGTGAACCCTTCGAGGTCGGTGAACATGAAGGCCAGGCGTGAGCCGCGGCGCGGGACGACCGGGAAGAGGCCGATCAGCCAGTCGATCACGGCGAGCTCGTCGTTCGCTCTCATGCACCTCTACAACGCCCTGGCCGGCCGGAACGTGAAATCTCACATCGGCTGGCATGAGGTGTTAGAAGAGGCAAGCATGGGCGCGGTCTCCCTCGCCGAGCTCGCGGAGCGATACCGGCCGGAGATCCTGGCCTATCTCGTGCGGCTCATGGGCAACGAACCCGATGCGCAGGACGCCTGTCAGGACGCCTTCCTCCGCGCGCAGGGCGCGCTCGACCGGCTGCGGCCCGATTCGAACCTGCGCGCCTGGCTCTACCGGATCGCCACCAACAGCGCACTCGGCGCCGCGCGACGGCGCGCCAGGCGGACGGCGCGCACGGTCGACGTCGACCTCGACGGGCTGCCCGCGGGCGCCGGCTCGTCGCCGGAGGACCGCGAGCAGCTCCGCCGCGTGGCGCGTGCCGTGCAGGCGCTGCCACCGAAACAGCGCGCGGCGCTCATGCTCAGGAGGTTCCACGGGCTCGGCTATGCCGACATCGCCGCGAGCCTCGGCGGCAACGAGGCGGCGGCGCGCGCCAACGTGTACCAGGCCGTGAAGCGGCTCCGGGCAGCGCTCGAGGAGCGAAGAGGATGAAGAAGCACGACGAGCTGATCGCGACCCTGCTGGGCGACGCGCAGGCCTCGCAGGAGCTCGAGCGGTGGCTCGACACGGACGAGGGGCGGCACGAGCTCGCCGCGTACCGCCAGGCCCTGGGCGAGCTCACGCGTCTCTACGGGGAGGACCGGATCGGCAGGCCCCGGCGACCGGTCTACTACTGCAGCCTCCCGACGCCGATCGGCCGCGTGCTGGTCGGGGCGACCGATGCGGGGCTCGTCCGCGTCTCCTTCCGCCAGAGCGAGCCGTCGTTCGTCGCCGAGCTTCGCGAGCGGCTCGGTGCCGACCCGGTCAGGTCCGCGGCGAAGACGGCCGACATCGTGCGCCAGCTGCGCGCCTACTTCGCCGGCGAGCGCCGCGCGTTCGACGTCCGGCTCGACCTGAGCCGCCTGACGCCGTTCCACCGGCGCGTGCTGATGGCAGCCGCCGAGGTGCCGGCCGGGCAGGTCGTCTCCTACGGCGAGATCGCCCGGCGCATCGGCCAGCCGCACGGCAGCCGCGCGGTCGGCCAGGCGCTCGGCCGCAACCCCGTCCCGATCGTCATCCCGTGCCACCGCGTGGTCGCCGCCGGCGGACGGCTCGGTGGCTACACGGGTGGGCTCGGCATCAAGCGAAAGCTCCTGCGGCTCGAGGGCGCGCGCGTGGCAGCGGGGTGACCCGTGATCGACGGCGCACTCTGGTACTTCGCCTACGGCAGCAACATGAACCGCGCGATCTTCCTCGACCGCCGCGGGATGCACCCGCTCGCGACCCGCGGCGCGCGGCTCGACGGGTACCGGCTCTGCTTCAACATCCCGATCGGTCCCGGCGAACGGGGCGTCGCCAACCTCGAGCCCGACGTCGCGGCGCGGACCTGGGGCGTGCTCTACCTGCTCACCGCCGGGGAGTTCGACCACCTGGACCGCACCGAGCTCGTCCACCTCGGGGTCTACCAGCGGCTCGCGGTGGAGGTCGCCGTCGACGGTGAGGAGCGCGTCCCCGCCTTCACCTATCGATCCGCCATGACCCTGCCGGGACGCAAGCCGTCGCCGCGCTATCGGGGACTGCTGATCGAGGGCGCCCGCCAGCACGCGCTCGCACCCGACTACGTCGAGTACCTCGAGAGCTTCGAGCTGGCGCGGGACGAGCGCGTGGCGAATCGCTGAGCGCCGCGAGCCCTCGCGCGTGCCGGCGGGCGCTGGTAAACGGTGGCCGCGGTGGGGATGCGGCGGAAGCTCCTCTGGGTGGCTCTCCTCTACTTCGCCGAGGGGATGCCGTTCGGGCTCGTGCTCGACAACTTCCCGGTCTACTTCCGGGTGCACGGCGTCTCGCTCGCGGCGATCGGCTTCCTGAGCCTGCTGCGCGCGCCGTGGTGGGCCAAGGTCTTCTGGTCGCCGCTCGTCGACCAGGTGGGCGAGCGCCGGCAGTGGATCGCCGCCGCGCTCGCCGCCATGGCGGGCGCGCTGCTGCTCGTGCAGGCCCTGCCCCCGGCGCCCGTCGGCACGGCGCTCATCGCGACGCTCTTCGCGTTCACCATCGCCGCGGCGACGCAGGACGTGGCGATCGACGCCTACACGATCGAGCTCCTGGTCCCCGGCGAGGAGGGCATCGCCAACGGCGTCCGCGTGTCGGCCTATCGGGCGGCGCTCATCGTCGGCGGCGGCGTGCTGGTCGCGCTCGCGGCGCGCGCGGGATGGCGCCCGACGTACTCCGTCGCGGCGCTCGGCTTCCTCGCGCTGGCGGTCACCGTCTTCGCCCTGCCGCCGACGGGCCATCAGCCCCAGCCGCCCGGCGAATGGGCGCGGAGCCTCGGCGCGTGGCTCGCGCGACCGGGGGCGCTGGCCGTCTTCCTCTTCGTCCTCCTCTACAAGCTCGGCGACATGGCGATGGGTCCGATGGTGAAGCCCTTCTGGGTCGACCGGGGGCTCAGCCTCGGCGAGATCGCGCTCATCTCGACGACGGTCGGGGTGGCGGCGTCGGTTGCCGGTGCGCTCGTCGGCGGTGTCGTGACGTCGCGCGCGGGGATCTTCCGGAGTCTCTGGCTCCTCGGACTCCTCCAGGCGGTTTCCAACCTCGGCTATGCGACGGCCGCCTGGACGGGCGCCGGCCGTCCCGGCATCTACGCCGCGTCGCTCGCCGAGAGCTTCACCGGCGGGCTCGGCACGGCCGCGTTTCTCGCCTTCCTGATGAACGTCTGCGACAAGCAGCAGGCCGCCACGCAGTACGCGCTGCTCTCGGCGCTCTTCAACCTGAGCGGCTCGCTCGCGGGCGCGCTCTCCGGTGTGGGGGCCGCGCGGCTCGGCTACGGCGCCTACTTCGCCCTCACCTTCGTGCTGGCGCTGCCCGCCTACGCGCTGCTGCCCTGGGTCCGCGGGTGGATCCGCGAAGCCGCACGCCCGGGTGAAGAGCCCGAGCGCCGGGCGGCTAGCTCTTCGTCTTGAGCGACGCCTCGTTGTCGCGGATGAAGGCGCGGATCTCCTCGGCCATGTCGAGCAGCTTCACCCACTGCTCCTTGTAGAGCGTCACGGGGAAGCGGCCGAGGCCGTAGACCGAGACGCCGCCCTTCTCGCTCACCTTGATCGTGATCCCGCGGCTCGCCGCGCGCTTGAGGCGCTCGTTCTCGGCCTTGAGGCGATCGAGCTCGCTCTGCGTCATGTCGTCGGCCATACGAGCGCTAGTAGCAGACGAGGACGGACATTGCACATTCGCTTCACCGCCTCCGTCCTGCCTTCAGGCGCACCGATCCTCCGTCCAGCCGCAGCTCCTCGCCTCCCGGGGCCGTGCCCGACGCGTCGGCAACGCTGACCGTGTAGCGATCTCCCGCCACCACCGTGTCCGGAAGCCGCCAGCGCAGGCGGCCGAGCCGGACGGTTCGCCGCCGCGTGGCGGGCCATGGCCTGAGCCATCCGAGCAGCAGGCGTCCGCCCTCCACGAGTGCGATATCCGGCGCCGGGTAGCGGGGAGCCGGCTCGAAGCGCGGCCCGTCCGTCGGAGGAGGCGCCGTCCCTTGCGGGGAGACGGCCGCCGCGAACTGCAGCGTCGCGAGCCGTGCGCCCGCCACCAGGTGGAGCCGGACCGGCAAGGTCACGATTCGACCCGACGTGGCAGGCGAACCTCTCCGCGCCACGAGGAGGCCCGCCGGCCGCGCGGCCGGCGGACTGGACGCCGCGGCACTGGGCGCCGACGTGCACAGCCCCGCGCCCCGTGTGCGCTCCGATCGGGGCAGCGGGAGCAGCGAGCGGCGGAAGCACGCCACCACGTCGCTGTTGACGATGGCGCCGTTGCCCCCGCACGCCGGTGGCACGTCCTCGGGGGCGGCGTCCATGGCGCTGAACAGATCGCTGTCCACCGGCGGCCGCTGATCGGGCAGCAACGAGGCCCTGAAGACCGCCGCGACGTCGGCGTTGTTGATCTCCCCGTTGCCGAACTCCCCGGCGTCGAAGGCATCGCCGTCCCCGTTCCGGTCGGTGCCCGGCGGCGCGACGTCGCAGACCACAACCGTCCGCTCCACGCCGAGCGTGCCGTCGGGCCCCGCCGTGATCGGGACGTCGCTCGACCCGTCGCTCGTGGCCGACGGCGCCACGATGCGGAGCCGGTAGCTCTGTCCCAGCTGCGCACCCGCGGGCACCGGGACGGACATCCTGCCGATCGCGCGCGTTCCGGTGAGGTGAGGATTGATGGGCGAGAGCCATCCCACCAGGACGGTGCTGGTGCCCTCGGGCTGGATGAGGCTCGGCGCAGGGAGGTCCGGGTCCTGGGCGAAGCCGACCGGCCCCAGGAGCGCAGGGGTGGACGCGACCGGCTCGACCGTCGCGTTGAACTGCAAGGTCGCCACCTCCACCCCGGCGCCCGAGATCAACTCGACCTCGCAGAGGGCCGTCCCGCCCGGCGCCGCCCTGCAATCGGTCACGTGCAGGCTGGACGGTGCGACCGTGGTCGAGGTGGTGGTCGTGGCCCCGGTCGTCGTCGAGGTCGTGGTCGCCGGCTCGGTGCTGGTGGTGCTCGTCGTCGACGTTGTCGTGACGCTGGTCGAGGAGGAGGTCGTCGTGGAGGTCGTGGTGACGGGGGCCGAGGCGGTGAGCAGCAGCGCATGCTCCGGGCCGCTCACGGCGCCGATGGCGGCGACCTGCCGAGCATCGTTGATGGCCCGCGCCTCGTGCACCACCCATCCCGAGCCCGCCGGGATCAGCGTGTTCAGGTCGGTCATCACTCCGTCCGCGAAGATGAAGGCGCGCCGAGCACCGTCCTCGTCCGCGACCCAGCCCACGACGTCGCCGGCGCCGTCGATGCCGTAGGCGAAGCTGGCGGAGCCGTCGAGCGTGCCGAGATCGGTCATGACGCCGCCGCGGTAGCGGAAGGCGTGCGGCGTGTTGGCCGCGTCCTCCGCCACGCCCGCCACGTCGCTCGAGTCGTTGATGCCGCGGGCGCTGCTGCTCTGCCCGCCGAGCGTGCCGAGATCGGTGATCGCGGCGCCGTGGTAGAGAAAGGCGTGCGCCCGCGGCGCGCTGCCCGCATCGTATGCGGCGCCGACCACGTCTCCGGCGCGGTTGATGCCGTAGCCGAAGCTGGCCGTCCCGCCGAATGTCCCGACGTCGCTCATCACACCCCCGCTGAAGAGGAACGCATGCAGCATGTGGGTGCCGATCTCCGCCGATCCCGTGACCTGGCCGGCGGCGTTGATCGCCTGACCGACGCTCGTCTGCCCGCCGAGCGTCCCGAGGTCCGTCATGATGCCGCGGGAGTAGAGGAAGGCGTGTGACGCGAGGTTGCCAGCGGTCGCGGCGGCGCCCACCACCTGGCCGGCATCGTTCACGCCGAACGCCAGGCTGGTGCTGCCGCCCAGCGTCCCGAGGTCGAGCATCACGCCTCCACTGTAGAGGAAGGCGTGCTGAGCGCCGTCGGCGGTCGAGGCGGAGCCGGCGACCTGCCCGGCGCCGTTGATGCCCCAGGCGGCGCTCGTCGGCCCGCCGAGCGTCCCCAGGTCGGTGACGACGTACATCGGCGCGCCGGCCGCCCGCGACGCGAAGAGCAGCGCCGCGACGAGCACGGACCGGGCGAGCTTCAGCTCGACGAGCCTGGGTGGCATGGCTGCGGGCCGGCCTCTTCTACCACTAGCGAAGAAGGCCCCGAGAGTGAAAGTCCCGACTACCCACCGTCCCATGCCGGCCCGGTGCGTCGCCGCGCGTCAAAACGGATCGTGACCAGCTCGGCCTTGTCCCGCCGTGCGACCACATGGTAACCGCCCGGCGTGGCCGAGAGGCTCATCTCCGCCGACTCCCACGTCAACCCGCCGCCCGATCTCTGGGTGCGTGACGCGCCCCGGCACCTCGCCGACCGCGTGCCGCGCGTCGAGTCGACGCCGGAGGGCGACGTCTGGGTGGTGGACCGAAAGACGCAGCCGGTCCAGGGCCTGTCCTTCATGGGAGGGCGCGACTACAAGGACTACCGCCCGCGCGTCGTCTACAAGGAGATGCGTCCGGGCTCCTGGGACCCCCAGGCCCGCCTCGCCGACATGGACCAGGACGGCATCGCCGTCGACGTGCTCTACGGCGGGGGGCCGATGCGATACGACGACCCCGAGCTGCGCCGCTGGTGCATCGCACGGTACAACGACTGGCTCTTCGAGCTCGAGCGCGCGAGCGGCGGGCGCCTGGTCGGCATCCCGGTGATCCCGATCGACTCGCTCGACGAAGCGCTCGCCGAGCTGCGCCGGGTGCTCGCGAAAGGCGCACGCGGCGTGCAGGTGGAGGCGTTCCCCGACAACCAGGGCAGGCCCCACTACAGCGACCCCGTGTGGGAGCCGCTGTGGAGCGAGATCGCGGCGGCGGAGGTCCCGCTCTCCTTTCACATCCAGGGCCCGCGCGGCATGCACCTCCAGCGGCTCTTCGACCCCACCCCCGGCGTGCGCGAGTCGTTCATCGCGCTCGCGCCGCTCGGCGTGAGCGAGCTCGTCGCCGAGCTCGTCTTCTGCGGCATCTGCGCGCGCCACCCGCGCCTGCGTTTCGTCGTCGTCGAGACGGGCATCGGCTGGATCCCGTACTTCCTCGAGCGCATGGACTCGACCTTCAAGAAGCACCGCTTCTGGACCCGATCGGTCATCCCCGAGCCGCCGAGCTTCTACTGGTACCGCCAGGGGCACGCGACCTTCATCGAGGACCGGGCCGGCGTGAAGCTCCATCGCGAGGCGGGGGTCGAGAACGTCATGTGGTCGAGCGACTACCCGCACAGCGACTCGACCTGGCCGCGCTCGCGCGAGGTGGTGGCCGAGCACTTCGCAGGCGTCCCCGACGAGGCGCGGCGGCAGATCATCTACGGAAACGCCGCGCGCCTCTACCGGATCAGCTGACGCGGCGCCGCCGCGCAGCGGGCGGACGCGGGCGACGATGGCCGGCACTTGCCACGGCCCCAGGTGTCTGACAATTTGTCTGCCATGAGGACCGTCACGCTTCGAGCCTTGCGCCGGGATGCGCGGGTCTTGGATGTCGCGGCGAGCGGAGAGGAGATTCTCGTCACTCGCTTCGGAAAGCCCTACGTCCGCATCGTCCCGGCAAAGCAGCCACGGTCGTTTCTGGGAGCGGGCAAACACCTTGGCCTCAGGAAACCGGTGTCCCCCGAGGCCATCCCATCCTCCGAGTGGAAGGGTTTGCGGTGAGATACCTGCTCGACACGGCTCCATGGATCAACGGTGTGACCGTCCCGCACGTGCTCCCCGCACGCATCCGGCGCCTGGTGGCATCCATGGAGACCAAAGGTCTCTGCAGCATCAGCCTGCTCGAGACAGCCATTCTCTACCGGCTGCGTCGCCTCGATATCGCGGGCGCACTGGCCGAGTTCCTCGCGGCTGGCCTCTCCGACGACTTGCAGGTTCTGGAGCTGACGCCGGCGATCGCCGTGAAGACCAACGAACTCGGAGAAGACTTCCCCGGAGATGCGTTCGACAGGACCATCGTCGCTACTGCCGCAGTGCTGAATCTGAAGCTCATCACGGCTGATCCGGCCATCCGAGACGCGAAGAAGTGCGAGGTCGAGTATTACCCGTTCAAACCCGCGCGTTCCGGCACTTGATCCTCCGCGCGGCGGCGCTCGAAGCGATCTTGGACGAACGGCGGTAGACGTAGCGCGCGCAAGCCCGTGACGGTCCCGGCGTACGGCGAGCGTCACAGCGCGGCGCGCACCGGCGCTCCCGCGCGCAGGGCCTGCGGGGCCGTCGTATCGCGGCGGAGGAGGAGATAGAGGAGCGGACCCACGCTGCCGAAGCCCAGGGTGAGCAGCACGTAGGGGATCGGCGACACGCCCCGCTCGCGCGCGTCCCGCCACATCCAGGAGACGATCAGGCTGAGCGCGATCACCAGGTCGGCGAACGCGGTGACCGTCACCGAGTTCGCCATCTCGAGCTGGACGACGCCGGCTACCCCGTGCTGGTAGACGGCGTAGGCGGTGAGGTCGCCGAAGGCGAGCAGCACGATCCCGATCCCGATCTTGCGTGCGGTCATGGTGGCCTCCTTTCGCCGGGCCGGGGGTTCAAGGACCGTGCCGGGATCGGCACGCTGAACCCGCGTAGCGGCCGGCCGCAGGCGTGTGGCGCCGGCGCCGCGCGGCGCGGCGGGAACGCCACACGCAAGCCTCCCGTTGCGCGCCAGAGGGCGGCCGAGCGACAATCCCCCACGCTTGGGCCAGGACTTGCAGCATCCCACCCACATGCGCACGTTCCGCGCGGCACGCTGGTGGGGCGCCGTGGGTGGGATCGCCCTCGCCGTCGTCGACACCCTGACGATGGTCAGGCTCGGCGTGACCTTCCAGATGAACGGGCGCGACGTCACCGCGCTGGTCGCCGTCTCCTTCGGGTCGTCGCTCGCGCTCCTCGGCTTCCTCCTCGGCTACGCGCTCGAGGCCCGGCGGCGCGACCGTCGGGCGGCGGCCCTCGTCCAGGCGCAGCTCGAGGCGCTGAACGCCGCCCGGGCGCGCCTCGTGCAGAGCGAGAAGCTCGCCGCGCTCGGCCAGCTCGCGACCGCGATCGCGCACGAGGTCCGCAACCCCCTCGCCGTCATCCGCTCGGCGGCGCAGGGGCTCGGCGAGACCGTGTCGTCGGACGACGCGGAGGCCGCGCGGGCCTGCGCGTTCATCACCGCCGAGATCGACCGCCTGGGGAGCGTCGTCTCCTCGCTCCTCGAGTTTGCCCGTCCCCTCCACCTCGAGCCGCGTGCCGTCTCGGTCCGCGACCTCTTCGACCGCGCGGCCCTCCTCGCCGAAGGGGAGCTGGCCGCCAGGGGCGCCCGGCTCGGGCGTGACGAGTTGCCGGACCTGCCCGCCGTCAGGGCGGATCCCGACCTCCTGTCCCAGGTGCTGCTCGGGCTCCTCGCGAACGCCGCCGAGGCGGTGCCTCCCGGCGGCGACGTGACGCTCGCCGCCCGGGCACGGGACGGCGCCGTCGAGCTCGTGGTCGAGGACTCCGGCCCGGGCATCCCGCCCGAGCTGCGCGACCGCGTCTTCGAGCCGTTCTTCACCACGCGCGCGCGCGGCATCGGCCTCGGCCTCGCCGTGGCGCGCCAGGTCGTCGAGGCGCACGGCGGGCGGATCGAGGCCGGCGAGCGGCCGGGCGGCGGGGCGCGGCTCACGGTCCGGCTGCCGTCCGCCGGCCAGCCGGCGATCGCCGCATGAAGCCGCGCGTCCTGATCGTGGACGACGAGGAGCGCATGGCCGGCGTGATCGCGTCGACGCTGGCGCGCGTCGGCTACGAGTGCGAGCAGTGCCCGAGCGGCGACGCGGCGCTCGCCGCGCTCGAGGAGCGCCCGGCCGACGTCGTCGTCACCGACTGGAAGATGCCCGGGATGGACGGCCTCGCGCTGCTCCGCCGCCTGCGGGCGCGCTGGCCGGCCATGCCGGTCGTCCTGCTCACGGCCTACGGCAGCGTGCCCTCCGCGGTCGCGGCCATGCGCGAGGGCGCCTTCGACTACGTGACCAAGCCGTTCGACAACGACGAGCTCCGGGCGCTGGTGGCGCGCGCGCTCGACATGACGCGCCTCGAGCGCGAGAACCGCTACCTCAGGCAGGAGGTGGCGAGCCGCTATGCGCCCGAGGCGGTCGTCGCCGAGAGCGAGGCGAGCCGGAAGCTGCTCGAGCTCGTCCGGCGGGTGGCGCCGAGTCGGGCCTCGGTCCTCATCCAGGGCGAGAGCGGCACCGGGAAGGAGCTGGTCGCCCGGCTCCTCCACTACTGGAGCGACCGCGTCGGTCACCCCTTCGTGGCGGTCAACTGCAAGGCCTTCGCCGAGGGCGTGCTCGAGAGCGAGCTCTTCGGACACGAGAAGGGCGCGTTCACCGGCGCCATCGCGGCCCGGCCCGGCTGCTTCGAGCGGGCGGCGGGCGGGACGCTCTTCCTCGACGAGATCGGCGAGATCGGCGCGGATTTCCAGGCGAAGCTCCTGCGGGTGCTGCAGGACGGGGAGCTGCTGCCCGTGGGCGGCACGCGGTCGCGACGGGTGGACGTCCGCGTCGTCACCGCCACGAATCGTTCCCTGCGGGACGAGATCGCGGCCGGCCGCTTCCGCGACGACCTCTTCTACCGGCTGAACGTCATCCCGATGCAGCTCGCCCCGCTGCGCGAGCGCCGGGAGGACATCCTGCCGCTCGCCCGTCACTTCCTCGCGCGGCACGCCGCCGAGTCCGGACGCCGGCTGGCGCTCACGCCCGAGGCCGAAGAGGCCCTCGCCGGCCACGGCTGGCCGGGGAACGTGCGCGAGCTCGAGAATGCGATCGAGCGCGCGGTCGTACTGGCGCACGGGGAACGGATACTGCCCGAGGACCTCCTCCTGGAGCAGGGCGGGCCGGGCGGCGAGGCACCGCCGGAAGGCACGCTGCAGGACTCCCTCGACCGCGCCGCCGCCGCCCGCATCCGCTCGGCGCTCGAGGCCGCGAGGGGCAATCGCGCCGAGGCGGCCCGCACGCTGGGTATCGACCGGACGACGCTCTATCGCCTGATGAAGCGCCTCGGCCTCCCGGCGTCATAGCTTCCGGAGCAGGAACTGCCTGTCCCGAATGAGCACCGTCTCGCACAGCCCGCCGCGCCGGAACTCGTCGACGGCTCTCGTGACGCCTCCCTCCCACCAGCCCTCGGCGCCGTAGTCGTCGCCGGCGATGAAGCCGCCCGTCTTCACCTTCCGGTGATAGGTCTCGAGGTCGGTCTTCACGAACTCGTAGAGGTGGTTGCCGTCGATGTAGACCCAGTCGAAATACCCGTCGGTGAAGCCCTGGGCCGCCTGGACGGACGGGGCGCGATGGACGAGGACGACGCCCGCGGCGATCTCCTTCCCGAACCGCGCGAGCACGGCGGCGTGGACACCGTCCATCTTCACCTGGCTCGTGCCGACCTGCCCGCCGTACCACGCACTCTCGTATCGCGGCCCTGATTCGTACCTCCACGGATCGATCAGGTGGAGCCGCCTCGGCCGCACGCGCTCGAGGATCTGCGCCGAGAAATCGCCCTCGTACACGCCGATCTCGGCACCGATCGACCGTCGCGGCAGCCGCCGCAGGAGCGCAAGGCGGAGATCGATGTCAGGTCCTCCAGCGCTGGCGGAGCCACGGGACGATCAGCTCGTCGGCGACGCGATCGCGCGGGTCGGGGAGCCGGGCGCCCTCGCCCCCGGCGGGGTTGAGGTAATGGTCGGCGCCGCGCAGCTCCGCGTAGGTCTTGTCGCGGGCGCCCGCCGCCTCGAAGGCCCGGCGACACTCGCTCGGATAGATGTCGGTGTCCGCCATGGCGCAGATCACCTGCGTCGGCACGGTCACGGCGGGCAGCGTGCGCTCGAGCGCGGCGTTCGACCGGAGCCCCGACCAGGTGGACAGCCAGCCACGTGCGCTCATCACGCGTGCCAGCCCCTCGCCGTAGTTGCCGACGACCGGGTCACGGCCGAAGGAGAAGATCGATCCGGGGCGGCGCTCGGACGGGTCGAGCGACAGGTCCAGGTGCCGCGGGTCGGCGAGCGTCCGGTAGATGAGCAGGTAGCGGCGCTGGAGCGCGCGCCGGGCGACGAAACCCCGGTCGGCCGGCGCGAGTCCCGCGTCCCCGAGGCGGGCCCGGAACCACGCCGACTCCTCGCACCAGGCGAGCGCCTGGCGGTCGAGCCGCGCGCAGCGGGCGCGCTGCGCGGCGCGGTACTCGGCGAGGAAGTCGGCCGAGTAGCGTGACGGGCCCTCCTCCATCGGCCGGTAGCCGTTCGCCGGATCGTACATGTCGAGGCGGGGGTCCGCGGCCGTGGGGTCGCCCTCGTCGATCACCGAAGGATCGAGATGATCGAGCAGGTACTGCCCCTCGCCCAGGTGCGCGGCGAGCAGGATGAGGCCGTCAGCGGCCGGCAGGTCGACGTCGCCGAGCGGCACCCGGTCGCCCGAGGGCGCGCGCGCGAGGCGCTCCGCCCGCGGCTTCGCCGCCTGCTCGAGGTAGAAGGCGAACAGCGACCCGCCGCCCGAGTTGCCGAGCAGGACGACGGTCGAGAAGCCGCGCCCGCGCAGGAACGCGATCGTGCCGGCGACGTCGAGAAGGAGCCGCTCGTGGAGGGCGTCGGCATCGTTGTTGAGATAGCGCGTGGTCGTCCCCAGGAACGCGTAGCCCGCCGCGGCGAGCTTGGGCGCCAGGTAATGGCGCGTGAAGTCGCCGCGCGGGTGCATCGCCAGGATCACAGTGTCCGCCTCGACCCCGGGCGGCAGATAGAGGATGCCCGCGAGCGGCACGCCGTCGGCCGCATGATGGTAGACGATCTCGCGGCGGATGGCGGGGTCGATCGCGCTCCACTGAAACGGCAGCCGGGCGGGCGTCTGCGCCATGCGAGCCGGGCTGCGTCCCCTAGACGCCGCCCCGCGGCCTCGCCGCGAAGGCGCCGCCATTCACGTGGTCGGGCCGGTTGAGCGTCGGCTCGTCGCCCTCGCCCACGCCGAGCAGACGGTCGACCAGCTCGACGCCCTGCATGCAGCTGTGGTCCTGGTTGGAGACCTCGTACTTCCAGGCCCCGAAGCGGCCCCGCGAGTAGACCCGGCAGGCTTCCAGTCCGGGCAGGATCGCCGCGAGCGTCTCGTCGCGGCCGAGAAAAGGCGTGGGGTAGCCGTGCGCCTCACGTCGATGCCAGAAGCTCACCACCTCGGCACCACCCAGCAGGCCGTCGCGCCGCATCGCCGCGAGCGTCTCGTCGCGCAGCGTCTCTGCCCGCACGGGCTTCTCCGGCGTCTCCGAGACCTCGGCCATGAGCGACCAGTGCTCGCCGCCCGGCGGCGCGTTGTGCGGCGAGTAGTTGGAGAAGACGGTCACCCGGTAGTAGGGGCTGTGCGGCTCCGGGAAGTACATCCAGCACTTGCGCGCCAGGGTCTCCGGCTTGGGACCGCGGAGGCCGACGCCGAGCACGTGCACCGCGCTGTGGACGAGCGCGCGAGCGGCGAGTCGCACGGGCTCCGGGAGGCCCGCCGACCGCGCGCACAGGGTGTCGAGCGGGATCGACGAGATGAGCGCGTCGAACGGCATCCGCCGGCCGTCGCGCAGCTCGACGACGCGCTCCGGCAGGCGCACGGCCACCACCTCGGCGCCGAACAGGACCTTCTCCGCCGGCAGGAGCGCGGCCACTCCCTGCCAGATCGCTCCCGTGCCGCCGTGGCGCGGAAAGCGGAACATGTTGTTCGGTCCCCACGACACGTCGTCGCGCCCGGTCCGCACGTTGCGCCGCAAGCGCTCGAGGTCCGGCACCGCCACCCGCTCGCCCATCCACGACACGCCGAGGCGCTCGAGCGGGTAGCCCCACACCTTGCGGTTGTAGGGGAAGAAGAAGATCTCGGCGAACGCCTCGCCGAACGTCGCGACGATCCACTCGCGGAAGTTCGGGGGCCGGCCCGGCCGACACGCCGCCGCGCGCTCGAGGCCCGCGAGCGCGCGGTCGCGGTCGGCGGCATCGAGGCGGTGGATGTTGTTCTGGAACGGGTACGGCACGAACCGTCCCTTGATCCAGATCCAGGACTCGCGCTCGTGAGCGAGCCAGGCGTCGCCCACGGCCCGGTCGCAGAGTGCGTCGTAGTAGGCGTAGTGGCTGAACTGGACGTGGCCGCCGCAGTCCCAGGTGAAGCCGGCGGCGTCGACGTAGCTGCGCGCGAGCCCGCCCGGCCGATCGTCCTGCTCGAGGACCTGGTAGGCGCCGTAGCCGAGCTCCTGGAGCCGGAAGGCGGCCCCGAGCCCCGTCGGCCCGGCGCCGAGGATGACGAGGCGGCCCGGGTCGTTCATCGCGCGGGTCGCGACAGGGCCACGCGGACGGTCTGCAGGAAGGAGAGCGCGGCCGCGCGCAGGAGCTTGAGCCGGGCGATGCTGCTCGCTCCCGTCCGGCGGCTGCGGTACGGCACCGGGACCTCCACGATGCGGAGCCCCGCACGGCAGGCGAGGCCGGTGAGGATCACGTTCGGGGCGAAGGCGTCGGGCGAAACCGCCGCCAGCAACCGCTCGAGCGCCGCGCGGCGGTAGAGGCGGTAGGGCGCGTTGGCGTCGCGCACGCCGGCACCGAAGCAGAGCCGGACCGTCCAGCGGGCCACGGCCGTGACGAGGCGGCGGGCCGGCGGCGCCGCGCGGCCGGCGCGGTAGCCGAGGACGAGATCCGCCTCGTGCCGCCGCTCCCAGACCAGCGGGAACGACTCCGGCCCCATCTCGCCGTCGCTGTCCGTCTGGAACACCCACTCGCCGCGGGCCTCACGGTACCCGCGCAGGATCGTCGGGCCGTGGCCGCGGTTCGGCTGGCGGACGGCCGTGAGGGTGGGGCGCTCGCGCGCCAGCCCGGCGAGCAGGTCGCCCGTGCCGTCGCGCGAGCCGTCGTCGTAGACGCGGATCTCGTAGGGCACGCCGAGGGCCGCGAGCTGACGGTCCCAGCCCGTCACCACCTCCCGGATGGCGCCGGCCTCGTTGTAGGCGGGCATCACCACCGTGAGCGTCGGGGTGGGTCTGTCGGCCATCGCACGCGGGGACTTCTACGTCGTCACGGAACGTCTCCGCAAACGCGGCCCCGCTTGCGTTGCCGCCGGCCGGCACGTAGTCCCAGGCGTCGACGTGGCGACCGCCCTGTCGTCGATCCTGGTCGTGGTGATGGCCGTGGTCCTCCGGCTCCGCTACTTCAGCGGCCTCGGGCTCGGCGACGACGCGCTGCTCCGCTACGACATCTGGAACGTCGTCCGCAGCGGCCACGTCAACTTCACCCCGAACGGCTACCGCTTCACCTGGTGGATTCCCACCGCGCTCAGCTGCCGGCTGCTCGGTCTGACCGAGGCCGGGCTCATCACGCCGATCGTCGCCTTCGACGTGCTCGGGATGGTCCTCGTGTGCCTCTTTGCGAGACGCCTGTGGGGGGGCAGCGGGGCCGTGATCGCGGCCCTCCTCCTCGCCGTGCTCCCGCTGGACGTCGCCTGGTCCACGATGCTCACTTCCGACATCCTGTTCTCGTTCTTCTCCGCGCTCTGCGTGTTCTTCGTCCTCCGCGCGCTCGGCGAGGACGACGACGCGGGCCGCGGCCGCGCGTGGACGCTCGCCGCCGTCGCGCTCTGGCTCGCGTACCACACCAAGGTGACCGGCGTGCTACTCGTCCCGGCGCTCGCCGTGATCGGCTGGGCCAACCGGCGGACGCTCGACGCCACCGTCTTCCGCTTTCTCGGGACGGCGGCGCTGCTGTTCGGAGCAAGCGGCCTGGTCTTCTACGTGCTGCACGGCGACGTGCTCGCTCCGTTCAACATCGAGCTCCGCCTCCAGGGGCTCGTCGGGCCCGAGGCCCCCTTGCATCGGGCGAGTATGGAGGCGTTCAAAATATATCCGCGCTGGCTCTTCCTTCCCGACTCGCTCGGGACGTTGGTCTACTCCGTCTACCCGCACCTGCTGATCGTCCTCGCCGTGGCGGGCGCCGCCCTCGGCATCCGCCCGTGCTGGCCGGTCCTCTGGTGGCTCTTCTTCCTCTTCCTCGGCATGGAGCTGAACTTCCAGCGCGCGGGCGGCGTCTGGGTGACCGGGTTTCGCAACGTCCGCCACGGCCACGTCTTCGCGTATCCGCTGGTGCTGCTCCTCACCGGCTATCTCGTGGCGTTCCGCCAGCGCTACCCGAAGGCCACCGGCGGCCTGCTGCTGCTCGTCCTCGGCTTCAGCCTCTGGCAAAGCGTCGCCACGGCGACGATCACCCACGTCGCGTTCGGCGACGAGCGCAGCACCACGCGCTTCCTCGCCACCCTGCCGCCCAAGCCGACCTATTCCGACTTCCAGCTCGGCCAGTGGTTCACCTTCTCGGGACTGTCGGAGACGGGCTGGCAATTCCGGGTGGTCGAGGCGGACGACCGCGTCAAGCGCCGGCGGGAGCTCGCCGCGGTGGCCGCCGGGTACCTCGTCACCGGCGGCGGGCGCGAGCCCTACTACGGGTGCACGCACTGCATCCCGAGCGCGGCCGACGTTGCGGCCGATCGGTGGGTGCTCCTCAAGGAGTTCCCGAGCTCGATGCCGCCGACGTCCTGGCGGGCCGAGCCGCTGCGCATCTGGGAGGCAAGACCGCCGTCACTCACGCCATGAGGAAGTGCGGCCCGGTGAAATCTGCCACATTGACAACACAGACAACGTACGTTAGCAGAGCTGGATGGCGACGGGCGTGACCACCCTGTATCTCCGCGGGATGTCCACCGAGCTGGTCCGCGAAGCCAAGGCGAAGGCCGCGCGCCGCGGGGGCACCCTGGCCTCCGTCGTGAGCGAGGCGCTGGCGCGCTCGCTCGAAGAGGACGACGCGCGCACCGGCGAAGCCGACCGCGAGCTGCGTGCCAGCGAACGCTGGTATGCGAGGCAGCGGCCGAGCTTGCTCAAGCGGTACCGCGGTCAGTATGTCGCCATTCGCAACGAGGCGGTGATCGACCACGATGCGGACTTTGCCGCCCTCGCCGCCCGCGTGTTCGCCCGCCTCGGGGCGCGTCCCATCTTCATGCCCCGTGTCGTCGAGCGCGAGGAGCCCGTGCGGATGCGGTCGCCGCGCATCGCCCGCGCATGACGCGGCGGTTCGCCTACGATCCCGCTCGCGAGCCGGCCGCGCCGGTGCTCCCGCTCGGCGTCGCGCCGCCGCTGTCCAACGCCACGGTGTTGCTGCGCGGGCTCGTCGACAGCGGCGCCGACTGCACCGTCGTGCCGGTGGCCATCGTGCGGCAGCTCGAGCTGCCCGTCGTCGGTCGGGTCGAGGTTGCGGGCGTCATGGGCGCCGCCCGCCGTATGCCGGTATACGCCGCCGCCGCCGAGCTGCCTGGTCTGCGTACCATCGTCCGTATTCTGGCGATGGGAACGGAGGCCATCATCGGGCGCGACCTGCTCAATCGGATGGTCGCTCGGCTCGATGGTCCGGCGGCAGCCGTATCGGTGGAGCGCCCTCCTCGCAGACGGCGGTAGGAGGTCATGCTGCTAGACCAGTCCCCCCGCATCGGTTAAGACGCGGCCCGTGTCCGCCGCACGAACCTTGCGCGACCTCCTCCGCACGGCCGCCCGCGAGGCGCCCGGGGCCGAGGCCTTCCGCTATCGGGACGAGCGGCTCACGTATCGCGACTGGGACCTGCTCGCCGACCGCCTGGCCGCCGCCCTCCGGGCCCACGGCGTCGAGCGGGGCAGCGTCGTCGCGCTGCTGCTGCCCTCGACACCGCTGTACCTCGTCGGCTACCTGGCCGCCGCCGGCCTCGGCGCGGTGACCACCGGCCTCAACGTCCGCTACCGGCGGAGCGAGATCCGGCACGTGCTCCGGCAGGCCGGCGCGCGGCTCCTGCTCGCCGTCGACCGCTGGCACGAGGTCGACTTCCGCCCGATCATCGAGTCGGTGCGCGACGAGCTGCCGGAGCTCGCCCGCGTGCTCTGGCTCGACGCCGACGAGCTGAGACAGAGCACGGCCGGGGTGGTGGCGGCGCTGGCGGGCGAGGCGGCCCCGCCGCCCACCGTCGCGGTCGACCCGGCCGACCCCGTCGCCATCGTCTTCACGAGCGGCACCACGGGCGCGCCGAAAGGCGCCTGGTACACGCATGCGAGCCTCCTCGCCGTCGCCGACATCGAGGCGCGCCGGCATCCGGGGGGCGTGCCGCACCAGCAGAGGCACCTCGCCCCGGGCCTCTCCTTCGCCCACGTCGGGACGATGACGCGGATCGCGGTGCAGATCGCCAACCTGGGCGTCTCCTTGATCCACGACACCTTCGACCCCGCCGCGGTGCTGGCGGCGATCGAGCGCGAGCGCCTCACGCACCTGGGCGGCATCCCCACCCAGCTGGTCGCCCTCCTCGACCATCCCGACCGCCCGCGCCGCGACCTCTCGTCACTCCGCTCGGTCCTGGTCGGCGGCGCGCCCGCGCCGCCGCCCCTCGTCCGGCGGCTCCGCGACGAGCTCGGCGCCGAGGTGAGCGTGCGCTACTCCTCCACCGAGGTCGGCATCGCGACGGCCTCGGTTCCCGGCGATCCCCCGGACCTGGTCGCCACCACGGTGGGGTGCGCGACGCCGGGCGTGGAGCTGCGCATCGTCGACGACGCGAACCGGCCGCGGCCCGCCGGCACGACGGGCGAGGTCGTCGTCCGCTCGCCGGCGACCATGCGGGGCTACTGGCGCGACCCCGAGGCCACCGCCGCCACCATCGACGCCGAGGGCTGGGTGCACACGGGGGACCTCGGCCACCTCGACGCCGCCGGCCATCTCCACCTCACCGGACGGCGGAGCGAGATGTACATCCGGGGCGGCTTCAACGTGCATCCGGCCGAGGTGGAGGAGCGTCTCGCGCAACATCCGAAGGTGGCGCGCGCCGCCGTGGTCGGCGTGCCGCACCGGCTCCTCGGGGAGGTGGGGTGGGCCTTCGTCGTGCCGCGCGATCCGGCCGAGCCGCCGACGCTCGCCGAGCTGCGCGCCTTCGTCGGCGCCGAGCTCGCGAGCTTCAAGCGTCCCGACGGCCTCACGCTCCTCGACGACGTGCCCCTCACGCCGATGTTCAAGGTCGACAGGCGCGCGCTGCGCACGCTCATGGAGGAGGCGCCATCGCCGACGGCCTGACCCTCTCCCTGGTGATCCCCTTCTACAACCAGCGGGCGCGCGCTCGGCAGACCGCCAGCGAGGCGGCTCGCTTTCTGCGCGAGCGGTTCGCGGAGCAGGCGGAGCTGATCGTCGTCGACGACGGGAGCAGCCCGGGCCAGGCGGTCGAGGCCGGGGACGTCCCACCGGGGGTCACGCTCATCCGTCAGCCCCAGAACCTCGGCAAGGGCGGCGCGGTCAGGAGCGGCGTGGCGCGCGCGCGCGGCGAGTTCATCGTCTTCACCGACTCCGACCTGCCCTTCTCCCTCGACCCGCTGCCGACGACCCTCGCCTGGCTCCGGGACGGCGCGGACATCGTCGTCGGCGACCGCCTCCACCCCGATTCGGTGTGCGCCACGCAGGTGACGCCGCTCCGCCAGCTCTCGAGCGTCGTCTACACGTGGATGGTGAAGCACCTGCTCGGCCTCGACTTCCCCGACACGCAGTGCGGCTACAAGGGCTACCGGGCGGCGGTGGCGAAGGACCTCTTCGGGCGCCTCGACGTCACGAGCTTCGCCTTCGAGGCCGAGGTCCTGCTGCGCGCGCAGACGGCGGGCTGTCAGATCCGCCGCCAGCCGCTCCGGCTCGTCCACAACGAGGAGACGTCGGTCCGACTCTCCCGGCACGCGCCGCGGATGTTCCTCGACACGCTGCGCATCGCCTGGCGCGCGCGCCGCGGACGCTATGGCTGAGGGTCGCTGGATGGCCCGCCTGCGGGCCGGAGCGACGGTGTTCGCCGTAGGCTTCACGTGGGCCTTTCTGCTCTCCTATTTCAAGCCCTCGCTGCTCCTGCTCGACACCACGATCGCCGGCGGCGACACGCCCTCGTTCCTCCGCCCGATCCACCACCTGCGCGACACCCTCCTGCCGGCGGGCAACCCGCAGGGCTGGGACCTCGGCAACTTCTGCGGCTACGCGCCCTACCAGTTCTACTTCCTGCCGCCGTCGCTCACCATCGTGGCGCTCTCGTACGTCATCCCGTTGAACGTCGCCTTCAAGCTGGTCACCGTGGTCGGGAGTTTCCTCCTGCCGCTCACCACCACCCTCGCGCTGCGCGCGCTCGGCTACGCCTTCCCCGTACCGGCGCTCGGGGCGGTGGCGAGCCTCCTCTTCCTCTTCAACGAGGGAAACTCGATGTGGGGCGGCAACATCCCGAGCACGCTCGCCGGCGAGTTCGCCCACAGCCTCGGCTTCGCCTTCGCCGTCCTCTTCCTCGGCCTCCTCTATCGCGGCATCGAGGAGAACCGCCGCTGGCGCTCATGTTCGATCGTCCTGGCGGTCGCCGGCCTCTGCCACCCGGTGGCCTTCCTGAACGCCGCCACGCCGGGCCTCTTCTTCCTGTTCGACCGCCGGCACTTCGCGCGCAACGTCCGCTACCTGGCGCTCGTCTACGCGGGCGCCGTGCTGCTCATGGGGTTCTGGCTCGTGCCGCTCGTCGCCAAGCTCGGCTACGCGACGTCGATCAACTGGAAGTGGCACTTCGCCTCGTGGAAGGACCTGATGCCGCGCATCTTCTACCCGGTGGCCGCACTCGCGGGCCTCGACATCCTCTGGATGGCGGTCTACCGGCGGCCCACCGACCGACCCGGGCGCTACCTCCTCTTCGGCGCCGTGGCAGCCACGCTGAGCTTCTTCAACGGGACCGCGGTCGGCCTGCCCGAGATCCGCTTCGTCCCCTGCGTCTACTTCCTGGGCCTGCTCCTCGCCGTCGACCTCGTCGCGCGGCTCCTCGCGCTCACGCCGGCGGCGCCCCTCGGCGCCCTCGCGTTCGCCGCGGCCATCGTCGCCTGGGTGATGACCTCGATCAGCTTCGTCCCCACCTGGATCAACTGGAACTACGAGGGTCTGGAGCGGAAGCCGTCGTACGGGCTGCTCACCGGGATCCTCGGCGCCGTGCACGGCACGATCACCGACCCGCGCGTCGCCTACGAGAACTCGCCGCTGCACGACCGCTTCGGCAGCATGCGCGTGTTCGAGGACCTGCCGCTGCTCGCCGGCCGGCCCACGCTGGAGGGCGTGCTCCTGCAGACCGCGGTCACGTCGCCGCCGATCTACTGGCTCCAGTCGCAGATCTCGAAGCAGGGAAGCGGCGTGATTCCCGGCTACAGCTACCCGTCGATGGACCTGGCCCGCGCCACGCCGCGGCTCGCCCTCTTCAACGCGAGCGACATGATCACGGTCACTCCGGAGGTGACCGGCCAGCTCGAGCAGGATCCGCGCTGGCAGCGCACCTTCCACCAGGCCCCGTACTCGGTCTTCCACCTGAAGAACGCGGACGGCCACTACGTGCGGGTGCCGCGCTTCCGGCCCGTGCTCCTCGAGACGGCGCGCTGGAAGCGGGATTTCGTCCGCTGGTTCGCCACCGACTCGATGCTCGACGTGCCGATCGTCGCCGCGGCGAGCGTGCCCGCCGACGAGCGCGATCGCTTCCCGCTCGCGAGCCGCTCCGCGGTCGACCTGCCGCGCGAGCGGCTGCCCGAGGGCTGCCGCATCGAGGAGCACCTCGACCACATGGCGATCGACTTCACCACCACCTGCCCCGGGCTGCCGCACGTGGTCGCCGTCTCCTACTACCCGAACTGGCACGTCGAGGGCGCGCGCCGCACGTATCTCGTGAGCCCGGCCTTCATGCTCGTCTTCCCCGACGGGCCGCACGTGCGCCTCGTCTTCCGGCGCGTCGCGTCCGACTGGCTCGGCATCGCGGCCACCCTCGCCGGTCTCGGGCTCTGCCTGACGGCGCTCCGGCGGCCGGCGGCAGCGGTCGAGCCCTCGCCGGCGGTGGCCGAGGCGCTCGGCGCCGCGCGGCCGTGGGCCCTCGGCCTCGGCATCGTGTTCGTGGTGCTCGCGACCACCTGGAACGTCACCCGGGACTACGGCGCCGGCTTCTTCTACCAGCGCGGCTGGAAGGCCTTCGCCGCGCAGGACTACCCGAACGCGCTCTGGAACTTCTCGCGCGCGATCGAGCTCGGGGGCGAATCCTCGACCGCCGCCGATGCCACCTTCTTCCACGCCGCGAGCCTGCTCCGCTCGGGCGACCCCGCGGGGGCGCTCGCCGGCTACCGCGCCGTCGTCGAGCGCTTCCCCGACAGCGTCTGGGTGGCCGAGAGCCACTACCACGTGGGCCTCTGCCTGAAGCAGCTCGGGCGGCGGCGAGAGGCCAAGGCCCGCTTCCGCTACGTCATGGTGACGTACCCCGGAAACCGCTGGGCCGGCTTCGCCGCCGAGCAGTTCCGCGAGCTGCGCGCGCAGCGTCGGAGCGCGCGTGGCTAGGGTCCTCGTCACCGGCGCGAGCGGCTTCATCGGCACGGCGCTCGCGCCGCGGCTCGCCGCCGCGGGACACGTGCCGCGGCTCCTCTTCCGCCGCCCGCCGAACCCCGTGCCCGCGACGCCGGGCGAGATCGTCCAGGGCGACCTCGCCGAGCCGGCCACGCTCGGCGCCGCCGTGGCCGGCGCCGAGGCCGTCGTCCACCTCGGCGCCGCCACCTCGGGCGGGCGCCTCGATCCGGCCGTCGCCTACCGAGTCAACGTCGGTGGCGCCACCGCCCTCATCGAGGCGGCCAGAGCTGCCGGATGCACGCGCATCGTCGTGATGAGCACCCAGCACGTCCACCTGCCGCGCCCCGGCCACTACGGGCTGACCAAGCGGATGGCCGACCGCCTCTTCCTCGCCTCCGGGCTCGAGGCGACGATCCTGCGCCCGAGCCTCGTCTACGGGCCCGGCGCGCGCGGCGTCTTCGTCAAGCTCGCCGGCCTCGTCAGGCGCCTGCCCGTGATCCCGGTGATCGGCCCCGGCACCTGGCATCTGCGCCCCGTCTTCCTCGACGACCTGATCGACCTCGTCGTCGCGACGCTCGCGCGCCCGGAGCTCGCGGGGCGGACCTACGACGTCGGCGGCCCCGACCTGGTGACCTACAACGAGTTCCTCGCCGCCATCTGTGGCGCGCTCGGGCGGCGCTGCCGGCGCGTGCGGCTGCCGATCCGCGTGAGCTTCGTGCTGGCGAGCGTGCTCGAGCGCGTGCTCCGCAATCCGCCGCTCACGGTCGACAACGTCCACGGCGCGACGCTCGAGGCCCCGTGCGACCTCCGCGCGCTCCTGCGCGACTACCGGCCGCACCTGACGCCGCTCGCCGAGGGGCTCCGCCGCACGTTCGCGGAGGCCGCGTGAGCGGGAGGCCGCCCCTCCGCGCCGCGGTCGTCGGCGCCGGTCGCATGGGCATGGTGCACGGGCACCTGCTGCAGGTCCACCCCGAGACCGAGCTGGTCGGCCTCGTCGACCGCGACCTGAGCCTGGCGGACCACCTGGCGAGCCAGGGGCTCCGCGCGCCGCTCTACCCGAGCATCGAGGCGCTGTACGGCGCCACGAACCCCGAGGCCGTCTTCATCTGCACCCCGACCCACACGCACCTCGCCGTCGTGAGGGAGTGCCTCGCGCGGCCCGTGCATCTCTTCGTCGAGAAGCCGCTCGCGACGTCCCGCGCCGACGCGGAAGCGATCCTGCGGCTCGCGAGCGACGCGCGGGTCATGCACGCCGCCGGCTACGTCTACGCGCACCTGCCCGTCGTCCAGGCGGCGCACCAGCTCGTGGCCAAGGGCGTGCTGGGCGAGGTGCTGCGCTTCACGGCTCACGCCTACGTGAGCGAGGTGTTCGGCCCGAAGCAGGGCTGGTTCTTCCAGAAGGAGCAGGCCGGCGGCGGCGTGGTGGCCAACATGGCCTCGCACCTCCTCTTCATCCTCGGCTGGCTCTTCGGCCCGATCCGCGGCGTCACGGCGAGCACCCGCTCGCACTTCAGCCGCGTCGACGACTCCGCGCAGGTCCTGTTCACCTTCGCGACCGGCGTGCGCGGTCTGCTCGACACCTCGTGGAGCGTCCCCGGGACGCAGATGCTCGACTACGGCCTCACCATCGACGGCCGCAACGGCACCCTCGTGCTCGGCCGCGAGCGCATCCTGCTCCACCTGCTCGTGCCCGCGGCCGGCCACGACGCCGGGTGGAGCGAGATCCACGCGAGCGACCTGCCCGCGGACACGGCGTTCGACGTGAGCCCGCACATCGGCGGCGAGGCCTTCTACCGCCAGCTCCAGACCTTCGTCGACGCGTGCCGGAACGGCGTGCTGCCCTTCTGCTCGCTCGCCGAGGCCTGCAACACGCAGCGCATGATCGAGGCGATCTATGCCTCGGCGGCCGCCGGCACCCCGGTCGAGGCGTGACGGCGGGCGGGGCGCAGCTCGTGCTGGAGCTCCGGCCCGCGGCGAGCCGGCACTACGCCTCGTGGACCGAGCGCCTCGGCACCGTCGCTCGGTTCTCTCGTCCCGACGAGGTCCACGCGCTCTGCGAGGAGGCCTACGCGCTCGGCGCGCGCGCCGTGCTGGCGGTCGTCGATGCGCCGATCCGCGAGGCGCTCCTCGAGTTCCAGCGCTGGCGCGACGTGCCGGTCTGGGCCGTCGTGCCCAACATGTTCGCCTTCATCCGCGACCTGACCGACCTCGGCATGGTGGGCGCCGCGCGGGCGCGCTTCACGCGTCTCGGGCCCGCGGCCATGGTCCGCACCGGCCTCGGCGCGGTCAGCCGCCTCGGCGCCATCCGGCGGCGCGACTTCGCGACCGGCACGACGCTGGTCGCGGAGATGGAGCTCGCCGCGCTACGCGGTCTCCGCGTCACCCGGCTCTTCCTCCATCCCCAGGTGACCGAGGTGGCGCTCGCAGGCGGGGTGTCGGCCGCGTTCACGGCGCTCGCCGACCGCGCCGAGTGCCTCGGCATCGAGGCCGGGATCGTCACGCACAACCCGCTCCGGGCCGCCGCCGTCCTCGGCCGCGAGCTCGGCCGCTTCGCTGCCGTCGTCGCGCCCTGCAACCCGAAGGGTTACAAGATGTTCCCCGACCGCGAGGCCTGCGAGCAGCTCTACCGCCGCGAGCCGGGCCGCTTCATCGCGGCCGAGGTGAGCGCGGGCGACGCCGTCGCCCCGGGACCGGCGCTGGCGCACGTCCGCGCGCTCGGTCTCGCGGGCGCCGTCCTCGACCCGCGGTTCGTCGAGCGCGCGTTCCGTGCCGGCACGTAGCACCGCGCGCGGCGGGATGCCGGACGCGCCGGCAACGCCGGCGGTTGACTCGCCGCGACGCTCAGCGCCGGTCGCTCGCGGCCCGGACCCGGGTGCGGCCGGTCACCCGCCAGAGGATCATGGTCACCCAGATCAGGGCGAGCACCACGGCGCCGATCCAGAGGAGCGTCCGCTGCCGTTCGAGGAAGGACTGCGCCGCGACGATCTCGACCACGCCCTGCGCGATGACCGCCTGGTGCGCGCTGTCCTCGTCGTATTCGACCGTCACGTAGACGGGATAGCGGCTGCCGGCGAGCGCCGTCCGGTTGACGAGCTTCGCGGACACCGTCTTCTCCTCCCACTCCGCGAGGGGGACCGGCGGGACGGCTTCCGGCACCTCGAGGCCCTCCGGGACGAGGACCGACACGGTGGCGGTGCGCGCGACCCCGGCGAGGTTCTTCAGGCGTACGCGCACCGCGCCCGTCGTCGCCAGGGAACCGGCCTTGACCTCGGGAACGGACATCTTTGGCAGTGGCGGCCGGCCGACCAGGACGGCATTCACCTGCAGGGCCTGGAACGGGTACTGGTTGGCGTCGGTGTAGTCGACCGTCAGCCGAAACGGCCAGCGGCCGGGCTTGGCGTCGCCCACCGGAAGGCTGAGCGCCTCGTCGAACGACTCGTTCGGGCCGAGGGACGGCCTCGTCTGGCCGCGCGTTTCCCCGTCGCGGAAGTGGAGCGTCGGCGTGACGGACTGTGCCGCCTCGTCGCCCTGGTTGCCGACCTTGACCCGGAGCGTGAACGTGCCGCCGCTCACCTCCACCGTCGGGGAGAGCGTGATGCTGATGTTCGTCGCCGCGGCCGGCCCGGCGGCGAGGAGAATCAACACGGCGCACGGGGCGAATCGAGGACGCATCCGCGCTACTTCGCACAAACGTCCACGGCAGGAAAGCGGCTCAGGGCTCCCGACGCGGAGCGCCGGGCTCGTCCCGCGGCGTGAGCTTGGCCGCGAGGCCGCGGAGACTCCTCAGGTAGAGCCCGATCAGCCCGCTCACGACGATGGCGACGACGCCGCGCACGGCGGCGGCCGCCTCGCCGCTCTGGCGGTATCCGTCGAGCTCCCACGCCGCATAGGCGAGCCCGCAGAGGAGCGCGGCGGCGATCAGGATGCGGTGTGCGGCCGCCACCGGCCCGGGACCGCGACGGGACGTCACACGACGTGAATAGCAGAGGAGCTCGCGCGGCGTCACGCTGCAGCGGCGACAGGTTGGTCCGCTGCCATGTATTGACGCTCGCTCGTCCCGCCACTACGCTCCCCGCGATGGCGAGGCCCGCCCCGAGAGAGCGCGACGAGGAGACGATTCCAGTCCCCGCCACGGTGAAGTTCCCCGTCGAGCTCATGCCACCGCCCGGGTTCGACCCCCCGCGGCTCGAGACCTGGCCGCGCGTCGAGGGGCGCCTCGAGTGGGTGGAGGGGAGGCTGCTCTACATGCCGCCGTGCGGGGACCGGCAGCAGGACACCGTGGCCGACGTGGTGATCACCCTCGGAAACTGGGTGCGCTCGCATCCGGAATTCGTCGTCGGGACCAACGAGGCGGGGATGTTCCTCGGCGAGGATGGCCGCGGCGCCGACGCGGCGATCTGGCGCCGTGCGGACGTGGGACCCTACCAGGGCGGCTTCCGGCGCGTACCGCCGCTGCTGGCCGTCGAGGTGGCGGGCCGCTACGAGCGCGAACGCCAGCTGCGGGAGAAGGCGCGCTGGTACCTCGAGGCCAGCGTGCCGGTCGTCTGGATCGTCCTGCCGAAGAAGCGCGAGGTCCTGATCGTCACGGCCGCGGGCGATACCCGCCATCGGCGGGGCGAGCGGCTGCCGGGCGATCCCCGTCTTCCAGGGCTCGCCCCGATGGTCGATGAGCTCTTCGTCCAGGTGTCGCGAGCCGCCGGGTAGCGGTTGCGCGGCGATGCCTTGACCGTCGCGTGCGGCGCACAGTAGGGTCGCCGCCGGAAGCGCGGGCATGGAGTTCGGCATCTTCTACGAGCATCAGCTCCCCCGGCCCTGGACCGAGGACGCCGAGGAACGGCTCCTCCGCGACGCGCTCGACCAGGTCGAGCTCGCGGACCGCCTCGGCGTCGGCTACGCGTGGGAGGTCGAGCACCACTTCCTCGAGGAGTACTCGCACTCGCCGGCGCCCGAGGTCTTCCTCGCCGCGGCGAGCCAGCGGACGAAGCGCATCCGCCTGGGCCACGGCATCGTGCTCATGCCGCCGGGGTACAACCACCCCGCGCGCGTGGCGGAGCGGATCGCCATGCTGGACCTCGTCTCGGGCGGACGGGTCGAGTTCGGCACCGGGGAGTCCGCCTCGCGCATGGAGCTCGAGGGCTTCGGCGTCTCGCCCGCGGAGAAGCGGGCGATGTGGGAGGAGGCCGTCGCGCAGGTGGCCCTCATGCTCTCCCGCACGCCGTACCCCGGCCACCAGGGCAAGTACTTCTCGATGCCGCCCCGCAACGTCGTGCCGAAGCCCGTCCAGAAGCCCCATCCGCCGATGTGGCTCGCGTGCTCGTCGCGCCCGATGATCCACCTGGCGGCCCGGCTCGGGCTCGGCGCGCTCACCTTCGCCTTCATCGACGTCGCCGAGGCGCGGCACTGGGTCGCCGACTACTACGAGACCTTCAAGCGCGAGTGCACGCCGATCGCACAGGCGGTCAACCCGACCATCGCCATGGTGACGGGTTTCATGTGCCACGACGACGCCAACGAGGCCGTGCGGCGCGGACTCGAGGGGTTCCAGTTCTTCGGCTACGCGCTCGGCCACTACTATCTCTTCGGCAGCCACGTGCCGGGGCGGACGAGCGTCTGGGACGCCTTCCGCGGCAATCAGATCCCGATGCCGGGCGGGAGCGGCGGCATCGGCACGCCCGACCACGTGCGTGACAACCTGCGGGCGTTCGAGGACGCCGGCGTCGACCAGACGGTCTTCATCCAGCAGGGCGGGCACAACCGCCACGAGCACATCTGCGAGTCGCTCGAGCTGTTCGCGGCGCGGGTCATGCCGGAATTCCAGGAGCGGCACGAGGCGCGCCGGCGGCGGAAGGCGGAGGAGCTGGCGCCCTACGTCGAGCGCGCGCTCGCCCGCCGCACGCCGCCACCCGAGCTGCGGGAGCTCCCGACGGTGCAGGCCTACGGTCGAAACCTTCTCACGGGCGAGGCGACCTATGAGCGCTGACGGCCGTATCCAGAAGCGTTTTCCGGTCTTCGACTGCGACGCGCACATCAACGACCCCGACGAGATCTGGAGCGAGTACGTCGAGCCGGCATACCGCGACGTGGTGCGTCGGGCCTACTGGAAGGACGCGCACCAGACGATCCTCAACGGGCGCACCGTGGTGATCGGCGGCGCGGGCTCCGACTTCCCGGGCTACAACCCGATCTGCATCGCGGGCCCGCAGATGACGAAGCAGATCGCGCGCCGGCTCCAGCAGGCGCCGCTCACGCCCGAGCAGAAGCGATATCTCGAGCAGCAGGGCGCCTACGACCCGCGGGCGCGGCTGCGCGAGATGGACCTCATGGGGATCGACCAGGTGATGATCATCCCCACGATGATGGTGGCCAACTTCCCGTTCGTCGAGAGCGTCGAGGGCGCCTCCGCCTTCGCGCGCGCCTACAACAGCTGGGCACGCGACTACTGCGCCGCGGCGCCCGAGCGTCTCTTCCCGGCGGGATGGCTTCCCCTCCAGAGCGTGCACGACACCTGCCGCGAGCTCGAGCGGATCGCCGGGCTCGGCTTCCGCGCGGCGCTCATCCGCCCGATCGACGCGCGCGGCCGCTACCCGAACTTCATCTTCCCGAGCTTCACCGGCGGCACGCCGACCGCCACCATGGACCGCGTCTTCCGCGCCTTCGAGGAGACGGGGCTCGTGCTCGGCATGCACACCTTCCCCGCGACGAATCCCGAGCTCGGCACCGCCGTGCGGCTGCCGACGCCTCCGGCGAACATGATGTCGCCCGGCGAGCTCATCGGCCGTGCCGGCGAGATGCACACCGGCGGCCGCATGGTCGACATCCAGACCCTGAGCTTCGTCTTCGAGGCCGTCACCTGGCTCGGGCAGGTGCTGCTCTCGGGGATGCTCGACCTCTACCCGAAGCTGCGCATGGCGATCTTCGAGTCGAACGCCACCTGGCTGCCGTCGCTCCTCGAGCACTGGGACCGGCTCTTCAAGCTCTACCGGAACGAGCGGGCTCTCAAGACCGAGCGGCTGCCGTCCGAGGCGTTCCGCGCGCAGTGCTTCATCGCCTTCGAGTCGGACGAGAAGGCGGTGTTCCGGCAGTGGGACTTCTTCGCCGACTGGGGAGTGTGGTCTTCCGACGCCTATCACCACGACGGCTCCGACTCGTGGAGCGCGATCCGCGAGATGCAGGCAGCCGCCGTCCCGGAGGACGTGCAGGGGAAGCTGCTCGGCGGCAACGCCCGGCGCATGTACGGCGTCGAGAGCCGGCTCTTCGTCACCGACGAGCCCCCCCCGCTCGAGCGGCCGGACTGGTTCCCGGGCGGCGAGGAGCTCGCCGAGTGGGCGCGGGTGGAGGCCGACCCGCGGGCGCACGGCATCACGAGCTTCGAGCTCTCGAAGCTCGACCCCCGGCTGCTCATGCAGGCGCTGCGCCCGTACTAGCGGAGGGATCTGGCCATGACGGTCGTCGACGTCGACAGCCACGTCTACGAGCCCACCGTGATCTGGGAAGACTACCTCGGCCGTGAAGAGCGCCCCCTCGCCCGGGCCGCCTTCTGGCACGAGATCGACGCCGGCGGCCTCGAGACGACGATCCTGAACGGCCGGCCCGTCCGCGCGCTCGAGCGGAGCCGTATCCCGCGCCGCGCCTGCTGGCGGCCCGGCATGACGCCTGATTCGATCGGCGCGCTCGATCCCGAGGCGCGGCATGCGGTCAACCCGGGCGCCGTCGATCCGACGGCGCGGCTCCGCGACATGGACGCGATGGGCATCGACCAGGCGCTCCTCTTCCCGACGCTCTTCGCCGAGCACTTCCCGCTCATCGAGAACCCCGACGCGGCACGCGTGCTGGCCCGCGCCTACAACGACTGGCTGCTCGACTTCGCCGCCGCCGGCCACCGGCGGCTCCACCCCGTCGCGATCCTGCCGCTGCAGTCGGTGAGCTTCGCCGTGACGGAGCTCGAGCGCGTGGTGGAGCTGGGGTGCAAGGCGGCCTTCATTCGCCCGTCGTTCTTCCAGGGGCGCTTCCCGAGCCACCCGTCGTACGCGCCGCTCTGGAAGCGGCTCGAGGAGCTCGGCGTCGCCGCCTGCCTCCATCCCTCGCCGGGCAGCACCAACCCCGAGTGGAGCGCAAGCGGACCCTTCGTCGAGCGCGTGGCGGGCAACCTCCGCATCGGCCACAACGTCGCCGAGGCGGTCGCGCCCTTCATGGACAACGCGATGCTGCTGACGGCGATCGCCTTCTACGGTCACATGGAGATCTACCCGGCGCTCAAGCTGACGCTCGTTCACTCGGGCGCCGCCTGGGTGCCGCTCGCGCTCGAGAAGGCGGAGACCTACCTCTGGCTCTTCTCCGGCATCCGCGACGTCAGCCTCGAACCCGAGCGCGTCTTCTTCGCGCGTCCGTCGCTGGTCGCCTTCGACTCGTGGGAGCACGCGGTCGGGCGCATGCCCGACGTGTTCGAGCGCGTCGCGGCATGGGGATCGCGCTACCCGAACCACGACACGGGCACGGTGGAGGAGGCACGCGAGATGCTCGCGCGGCACGGGGTGGCCGCCGAGACGGTCGCGAGCTTCCTCGGCGGCAACGCGGTCCGCCACTTCAGGCTTGGCTGAGGCGCCCGCTGAATCAGGCGCCGAAGACTTCGGCCGGAACGACCGACAGGCCCGGGAACGTAACCGCCTCGATCCGGCTGGCGCCGGTGTGCGTCCCGGCGACGCGCCAGGTGCCCTCCGCCAGCGCCCGCTGCTCGATCCCCCGCTTCTCGATGTCGACGAGCCAGAGCTCGCCGACGCCCAGTGCCGCGTAGGTGTCAGCTTTCGCCGTCCGGTCGTACATCGCCGACCCCGGCGACAGGATCTCCACCACCAGGTCCGCGGTCGTGAGCCTCCCGGCATCCATCGTGCTCAGACGCTCGGTGGCGACGAGGAACAGGTCGGGCTCCAGGTACGTGTTCGCCGGGGTCCAGATGGGCGTCCGGGGGACGAAGAGCACGCACCGCTCGGGATGGGCTGCCGCGTAGGTGGCAAAGGCAACCGTCAGACGCGACGCTACCAGGTGGTGGGGACCGGTCGGTGGCGGCACCATGTAGAGCACCCCCGCGATCAGCTCGTAGTGCCCCCCGCCGGGCGGCGGCTCGAGTGTGAAGAACTCGTCGAGCGTGTAGCGCCGCACGAGAGGGGATGCCGAGGCCACGAGGGCGTGCATCAGACACGATGGTACGCTCGCTTCGGCCCTCCCTGCAATACATTCGACCGAAATAGGCGCGGCCAACCACCGGTGCCACAGTCGATCAGGCGACCGTGGCTCAGCTCCGTCCCGACGGCAGCAGCTCGTCGACCGCGACACCCACGCCCGGCAGCGTCCTCAGCTCCAGCCGCGAGCCGCGGCCCGCGATGAAGTTCTCGGCGTAGCTGCGCGTGGATCGGTCCGGCCCACGGAAGACTTCCGCGCGATCGTCCCGGAAGTTCACCAGCCAGTACTCGGGGACGCCGGCTGCAGCGTAGATCACCGCCTTCGTGATCCGGTCCTGGACGATCGTCGAGTCGGCGATCTCGATGACGAGGAGCGCCGTCGTGGGATGCGTGTCGACGTAGTCGGACCTGAGCCCGGGCACGACGGCGACGTCCGGCACCGGGACCGAATATCTGCCGGCGACGAGGGGCCGCTGCACGCGCACGACTGCGCGCGGGCCAACGGCGCGCGAAAGCGCCTCCGACGCCTGCTGGAGGCCCGCCGCGTGCCGCGGACTCTCCGGCGCCATCGCCACGATCAACCCCTCGAAGAGCTCGACGCGGTCTTCCGCCGTGAGCACGCCCTCCGCCGGGAGGGCGAAGTAGCGGCTGGTCGTGTAGCGGGGCTCCGCGCGCAGCCGGGTCGTTGCGGGCTGTGCCATCGGGGCGATGGGTACCGCCGCCCACGGAGCGAGGCAATGCATGATTCTAATCACCACGCCCAGAACGGGCCGTCGCGGTACTCCCAGAGCAGGAACGCCGCGAGCTGCCAGTTGAACGGCCGCACGCCGGCGACCGGCAGCTGGCCGCCGACGCCGAGCGCGACATGGCCGCGGCGGCTGAGCGGCAGGTAGAGCGTCGGCCCGAGGAGCGTCGCGCCGTGCACCGCGGCGTCGAGCGCCTGGGTCTGCTCGAGCTCGAGCGCGGGGACGACGTTCTTCTTGTAGGGCCCGAGCGGATACTGGAGCGCGAAGAGGTAGCGCATCTGCCGCGGCGCGCGCGCCGAATCTGCCGGCAGCTCGCCTCTGATCTGCGCCTGGGCGACGAGCCGCCCGACCGCGTGAGCCGAGAAGAGCTGGGGCGTTACCAGCGTCGTGCCCGCGCCGACGCCGTGGCGGCGGCTGCCGGTGGGCAGCTCGACCGCGAGACCTCCCGAGACCACCGTGCGCCACGACGGCGCCGCGAGCAGCACGTGCTTGTACTCGAGCGCGACGTCGCCCACGCCGGCCGTGCGGCCGTCGCGGTCAACGACCGAGCTCGGGACGGCCACCTCCACCTGCCCGCGGCGCCCGATCCGCTTCTCGACCGACAGCTCGGTGGTGGACGCGCGCGTGTGGCGCGCCGACTCGTACGCCGTTGTCGCCACTGCCTCGTCCTCCGGGAAGGCCTTCTCGACGAACACCGGGCGGCGATAGTTGAGGTCGCCGATCGGGTAGCCCGGCTCGGGGCAGAAGCCGCGGACGTAGGTGAGCACGGCCCGCATCTCCTCGTCCGACAGCACGTCAGCGAAGGCGGGCATCTGGGACGACATGCCGAGGAAGCGGCCGCCCTCGCGCACGAGCCCGACCCAGTTGGCCGTGGTCTCCGCCGTCGCGAACACGCAGTCGGTGAAGTCGGGGAGCGGCACCGCGATGGCCGTGCCCGCGGGCGCGCCGCGGCCGTCGGCGCCGTGGCAGGAGGCGCAGGCCTGGTCGTAGAGGTCGCGGGCGGTGACCGCACCCGCCGGCGCCGCGAGGAGGAGGACGAGGAGGGCCGCCGCGACGCTACGCGGCCCGGGCGCGGGCGAGCCCGCGCAGCACGTAGGGAAGCAGGCCACCGTGGCGGTAGTACTCGACGTCGTCGGGGGTGTCGACGCGGGCGATGGCGCCGAACTGCCTCACCTGACCGCCGTCCGCCATGACGCGCACGGTGATGCGCTTGCCGGGCGTGAGCCCGTCGGCGATGCCCTCGACGTCGTACACCTCGCGCCCCGTGAGCCCGAGCGAGCCAGCGCTGTCGCCCGGCAGGAACTCGAGCGGCAGCACGCCCATCCCGACCAGGTTGCTCCGGTGGATGCGCTCGAAGCTCTCGGCGAGCACGGCCCGGACGCCGAGCAGGAGGGTCCCCTTGGCTGCCCAGTCGCGCGACGACCCGGCGCCGTACTCCTTGCCGGCTATGACGAGCAGCGGGACAGCGTCGGTTCGGTACCGCATGGCGGCGTCGTAGATCGACAGGCGTTCCCCGCCGGGCAGGTGGAGCGTCCAGCCGCCCTCGACCCCGGGGACGAGGAGGTTCCGGAGCCGGATGTTGGCGAACGTGCCGCGCACCATCACCTCGTGATTGCCGCGCCGGGCGCCGTAGGAGTTGAAGTCCTTCGGCTCGACGCCGAGCGAGATCAGGTAGCGGCCCGCGGGGGCGTCCGCCGGGATCGAGCCCGCCGGCGAGATGTGATCGGTCGTGATGCTGTCGCCGAGGAGCGCCAGCACGCGCGCGCCCCGCACGTCGGTCGGCGGCGTGGCCGCCGGCCCCATCCCCTCGAAGAAGGGGGGGCGCTTGATGTACGTCGAGGCCGGGTCCCAGGCATAGAGGTCGCCCGCCGGCACCGGCATCGACCGCCAGTGCTCGTCCCCCTCGGAGACGCGGGCGTACTCCTCGCGGAAGAGCTCCGGCTTGACCGCCGCCATCGCGGCCGAGACCTCCGCCGGCGTCGGCCAGACGTCGCGCAGGAACACGGGCCGCCCGTCGCGACCCGTGCCGAGCGGGTCGCGCTCCGGATCGAAATCCACGGTGCCGGCCACCGCATAGGCGACGACCAGCGGGGGGGATGCGAGATAGTTGGCGCGCACCAGCGGATTGATGCGGCCCTCGAAGTTGCGGTTCCCCGACAGGACGGCCGCCGCGACCAGGTTCCCCTGCCTGACCGCGGCCGCCACCGGCTCGGGGAGCGGCCCGCTGTTGCCGATGCAATTGTGGACCGCGACCGTGCCGGCGATGAACGAATGCACACCCTCGACCGACAGGTCGAAGACCTGCCGCCTGCCCGCGCGTCGGCGTTCCAGCAACTTGAGCGTCATAATCGGGAAGGCCGTCGCGTCCTTCTCCACGCAGTAGTGCTTCTCGGATGGTGTCTCGGCTCGCGAGCAGAGAGGCGCGAACCAGTCGCGGGCGCCGATCTCCCGGAGCGTCTCTACCGGCGGCGGAAAGCCGCAGCTTTCGCGGTGCAGCGGTCGAAACTTGCGGTCGCCCGGCGCTGGCAGGCGGTCGAAGCGGTCGTGCCCCGTCAGGAGGGAGTAGTGCGGGTACACGACGGCCTCGGATTCGCGAAGTCTTGCGCCGACCAGTTCACGGGCCTGCCTGAACGACATGCCGGGCCGGTCGCGATGCAGCTCGCCGAGCCGGTTCGCCATCCACTGCCGCTGCCGGTGGATGCCGTCCACGGTCCGCCAGTAGACGGCCGCCGCGCTCGAGCGCAGCGATTTGTCCACGCAGTAACGGAAGCCGACGCGCTCCACGAACGAGAGCCCGTCCGAGAGCTGCAACCGAATTTCGAGCCACCCGCCGTCAGCGGCTGGATAACTCGACGTGGCGCGGCGCACCGGGAATTCGTACACGCGAGCGCCCTCCGTCTCGACCCCGCAGCGGCCGAGGAGCTGGACGAGCTGGTCCATCACCCGCTTCATCTCCGCGGCGTGCTCCGGGCGCGCGGTCTGGGAATACGCCGGCCGTTCCAGGATGGAATTCTCCTCGCGAGCGCTCTGCCGTTTCAGCACCGGCGCCGTGCCGTCGGCCCCGAAGACGCCGCCCAGGAATTCGCGCACGACCGCGACGGGGCAGTTCGCATCCAGCACGAAGTCGGGCAGCCGGGGCGGCTGGTCGATCCGCCGCCCGACTCGCACGCCGGGCAGCGCGACGATCGCACGCGTGAGCTCGCTCGGCAGCACGATGCTCCATTTCCGCTCGTCGTACCGCATGCCGCTCGGACGCTTGCCGGTGACTACCTCAATGTCGTTCAGCACCGCCTCGCGATCGACCGCCTGCCCGACGTTCATCCGCCCCTGACCGGCGACGCTGATCGAGCCGTCGCCGAGCAGGTGACCGAGCAGCCGGGCGAATGCCAGCATGCGGAGCCGCTCGTGCGGCCCGCTCATCGTGAAGATCATCCCGCCGGCGCGGAGCGCGTAGCCCCTCTCATCGGCGCCAGCTTCGTCGACGGGCGATTCCAGGCCGACGACGACGCGATCCTCGTCGGGCACGAGCTCGTCGGCGCGTACCCATCGACCGTCCGAGCGGAGGATCGCGTGGTCGGGGGTGCAAACGAGCTCGCGGCCGTCCTGCAACACGAGGGCGACGCAGTCCTGTTCGCCCTTCGCGTACGCTCCCGACTGGATAGCGGGCGTGAGCCGGCCGTCCGCGGTCGGCCCGAACACCACTGCACCGCCGGCTTCCGGGAGCTCCTCGATGCGGCGAGACGTGCCGTTGGCGAGCAACACCGGCGTTCCGGCCGCTAGGCACGTCGTGCAGCCGTAGCCGACGAGGTGGAAGCCGAGCCGCTCGAGGTCGGGGAGGAGCCCCGCGGCGTCGAGGTAGCGGGTCACGACCTTCGAGCCCGGCGCGAGGCTCGTCTTGACCCATGGCCGCACGCGGAGCCCGCCGGCCGCCGCCTTGCGGGCGAGGAGTCCCGCGGCGAGCATGACCGACGGGTTCGACGTGTTCGTGCAGCTGGTGATCGCCGCGATCACGACCGAGCCGTCGCGCAGCTCGCCGCGCTCGCCGCCCATCTCGACGGGCACGCTGCGGCCCTCGGCCGGCGCGTCCTTGACGAACTCCTTGAGCGCCTCGCGCCACGCGGCCTTGGCGCCGCGGAGCGGCACTCGGTCCTGCGGACGCCTGGGGCCGGCCAGGCTCGGCTCGACGGAGCCGAGGTCGAGCTCCAGGTGGTCGCTGAACTCGGGCTCGGGCATGTCGGCCGCCCTGAAGAGTCCCTGCGCTCGGGTGTACGCGGCCACCAGGGCGACGCGCGCCGGATCGCGAGCGGTGAGCCTGAGATACGCGAGCGTCTCCTCATCCACCGGGAAGAACCCGATCGTGGCGCCGTACTCGGGCGCCATGTTGGCGATGGTCGTGCGATCGGCGGCCGCGAGGCTCGCGAGCCCCGGCCCGTAGAACTCGACGAACTTGCCGACCACGCCCTTCTTGCGGAGCATCTGCGTCACGGTGAGCACGACATCGGTCGCCGTCGCGCCGGGGGCGAGCCGGCCGTGGAGGCGGAAGCCGAGGACCTGCGGGATGAGCATCACCGTCGGCTGGCCGAGCATCGCCGCCTCGGCCTCGATCCCGCCCACCCCCCAGCCGACCACGCCGAGGCCGTTCACCATGGTGGTGTGGGAGTCGGTGCCGAGGACGGTGTCGGGGTAGGCGAGCTGTACGCCGTCCTCGCCCGCGTGGAACACGACCGGGGCGAGGTACTCGAGGTTCACCTGGTGCACGATGCCGGTGTCGGGCGGGACCACGCGGAAGTTGCGAAAGGCCTGCTGGCCCCAGCGCAGGAACGCATAGCGCTCGCGGTTGCGGACGAACTCGAGGTCGACGTTCGTGCGGAAGGCGGCCGGGGAGCCGTAGGCGTCGACCTGCACCGAGTGGTCGATCACCAGGTCCGCGGGCTGGAGCGGGTTGATGCGGGCCGGATCGCCGCCCAGGCGCCGCATCGCCTCGCGCATGGCCGCCAGGTCGACGACGGCGGGCACGCCGGTGAAGTCCTGGAGCAGCACGCGCGCGGGCATGAAGGGGATCTCGCGCTCGGGCCGGGCCTTCGGGTCCCAGGCGAGTAGCGCCTCGATGTGGGCGCGCGTGACGGTGCGGCCGTCCTCGCGCCGGAGCAGGTTCTCGAGCAGCACCTTCAAGGAGAGCGGCAGCCACGCGGCGCGCTCACCGAGCGCGTCGAGGCGGTAGATGACGAACTCACTTCCGTCGACCGCGAGCGTGCCGCGAGTTTTGAAGCTGTCCGCCGTCTTCGTCATGCGCGCAAGATATACGCCGGGCGGCGGTCCTTTCCATCCCGGCGCGAGGGGTGTGCGCGGCGTTTACGGCTTCGTGGAGAGCGCCTGAAGCACGCGTGCCCGCTCAGCGTCGGGCACGTGGTCGCTGTGGCAGGCGTGCTTGCCGTCGACCACGGGCAGGGCGCGCGCCCGCTGCCGGAGCAGCTCGCGGCCTTCCTCCCCGACACCCGGGCTCCGCACCGCCTTCCGCTCCGGCTGGAAAGCGGCAGCCTTGCCGCTCGCAAACTCCTGGATCTCCTTCGAGATGCGCATGCTGCACCAGTCGTGGCCGCACATCGCGCAGAAGTCGGTGTCGACCTCCAGGTCCTCGTCGTGCAGCGCACGGGCCGTCTCGCCGTCGAACGCGAGCTCGAACTGCCTCGGCCAGTTGAGCGCGGCGCGCGCCCGCGAGAGGTCGTCGTCCCAGTCGCGTGCCCGCGCGATGCCGCGCGCGACGTCGCCGGCGTGGGCGGCGATCTTGTAGGCGATGCAGCCGGCCTTGACGTCCTCGGCGCGCGGCAGCCCGACGTGCTCCTTGGGCGTCACGTAGCAGAGCATGGCGGCCCCGGCGCGCGCCGCCTCGGTGGCGCCGATGGCGCTCGTGATGTGGTCGTAGCCCGGGAAGACGTCGGTCACGAGCGGTCCGAGGACGTAGAACGGGGCGTCGTCGCAGATCGCCTGCTCGATCCGCATGTTCCAGGCGATCTGGTCGAGCGGCACGTGGCCCGGCCCCTCGACCATCGCCTGGACGCCCGCCTCGCGCGCCCGCTGGACGAGCTCGCCGAGCGTCCGCAGCTCGGCCAGCTGCGCGGCGTCGCTCGCGTCGGCGAGGCAGCCGGGGCGGAGGCCGTCTCCCAGGGAGTACGTGACGTCGTACTCGCGCATGATCGCGCTGATCTCGTCGAAGAGCTCGTACATGGGGTTCTGGCGGCCGTGGTGGAGCATCCACTTGGCGAGCAGCGAGCCGCCGCGCGACACGATCCCCGTCACACGCGGGCCGACGAGCGGCAGGTGCTCGCGCAGCACGCCGGCGTGGATCGTGAAGTAGTCGACGCCCTGCCGCGCCTGGCGCTCGATCTCGGCGAGGATGACGTCGTAGGTGAGGTCCTCGATCCGCCGCCCGACGATCATGCTGTAGATCGGCACGGTGCCGATCGGGATGGTCGCGTGGTCGATGATCGCCTGGCGGCAGGCGGCGAGGTCGCCGCCGGTGGACAGGTCCATCAGCGTGTCGGCGCCGTACTGCTGCGCCCAGTGGAGCTTCTCGACCTCCTCGGCGGTGCTGCTCGACACCGGCGAGGCGCCGATGTTGGCGTTGATCTTGGTGGTGATCATGCGCCCGATCCCCGTCGGGTCGAGGCGCTTCGGGGCCCGCTCGCCACGCAGCGCGTCGGGGTCGCGGATCGTGACCGAGCGCTGGGCGACCGTCTGGTTCACCCAGTAGCGGGCCCTGGCGCCCGCGCCGGGATGAGCGACAGCCGGGTCGGGACGGCCCGCTCGGCCGTTCGAGGCTACGGGTGGCTGGCCGGAGCTCCCCGCGAGGTGCCGCTTGTTGGCCGGGATCACGAGGCGCCCGCGGGCGACCTCGCCACGGATGAACTCGGGGGTGGCGCACTCGCGCTGGGCCACCCTTCGCATCTCGGGAGTGGCCCCGCCCCTGCGGGCCGCTTCGAGCTGGGTCATGTCGCGCTTCCCTCCGCCGGCATTATCCGGGTCAGGTTCGAGGGGTCAGCAGGCCGGACCTGCTTTCTCAGCCGCCTCGGGATGGGCGGCTCCCCCAGCGTTCTCCAAGCGATATTCCGACCATACCCCCGGCGGGCGGGCGGTCAAGTGGTCCGTTGTCGCGCCGAGAATTGCGGGCTAGACGGCTCGGAGTCAGCCTGCGAGACCACGTACCGGCTCGAGCCGGGCGGACGCTGCGGCTGCATCGATTCCCTGTGGACATCGTGCGGGTTCCGCTCACGGTGATCGAGGAGACGTTCCTTCGTCTCGACCGGCAGGGTGAGCCGTGCACCTCGCACGTCGAGATCGGGCTTGGCGGTCGGCTGGAGGAGGACCGGTTGCGTGCCGCAGTCGCGAGCGCGCTGGGGGTGCATGCGATGGCCCGTGCGCGGCTCGCGCCTGGCGGGCCGGTCGCCAATTGCTACTGGTGGGAGATCCCTGCCGCGCCGGACCTGGACTCCTTGGGCGTCGTCGACAGCCACGGCGCCACCGACGTCGCGGCCGAGCGATCGATGTTCGTGAACCGGAGCATCCCCCTCGACCGGTCGCCCGGTATCCGCGTCGTCCTCGCCCGCGCTCCTCGTGGTGATCGCCTGCTGCTCGGCATGCATCACGCCATCGGCGACGGGGTGGGCATGCTGCGCGTCCTGCGGTCGGTGGAGCGAGCATACCGTGGTGTGGCGGACCCGGTGCCCGACGTCGATCCGCTGGCGGTTCGGGACGTCGAGACCCTCCACGCGCCCACCCACCTCGTCGACCGGTTGCAGCGGACCGCGGATCTGCTCCGGCGCATCGGCGAGGCCAGCGAGCCCCCGACGCGCGTTGCCCGCGCGGGCGATTCGCATGCCGGCGGCTACGCGCTCCAGCGCCACGCACTCCCGCTGGAGCAGCTCGCTCGCGAGCCCCGGGCCGTGGAGCGCGCGACCCTCAACGATCTGCTGCTCGCCGCGCTCCACCAGGCGGTCGACCAGTGGAACGCAGACCACGGCGTCCGCAGCGGGCGGATCTCCGTCACGACGACGGTGAACCTGCGGCCTCGGGAATGGCGACAGGAGATCGTCGCCAACCTCTCGCTGTTCGGGTCGATCTCGACGCATCCCTCGGATCGGGCCACCCGGTTGCGCACGCTCGAGACGGTCGCCGCGCAGACCCGGCGCCTGAAGGAACGGCACACGGCCCGCTTCTGGGTCGGCCTGTTCGGGCACAGCCACCTCGTGCCGACGTGGGTCCGGTCGCCGGTTTTCACCTGGCTGTCGTCTTCGACGAACCCGTTTCTCGACACGGCGGTGCTCTCCAATATCGGCGTGCTCGCACCGTTCGACTTCGGTCCGCGCGCGGGTCCGCTGCTCGAAGCCTGGTTCTCGGCCCCCGTGTGGATGCCCGTGGGGCTGCTCATCCTGGTCGCTTCCACGGGGGGGACCCTCCACCTCGTCCTGCGCCACCACCTGAGCGTTCTCGACGAGGCCGCGGCGGCCGAGTTCATGCACCTGTTCGCGAGCTTGCTCCAGACCGTCGGTTGAGCCCGCGGCCACCCGGGTAACGCCCAACGCCTCTTGCTTCCAGGGCACCGGATGGCGCAGGCTGCGGGCTCGCATGGGCGGGGATCCGGGCGACGCCACGTCCGTCGGTTCGATCTTTCAGGGGGGCTACGAGATCCTCACGCCCCTCGGGAGCGGCTCATTCGGCGACGTGTTTCGAGCCCGACAGCTCTCGACCGGTCAGGACGTGGCGATCAAGATCCTTCGCCGGCGCCCCGATGCGGCGCCGGGCGTGCGGGACGAGGTGGAGCGCTTCCGGCGTGAGATGCGTCTCTGTGCGCGGCTCTCTCACCCGAATATCGTCCGGCTGATCGACTCGGGAGAGACGGCGCGGGGCATGCTCTACGCCGTGTTCGAGTACGTACCGGGAGAGACTCTCCGCCACCTACTCGATCAGGAGGGGAAGCTCAGCCTGCCGGAGTCGGTTCACCTGATGACCCAGGTGCTCGATGCGCTCAGCGCCGCGCACGCGTCCGGCGTCGTCCACCGCGACCTCAAGCCGGAGAATGTGATGATCACCAAGACCGGCGCGCGGCGCAACGCGCTCGTCCTGGACTTCGGTCTCGGCGGACTCACCGGCGACGCAGGAACCTGGACCCTGCCGCGTCTCACCGCGACGCACGAGTTGATGGGAACGCCCTGCTACGCGGCGCCGGAGCAGCTTCGGGGCGAGCCTCCCACGACGCGCTCGGACCTCTACTCGTGGGGGCTCACGCTGCTCGAGTGCCTGACCGGCGAGGTGGCGGTGAGCGGGAGGTCCGCACACGAGGTGATCTACAAGCAGCTCGGCCCCGATCCGGTGCCGATTCCGGCGCAGCTGCGCGAACACCGTCTGGGTCGGATCCTCGAGGTCGTCACCGCCAAGCCGGTCGAGAAGCGCGAGGCGACCGTCGAGGGGCTGCTGGACGCGCTCGCCCACGCCGAAACGGGGTTGACGGGGGTCGTGAAGCCCGAGTCCGCCGCACCGGTCACCGAAGGGCAAAAACGCCAGCTGACGATCGTGTCGTGCCGCATCGAGCTGGCCCGTGCCGACCGCCAGGAGCTCGACTTCGAGGAGGTCGACGAGGTGCTGCACGCGCAGCACGCCTTCGTGGGAGAAGTCGCCGGGCGCCACGCGGGGCGGATCGCGAGCGTCCTCGCCGACCGGATCCTCCTGGCGTTCGGGTACCCGAAGGCCCAGGAGGACGACGCGCGGCGCGCCGCGCGCGCGGCGCTCGAGATCGTCGCCGGCGTAGGCCAGTCGAGCGCGCGTCTCGAGGCGGATCGGGGCCTGCGGCTCGACGTGCGGGCGGGGATCCATACCGGTCTCGTCGTCGCGCGCGAGCTCCGGCACGCGGGCCGCCTCGAGCTCTCGGACCTCGTCGGCCTGACCCCGCAGCTCGCCATCCGGGTCGAAGAACGCGCGGCGCCGGGCGAGGTGCTCGCCAGCGCCGCCTCGGTGCGACTGGCCCGCGGTGACATCGACGCCGAGCCGGCGGGCTCGCTTGCGGACCGCACCGGCGGCGTCGAGCTCCCCGTCTACCGGCTCCAGCGGGATCAGCGATTCGGCCGGGAGCGCCAGACGATCCCGTGGGTCCAGGAGACGCCGTTGGTCGGTCGCGCCGGGGAGGTGCGCCAGGTCGTCGGTCTGTGGCAGCAGGTGGAGGGTGGGACGTCGAGGGTAGTGCTGGTCAAGGGGGAGCCGGGGATCGGGAAGTCCCGTCTCGTTCGGGAGCTCCGGCGTCGCATCCCGTCCGAGGCGTGGCTCGAGGCGCGCTGCACGGTCGAGCACCAGAACACGCCGCTCCAACCGTTTGCCGACCTCCTCCTCTCGCTGGGTGAGCCCATCGAGCCGCTGTTGGTCCGCGTCGGCCTCGACGTGGCGGAGACGCTGCCGCTGGTCGCGAGCCTGCTCGGCTTCCCACCGGACGATCGATTCCCGCCGCCGGCACTGCTGCCCGATCGACGCAGAGAGCTCACGCTGAACGCGATCCTGGCGCTGCTCCTTCGCCTGTCCCACGCGCTCCCGCGGGCGCTCGTCCTGGAAGACATGCAGTGGGCCGACCCCACCTCGCTCGAGCTGGCGACCATGCTCGTGCAGGAGAGCTGCGCCGCCGAGGCCGTGGCCGGCGACCGACCGCCCCGACTCCTCATCGTGTTCACGGCGCGCACGGAGTTCGAGCAGCCCTGGCCGGCGGCCGACGTCTCGGTCGTCCAGCCCTCGCGGCTCTCGCGCTCGGGCATCGAGGAGATGGTGCAGGCGGCGTTGTCGAGCGGGCGGCCCCTGCCGGGAGCGTTGCTGGACGTGGTGGTGAAGCACGCGGACGGCGTGCCGCTGTTCGTGGAGGAGGTGACGCGCGTGCTCCTCGAGTCCGGCAGCGCCTGGGACAACGAGACGTCGGCGCGCGACGACTACCGGTTCGAGATCCCGACGACGCTGCGCGAGCTGCTGGCGGAACGCATCGACAGGCTGTCGGCCAGCGCCCGCGATACGGTTCAGCTCGCGGCCGTGCTCGGTCGAGAGTTCCGCTACGAGCTGCTGAGCGCCGTCGCCCGGACGGACGAGTCGCTGCTCCGCGGGGACGTCCGCGAGCTCTTGACCGCCGGCCTGCTGCACAGCCGGCCCAGTGCGCCGAGCGAGACCTACGTCTTCAAGCACGCGCTGGTGCGCGACGCCGCGTACGACTCGCTGGTGCGAGGCGTGCGCCAGGCGCTTCACGCGCGGGTCGCCAACACGCTGCGCGAGCGCTTCCCGGACGCAACCGCACATCAGCCCGGGATCCTGGCCCTCCATTTCGAGTACGGCGGCGACGGGTCGACCGCCGCCGACTACTGGCAGCAAGCGGGGGACCGTGCGTTCCGCCGCGCCGCGTATACCGAGGCGATCCAGCAGCTCGAGCGCGGTTTGCGGCTGGTCGAGACCGCCGACGACTCCCCGCGCCGGCGCGCGCGGGAGCTCGAGCTGCTGGTGTCTCTCGGCACCGTGCAGCTATCGACGAAGGGCATGGCAGCGCCGGAGGTGGAGCAGCTCTTCGCTCGCGCGCAGACCTTGTGCGAGGGCGTCGGCGGGATGATCTCGCTCAAGGTCCTCGCCGGGATCGCCAGCGTGCTCCTCGCCCGCGGCGATCGGCGCTTCGAGGACTTGATCCCCCATCTGGAGACGCTGATCCACCACTCCGAGCTGGCCTCCCGGATCACCGGGCACGTATCGCTGGCTACCTACTTCTACTTCCTGGGTCGCTACGCGGATACGCGCGAGCACGCGCTGGCGGCCAAGCGCCTCTACCGCACGGAGACGTTCCAGGAGTTCGCCCGCGAGTACGGGTACGACGGCGGTCTTCACGCATTCGCCTACCATTGCATGTGCCTGTGGCTGCTCGGATACCCCGAGCAGGCCGAGGCCTCGTGGCAGGAGATGTTCGCGATCGCGGAGCGGAGCCGGAACCCGTACTCGATGGGGATGGCGCTCGCATGGGGGGCGCTCCTGTACCACGAGCTCGGCCAACCGGATCGGACCGGGGAGCTGGCGGAACGGCTGGTGTCGCTCGCGAACGAGCAGCGTCTCATCATGTGGCTTCCGGCCGCACTGGTCACCCGTGGCGGCGCGCTCCTGCAGCGGGGCCACCCCGAGGACGCCATCGGCTGGATTCGCCAGGGCGCCGACCTCTACCGCATGATGGGAGTGCGGATCAGCTATGCTCCGTTCCTCATGTACCTGGCCGCCGCCTACCGCGACGCCGGCATGCTGGCCGAAGGGCTCGCGGCGGTGGAGGAGTCACTCTCCATCGCCCGCGAGACCTTCGCTCGCTATCACGAGCCGGAGCTGCTGCGCCTGCGAGGCGAGCTGCTCTACCGCGCGGGCGATGTCGAGGGGGCGCAAGCGAGCTTGCGGGCGGCGCTGGACATCGCGCGCCGCGACCAGGGGAAGGCGTATGAGCTCCGTGCGGCAACGAGCCTCGCCGTTGTCCTGCGCGAGGTCGGCCGCTCGGACGAAGCCCGCAGCCTGCTCGCGCCGGTGCACGGGTGGTTCACCGAGGGGTCGGGGTGGGTCGACCTGCGCCGGGCGGCGGCGCTGCTGGCGGAGATGGGCTCCCCGTCAGGGGCGTCGGCAGCCCCTCCATGACGATGGCGACGACGTCCCACCAGTCGGTCGTGAGCTGCACCGCCAGGCTGGCGCTGTCCTGGAGCCACGCGAACGGGTTGAAATCGCGCTCGGCGATCCGCTCGGCGCTCCGCTCGATGTAGCCGGCGATACGGTCGACGGACCGCTTCTGCACCTTGGAGCAGCGCTGGATGCGGCCTCCGTCCTCCGCGTCAGCCGGTTTCGAGGGCTCCAGGGTGGGCTTTGATGGGTTCTCCTGTGTGTTCATTGGTCCTCCTACCTTCCAGGCCACGCACTTCACGGGCACGGGATCGCGGCGCAACACGCGGCCATGGACGCCGCGTAGCCCAGCACCTTCATGGCGGCGACCGCCCAGAGGTCCGCGAACTGGTTGAAGAGCAAGCTGTCGGCGAACGCGATGGTCTTGGTCGCGGTCAGGCTGACGCACTGCTGGCTCGGGTTCTCCGTGGCCACGAGCGCGCCGTCGTCTTTCGTGAGGCCGTCGGGGCGCGGCGACAGCTGACCGATGATCTGGCTGCACAACGACCAGCCCTTGGGGAGAGAGTACGTGAACTTGTACTCCCCCGGCGTCGGCGGGGCCGGCGCCCGCCAGCTGGAGTCGATCCAGATGAGGTTCTTGAACCACGTGGGTGTGAGCGGGATCTGGAAGTGCTCGAAGAGCGCGGCCGACCACGTCGTCCCGGGAGTGGGAGGGGGTGGGTTCGTGGTTGCAGCAACGTCGCAATTCTGGTCGTAGGAGATCGTCCCCCCCACCGCCTGCGCCACGTGGGACTGCACGAAGACCAAATCGGGGCACTTCTCCCAGCTCTGCGGATCCATCCTCTTCCCTACGCAGCCGATGTTCGGCGTCACACACGCGGTTCCCACGCCGGCGATCTCGTTCTCGTCCGCCTGCACCGTCGGGTCCTCCGACTGGGGCGCCCCTCCGGGAGCCCAGCAGGACGTCACCGCGAACACCGGTGGATCGACGCCGTCCAGGAAGAGCAGGACGGCGTGCTCGCGCGCGGCAGGTGGCTGGTCCAGGTGGGCGGCGACAACCTGTCGGAGCTGCGCGACGCTCGGCGCCTGGAGCGTGGCGAGGGCCTGCTGGAAGTCGTGACGCTCGAGCCCCCGCGCGGCGAGGGCTGCGATGGCAACGCGGCGCCATGCGTTCCGCAGCGGGTCGTTGCTGTGCATGATCGTCGCCGCCGCCTGGCCCACCGATACCGGGTGCACCGACGGTGGGAGGTGAGCCTGCGGCCGCTCCAGCCGATACACGTTGACGTAGATGTGGATGATCGCCTCGAGCAGCGGATTGGACGGCGGGCGGTGGCGCCGCGGCGCCACGCCGCCGCCCGCAGCGGGTGCCACCCGTAGGGCAGCAGCGGCGGCCGGCGCGGCGCCCGCGCGCGGCAGGGATGCCCGGCGCTCCGTCGGCGTCGCCGCTCGCGCCGTCTCCGCAGGAGGCCGGCGACGGCCGGCGCAGCCCGCGGCGCTCACCACCGCGACGAACATCAGAGCAGCGGCCGTCACGCGTCTTTCCATGCTCCCTCCTGCCTGTCAGTTCCGGGCCAGGACCCAACCCGGCAGCGCCTCGATGAACTCGCGATCTCGCGTCCGCGGGAGACCCGCGTAGAGTGCCGTGCACTCGTGTCGTGCAGCGCCCGCCAGCGCGTGGGCGACCTGCCGCGCGTAGTCGACGCAGCCGTACGCCGCCATGCGCTCGCGGACCCACCGGACGTCGGCCGCTCGGCGCTCGGGGCGGGGGAGGCTGAGGAACGCCGAGAGCCGCGTGCGCTCGTCGTCGCGCGCGGCGCGCAGCAGGGCGATCAGCATGAGCGTGCGCTTGCCCTCCCACAGATCGCCACTCGACTCCTTGCCGTACCGAGCCTCGTCGCCCTGGAGGTTGAGGACGTCGTCCTGGATCTGGAACGCCGCCCCGAGGAAGAACCCGAACCGGACGAACCGATCGAGCGACTGCGGCTCGCGGGTGCCGATGAGCGCGCCGACGCGGCTCGGAAAGATGGTCGTGTACCAGCAGGTCTTCTTGAGCACCATCTCCAGGTAGTCGGCATCCGTCAGATACAGCGCGTTGTCGCGCCGCCAGCCCAGCTCCAGCGCCTGTCCTTCGACCGACTCGCACGCCATATGCGCTGCCTCCTCGAGGACGCACAGCGCGAGCCGCGTTCCGAGGGTCCGCCGGTTGTCGGTCAGCGCTCGGATCCCGAGGACCACGAGGGCATCACCGACGTTGATCGCCACCGGGACGCCGTGGATCGCGTGCAGCGTGGGACGCCCGCGCCGTTCGTCGCTCTCGTCCTCGACGTCGTCGTGCACCAGGAATGCGTTGTGCAGCAACTCGAGCGCCACGGCCGACGTGAGAGCCTCGTCCGCGCTGGCGCCGAACGCCCGTGCGGTGGCCAGGCAGAGGCTCGGGCGGAGCATGCGCCCCCCCCGCCGTGGGTAATCGGCCACCAGGTTGTACAGGTGACGCTGCGGCGCGCGGGGCCGGAGATACTCGCACAGCGCCACGCGCGTGCGATTGCCGTAGTCCTCAAGGAGGCGTGGGACGAGATCGCTCGTCATCGGGGCTTCCGCCGATCCGCACGTTGATCGTTCCGACGAGTCGGCTCGCCTCGTCGTCGACGACGAGGCCGCTGTAGACGCCGGCGGGCTGGTCGTCGGGCACGCACACCCGAAGCACCGCCGGGCCGCCGGCGTCCGGCCGCAGGCTCACCTCGGTCAGCCGCGGCTTGTCCTGGTCCGCAGATCGCAGGGCATGAGCCGTCGCCGGTCGCGTCGCCGCTTCCGGTGCCAGCTCGACGGACACCGTCACGACCCGTGATGTGACCACCTCGAGCCGCACGCGGGTCGCCTGGCCGACCGGCGCCGCGTACGCCGCACCGTCGGGCGACGCGCCGGGCGCGCCGTTGGTCTCGGCGGCTGTCGAGCGGGTCTCGGCCGCGCCGCCGGAGACCTGGAGGAAGTCGACCCAGGTGGCGAGCAGCTCGGACGTGTAACGGACCATCCGTGCGGTCACGTCCTGCACGTCGTGAGCGACGTTGGCCGGGCCGTAGGAACGATCGGCGAGCCGTTGCGCCGCCCGCTGGCCCTGCTGGAGGTACTCGTCGACCACCCGGTAGCCGAGCGCCACGGAGCGCGAGATGGCATCGCCGACGGAGGCGTCGCCCGGTCGACCGCTCGCGCCCGGCGGCGCCGGGGCGCCGGCCGGCCCACCGAACAGCGTGGACCAGTTCCGGATCGGCTGTGACCGTGGCAGCGCGGGACGCCTGAACCGTTGGTCCCCGTTCATCGTCGATCCTCCTCGCTACGGGTGGTCGTAGCCCACGATGTCCTCGAGCGGCGGCGACAGGGAAACCGCGTGCGCCGCCAGACGGCCCGACATCACCGCCGCCTCGACGCAGCCCGCGTGGACGCCGCACTCGGTCCAGTCGCCGGCGATCGTCAGGTTGTCGTAGGTGCCGTCGAGCGGCGAGATGCGATAGGCCGTGCTGCCCGGCAGCGTCAGCGTGTAGCGGTCCGACGGGCTCACGTTGGCGCTCCAGTGCTGCGACGCGAAGCGGTCCTCGCCCCGCGACCCGGTGGGGTCGACGAGCAGGTCCCAGCGGAACCGCCGGGGAGCCTCGCCCGCGTTCGGCCAGAGATGCACGATTTCGTCGTTCAGGAAGCGGATGGCATTCCGCCGCACCTCCTCGCGCTGCGCAGCCGGGAACGACCCGTTGGAGCGGTCATCGGACGCGGCGGAGTCCGCTAGCACGCTGCAAAAGTACACGAGCCCTCGCGGCGGAGTGGGCCAGCCCTCGCGCGGGAGCAGGTGACGCATGTCCGCCCAGGTGTCGAAGGGTGTGATGAAGCCGGCGAGCGTGAGCGGGGGGGACATCCACCCGAGCTCCTTCAGATCGCACGCGAGCCAGATCTGGAACGCCTGCGTGGCGACGGTCTTCACGTGGTCGACCATCGCCCGCCAGCGGGGATCGCGCGCCAGCAAGTCGCCGGCGACGAACGGGATCGCCCCGATCCCGATCCCGAGCACGACCACGTCGAAATCGTCCGTCACGCGGAGGGTCCTGGTCCGCGCGCGCCGGCGGTCCCAGTGGGACTCGAATTCCCAGCGCTCGTGCTCCACGCGCACGCCGTCGACGAGCTGCCGGTAATCGGGGGTCGATGGCCAGCAGGGCAGTCCACCCACGTCGACCAGCGGCTGGTACTCGCGCCCGCCGATCACGTCGGCCTGCACGTCGAAGGCAAGCGCCTCGACGTACGGCGCGTCGCCAGCCGCCAGACGCCCCGGATCGACCAGCCGCACGTGCTCCAGCCGGTGGAAGAACTCGAACCGGACCCCGCGCCGCTTGAGCACCTCGTAGAACGGGGCGAACACGACGTCACCCATCCCGGCCTGCATCCGCCAGAAGAAGGCACCGCGGTAGGTGAAGAACGCGCGCACGATGCCGCGCAGCGCATGTCCCGCCGCCACCCGCGGACGGGCCGGGTCACCGTCCTCGTACGAGAAGCCGAGGTCGTACAGCGCACGCAGGAACCCGCAGCTCACCGAGCTCTCCGCGGCACCGTTCAGGAGCAGCCATTCGCGGCAGTCGTACTCGTCCACGGCGTCGAAGCCGCGCGGATCGTTGAAGACACCGAACCGGATCTCCCCGCGCAGCGTCGCGAAGGTGAGGTCGAGCACCTGCCAGACGCGCCGCAGCTCCGGGTTCTCGTCCAGACGCGCTTCGATCAACGCGCGGGCGTTGCCGGCGATCGCATCGAGAAAACGAAGCGCGACGTTCTGCGGGTATTGGGAAAGCCCGCCCAGCATCACCTCGAGCACGGTCACCGCCTGCACGAGCCCCGTGAGCGTGGCGAGCTCGCCGTAGCGGAGGAAGCGGGCGATGCGATCGAGGACGGTCTGCGTCGACCACCCGCCGGTTCCCGCCGACGGGTTCTCGGTCGCCGCGGAATCCGCGCCGCCGGGATCGGCGCGAAAGACGTTCGCGAGGAGGGAACGCAGCAGGACCGCCGTGCGGATCATGTAGTCGCGCATCGTCCAGCGTTGGCCGCTCGGCAGCGGATCGCCCGGGAGCCCCTCGGTCGGCGGGAGCAGCTGCTCCCAGACCGTCCACGATCCGCCGCGGTCCCGGTCTGCAACACCGACGAGCGGCGCCGGCACGAACGCGTCACGCCAGCCCGCAATCGGGCAGCGCACCGGGTCGCGGCCGAGCTCCTCGTAACACTCACGCACCAGGCGAAAGGCATTCTCGTACCAGCCCATCCACACGTGCAGCCCGTGCTCTTCGATCCGGCCGGCCGGCCCGCGTCCCGAGGCGCCCTTGCCCCCGAGGCGCCAGCCGAGCTGGTAGACGGTGACCTGGTAGCGACCCCGATGCACGGGTCGAGTCAGCTCGAAGGCGGCCGCCATCGACGCACAGCCGCCGCCGACGATCGCCACCTTGACGGGCCTGCCCTCCTGTCGCTCGACCTTCACGACGGCGTCGCCGCGCTAGCAAGAAGGGGCGCCGGCTGGCAAGACGACCCGCGTCATGCGATGTCCTCCCGCACGACGGCGGGGAGGGCGAGGACGAAGTCCCTCCCGTAGATCCGCGCCGGGGTGTGAAACCCGCTCTCGAAGTCTCCTGCCAGGACGCGGGCGGCAACCGCGGCGCCGGAGGTGCCCGTGAAGGTGTACGCCTCGGGCGTCCCGAGCCGGGAGATGGCCCGATGGCCGCGACGGTCCTCCGCCTCGGCGACCACCGCCACCCGCCGCGCGGACCGCTCCGCCTCGTCCGGGCCCTTCGCAAACGTTTCCATCGAGGCCCGCAGCCAGACCTGCCACGGGGCCGTCCCGAACATCCACCCGAGGGCGCGGCAGGTGCCGAGGATCGCGCGTGCCAGCGGGGTGGCCTCCGCATACACCGCGATGTTCGGGATCCCCGTCGTGTAGTAGCTCGCAGCGACGTCGCCCCACGAGAGGTTCAAGCTCTCCCGGGGGCCGTCGCCGTAGTCGAAGCGGTGGGAGAGCGCGCCGAGGGGCACGCGGGCGATGACGCCGTCTCGGCGCACCACCCCGTAGTTCACGGCCTCGACCAATGCCTTGCCCGAGCCCCGGCTCGACGACCCGAAGCCCCGGATGCCGAGCGCCAGCCGGTGCGCGCCGGGCAGCCGGTGCGCGACGTGAGCAGCGAGACAGTCGGTCGCCACCACATCGAAGCCGACCGCGGGCATGATCATGATGCCGCGCCGACGTGCCTCGGCGTGGCGCGTGGCGAGCTGCTCGATCACCCGGACTTCCCCGGTGATGTCGAGGTAATGCGTGCCCGTCCGCAGGCAGGCATCGACCATCGGCCTCGCCGTGGCCGAGAACGGTCCCGCGGCGTGCAACACGACGCGCACCTTCCGCAGCGCTGCGTCGAGCGTCGGGGGATCACCGAGCCGCACGACGCGGTACTCGAGGCCGAGGCGCTCCGCGAGCGGGGCGAGCGTTGTCTCGTTGCGTCCGGCCAGGATCGGCCGCAGGCCGCCGCTCAGAGCGGCCTCGACGAGCAAACGCCCGGTGTATCCGGACGCGCCGTAAACCATGAATGGGACCGTCATCGGTCCGGCCTGGTCTTGCGCAACGAGCGAGGCGGGTGTGAGAAGATGTATCCCACGCCCGTGTTTCTGATTCGCGGAGGCTTGCCCGGGCCCATCATCGACGCCCACGCGGCCGGCGCGGTGTTCGCCTTCCAGGCACATTTCGACGGCCTCGTCGTGTTCACGCTCTGGCGCCGCGCGGACGTCGAGGCCCTCCTGCCGGCGGGGCTCGTGCCGGCCACGGACCCCACGGGTTTCGAGCTACATCCGGTGGTCTTCATCTTCGGGGAGCAGCATCGCGGTGAAACGCTCTTCGGAGGGCGGGCGCTCCCCACGGGCGGTGACTATCACGAGTGCGGGATCTTCATTCCGTACGTGAAGCACGTCGCCGGCCGCTACCTGCACTGCTACGCGCAGCGGATGTACGCGAGCTACCATCCGGCGGTGTGGACGGGGAACGCCCACTGGGGATTGGCCAAGAAGCAGGCCACGATGTGGTGGCACGAGGCGCTCTACGTCGTCATGGACACGACCGGCCGAGCGCTGATCGAAGCCATGGCGGAGCCGGACAGCGACTGGCAGCCTGCCGACCGCTGCACCCTCGCGAATTTCGCTGCCGTGCGCGCGCTCGGTGTGCTCCCGGTCTTGGGGCGGCGCCCGGACCGTACCTATGTGACCTCGTACTTCGACTGGGACTTCACGCACGCGCAAGCGCGGCCCGCCCGCGCGCACGTGACGATCCTCGCGCCACTCGGGGGCGGTCTGCTCCCGCGGGAATGCCCGAGCGCACCGGGCGGCGCTCTCGAGGTCCGGGGTATGCGGTGGAAGCTCAGCTGGTCCGGGCCGTGCCGGTTCTGACATGGCGTACTGCGGGTGCTGACGGACCCCGTCTGGACGCCCACCCCTCGCTGCCCCGGGGGAAGAGCCACGGATCCGTTCGGCTTGTCAACCCCGAGGTAACCGACCCTTGCGTCGCAGCGGGCTACCGGTGCTAAGCTGCGCGCGCCCGGGATGTTCGAGCACTCGCCTGACGCGGAGCTCGCCCGCATCCGTCGCGAGCGCGACCTCTACCGGCGGCTCCTTCACCTCGGCGCGCAGAACGAGCTCGGACCGTTGCTCAGCGAGGCCCTCGGCCTCGTCGTCGATGTGACGGGCGCTCACCAGGGCTACCTCGAGCTCCACGACGACGAAGAGCGCACAGGGCACCCCCCGCTGTGGATCGCCCATGGCTTCTCGGCCGCCCAGATCGAGGCAGTCCGCGGGACGATCTCGCGCGGCATCATCGCGCACGCGCTGGCCACTGGGCAAACGGTCGTGACGCCGTCGGCTCTGCTCGACCCGCGCTTTCGCGATCGCGACAGCGTGCGCGCAGCCCGCATCGAGGCGGTGCTGTGCGCGCCGATCGGCGCCGATCCCCCGCTCGGCGTGCTCTATCTCCAGGGACGCGAGCAGGCGGGCCCGTTCTCGGAGGAGGACCGCGCGAATGCCGAGCTGTTCACGCGCCACCTGGCGCCGCTCGCCGAGCGCCTGCTCGTGCGGCGCCGCCGTGAGGAGGCCGACGCGACCCGCAGCCTGCGGCAGGCGCTGCGCCTCGAGGGCGTCATCGGGCGCAGCGCGGCGCTCGCCGCGGTGCTTCGCCAGGCGGCGCTCCTCGCTCCGCTCGACGTGAACGTGCTCCTCACCGGCGAGTCGGGCACTGGCAAGAGCCAGCTCGCCCGCGTCATCCACGACAACGGCCCCCGACGGGTCGGCCCCTTCGTCGAGGTCAACTGCGCGGCGCTGCCGGAGGCGCTGGTCGAGAGCGAGCTCTTCGGCGCGCTGCCCGGGGCGCATTCCACCGCCGTGCGGCGGGTCGAGGGCAAGGTGGCTGCCGCCGACCGCGGCACGCTCGTCCTGGACGAGATCGCCGAGCTTCCGCTGCCGTCACAGGCAAAGCTCCTCCAGCTCCTGCAGTCGCGAGAGTACTACCCGTTGGGCGCCTCGAAGTCCGTTCAGGCGGACGTACGCGTGATCGCCGCCACCAACACGGACCTCCGTGCGGCGATCGCAGCGCACCGTTTCCGCGAGGACCTGTTCTACCGCCTCGAGGTCCTGCCCGTTCGTGTGCCTTCGCTCGCCGAGAGGCGCGAGGACATTCCCGAGTTGGCGGCGCACTTCTGCGCCCGCGCCGGCGAGCGCCACAACCTGCCACGCCTGACACTGTCGCCGGGCGCGCTGTGCGCGCTCCACGCGGCGCCATGGCCGGGCAACGTGCGCCAGCTCGCCCATGCGCTCGAAGCGGCAGTCATCCGCGCGGCGGGAGAGAGCGCCGAGCGGATGGAAGCTGTGCACCTCTTCCCCGATCCGGCCGCGACGGCGCCGGGGTCGCCCACGTTCCAGGAGGCCACCCGCCGGTTCCAGGCACGGCTTCTGCGGGAGACGCTCGAGGAGAACGGCTGGAACGTGGTGGAAACGGCGCGGCGCCTGGATCTGGCGCGCTCGTACGTCTACAGCTTGATTCGTGCCTTCGGTCTGGAGCGCCAGAAGTAGCACCGCCGAATCGCGAAGCCAGTTGTGGCCCCGGGGCGAGGCCAAGGGCTGCCGCGCCGGCTGGCTTCGGCGCGGGCTCTCCCTCCCGGTCGCCGCGACCGTCCTAGGTGGAGGACGCGCGTCCGGAATCCAGGACACGGCCCCCGAGCCTGACGGGCTCTCCAAGCGCACCGGCGCGTCGTCTCGGCGGCTTCCCGTGGCGGGCACCACTCTTGCTCCGCAACACACCACAGGAGGGACGAGCCATGATGCCATCCGGAGCCGTGATCCCAGACCCGACGTACCAGCTGAGCATCCCAGTCGGCGGCCTCCTCGGCCCGATCGCGACGCTCGGGCTGCTGAGCACCCTCGTGGTGCTGGTCGTCATCGTCGCCTGCGCGGTGAGGGAGCTCCGCCGCAGCGCCGTGTCGCAGCGCGTCGCCACCCGGCAACCCGAAGCCAGATCCGCGCAGCGCGCCGCATGAAGAGGAGCGGGGACGATGGCGACGCCAACCGAGCGACTGCACGGACTCCGGGGGCACGGAGCTCTCGCGCTCGACGACCCCGCCTTCTTCGCGCGGCTCGAGCGAGACGCAGAATGGCTCGCGGGACGGCTCGAGAGGCTCGCTGCCGATATGCGCGAGTCCCTCCAGACGCGCGCCCTCACGGCCGCCGCAGGCGAGGCCCGCCAGGAGCATTCCGGCGGCCGGTCCGCCGGGCTCTGCGGCCTCGCCGGATTCGGCCTGTTGGTGGTCGGCGCCGCCCTCGTCCTCGCGGTGATCGTCGTGCACCAGGGCCTGGCGCTTCCCCTTTCCGAGCTCCCGGCCCGCCCGGGACTCTGGCCGGGTCTGCTGATGACCGCGAGCGGGCTTGTGCTCGTGCATACCTCTCGTCAAGGGCGCCAGGCGTCCCGCGAATCGGGGCTGCCCGCGCAGGCGGCTGCAAGCGTGAACGGCCATGTCGACGGCGACCGATCGATGGTGTGATGGATGATCCACCAAGGAAGCGAGCAGGCAATGGATACTGAAGAGACCGCGGCATCGCGAGCCACTCTCGGTCGCGAACTGGGAGCGGAGGTCTTTCCCCCAGCCGCCGGAGACGGGCAGGCTCCTCTGGGGTTCGTGTACGTCCCCGAGTCGGCCTTCTCGCCCTGCCACCTCTGCCCGCTGGCGGGCGCGGTCCGGATGGGGCCCGCGTTCCCCCTGGCTTCCGCTTTGCAGAACGGCCATCGAGTTCTCCCCGTTCCCACGGGGGCGCGCGAGCGGGAGACTCGGCCCGCGTCCCAGCCAGACGGCACGGTGACGATCCTCTTCACCGACATCGAGGGGTTCGCCCCGCTCACCGAGCGCCTGGGCGACCGGCGTGCCCAGGAGGTCGTGCGCGCACACCACGCCATCGTCCGCGCGCTGGTGGCGACGCACGGCGGCCTGGGCGCCAAGTCGCAGGGCGACGGCTTCATGGTGGTCTTCACCGGAGCGCGTCGGGCACTGCGCTGCGCCATCGCCATCCAGGAGGCGCTGACCGTCTACAACGCCGAGCGCCCCGACGCCCCGCTGCGCGTGCGCATGGGGCTCCACACGGGCGAGGCAACCCAGGAGGCGGGCGACTTCATGGGCCGGAGCGTCATCGTGGCGGCTCGCATTGCCGCCCAAGCGCAGGGCGGCGAGATCCTCGTCTCGCCGCTGGTCCGTGAGCTCACCGACAGCGCAGGCGAGTTCTCTTTCGAGGAGGGCCGGGAGGTATCCCTGAAGGGCCTGAGCGGGCGGTACCGGCTATTTGGCGTGCGGTGGGGCAGTCCCTAGAGGCTCGTCCCCCCACACCTGGTGACCACGGGACAACGAGGCCCGGACGCCGCGCGGCGTCCGGGCCCTCTTCCGACGCTTCAGAACTCGTCGCCGTGCGGCATCGGCGGCGTGGCCGCCTTCTCCTCCTTCGGCTTCTCGGCCACCATCGCCTCGGTGGTGAGCAGCAGGCCGGCGACGGAAGCGGCGTTCTGCAGCGCGGTGCGGACGACCTTGGTCGGGTCGATGATGCCGGCCTTCAGCAGGTCCTCGTAGGTCTCGGTCTGGGCGTTGAAGCCGAAGGCCGCCTTGCCCTCCTTCACCCGCTCGAGGACCACCGAGCCGTCGGCGCCGGCGTTGCGGGCGATCCAGCGCAGCGGCTCGACGAGCGCCTGCCGGACGATGCGCACGCCCGCCGTTTCCTCCTCCTCGAGCTTGAGCGCGTCGAGCGCGCTCTGCGCGCGCAGCAGCGCGACGCCGCCGCCCGGCACGATGCCCTCCTCCACCGCGGCCCGCGTGGCGTGCATCGCATCCTCGACGCGCGCCTTCTTCTCCTTCATCTCCACCTCGGTGGCCGCGCCGACGCGGATAACCGCCACGCCGCCCACCAGCTTGGCGAGCCGCTCCTGCAGCTTCTCGCGGTCGTAGTCGGAGGTGGTCTCCTCGATCTGCGCGCGGATCTGCTTGATGCGGCCCTCGATGTCGGTCCGCTTGCCGGAACCGTCGATGAGCGTCGTGTTGTCCTTGTCGACGACCACGCGCTTGCAGCGTCCGAGATCCTTGAGCCCGACGTTCTCGAGCTTGAGACCGAGCTCCTCGGCGATCAGGCGGCCACCGGAGAGGATCGCGATGTCCTCCAACATCGCCTTGCGACGGTCGCCGAAGCCGGGCGCCTTGACGGCGCAGCAGGCGAACGTGCCGCGGATCTTGTTCACCACCAGCGTGGCCAGCGCCTCGCCCTCGACCTCCTCGGCGATCACGAGGAGCGGCTTGCCCGACCGGGCGACCTGCTCGAGCAGCGGCAGCAGGTCCTTCATCGCCGAGATCTTCTTCTCGTGGATGAGAATGTAGGCGTCCTCGAGGACGGTCTCCATGCGGTCGGGATCCGTGACGAAGTACGGGGACAGATAGCCGCGGTCGAACTGCATGCCCTCGACCACGTCGAGCGTCGTCTCGAGGCCCTTGGCCTCCTCGACCGTGATGACGCCCTCCTTGCCGACCTTCTCCATCGCCTCGGCGATCATGTCGCCGATCGCGCGGTCGCCGTTGGCCGACACCGTGCCCACCTGCGCGATCTCGTCGCGGCCCTTGGTCTCCTTGGACACTTTCTTGAGAGCCTCGATGATGGCGGGCACGGCCTTGTCGATGCCGCGCTTCAGGCTCATCGGGTCGTGGCCCGCCGCCACGAGCTTGGCGCCCTCGGTGAAGATGGCGCGCGCGAGCACCGTCGCCGTGGTGGTCCCGTCGCCGGCGACGTCGGAGGTCTTGGAGGCGACCTCCTTGACCATCTGGGCGCCCATGTTCTCGAACTTGTCGGCCAGCTCGATCTCCTTGGCCACCGTCACCCCGTCCTTGGTGACCGTGGGGGCACCCCAGGACTTCTCCATCACGACGTTCCGGCCGCGCGGTCCCAGGGTGACGGTGACCGCATCTGCCAGGACGTTGATGCCGCGGAGCACCTTCGCCCGCGCGTCCTCGCCGAACCGTACCAGCTTCGCTGCCATAGCCTTCCTCCTACGCCTCGACGACGCCGAGGATGTCCTCCTCCCGGAGGATCAGGTGCTCCTCGCCGTCGAGCTTGATCTCGCTGCCGGTGTACTTGCCGAACAGCACACGATCGCCTTTCTTGACGTCGGGCGCCAGCACCTTCCCGTCTTCGCGCCGGCCCGGGCCCACGGCCACCACGAGGCCCTCCTGGGGCTTCTCCTTGGCCGTGTCGGGGATGATGATCCCCCCGGTGCTGCGCTGCTCCCGGTCCTCGACCCGCTTGACGATCACCCGGTCGTGCAGCGGACGAACGCGCATCGCCATGTCGCAAACCCTCCCATAACGGTGAATGTGAATCGCACGCCGGCGGGGATGCCCGCCGTGGCGGCGAAAAGGTAAAATCGCCCGGCTTCCAGTCAAGGGCCGGCGGCGGCCGAGTCCCCGCCTGCAGACCGGCGACGGCCTGAGGCGATTTGTCACACCCCGGGAGGCTCTAGGACCGTGTCTTTTCACGGCTTTTCGCTGGTACCTGCCTTGCTCGGGAGGCCCGCGGATGCGCCGTGTCCTTGCGTTGTCCCTCGCCCAGCCGCTGGTCGTCCTCGCCCTGACGGCGCTCTTCGCCGTCGCCGGAGCGGTCGCCTTCTGGCACCTGCCGATCGAGGCCTTCCCCGAGCTGGCCGACCCCCAGGTCTACGTGATCACGCTCTTCCCCGGCCACGCCGCCGAGGAGATCGAGCGGCAGGTCACCCTCCCGATCGAGCAGGAGCTGAACGGCCTGCCGGGGCTCACGCGCATGCGCTCGGTCTCGATCTTCGGGCTCTCCTACCTGACGCTTACCTTCGACGACGGCACCGACCTCTACTTCGCCCGCCAGCAGGTGAGCGAACGGCTCAGCGGGGTGGACGTGCCCGAGGGGGTCAAGCCGAGCCTCGGACCGCTCTCGACGCCCACCGGGGAGATCTTCCGCTACACCCTCGAGGGTCCGGGCTACTCGCCGATGCAGCTCCGCGAGGTGCAGGACTGGGTGATGGAGCGGCACCTGAAGCAGGTGCCCGGCGTGGCCGACGTCGTCTCCTTCGGCGGCTTCGTCAAGCAGTACCAGGTGCAGGTCGACCCCCAGCAGCTCCAGGCACGCGGCGTGACGCTCCGCCAGGTGTTCGAGGCGCTCGCCCGCTCCAACGCGAACGCGGGCGGCAACTACATCGAGCACGGCGAGGAGCAGTACGTCGTGCGCGGCCTCGGCACGCTGCACGACGCCGAGGACATCGAGGAGGTCGTGGTGGCGGCCCGCGGCGGGACGCCGATCCGCATCCGCGACGTGGCGCGGGTGACGATCGGCGCCGCGCCCCGCCGGGGGGTCGTGACCCGCGAGCTCGAGCCCGAGGCGGTGGAGGGCATCGTGCTCATGCGGCGCGGCGCCAACCCCTCTGTCGTCCTCGCGGCCCTGCACGCCAAGATCGCGCAGCTGAACGGCGGCATCCTGCCGCCGGGCATGCGCGTCGAGACGTTCTACGACCGCGGCGTCCTCGTGCACCGCACGCTCGTGACCGTGAGCCACAACCTGATCGTCGGGGCACTCCTCGTGGTCGTCGTGGTCGGGGTGTTCCTGGTGAGCCTGCGCGCCGCGCTCATCGTCGCGCTCACCATCCCCCTCTCCCTCCTCGGCGCGTTCCTGTACCTCAAGCTGCGCGGCATGTCGGCGAACCTCCTCTCGCTCGGCGCCGTCGACTTCGGGATCATCGTCGACGGTGCGGTCATCATGGTCGAGCACGTGGCCCGCCGGATTGCCGGCATCCCGAGCCGCCGGGAGGCGCGCTCGGTGGTCCTCGAGGCGGCCGACGAGGTCGCACGCCCGACCCTCTTCGCCCTCTCGATCATCATCGTCGCCTACATCCCGATCTTCACGCTCGAGCGGGTCGAGGGCCGCATCTTCGCCCCGATGGCCAACACCGTCTGCGCGGCGCTCGTGGCGGCGCTCATCTTCTCGTTCACGCTGATTCCCCTGCTCGCCTTCATCCTGCTGCGCGGGCGGGGCGGCGAGGGCGAGACGCCGCTCGAAGGGGCGGCGCTCCGCGCCTACCGGCCGGCGCTCACGTGGGCGCTCGGCCACCGCCGCACGGTGATGGCGGGGACGGCCGCGACCTTGCTGCTCGGCGTCTGGCTCTTCGGCCGTCTCGGCACCGAGTTCCTGCCCACGCTCAACGAAGGGGCGCTCTACGTGACCGTCACGCTGCCGCCGAGCGTCTCGCTCAACCGCGGCGCGCGCCTCGTCGTGCCGCGCATCCGCGATGCCTTCCTCTCCTTCCCCGAGGTGAAGCAGGTGCTCAGCCAGCTCGGCGGCCCGGACGACGGCACCGATCCGGCGCCCGCCAACAACCTCGAGTTCTTCGTCGACTTGAAGCCGCACGACGCCTGGCCGCGCGGCATCACGCTCGACCGCCTGGTCGGCGACATGCGTGCCCGGCTCGCGGACGTCCCGGGCATCGACGCGAACTTCTCGCAGCCGATCAAGGACAACATCGAGGAGAACATCTCCGGCATCAACGGCCAGGTGGCGATCAAGCTGTTCGGCGACGACCTCGACGCGCTCCGGCGGAGCGCCGTCGAGGTGAAGCGCACGCTCGAGCAGGTCCCCGGGGTGGCCGACCTGGCGGTCGTGCATTCGGCCGAGCTGCCGCAGGTGCACGTGGTCGTCGACCGCAAGGCGATCGCCCGCTACGGCCTCAACATCGCCGACGTCCAGGACGTCGTCGAGACCGCCATCGGCGGCCAGACCGCCACCACCCTCTGGGAGGGCGAGCGCCACTTCGACGTCGCCGTGCGCCTGAGCGAGGCCTCGCGCGCCACCCTCGACCGCATCCCCGACGTCCGCGTCGCCACCCCCGACGGCGCCCAGATCCCGCTCGGCCAGCTCGCCCGCGTCGAGATCTCCCCCGGCCAGGCGGCCATCGACCGCGAGGCGAACATGCGCTTCGTCGGCGTCAAGTGCAACGTCCGCGGGCGGGACCTGGGCGGCTTCGTCGCCGAGGCCCAGCGCCGCGTCGCCGCCGAGGTCCAGCTGCCCCCCAACAGCTTCCTCACCTGGGGCGGCGAGTTCGAGAACCAGCGCCGCGCCATGGCGCGCCTGGCGATCATCGTGCCGGTCAGCATCGGGCTCATCCTGGCCATCCTCATGCGCACCTTCGGCTCGCTCGCCTGCGCGCTGCTCATCCTCGCCACCATCCCGTTCGCGCTGGTGGGGGGCGTGGTCGGCCTCGACGTGGCGGGGCTCAACCTCAGCGTCGCGGCCTGCATCGGCTTCATCGCGCTCATGGGCCAGGTGGTGCTGAACGGCGTCGTGCTCGTCTCGCAGATCAATGCGCTGCGGGCCGAGGGGATGCGGCTCGGGGCGGCGGTGGAGGCGGGGGCGACGCGGCGCCTGCGGGCGGTGCTGATGACGGCGCTGCTGGCCGCACTCGGGCTCCTGCCGGCGGCGCTGTCGACGGAGATCGGGTCGGAGACGCAGCGGCCGCTGGCGGTGGTCGTGATCGGGGGCCTCGTGTCGGCGACGCTGCTGACGCTGCTAGTCCTGCCGGTGCTCTACACCCTGCTCCTCCCCGAGCGGGCCACCCTCGCCGTCGCGCCGCGCAGTCGCCGCCGCGCCGCCGCGGGAGGGGCAACGTGATCACCGAGTACCTGGACGATGTCTTCCCGCAGCCGCGGCTCTATCCGGACGACCTGTGGGAGCTGGCGCAAGTGAAGATGTGGCAGTCGGCCGAGCTGGCGATGGCGAAGGACTATCTTCTACCTGCACGTGATTCGTCCGGAGCTGCTGCACGCCGGGCTCAGCGCCGCGGACGTCGACCGCATCGTGGCTGCCGGCGTGCACCCGTCCTTCAAGGAATGGCTGCGCGACACGCTGAACGGCACGCCGCGTTTCTACACCAGCGAAGAGCTGGCGAGGGCCATCATCCTCAAGAAGCTCGATGTCCTCGAAGAGCGGCTCGCGGGCCGTCAGTACCTGGTCGGTGAGCGGTTCACCATGGCCGACGCCGGCTGGTTCACGCGGGTCGACAGCCTGCCGGCACTCCGCGTCACTCTGTCACCAGAGCGATACCCGAACACTCAGGCCTGGTGCGGGCGCGTGGCCGAGCGCCCGTCGGTGGCGGCGTCGGCCCGCTAGCTCGCCAGCGCCTGCGCCGCGAAGAGGGCGCCCTCGCTCACGACCTCGTCCCCTACGGTGAGGCCCGAGAGCACCTGTGCGTGTCCGTCGATCTCGGCCCCGGCCTCCACCGCCCGCGGCTCCAGACCGCCGTCCGGCCGGCGCACGATCACCCGGTACCGCTGACCGTCGGAGAGGAGCGCCCTCACCGGGACCGCCAGGATGCGCAGGCCCGGCGGCGCCTTCAGCGTCACGCGCGCGAACATGGCGGGCTTCAGCAGCCGCTGGGCGTTCGGCACCGCGCACAGCACCGGGACCGTGCGCGTCGCATCGTCGACCACGTCGCCGATGACGGTCACCTCGCCCGGAAACTCGTCCGGGTACGCTTCCACGTGGACCGTGACCGTCTGGTGGGGGCGGACGAGCGGCAGCTGCCGCTCGGGCACGCGCACGACGACGCGCACCTGCGAGAGGTCGGAGACCACCGCTAGGGGTTCCGGGCTGTCCGGGCCCGCCGACATCCCGACCGAGGCCTTGCGCGCGACCACGGTGCCCGCGAAGGGCGCGCGGACGAGATAGCGGCTGGTGCGCGCCCCGGGCGTCACGCGCAGGCGCTCGAGCTGAGCACGCGCCCGCTCGAAGTCGGCCGCCGCCTTCTGTGCGTCCTCCTGCGCCTGCAGGTAATCCTTCTCGGCGATCGCGCGCGCCGCGCGCAGGCGCTCCGCCCGCTCGGCGGCCTTGCGGGCGACCACGAGGTCGGCCTCGGCATGCACGTAGTCCGCCTCCGCGCTCCTCACCTCCGGGCTCTCGAGCGCCACGAGCGGCTGGTCGGCGTCGATGTGATCCCCGACCTGCACGAGCAGCTCCACGACGCGGCCCGGCACCGGGGCGTTGAGGCGCGCGGTGCGCTGCTCGTCGAAGTCGATGGTGCCGCTCAGGTTGGCCACGCTCGAAGCCTCGACCTCGGCCACCCGCGTGAACTTGAGGAAGGAGAGCTGGGCGGGGGTGAGCTCGTGCGGCGCGACGGCCGCCGTCGCATCGGCGGCGTCGTTGGCCCGCCCGCAGCCGGCCAGCAAGGCGAGGCAGAGGCTGAGCGGCACGAAGAGCCGGCGCATCACGGCGCCACCTCCAGGGCGGCCGCGCGTGTCACGTCGAACGCGCTCAGGTGCCCGTCGAGCAGGGCGTCGAGGTGATCACGCTGGGTCTGGATGAACGTCCGCTCCGCCTCGACGAACTCGAGCAGGGAGATCGCGCCCTCCCGATACGACACCTCCGCCGCGCGTCGCGCGTCCTCGGACTGCCGGAGGAAGGCCTCCTCGAAGCGGCGCACGCGCTCGCCGGCGACCGTGTAGCTGGTCACGGCGGTCCGCACCTCCTGCGGGATCCCGAGTCTCAGCTTCTGCACCTCGCGCCGGGCGATCAGGGCCTCGGCCTCGGCCCGTTCGATCTCGCCCTGGTTGCGGTTCACGAGCGGCAGCGGCAGCGAGAAGTTGGCGCCGAGCGAGTTGGCGAGGTTGCCCGCCACCTGGAACTCGTCGTGCGTGTACTGCACGCCGACGGTCACGTTCGGCCAGCGCTCGGCGCGCGCCAGCCGCAGCGCGGCCTCGGCGGCCTCGGCCGCGCGCTCGGCGGCGGTCAGGTCCGGCCGACGTCGGAGCGCCTCGCTCACCAGCGTGTCGGTGTCGGTCCGAGCCGCCGGCAGCCGGAGCTCGCCGACGGGGACGAGATCGGCGACGTCGAGGCCGAGCAAGGGCAGGAGCTCGGCCACCGCCTCCCGTCGCTCGATCTCCGCGTCGGCCACCTCGTGCTCGAACCCCCGCTGCTCGAGCGCGATCTTGTCGAACTCCGCCGCGGAGATCTCGCCCGCGTCGGCCCGCTCCCGGCTGACGCGCACGGTCTCCCGATAGTGGGTGAGATTCTCGCGGGCGAGCCGCAGGCGCTCGCCGGCCACCAGCGTGCGCACGAACCGGGCGCGCACCTCGAAGACCAGGCGGCGATCGAGGTCGGCGCGCTCCGCGCCCGCCGCGGCCATGCGGCCATGGGCCGCAGCGATG